>Ga0101944_10001615_pt1 | contig 44409 bp, 37 predicted proteins | sample DewCreD2012metaG_FD_75245 | JGI IMG/M metagenome (GOLD analysis project Ga0101944, IMG submission 75245) | Hot spring sediment bacterial and archeal communities from British Columbia, Canada, to study Microbial Dark Matter (Phase II) - Dewar... ... | reverse complement strand
TCTGCGGTACATGGCGTGCCGCAGGTTTCCAACCTGCTGTGTCGCCGACTTCCAGTCGGCAAGGCCCTGTACAAACCGGAAACCTTCGGAAAACCCTCAAACCTTGCGGATTGGAAATCCGCGATACGGCAGACTGGAAGTCTGCGGTACATGGCGTGCCGTGGCTTTCGGCGAATCCACGCTTACCGGCCACGTCCGCCGCCGCGTCTTGTCCCCGGCTTCTCCCAGGACGGAAGCAAGCCGGCTAGGTGAGAGCAGAGCAGGTCAAAAACGCGGTCCGCCACCGCGCCGGTTTTCGGCGCAGTTTATCCCCCCCAAGTGGGTGAGGGAGAACGCCGCGCACGGCGGCAAATGGGGGATTGCGTCCCGGAGACTAAAGCGTAATTCCGGCTCAGAGCCCGAATTCTTTGCGGTTCTGCTCGCAGGAGACCAGGACGGGGCGGTCGGCGAGGCCGGCTTTGAGCAGGGCCTGCTCGTCAGCGCCGGCGCTTAACGGCAGGGCCACCTGCCCGCCGCCCATCGCGCTGCGCTGCATCGCCAGCATGATCTCCGCCCCCAGGCAGGCGTGCTCAAAGTTGCAGGAATGCGTCTTTTGGTCGTCGTCGAGCCAATCGGCCATTTCCTGGATGTAAGGAGGCATGTCCTGATCGTAGTTCATCGCGCCATCGCCGCTCTGATAACCGCCGCTCTTGGTCACCGCGCGCCAGCCACCGTTGGTAAGCAGTTCGGCGAAGCCTTCGGTGCCCTGCGCGCCGATGCGGTTTTTGCCCCACCACTTGGCCACTTCCGGCTGGTCCGGCGCCCCCGCTCCGCATTCGTAAAAACCTTGCACCCCATTGGCAAACTGCACCACCCCGGAAATAAAATCCGGGGAGGGATGGTTGTCGGCCAGCTTGGCCCGGCCGGCGGCTTGGGCCATGACCCAACTGGCCGGCGCGTAATCGTTGAACCAGCAGGTGTAATCAATCAGGTGCGAAAGCATGTGGGTCATCCAACCGGTGGCCGAGCCATAAACGGTATGCACCCGGCCCAGCGCGCCGCTGGCGATGATCTCTTTCACCTTCCGGTAATGCGGGCCGTAGCGGTGCTGGTGGCTGACCACCGCCTTGACGCCCGCGCGGCGAATCAGCTCGCGCATGACGAACAACTCGGCGCTGGTGAGGGCCACCGGCTTCTCGAAGGCGATCAGTTTTGCGCCGCCGTCCAGGGCGGCCTGGATAAAAGGCGTCCGCAGGTGTGGCAGGGTGCAAAAGCAAAAGACATCGGGCTTCAGCTCCTTGGCGAGCGCGGCGGCGTCCGTGCCCTGCCGCGGATTGCCGAGCTTGGCGGCGGCATCCGCCAGCCGCTTGGCGTCAATGTCGCAGATGCCGGTGACTTTGAAGCGGGGATTGGCGTTGAAGGCGGCGGCGTGATGCATGCCGCGCTTGCCCATGCCGACAACGAGAACCGTATAGACTTGATTGCTCATAAATCATCCTCTCCGGGTTAAGCAAAAGGGCGCCACGGGATCACCCATGACGCCCGTTGAGATTCCCATCGGTTACTTGCCGCACGCGCAACATTGGCCGCCGGCGCTGTTGGCCTTGTCCCAAGCCACGACCTTGGAGATCACGTAGTCCACTTCCTTGGCGGTCAGCTCGGGGAACATCGGCAGGCTGACGCAACTGGCGGCGTTGGCCTCGGCGTTGGTCATTCGGCCGACGATGCGCGCTTGCTTGCCCCACGGGAAGCCTTCCTGCTGATGGATGGCGATGGAATAATGGGTCTTGGCGTCCACGCCGTTCTCGACGAGGAAATTCACCAGCGCGTCGCGCTGTTCGGGCTTCTTGGTCTCGACCACGTAGAGGTGATAGACGTGGCGGTAGCCCGGAAGCTGGGTCGGCAGGGTGATGGACTGGCAGCCCTTGAGCCCGGCGTCGTAGCGGGCGGCCCACTGGCGGCGCAGGTCGTTGCCGGCGTCAATGTGCTTGAGTTTGGCGCTCAGGATGCCCGCGTGCAGGTCGTCCAGGCGGCTGTTGAAGCCGAAGCTGTGGACGTTGCGCTTGGTGGAGCCGTGGTTGCGCAGCTTGCGCACCCGGGCGTCAATCTCGGGGTTGTTGGTCACCACGGCGCCGCCGTCGCCAAAGGTGCCGAGGTTCTTCTGGATGATAAAGCTGGTGGTGGCGGCATCGCTCAGCTCGCCGATCTTGAAGCCCTTGCCGTGGGCGCCAATCGCTTGGGCGTTGTCCTCGATCACCCGCAACTTGTGCTTTTTGGCGATCTTGGCGATGGCGGGCATGTCCGCGCATTGCCCGTAGAGATGGACCGGAATAATGGCTTTGGTCTTTTTGGTGATGGCCGCCTCAATTTTCGTGGGATCAATGCACTTGGTCACCGGGCAGCAATCCACGAACACCGCCTTGGCGCCGGCGATCCAGATCGCCTCGGCCGTGGCAAAGAAAGTGTTGGGATGCGTGATGACTTCGTCGCCCGGCCCAATGTCCAGCGCCATCAGCGCCAGCCAAATCGCGTCGGTGCCGTTGCCGACGCCAATCGCGTATTTGGTCCCGTGGTAAGCGGCCAGTTCCGCCTCGAAGCGCTTGAGCATCGGGCCCATGACATACTGCCCGCTCAGCAACACCTCGCGGATGTTGGCGTCAATTTCCTTTTTGATGTTCTTGTATTGTCTTACGTGTCCGTAGAATGCAACATTCATGGCGCGAAGCTACACGCTGGACAAAATTGGTGACAAGCAGTTTTTCACGCGGCGCGAAGATTCCGCAATCCCTAGTGTAGTGTCTCTCAATAGACTGGTGTTATGGTTCGCGCTTTTCCCGTTGAAAACCCAAGATTTGAGAGAGCTTTCTGATAAAAATAACGCCAGTCGTTTATGAGACACTACACTAGCCAGGGGTGAAAAACCGCGTTAAGGTGCTGAGGCCCCCTCGCAAAAGGTAAATTTTTTCAGACCCAACGCCCGGTGAGACGTCGCTCCGCTGGCGGTGTGCCAACCCCCAGCAAAAACGGGGAGCGGAAAGGATGAGTTATGAAGGCTGAATTACTGTATGGTCTCCGGGATGCAATACACAATTTGTCACCGTGGGCGGCGTTTTCCCTCCCCCCCCTTGGGGGAGAGACTTCCCCGAAAACCGGTTTCGCGCCTTGCCACCCCTGAACCGCGTAGGAGCCGACGTAAGGAGGCTCTGATTTCATGGCCATAACGCCCGGGGACCAATTTGAGCCTCCTTACGTCGGCTCCTACAACCAGAGGGTTCATGGGGAGGGCCAGGGTGAGGGGGCGCGTGTCATTTATCCCAAGCACTCATGAGTATGAATGGGTGGCTTTGCGCTTTTGGCGTTCTTGGGCGGCGAAATTCCAAGCAGAGAAAATCCAACCCGCAGCGGACCTGACCGACGCCAGGCAGCAGACTCGGAGGTCTGCGGCACAGCATTAGAGCTTGTCCTGAAAGTGGGTGTTTTGAAAACGAGGTTCGCGCCGCACAAGTTCCTTTCTCATTAACACCCTGCTTCCGCGGGTTGATAGGCGTCCGGGAACGCACCTCAACGGTTTTAACCGTGGCGATGCTTTCGAGGCGCGGCCCACCCCCGGAAGCCAGGGGTTAATCCAAAACCCGGTCGGGCGTTTCCGCAGCCGGCGGCTTGGAATTGGTACGATAATCACGGTTTGATTTTCCGCCAGTTTGCATTGGCGCAAAAAAAGTGGCGGAGGAGACTCCGCCACTCGCCAAGCAAAAGGCCGTTTCAACTTTTAATCAAAAGCATGGCCCGCACAGCAGAGCACATTCTTGACTTTGTGCCGCACGAGTTCCTTGACCTTTTCGCGCGCCGGACCCAGGTATTTGCGCGGATCAAACTCTTTGGGATTGTCGGCAAAGGCCTTGCGGATGCCGGCGGTCATGGCCAGGCGCAAGTCGGTGTCAATATTGACCTTGGTGCAACCAACCCGCCGGGCCACCTCGATATCCGCCTCGGGCACGCCTGCGGTGTCCTCGCCCATTTTGCCGCCGTATTTGTTGATTTCCTTGACCAGCTCGATCGGCACGCTGGAAGCCCCGTGCAAAACCAGGGGGTAATCGCCCAACCCGGCGTCCAGGAGCGCCTTCTTGATCGCTTTCAGCCGTTCCAAGTCCAGGTGTTGTTCACCTTTGAATTTGTAAGCCCCGTGGGAATTGCCAATGGCCACCGCCAGGGAATCCACCCCGGACAATTTCACGAATTTCACCGCTTCCTCGGGATGCGTGTAATGTCCGCTGGTGGAATAGTTTCCGCCTTCCTCGCCCTCGTCGAATTGGGCGCCGACCAAGTGCCCCAATTCGCCCTCCACCACACAATCATGCTTGTGGGCGTAGTCCACCACCTTTTTGCAAATCTCGACGTTTTTATCGAAAGGCTCGTGGCTGGCGTCAATCATCACGCTGGTAAAGCCTTCATCAATGCACATCTTGCAAAGCTCGAAGGTGTCGCCATGATCCAGATGCACCGCGATGGGGATGGTGGACAAGCTGACCGCCGCCTCGATGAGCTTCTTCAGATACACCGGGTTGGCGTATTGCCGCGCCCCCTTGGAAATCTGGAGGATCAAGGGAGCTTTTTCCTCTTCGCAGGCCTGCACGATAGCCTGAATCAGCTCCATGTTGTTGACGTTAAAAGCGCCCAAGGCGTATTTGCCTTTCAAAGCCTTGGCGAACAATTCACGCGTATGTGTCAGTGGCATATTTTTGCTTTCGTTTCCGACGCGAGCCAGTCGCATCTCGGCGCATAATAAGAAAAATGCGTCCGCTGGGAAAGAAAAATTCTTGCGGCTAACGCCGCGCGCAAATTTCTCCTTGGCGCAAAACCATTTAGGCGTTTAACTATTTGCATGATCTGGCCGCCGGATTACCACATGCACACCCCGCTCTGCCGGCACGCGGAAGGGGAGCCCAGCGAATACGCCGGCCGGGCGGTGGCGCTGGGATTGACCGAAATCGGTTTTTCCGACCACGCCCCCATGCCGCAGGATGACTTCGACGACTGGCGCATGGCGGCCGGGCAATTGGACCTTTACGTGGAAAAAGTGCTATGCGCCCGGCAGCAGTTTCCGCAGTTGACCATCCGGCTGGCGCTCGAAGTGGATTTCCTGCCCGGTTGCGAGGCCTGGGTCCGGCAACTGGCGGCCCGGCATCCCTGGGATTACTTCATCGGCTCAGTGCATTATGTTTCCGACACTTGGGACGTGGACAACCCAAACAAGCTGGCCGAGTGGGACAAACAGGACGTGGACCAAGTCTGGACCGAATACCTTTCCCGCCTCAAGCAATCAGCCGAGTCCGGGCTTTTCCAAATTATTGGCCACTGCGATCTGCCCAAAAAATTCGGCCATTTTCCGCGACAGGATATGCTGCCCCTTTATCGCTCCTTCTTGGAAACGGCGGCGCGGCAACAAGTCGCCATCGAGCTGAACACCGCCGGCTGGCGGAAAAAATGCCGGGAGATATATCCGGCCCGGCCCATTTTGGCACTGGCGCGGGAGCTGGGAGTGAAAATCAGTTTCGGCTCGGACGCGCATGCGCCGGTCGAAGTGGGCGCCGATTTTGCGGCCGCCCTGGCGATGGCCCGCGAGGCTGGCTACCGCGAATGCTGCCGCTTTGCCGCCCGGCAAGTCGAGATGCTGGCGTTTTGAATCCCGCCGCAAGGGCGGTTTTATCCGTGGATGACCAGTTGGATGTTGTCGGGCAGGTTTTTGGCGACTTCGGAGATGACGCTGCCTTTGAGCAGTTTTTCGAGGGCGTGGCGATGGGAGGCCCCGAGCATGAGGATGTCCACGCCCAACGTCGCCGCCATGTCAAGAATGGTGCCGGACGGGTTTTCGCTAATCATGTAAAGAGGAATGACGGGCACCTCGTTCTTTTTTCCGAGTTCCATCATGCCATACATTATTTCCGCCGCCTTTTTGTCATCCTGCCAACGGGGGCGCTCGGCGGTTTCCAACGGCCCCGGCAAATTGACGGACAATTCCTTGACATAGAGCACATAGAGGGTGGCCTGGCGCAAGCGGGCCTCCTCCAGGGCAAACCGCAGCACCGGCGTCAGGCCGCGGGCGGCGACCATGATGGCCTGGCCGGGCTGCAGGTTTAATTCGAACTTGGAAAAAGACTCGGGAGATACGGCGGCGGCCACCTCCTTGCTGACGGTGATGGTTCGAAAGCCGGCGCGCCACTGCGCCCAGGAACGAAGGCTCAGGCCCACGATCAGGATGCATACGATAAAGAAGAGGGCGTTGGGCTTGGTCTTGGCAATGGTGACCTCCACCGCCAGCAGAACCACGAAAGTCGCCGCCATGACGAGGAACTCATACCAGCGCAGCTTCAAACTGCGGTTGAGCAGACAGGAGCCGAGGTTGACGGTTATGGCGCCGACCACCCCGATGGCATAAAGTTCCATCAGGGAAAGCTGGCTGGGAGAAAAAGCCACCACCACAAAGGGCAGCAGAGCGGCGATAAACATCGGAATCCAAGGCACCCCATGGGCATTCAGGCGATTAAAAGAACGGGGCATTTCACCGTCCCGCGCCAGCAGATAAATCAGGCCAATCAGGGCGCCGACGGCGGTGTTGACGGCGCTGAGGAGCAGAAGGCCCACGATCACCCCGGTGACCAGGCCAAAATAATGGCCAACGGTGGCGTTAAACGTCAGCGCGCCATACTGTTCCGCCAGGACACTGATCATGTCCTCCCATCGTTCATCAAGCATCCCGGCCAGTCCCTTGGGCAGGGAGAGCATGGCCCAGCCCAGCAACACGGTGCCCAGCACCACCTCAATCGCCACCAACAAAATGGCTTTGCCGGCAGTCTTTTTCACCATCGGGCGGCCGGCGCTCGCGCCCCTGTCCAATTGCATGACCCCCGTAAGATTGGCAATCGCCTCCACACCGCTGAGGGCCAGAATGACACCAACAAAAGCGGTCCAATTTGCGCCAAAGCCGGATCGGGATGGCTCGAGGTTGGCGGTGGAAAGATGGGGCAGACTGAGCAACACAATCAAGACCACCACCACCACCATCGGCACCGCCAGGGATATGGCCAGGCTGCCACTATGTTTGGGCCCGAAGTAATTGATGGCTCCCACGATCAATATCAAACCCATGGTCGCCGGCGCCAGGTATTCGGGCGGCACCCGGAAATAATTCATCGCCGCCCAGCCGCTCAAGGCGGCAGTAACACAAAAATTGGCGACCAACATCAGGGCGCCTATGACCGCGACCATGCGGCTCTGCCCCCGCGCGGCCGAATAAACGCCGCCGCCGTCGGGAAAATGCGCGCAAATGACCGTGTAATTGTAGCCAACCAGCGCGGTGAGCACACAAACCGCAACGATGATGGGCAGCGAGGCATAATGAGCGGCCAGGAAGGCGGCCCCGATGACATAAGCTTTGCTGGTGCCCCAGTCACCGTAGAGCAAAGCCCCGGCGCGCCGCCAATCCACATTTCGTGGACGATGCATACCCTGCCCATCCATTGTTGTCGCGATAGCCGTCCTTCCAAAACCCAACGGCGGGTTTATTTCGCGGGAGAAATTGACGCGCGTCAAACAGAATGCGCGAAGAAAAAAAACGGCGAGTTCTTCTTGCAACTGAGTCTCAATTAAAGTAAGGTTGGGGCAGGTGAGAAAACGGCTGAAAATCGTTTGTGATTTAACGCAGTGTCCACACCCGGAGGTTTGTCCGCTGAACCGGGTGCGGGTGGGCACGGCGGTAAAGGTCAAGCAATTGTCGGCGCCACCAGAAGTTGCGGAGCGGCTTAGGGAAATGGGAGTGTTTGAGGAGCAAAAGGTTAAGCTGCTGCTGAAAGGCGGCAGCTTGATCTGCCAGGTTTGCAACGCCCGGCTGGGGATAAGCTGCAAACTGGCGGAGTGCATCCTGGTGGAGCCGATCAAACCGGCGGCCTGAGGGATTGTTTCATGGCTGATGCCACCCTTTCACTGGCTTCATTGACCGGCGGGTTGAGCGCGATCATTGCGGAAATCAACACCTCGTCGGAAGACCGTTCCCGATTGATGGAACTAGGATTGGTGCCGGGCACCGTGGTGGAAGTGGTTCGCTACGCTCCCATGGGCGACCCCCTGGAAATCAAGGTTCGCGGTTATCTTCTCACCCTTCGGCGGCATGAAGCGGAGCTGATTCGCGTGACCCCCAAAGTCTGAAGCCGCCACCGGGCATGTCTTCCTCCAAGGCCAAAGGGAAAAAGCTGGAAAACGCCCCTCTTTTTGTGGCGCTGACGGGCAACCCCAACTGCGGCAAGACCACCATTTTCAACGGACTGACCGGGCTGCGCGCCAAAATTGGAAACTACGCCGGGGTCACGGTGGAACGCAAGGAAGGGCGGATGCGCGGGGCTGCGGAAACCCCGGCCATCACCATTCTGGACTTGCCGGGAACCTACAGCCTGGGCCCGAAAACCCTGGACGAAAGAATCTCGCGAGACGCGCTTTTTCAGCGGTTGGCGGAGGTGCCCGCCCCGCGCGCGGTGGTGGTGGTGGTGGATGCGGCGAACTTGCAGCGCAATTTGTATTATGCCACGCAGGTGATCGAGCTGGGGTATCCGACAGTGTTGGCGCTGAACATGATGGATGTCGCCGAGCAAAACGGTCACCAGGTGGATGCCCTTAAACTTTCCGAATTGCTCGAGACGCCGGTGGTGCCCATGGTGGCCCGTTCGGGCAAGGGCTTGGCGGAACTGAAAGAGCAAATCCTCAAAGCAACCGCCCAATCTCAGCCCGCGACGAACCGGCATTTCTTCTGCCAATTGCCCGCCGTTGTGCAAACGGAGGTGGAATCCCTGGCTCGACTGCTCGCCCAGCGAACAGACGCCCCCCCTTTTTCGCCGCCGGCCGAAGCCTTGCTGCTGTTAAGCGATGACACGGCCTTGCAAGACGCGGAAATGGGCTACCCGCCAGAGGTGGTGGCGGCGGTCCGGGAAGCGCGCCAGCGTCTCACGTCCGCCGGTTTGGATTGGGCGACGGTTGCCATCGAAAGCCGCTATCAAGCCGTGGCGGCCATTCACCAGGCGGCCGTCACCGAGGTCGCCGAGATCCAGGAAACCTTCAGCGACCGTCTGGACCGGGTGGTCACGCACAAATTCTGGGGACTGGCCATCTTCCTGGGCTTGATGGCGTTGGTGTTCCAAAGCATCTTTGTTTTCGCCAGCGCGCCCATGGACCTCATATCGGCGGGGATTGACCGCCTGGGAGAGTGGGTGGCCCACACCCTGCCGCCGGGCGCGTTCACCGACTTGTTGGTGAACGGGATCATTGCCGGGGTCGGCGCGGTGGTGATGTTCCTGCCGCAAATCCTGCTGCTGTTTCTGTTCGTCAGCCTGTTGGAAGACAGTGGTTACATGGCGCGGGCGGCCTTCATCATGGACCGGCTGATGAGCAAGGTGGGGCTGCACGGCAAAAGCTTCATCCCGATGCTCTCCTCCTTTGCCTGCGCCATACCTGGCATCATGGCGACACGGACCATCGAAAGCCCGAAAGATCGCCTGGTGACCATCCTGATCGCCCCGCTCATGAGCTGCTCGGCGCGGCTGCCGGTTTATACGGTGCTGATTGCGGCCTGCCTTCCCGAGCGGCGGGTTTTGGGAATTGTTCAGCTCAGCGGGCTGGTGATGCTGGGCGCCTACCTGACGGGCGTGCTGGCCGCGCTCGGCATGGCCTGGGTGTTCAAAAAAACGCTGCTCAAAGCCACGACCCCGCTGCTCATCATGGAACTGCCGCCCTACAAACGCCCCCTGGTCACGGTCATTCTCCGTCACATGTGGGACCGCTCGAAGCTCTTCCTGACCCAGGCCGGCACGGTCATTCTCGGCATCAACATCCTGCTTTGGTTCTTCGCCTCTTATCCGAAAAACGCCGCGCTCGAGGAGCAATACCAGCAAGCGAAAGCCGCCGCCGTCCGGGCCGCGTTCCCAGCGGTCGCCAGCCCGGAGGCGGTCGAAATGAAGCTCGCCGAACTGGCGCGGATGGACAAAACCAAATTGACACCGGCGGCCACGGAGGCTTTGGCCCAGGTGGCCTTGGTGGAAACCGAACACCAGGCCGCCGTGCTGCGTCAAAGTTTCGCGGGGCGGCTTGGACGGCTGATCGAGCCGGTCATCGAGCCGCTGGGATTTGATTGGAAAATCGGGATCGGCATCCTTTCCTCCTTTGCCGCCCGGGAAGTGTTCGTCAGCACCATGAGCGTTGTCTATAACGTCGGCCAAGCCGGCGCCAGCGATGAGGAGAAGACCGGGCTGGTGAAGGTGCTGCAGCAACAGAAACGCCCGGACGGCGCCCCCCTTTATTCGACCATCACGGGCCTTTCCCTGATTGTCTTCTACATCTTCGCCCTTCAATGCGCAAGCACGGTGGCGGTGGTCAAACGCGAAACCAACTCCTGGAAATGGCCGCTGTTTCAGTGGTTTTACCTCGGCGCCCTGGCGTGGCTGATGTCCTTCCTGGTCTATCAAGGGGGAAGGCTGCTGGGATTTAGTTGAGGCGGGCCGCCGGGCTATTTTCCCGCTTCCGCCCGCAGGAACTCGCCCACCACGTCCTTCCAAATCGCGTAGCCTTTTTCGTTCATATGCAGGCGGTCTTTCAGGAAAATGTCCGCTTTGGGTTGGCCGTCCGGCCCCAGCATGTGCGGGAAAACATTGATGAACGCCAGCCGCGGATTGCCGCGCGCGTGCTCCTCGATCATGCGGTTGGCCGCCTTTACCTGTTCAATCTGCGACCAGCGCGCCGGATTGGGCGCGATGGAGATATAAGCGATGCGCGTGTTGGGCAGCCGGGCCCCCACCGTCTCCACAAAAGTTCGGTAATCCTGGAACACCGCCTCCGCCGTTTTTTTCGCGTTAATATCGTTGCCCCCGCAATAAAGCACAATCAGCCGGGGCTCATAACGCAGCACCACGCGCTCGATAAAATAATTTACATCCGCGATTTGCGAGCCGCCAAAACCGCGGTTGATGACCTGGTATTGCGGAAAATCCTGCGCCAGGGTTTTCCACATGCGGATGCTCGAGCTCCCGGTGAAAAGAATGGCGTTCTTCGGCGGCGGATTGGTCCGGTCGGCCTGCTCGAACGCCGCGATGCTTTCCTCCCAGCGGGCGTGGACATTGGTGGTTTGCGCCCGCAGCGCCGGTCCCGGCGCCAGCCAAAGCAGCCACAACGCCGCCGCCACGCCCCGGTAAATGCAACTTTTTAACATGGCCCAAGCCTTAGACTATTCAAAGCCGGCCGCCAATAAAAATCCGCGCCGGACGATTTCGGCGATTCGGCGCCAAGCATCGTTGTTCCGGCAAACGCAGAGGCGCGGGCGAGCCCCGTCCTCAGGCCTCGGGATGCGCGGCCAGCCACTCCGAAAATTTGGGAAGCGGGAAGGAGAGCAACCGCTGAATTTTGGCGCAATCGAAAGACAGGTCGGGCGGGCGCGGCGGCCCAAGGTGGTTCCTTAACGAGGCTTCCACCAGCAGCGGGCGGAACCGCGGTTGTCGGGCCGCCAGCAGTTGCCCGATTTGCCAGCGGGACAGACGCTCGGCGCCCCCCAGGTGAAAAAGGCCGCTGGCTCCCCGCCCCGCCAGCTCGCCCAAGGCCCTCGCCGCCACCGGCAGCGGCAGCACGCAACGGAATTCATCCGTGAACAACGGGGTGGTTTCCCCCCGCTCCCAGGCGCGTTCCAGGTTTTCGTTGAAGGCCCGGTTGCCCTCGAGGGAGCGTCCGTAAATCAGTGACAGACGCACCACCGCGTGCCGGGGATGGCGCAGCACCGCCTGTTCCGCCGCCACTTTGGTCTGGCCATAAACGTGCAACGGGTTGGCCGCGTCGCGCTCGTTGTAGGGCCCCGCGCGTCCGTCAAACACCTGGTCGGTGGAAAGGAAAAACAACGGGATATTCGCGGCCAGGCCGGCCAGGCAAGCCGTCGCCTCCACATTGATGCGGACGGCCGCGGCGGGATCGCGCTGGCAGTCCGGCACCCGGCTCATCGCCGCGCAATGTATCACCAGCGCGGGACGGTCGCGTTCAAAGGCCGCGCGGACGGCGGGAAAATCTGCAAGGTCCAAATCGGCCCGGGCGAGCCCAACGGGGCGATAAGCGGGCGCCCATTGATCGGCCGTCCGCAGCAATTCGCGGCCCACCAAGCCGCCGGCGCCGGTGATCCACAGGACTGGCTTGACCGCGCTCACAGCCAAACGAGAACGCTCAATCGCGCCAGCGCCGGGTAAGATCGCCGTAGGCGTCAATCCGGCGGTCCCGCAGGAACGGCCACTGCGTGCGGGTCAGGTCCACCGCCGCCAAATCCACTTCCGCCAGCAAAGTTTCCTCGCGGTCAGCGGAGGCCTTGGCGATGATTTCCCCATAAGGACCGGCCACGAAGCTTTGCCCCCAAAACTCGATGCCATCGCCGCCGGCCGGACGTTCAAGACCGAGGCGATTGACCACCGCGACGTAGCACCCGTTGGCCACCGCATGGGCCCGCTGAATGGTTTCCCAGGCCCCGTGCTGCCGCGCCCCCAATTCCGCTTTTTCGGAGGGATGCCAGCCAATGGCGGTGGGATAGAACAGAATTTCCGCCCCGCTCAGGGCGGTGAGGCGCGCGGCTTCGGGAAACCATTGGTCCCAGCAAATGAGCACCCCCACCCGGCCCGCCCTTGTGGACCAGGTCCGAAAGCCGGTGTCGCCGGGGGTAAAATAAAATTTTTCGTAAAACAGCGGGTCATCCGGGATGTGCATCTTGCGGTAAATCCCCAGCAGCGAGCCGTCGGCGTCGAGGACGGCCGCGGTGTTGTGATACACGCCCGGGGCGCGCTTTTCAAAAAGCGAGGCGATGATGACCACCTTGCGCCGCCGGGCCAGCTTCTGCAGGGCCGCGACGCTGGGGCCGGGGATTGGCTCGGCCAGCCGAAAATTCGCCTGGTCCTCGCTCTGGCAGAAATAGAGGGACCGGAACAGCTCCTGGGTGCAGACGATGCGGGCGCCGTCGCGCGCGGCGCGCTCAATGGCCTGCTCGGTCCGGCGAAAATTCTCCGCCGGACACGCGGTGCAGGCGGTCTGCGCGAGGCCAATGACAACCGGGGCCTTTTTTTTGTTCATGCGTTTCAAAGGTGACTGGGAAACTTGTCGGAACGCTCGACCACCATGGTGCTGCCGGCGGATTTGTCGAGGTGGGGGTGGTATTGGCCGAACAAATCCCGGATGAAGCGCCCGATCGTCTCGTTGGTGGGACCGTAGCCGGTGTGATAGATGAAATGCTCCAGATCAAACAACAACTCGTCGGCGTTCGGGTAGCGCTGCGCGAGGTCGCGCGCCAGCGCGCGCTGCAAAATCTCGTTGAGCCGGTCGTTGACGCGCTTGTCCAGCAGCCGGAAATCGGGGATGGCCATGGTCAGCACCCGCTGGCGGGATTCCTCCGGAGTCTTGCCCTTGAAAATGTTGTAGCCCAGCAGCAGTTGCGCCAGCACGATGCCCGCCGAGAAAATGTCCGAGCGCTGGTCGGTGATCTTGAAATCCGCCTGCTCCGGGCTCATGTAGTCGGCCTTGCCGGCCACCACCTCGCCTTCGTTGTCCGTGAGAAACCCGCGCGCCTTGGCGATGCCAAAGTCGGTCAGCTTCACGTCCCCCTCGAAGGCGATCATGATGTTTTTGAAGCTGACATCCCGATGCACGATGCCGAGGGGCTTGTGGTCCTTGTCGGTCTTGGCGTGCGCGTAGGCGAGTCCGCGCGCGACGCGGCTGACGATGAAGACCGCCAGCTCGACCGGCAGCGTGCGCCGCCGCTGCTCCAACTGCGCGACGAACTGCTCGAGGTTCACGCCCCGGATAAGCTCCATGGCGATGAAATAAGTGCCGCGCGATTCACCCAGGTGATAGGTCTGCACGATGTTGGTATGGATCAGGTCCGCCACCAATTTGGCTTCGCCGATGAAATTATCCACAAACATCTTCTGTTTGGCAAAATGCTCCCGGACAATTTTGATGGCCACGCGTTTGACGAAATCGCGGGTGCCGTGCTGCTCGGCCTCATAAACAACGCCCATGCCCCCTTCGAAGAGCTTGCGAACGATCTCGTAGCGGAAATCGCAATTAATAGTAAACAGGCTCGCCATTTCTCCCGCCGATACTCGGCAAAAGCGCCGGCAAGTCAAGCCCGTTCGGCGAACCGCTCGCCGGCTCGTCCGGGCGCGCTTTAAGGGATTCCCAAAATTTTCAAAAAAAATCGCATTTTTATGCTTGCGCCCCCCGTGCGGGAGGCTTATACACAGCCAAGTCGAACGACTTAAGCACGGACACAACTTAACAAAAAAAACTATGGCAAAAGCATTGACCAAGTCGCAAATCGCCGCGGCGCTCGCCGAGACGGTCGGCATCACCAAGAAGCAAGGCGTCCAGATTCTGGATGAACTGGCGACCATGGCGTATAAAAACGCCAAGAACACCTTCACCCTGCCGGGCATCGGCAAACTGGTGTTGGTAAATCGCAAGGCTCGCACCGGCCGCAATCCGGCGACGGGCGAAACCATCCAGATTCCCGCCAAGAAGGTGGTGAAGTTCCGCGTCGCCAAGGCCGCCAAGGACGCGATCCTCGGCAAGAAAAAGTAGTTGTTTTTTTCACCACAGGGCACCCTGAATTTTCGGGGTGCCCTTTTTCGTTCCGGGGCATGGGCTTGAAGGTGGCGGTGGTCGGGTGCGGGGCTTTGGGCGGTTTTTACGGGGCCCGGCTGGCCCAGAGGGGTTTGCAGGTCCATTTTTTGCTGCGGTCTGATTACGAAACCGTCTGCCGCCAAGGGTTGGCGATCTCCAGCGTGGACGGGGACTTTCGCGTTCGTCCCCAGTGCGCCCGGCAACCGGAAGAGATCGGGCGTTGCGACTTGGTGTTGATCGGCCTGAAAACAACCGCCAATTACCAATTCCCGCGCCTTCTGCCGCCGCTGGTGGACGAGCGGACACTGGTGATGACGTTGCAAAACGGCCTGGGCAACGAAGAACAACTGGCCGCGCTCTTCGGACCGGACAATATCCTGGGTGGACTCTGTTTCGTCTGTCTTAACCGGGTGCGGCCGGGCCTGATCCGCCACTTGGCTCATGGCCGAGTGGTCATGGGCGAGTTCCAACGCCCCGTCCTGCCGCGCACCCGGGCCGTCGCCGAACTTTTTCGGCAAAGCGGCACCCCTTGCGAGACCACGGATGACTTGGCCCGCGCGCATTGGGAAAAACTGGTTTGGAATGTGCCGTTCAACGGCTTGGGCGTAGCCGCGGCCGCCGGCTATGAAGCGGTCGTGAGCGGCCGGTGGACTGCCGGCGCCCCGCTGGGCGCGTGCCTGCCCACGGACGCGCTCCTGGCCGATCCTCGCTGGCGCGAATTGGTGATCGAGTTAATGCGGGAAGTCATCGGCGCCGCCAACCAACTGGGCCATAAAATTCCCGCCGCCTGCGCCGATGAAAACCTGGAGCGCACCCGGAACATGGGGGCTTATCGGGCCTCGACACTGGTGGATTTCGAGCGAGGACAGCCGCTGGAACTGGACAGCCTGTTCCGCGAACCGTTGCGGCAGGCCAAAGCCGCCGGCTTCGCCACCCCGCGGCTGGCCGCGCTCATAGAAATCTTGCAGCGCATCAGTCCCCAGGGCTAACATGCGCGCCAAGCGGCCCAAGGCGGGCCGTTGCCGACAAAGAATCATACCCATGAAAGTGCGCGTTCGTTTTGCTCCCAGTCCGACAGGGTACCTGCACATTGGCGGGGCCCGCACGGCGCTGTTCAATTGGCTCTATGCCCGCCACACCGGCGGCACATTTATCCTGCGGGTCGAGGACACCGATGCCGCGCGCAACACCGAAGAAGCCCTGGCCGTTATTCTTAACGGCCTGCGCTGGTTGGGCCTTGATTGGGACGAGGGCCCCGTCACCGCCGATGCCACCGGCCCCAGCAAGGGCGAACGGGGACCTTACTTCCAATCCCAGCGCAAACCTCTTTACGAGCGCCGGGTGGAGGCCCTCCTGTCGCATGGACTAGCCTACGAACAGGCGGGGGCGATTAAATTCAAAATGACCCGCGAACCGGTCATTATCAAAGACTTGGTGGTGGGCGAAGTCAAACGCATGTTGACCGACCGCGAAGCCCAAGACCCGGACTTTGTCATCGTGCGTTCGGACGGGCAACCGGTGTTCCATTTGGTGAACGTGGTGGACGACCTGGAAATGGGCATCACTCATGTCATCCGGGGCGAAGACCACCTGAGCAACACGTCCAAGCACATCGCCTTGTTTCGCGCTTTCGGCATTGAACCGCCGCAATACGCTCATATCCCGCTGATTCTGAACCAGGATGGGACGAAAATGAGCAAGCGCGACCGGGGCGCCAGCATCTCCACGTATCAAAGCGAGGGCTTTGCGCCCGAGGCAGTGCTGAATTTTCTTTGTCTGCTGGGGTGGTCTCCCAAAAACAACCGCGAAATCCTGAGCCGCGAGGAATTGATTGAACTGTTTGACCTGCCGCAAATCCTCCGTCACAACGCGCGTTTCGACTATGCCAAGCTGGTCTGGATGAATGGAGAATACATCACCCGCATGACACCCGACCGGTATTACGAACTGGCCGTCCACACCTTGGCGCACGCCGGTTTTGACACCAACCGCTTCCCGCTGAACTATGTCAAGGCCGCCCTCGATACTTGCAAAGAAAAAATTGATCTTTTTTCCGAACTGCCTGCTTTTGCGGGGTTCTATTTCGCCGAGGACGTCACCTACGAGGAAGAGGCGGCCAAAAAAGATTTTGTGCCGGAAAACAAACCGCGTCTCCAAAAGCTGCGCGACGTTTATGCGGCCCTTAAGCCGGATGAATTCCATGCTGGACGTTTGGAGGCGGCGCTGAAAAACCTCGCCGGCGAGCTGGGATTGAAAGCTGGTGTCTTGGTGCATCCCACGCGACTGGCCTGCACTGGACGCCCGGCGGGCCCCAGCCTGTATCACCTAATGGAAGTACTTGGCCAGGAGCGGGTATTACGCCGGCTTGACCAGGCTCTAAGCCGGTTTTAGACCTTTGCCCGCCTTTCCAAACAAATACCCAGGGCTGAGGCGCTGACGCGCCCGCCCTGGGCTGAAGATACTTCTAGAGATGCTAACCGGAAGTAACAATAACCCCTCCCGCGAAAATTGCAAGAGCGAACTTCGCCTCTGCCCGGCTTTGATCGCCTCTCCCCCCAAGGGGGAGAGGGAGAACGTCGCCCACGGTGACATACCTTGTATTGCATCCGGGAGACCATACCGTATCGGAGCGTGCGTAGTTTTTTGACTTCGCTCTTGCTTTGTCATCAGCCTCACCTATTTTGCGGCTTTATGTCTGAAGCATCCGCAGTAGTGGTTCCAAACAAAACGGGTTGTGAAAAAGATGACCGGGTGAAGTTGCCGGCGCATCCGGATTCTTTTGTCACCCGGCACCTCGGCACCGCCCGCCAGGCCGACGCCACTGCCATGGCTAACGCCTGTGGATTCGACACCGTGGACGCGCTGGTCGCAGCGGCGGTGCCGGTGAAAATCCGCGCAGCCAGGCCCTTGCCGCTGCCGCCGGCACGCACCGAGTCGGAGGCCCTGGCCGATCTTCGCGCCCTAGCCTGTCAAAACCGGGTGTTCCGGTCCTTTATCGGTTTGGGTTACCACGACTGCCTTACGCCGCCGGTGATTCAACGAAACCTCTTTGAAAATCCCGGCTGGTACACGCAATACACCCCCTATCAAGCCGAGATTTCCCAAGGCCGGCTTGAGGGGCTGTTGAATTTCCAAACTCTGGTTTGCGACCTGACCGGCCTGCCCATCGCCAACGCCTCGATGCTCGATGAGGCCACCGCCGCCGCCGAAGCCATGATGATGTGCGCCCGCCTCAAAGAGGCCGATGGGCGCAAGGTTTTTTTGGTGGCCGACTCCTGCCACCCGCAGACCATCGCCGTGGTCCGCACGCGGGCCGAAGCGATGAACCTGGAAATCCAAGTCGGGGACTGGACTAAGTTCGAGCCCAACGCCAAGGTCGGCGGCCTGCTGGTCCAATACCCTGATACCACCGGGACTATCGCCGATTTTGCCGCCCTCGCCAGCCAGGCCCACGCCGTCGGCGCGCTGTTCATTGTCGCCGCGGACCTCCTGAGCTTGACATTGCTCCGTCCACCCGGCGAGTTTGGCGCGGATATTGTGGTCGGCAGCGCCCAGCGTTTTGGGGTGCCGCTGGGGTTTGGCGGCCCGCACGCCGCATTCTTTGCCACGCGCGAGGCCTTCAAGCGGCAAATGCCAGGTCGCTTGGTGGGGGTCTCCAAGGACGCGCGGGGACGCGCGGCGCTGCGGCTGGCGCTGGGCACCCGCGAGCAGCATATCCGGCGCGAAAAAGCCACTTCCAACATCTGCACCGCTCAGGCTCTGCTGGCGAACATGGCGGCCGCTTACGCAGTTTATCACGGTCCCCAGGGTCTGCGGCGCATCGCCGAATACATTCGCCAGATGACCTCTCTGCTGGCCGCCGGCGCGCGGCGGCTGGGCCATCGCGTCACCAACGCGCTCTGGTTTGACACGCTGAAAATTGAACTCGCCGGCAGCGACGCCGCCGTTGTCGCCCGCCGGGCCGAAGCCAGAGAAATCAACCTGCGAATTTACGACGCGCGGCACGTGGGCGTGGCGCTGGATGAAACCGTCACCGCCAAAGACCTGGAAAACCTGCTCTGGATTTTGGCCGGCGACCAACCTCCCGGGTTTTCATTGGCTGACTTGGCGGCTGAAGCCGCCCCTCCCCTGCCCGCCCCGCATGCCCGGGTCACTCCCTACCTCGAAGCGCCGGTGTTCAACCGTTACCATTCGGAAACCGAGATGCTGCGCTACCTGCGCCGGCTGGAATCACGGGACCTCTCCCTCTGCCATTCCATGATCCCGCTCGGCTCTTGCACCATGAAGCTCAACGCCGCGGTGGAAATGCTGCCCGTGAGCTGGCCCGAGTTCGCCAAAATCCATCCATTCGCCCCCCCCTCGCAAACGCGTGGATACCAGGAATTGATCCGGCAACTGGAGCAATGGCTGGCGGGAGTGACCGGCTTGGCGGCGGTTTCCTTGCAGCCCAACGCCGGTTCGCAGGGCGAATACGCCGGCTTGCTGGCCATCCGCAAATATCACCAAAGCCGCGGCGATGGACACCGCAACCTTTGTCTCATCCCCATGTCCGCCCACGGCACCAATCCGGCCAGCGCGGTCATGGCCGGCCTGAAAGTTCTTCCGGTCGCCTGCGATTCGCACGGCAACGTGGATTTGTCCGATCTCGAGGCCAAAGCCGCCGCGCAGGCGCCCAACCTGGCCTGCCTGATGGTCACTTATCCCTCAACCCACGGTGTTTTTGAGGAAGGCATCCGCGAAATCTGCCGGATAGTTCACGAGCATGGTGGTCAGGTCTATATGGACGGCGCCAACATGAACGCGCAAGTCGGCTTGTGTTCGCCCGGCGACCTCGGGGCCGATGTTTGCCACTTGAACTTGCATAAGACGTTCGCCATCCCGCACGGCGGCGGCGGGCCGGGAGTGGGACCGATCGCGGTCGCCGCCCACCTGGCGCCGTTTCTGCCCGGCCATCCTTTGTCACCGGCAGAACGCCCGACCTCCTTGGGGCCGGTTTCCGCCGCGCCCTGGGGCAGCGCCAGCATCCTGCCCATCTCCTGGATTTACATCGCCGCGATGGGCGCGGACGGCCTGACACGGGCCACCCAGCACGCCATTCTCAACGCGAATTACATTGCCCGACGGCTGGAGAAATTCTTTCCCACCCTCTATCGTGGTCCCGGCGGCCTGGTGGCGCACGAGTGCATCCTCGATTTGCGGGCCTTCAAAAGCGTGACCGCCGAAGACGTCGCCAAGCGGCTGATGGATTACGGCTTTCACGCCCCCACCCTCTCCTGGCCGGTGGCCGGCACCCTGATGGTTGAACCCACCGAAAGCGAGTCCAAGGCCGAACTCGACCGGTTTTGCGAGGCCATGATCGCCATTCATGCCGAGATGTTGGCGGTGGAATCGGGCGAAATGGACAAAGCCAACAACCCGTTGAAGAACGCGCCGCACACCGCCGACATGCTGGCGGGCGAATGGAACCGGCCTTACTCCCGGGAGCAGGCGGCGTTCCCGGTCCCAAGTCTCAAGGACTTCAAGTTCTGGCCCGCGGTGGGCCGCGTGGACAACGTGCATGGCGATCGCAACCTGGCCTGCACCTGCGCCGGCATGGGAAATTACCTCTGAACACCGACCGCTGCGGGGAGCGGCGCGCTTCGCCGCGTTTGCCATCGAACCAGCAAGGATTAAGTTACGATATGGAGACCCAAATGGCGGTCACAGGGCATTGGCAGGGGGGCTTTGACGAACCCAAACTGGCCGCGCTGGCGGAGAGCTTGCGGAAACGGCTGGCCGGCCCTGTGGACTTGGCACTGGTGTTCATGACGCCTGATTATTTTTCCGACGCGACCCAGGCGCTGGAAATTATTCGCGTCCACGCGCGCGCCCCCCTGTTGGCGGGTTGCTCCGGCGCCGGCTTGATCGAAGGCGGCCAGGAGCGGGAAAACGCCTCCGGCCTGGTGCTTGGCCTTTACTCGTTGCCGCAAGTCCGGCTCAAAGCGCATTGGTTGACGCCGGAACAATTGGACGCGGCGGAGGGCCCCGCCTATTGGCACGCCAAAACCGGCGACGGCCCTGCCGACGCCAATGGCTGGCTGGTTTTCGCCGATCCCTACACCTTCAATGCCGAGGAATGGCTCCAGCAATGGAATCTCGCCTACCCGGACCGGCCCATTTTGGGCGGCTTGGCCAGCGGCCGCGCGGATGACAGCGGCACCAGACTTTTCCTTGACGGAGAAGTTTTTGACCAGGGCGCCGTGGTCATTTCCGTAGGCGGCCGCATTCATCTCAAAGGGGTCGTATCCCAAGGCTGCACGCCGATCGGCGAGCCCTGGACCATCACCCGCGCCCAGCAACATTTCATCCAGGAAATCGGCAACCGGCCCGCTTATAAGGTGCTGGCGGACACGTTTGGCAACTTGGCCGCCAAAGAACAGCGGCGAACCCGCGGCAATTTATTCGTGGGGCTGGTGGTCAATGAATATCTCGAGCAATTCCAGCGCGGAGATTTCCTGATTCGCAACTTGCTGGGCGGCGACCCCAAGACCGGCATTCTCGCCGTCGGCGCTCTGCCGCGCCCCGGCCAGACCATGCAATTCCAGCGGCGCGACGCCGAAGCCGCCACCGAAGACCTGCTGGCGCTGCTCGAAAAGGCCCGCGTCGAACTTTCGGGCCGAACCGTGTATGGCGGCTGCCTTTTCTGCTGCGGCGGCCGGGGCCGCGGCCTTTTCGGCGCCGACAACCATGACGCCGCCCTGGTGCAGCAGCATTTGGGGCCGCTGGGTTTGACCGGCTTTTTTTGCAATGGCGAAATCGGCCCGGTTGGCAACCGGAATTTCCTGCACGGCTACACCGCCTCCCTGGCCTTGTTTCACAGCGCCTGAGCGCCGCGCGAGAGAGACAAGACAAGGCGCCGGGTGAAATGTCGAAGCTCGAAGAGCAAAATCCCGCCCGGCGACAGCTCCGTCAAGAGCGGCATGGTTGTAGCAAAGTCGCGCCAATAAGATTCCCCACCGTTTGGGGCGGCCTGATCAAAGTGTTCGTTACCTGTGGAGATTCAGATCATGCCGCCCCCAACGGCGGCGGGATGTTGGGACCGGGTCGGGCTATAAACATGCCGCTCCTGATGGAGCCGTTGACCGCATTCCATTGGTCTTGGAGTGCGGTAGTCCTCTACCGCTTTTCATGGTCGTGTGGTTTTGGCGTGTGTCAGCCGCTGGCCAGGGATGACGCCTCAACACTGCCAACGCGCCAGAGGACTGGCGCACTCCAGGACGCTGGCGCGCGTCCGCAAGCGCCCTTCTCATTAACACCCCGCTTCAGCGGGGTGAGGGGCGTCCCGGAACGCAGCTCAACGTTTTTAACCGTTTCAGGCTGCGCGCACGGTTAAACGGTTGAAACCGTTAAGACCCGCGCTCACCCGCTGGTCACCTGGCTGAAGCCAGGTGTTAATGAAAAGCGACACGCATTTTCCACGACCCTGGCGTGAGTTCTCAGGCCCCGCGCGAACTCCGCGAGGTCGGCCCGGCAGGAAGTTCCAAGGACCAAGGTTCAAGTCGCCAGGAAGATTCAATGACCAAGGCTCGAGGGCGTCCCGTGCGCCTGTTGGGCTATTGGATCTTGGAATCTTGAATTTCCTTGAACATTGATCATTGAAAATTGAGCCTTCCCTCGTCTATTCAGCGCCGCTCCCGAAAGTGGGTGTTTAGCAAACGACGTTCGCGGCGTTGAAGCGGCGCTGGGAATTTTAACGCCAAGCCGCAGAGCCGCAAAGATGAGGCTTGCGGCTGGGAGAAGGGAATTTTTTCTCCGCGGCTTTGCGTTTGGCCTGCTGAACTTGTGCCGGCGCTGGCGCGTGTTCGCAAGTGCCCTTCCCATTAACACCCCGCTTCAGCGGGGTGGACGGCGTCTAATAAAGGAACTCAACGGTTTTAACCGTTTCAAATCGTGCGCAGCCCAAGCGCCGTGGGAAATCCGCGAGGTTTTGCCGCAGGTTTCCAAGACAGGCTCAAACATGCCGCCGTTTCATTCCTCCACCACCAATATCGAATACAGCTCCAGCATGGGCAGGGTGACCGTGACGCGGCCGGCGGCCCAGGTGGCCGGCAGCTTCGTGTTGCCGGGCTGCGCCGTTACCGACCGGGGCGCGCGGGGCAGGCGCACCGCGACGTTCAGCGGGCCAACGGGCGGAATGGCGCTGATGCCTTCCGCCGGCGCATTGGCGTGCGGGCCCGCCGTGTTCACCAGATGAACCATGAGTTGGCCGCCGAGCCGGCGCGGGCTGATATCCACATGGCTGGACCCGGTGACCTCCACCAGCGGTTGCGGGAAACATTGCCGCACAGCCGCGGCAAAATCTTCGTCCACTTTCGGCGCCGCGGCCACGGAGGAATTCTTCGCGGCAGCCGCGGCGGCCAGTTCTCGCTCGAACAGTTTGCCGGGGCCGGGCCCAATCAACAGCAGGCGTCCGCCGCCATTGGCATACGCCGCCAGCTCGTTGCGGAAATCCTCTTCCAAATAACCCCACCCTGGCACGACGATCAGCGGCCATTGGGACATTTTGCCTTTCAAATGATGCTCGCTCGCCACCTGCACAGCGTATTGGTGATCCAGCAACGACGTAAGCGCCTGGCGCAACACGCCGATGCCGTCGCTGCCCGAAGGATGGAACAGCCGCGGCGACGAGTAATAATGCCCCGCGGTCGAGTAGAGCAGCGCCACCTGCGGCACGGCTTTGGATTTGTGGCAGAACGCCTGGTATTGCCGGCAGAACTTTGCCACCTCCGCCATCGTGTCCATCTCGGCCGGGCGGATGGCGCCGTCGCGGTCCTGCTTGAAATACGCCTGGTAGCCGCCGCCCAGCGCCAGGACCACCGCCGCTTCCTGCATCAGTTGGACCACCGGCTTTTGCCGGCGCGTCTTGCGGCTGAACGACCACGACATCAAGTCCCACGCCAGCCCCTGGTCCTCGAGGCAGCGGCCCGAAAACCGCGCCGAGTTGACGCTGTCGTCCGGCGCGAAATCGCCCGACAACGCCGCCACCCGGGCTGACACCGGCTCCGGCATGTGATCGCTAAAAGCCCAATTGCTGATCAGCTCGAAATCGGGGTGCGACTTTTTCAGCTCGTCCACATAGTGCCGGAGATATTGGCGATAACCTTCGCGGTTAAAATCCACCCATTCGCGCCAAAGGGGTTCGCCGGCCTTTTTCGGCGCGGCGGTGGCGCCGGTTTTGGCCTTGAACAGGCCAACCGGTTTATCGCCGTAATCAAGCATCGCGCCCCAGCAATCGCCGTCCACCCACGCGCCGTTCACCCGATAGTCCCCGGCCAGCTCCCGCAATTGCGGGATCATCAGTTGGTCCACATACGGACCGAACACCGAGGTGGCCCGAGCGTCTGGCGAGCCGTCGGGCTTGCGCGCCGCCCACTCGGGGTGGGTGGCGACGGCGTGGCCGTCCCATACGCCGCTGTAGTGCATGAAGAGCGCCACGCCGCGCGCGCGGGTGGCGTCGCGCCAGACCCGCAGCGGGTCGCCGACAAAGCCGGGCACCGGGTTGCCGGCCTTGGTGGGGTAGCTCGAGTAGCCGGGGTGTCCCTTGCAATCAATCTGGATGTAATCGGGCCGCACCTTGTCCATCACCAGCGCGACCATCTCCGGCGTGGTGCGCTGGCCGACGTTGGTGCAATCCTTGCCGGCGTGAAAATCAAAATGAATCCCCAGGAAAGCATCCGCGCGTTTGACGGGAGCGGGCGGCGCGGCGGCCGCGAAGCAGGGCGTGACGGCGAGCAGCCCGGCAGCGGCACAGGTCCGCAGGCCGGCGAAGACAAATGGAAAGCGCGATTTCATGGCGACAAGATGGCATCGGCCCGCGCCGGGGTCGAGCGCAAACGAGGACAGGCCAAAAGCTTCGTATCCAATGACGTTGCACCGGAAACAGCGAGGAGCCTTTTTTCCCTTTAATCGCCCGCTGGTTTTCGGCAGGGTGACGCCGAACAGGCGGCTGTGACTGGCGAAAGCGATTAGTCCGGCTGATTCGGGCTTGGCAACCAGTCGTCCGCTTGTATCGGAACTGTTCCCATGCGCGTTTTGCTGGTCAACACCAATCGCCTGCAACCGCCGATTGCGCCGGTGGCGCTGGACTATTTGGCCGCGGCCTTGCGCGCCGCCGGGCATGAGCCGGCGCTGCTGGACTTGTGTTCTGAGCCCGACCCGGAAGCCGCCATGTCCCGGGCTTTGGCCGGGGAGGAATACGGTTTGATCGGCCTGACTTTTCGCAATACCGATGATTGTTATTACCCCGGCCGGGCCTGGTTCGTGCCGGAGCTCGCGGCCCTGGTCAGCCTGGCGCGCCAGCACTCGGCGGCGCCGCTGGTGCTGGGCGGTGTCGGCTTTTCAATCATGCCGGAGGCGATCATGCGCCAAACCGGCGCCGATTGGGGAATTGCCGGCGACGGCGAATTCGCCCTTGTCCGGCTGGCCAACGGCGAACGGGAAATTCCCGGCGCTCTCCACCAGCGCGAAGGAATGCTGCGCCGCCAGCCGGCGGTCCCCGATGACCTGTCCGCTTTACCCGCCATGCGCCGCGATTTCGTGGACAACGTCAAATACGAACGGTTGGGCGGACAAATCGGCTTTGAAACCAAGCGCGGCTGCGCGGCGCCGTGCGTTTATTGCGCGGACCCCGTGGCCAAGGGCCGGGCGGCGCGCTTGCGTCCGCCGGCGGCGGTGGCCGATGAGCTTGAAAGCCTGGCGGACCGCGGCATCGCGCACCTGCACACCTGCGACGCCGAGTTCAACCGCCCGGGCGAACATGCCCTGGCGGTGTGCGAAGCGCTGATCCGCCGGGGGCTGGGGGAAAAATTGCGCTGGCATGCCTACTGCGCGCCGGTCCCGTTTTCCGCGGATCTGGCGCGCGCCCTGCGCCGCGCCGGCTGTGTCGGCATCAATTTTGGCGTGGATCATGGAGTTGAATCCATGCTGCGCCTACTGGGGCGCGACTACCGCCCCGCCGACCTCGAATCAGCCTTTGCGCTCTGCCGCCAAAACGGGCTGGCGACCATGGCCGACCTGCTGCTGGGCGGCCCGGGCGAAACGGAAAGCACGCTGCGGGCGGGATTGGATTTCATCCGCCAAATTCGCCCCGACCGCGTGGGTTTGTCGGTGGGCATCCGGGTTTACCCCGGCACCCCGCTGGCCCGCCGGGCGCAAAGCCAGCCGGAGGCGTTGCGCGGCCCGGGCGCCGCCGCCGGCGATTTTGTCGCGCCAACCTATTATCTTTCGCCGGCTTTAGGGGAGCGCATTTTTTCACTGGTCAGGGAGTTGACGGGCGATGATCCGCGCTTTTTCTTCTCCGATCCGACGGAGCCGGACCGCAATTACAATTACAGCGGCAACGACCTGCTGGTGAAAGCGCTGGCGGCGGGTTATCGCGGCGCCTACTGGGACATCCTGCGCCGTTGGCGGGAGAATCTGCCGCCCCCCTGATTTCCTTTGCGGTTCGGCGAGCCGCGGTTTATGCTGCCGACATGAGCCTGATGCGTTATGGACAGCGGGCCGCGCTGGCGGCCGCGCTGGCTTGGTTTCCCCTGGCCGCCGGTCTCCGCGCCGCGCCGAATCCGCCGCCGCTCCCGGCCGCCACGCCGGAAAAATTGCCGCGCTGGCGCGGCTTCAATCTGCTCGAAAAATTCATGCAGCCCAGCGGCAACAAGCCGTTTGCCGAGGCGGATTTCCGCATGATTTCCGAGTTGGGTTTCAATTTTGTCCGGCTGCCGATGGACTACCGGCTCTGGATCAAGAACAAGAATTGGGAGGAATTCGACGAGTCGGTGCTCAAGGAAATAGACCAGGCGGTGGAATACGGCCGGAAATACGGCGTCCATGTTTGCCTCAATTTCCACCGGGCGCCGGGCTACACGGTCGCCCGGCCGGCGGAGGCGCGCAGCCTCTGGACCGATCCCGAAGCCCGCCGCGTCTGCGCCCTGCATTGGGCGACGTTTGCCCGGCGCTACAAGGGAATTCCCAATGAGCGGCTGAGCTTCAACTTGATGAACGAACCGGCGGGCGTGGAGGAAAAAATTTATGCCGAGGTGGCGCGCCAACTGGTCGAAGCAATCCGCAAGGAGGATCCGAACCGGCTGATCATATCCGACGGCCTGGAATGGGGCCGCAAGCCGATTCTTTCGTTGCGCGATCTGCGCCTCGCCCAAGCCACACGCGGCTACACGCCAATGGAGATCAGCCATTACCAAGCCAGTTGGGTCAACAGCGCCGGCTTCCCGCGCCCGGCCTGGCCGGCGCCGCAATCGGTCACCGGCATCCTCATGAGCCCGGCCAAGCCGGAAGGATCGCACCCGCTGATCATCAACGGTCCTTTTGACCAAGAAACCGTGGTGCGCCTCCATGTGGCCACTGTCTCCGCCGCCGCGCGGCTGGTGGCCGAGGCGGATGGCAAAAAAATTTGGGAAAAACATTTTCAATGCGGCCCGGGCGAGGGCGAATGGAAGAAGGCCGATTTCAAGCCGCAATGGAAAATCTACCAGAACTTGTATGACCGCGATTACACCTTCCCCGTGCCGGTCGGAACGCGGGAGTTGAAATTGCAAGTGAAGGAGGGCGATTGGATGCAGATCACCGAACTGGGCTTCAAGCCGGCGGGCGCGGCGCGCGAGGAGGCCCTGGGATTGGCGATGGATTGGGGCAAAAAACCGGCGCCTTTCCGGTTCGCCCCCGGCGCGCCAGGCGGGCCGTTTCTCGACCTGAAAATGAAAGGCCGCGAATGGCTTTATGAGGACGGCATCAAGCCGTGGAAAGAGGCCCAGGCGCAAGGCATCGGCGTAATGGTCGGCGAGTGGGGCGCGTATAACAAGACCCCGCACGAGGTGTTCCTGCGCTGGGCGGAGGACTGCCTGAAAAACTGGCAAGAGGCTGGCTTCGGTTGGGCGCTGTGGAATTTCCGGGGTTCCTTTGGCGTCCTCGACAGCGGCCGGGGCGACGTCCAATACGAGGATTTTCAGGGGCACAAGCTGGACCGCAAACTAATGGATTTGCTGCAGAAATATTGATGCGTTACCGAATATGAAGCGCGAAGAAGCCAATGAAGAAAAAGGTGCGGAAGCAGGAAGCGCCGGCGAAGAAGTTTTCCCTCTCTCCCAGGGAGAGGGACCAAGGGTGAGGGGTAAGGAGACTTCCAAATCGAGCGGCGCCCGACTTTTACCCTGCGGATTTCTCCTGCTGGCCCTTGGTTATGCCGCCGCCGCCCAAACCTCGATGGTTTTCGAGGCCGAACAGGTCGCCGGCCCGCCCGCCGCCTGGCAAAAAGACCGCGAAAGCCCCAACCACTGGAACCTCTGGAGCACGGACAAGGACGCCGACAAGAAATGGTCGGGGGGCGTGGTGCTGAAAAGCCCGGTGGTCAAGGCCGACCGCGCCACCCCGGAGGAAGGCGCGCCGCCGTTGCGCGTGGTGATTCCGAACGTCAAGCCGGGCCGTTACACGGTGGAACTGAAAGTGGTTCGCACGCTCGCTCTCTCCCGCGATGGCCGGCAGTGGGAGCCGTTCAGGGGCGGAACCTGGCTGCCCGCCGAGGACATCCGCCAGGGCTCCTTCGAGTTCTGGGTTGATGACCGCTACGCGCATAAAGACAATCCCGGCTCCGGCTATCTTGACACCGTCACGCTTATTCCCTGGGTGGAGCCCACGCCCAAGCCCAAGGTGGAAGGTTACGCGAAAGCAAGGGTGCGGGAAAAGCTCGACCGCGGCTTGGTGGCGTTGCCCGCGCCAGACGGCCTGCATCTTTCCTGGCGTTTGCTGCGCGACGATCCACCCGGCACCGCGTTCCACGTTTACCAGGTCCAAAGCGGAAAGGAACCCACCCGCCTGACCAGGGAGCCGGTGAAAAAGACCACGGATTTTCGCTTGAAGGGACCGCCCGTGGCGGGCGCGCGCTATGTCGTGCGTCCGGTGGTGGAGGGCCGCGAGGGAGCGTCTTCGCCGGAGGCGCTGATGGCCGAAACCGCCAAAGGCGCGGCGTTCATCCGCATCCCACTGGGGGACAGCAACACCTGCCAAAAGGTGGGCGTGGCGGACCTCGATGGCGACGGTCGCTACGACTACGTCCTTAAGACCCCCAACAGCAACATTGATCCTTGGTATAAATACTGGAAACCCTCGGCCGGCACTTACAAAATCGAGGCCCGGAGCGCGGATGGCCGGCTGCTTTGGCGCAACGATCTGGGCTGGGGAATCGAGCAGGGCATTTGGTATTCGCCGTGGCTGACGCACGATCTCGACGGTGACGGCAAGGCCGAGGTGGCGGCGAAAATTGGCGAGGGCGATCCGCGCGACCCGGACGGCAAGGTCACCAAAGGCCCCGAGTGGCTGGTGATTTGGGACGGGCTGACCGGCAAGGAGCGCGCCCGCGTGCCCTGGCCGGATCGCGAGGGCTTCGGCGAAGGCGAGAGCGGTTACAACTACGCCAGCCGCAATCAAATCGCGGTGGCCTGCCTGGATGGCCGCACTCCCTGCCTGATTGCCTTGCGCGGCACCTACAACACCATGAAGGCCGAGGCCTGGGAATTCAACGGCCAAACAATGCGGTTGCTCTGGAAATACAATGACAAAGAGGGCGGGCCGCAGTATCGCGGCCAAGGCGCCCACTTCACGCACGCCGCCGACATTGACGGCGACGGGCGCGACGAGGTCATTCTCGGCTCGGCGGTCATTGACGACAACGGCACGCCGCTATGGTCCACCGGCCTGGGGCATCCCGATCATTGTTACCTCGGCGACATTGACCCGCTGCGGCCCGGTCTGGAAATCTACTACGGCATCGAAACGCGCCGCGCCAAGGGCGGCATGTGCCTGGTGGACGCGCCCACCGGCAACATTATTTGGGCCTGGGACCAGCCGACCAAGCACATTCATTCCTACGGGCTTTGCTCGGACATTGATCCCGCCCATCCCGGCGCCGAGTGCTACGGCGCGGACAGCGCCGACCACAAGCCCACCGGCGACCGCTGGCTCTGGAGCGCCCAGGGCAAACTGCTCAGCCGCGAGGTGGATTTTGGCTTCGGCGTCCGCGCCGCCTATTGGGACGCCAATCCGCAGCGCGAACTGCTGCGAGGCAGCCGGCTGACTGATTTCGCCGGCAACCGGCTCGACGGCGAAATTCAAGGCTCCTGGGTGCTCACCGCCGACGTGCTGGGCGATTGGCGCGAAGAAATCATCACCACCCTGCCGGGCGAGATGCGCATTTATATCTCGACCATTCCGGCCACCGACCGCCGCGTGACGTTGATGCAGGATCCCATCTACCGCGCCGACACGACCATGAACACCATGGGCTACACCCAGTTGCCCATGACCACTTACGACCTGGCCACCACGGCGGAGGGAATTAGCAAATGAAAACCTCGTTGCGAAACGGCCTGGTTTTGGCCCTCGGACTGACCAGTTCGGTGTTTGCGGCCGCCTTGCCAAAGGGCCAGGCGATTTACCAAAACGACTTCGAAGGCGCCGACGCCGGCAAGGGCTGGGCGCCGGCGCCGCGGTTCGAGGCCGGCTATCAAAGCGCCAAGGCCGTCGCCTTTGCGCAGACGGCGGAAGCGGGCGGCGGCCCGGCGGTCGCGAATCTGCCCCTGCCGGTGGAAGGGATGCCCGGCTGCGTTATTCGGAGCAGCGCGATGGTCAAAGCCCGGGATGTAAGTTCCAAGCCGAATCCTTGGAACGGCATCAAGTTCATGCTGATGATCGAAACTCCCGAAGGCACCCAATGGCCTCAAGCGCCTTTGGAGACCGGGACCTTCGATTGGAAACGGGTTTCCTTCACCACGCGCATTCCCACCAACGCCACCGCCGTCCGGCTGAGTCTCGGCCTGGAAAAAGTCAGCGGCCAAGTCTGGTTTGACAATCTGAAAATCACCGTCGCCAAACCGCCCATGACCCACCTCCCGGCGCCGGTCGCCAGGCCGATGTTCAAAGGCCACGACCTGCCCCGGCTGCGCGGCGCGATGATCGGGCCGCACATTGACGCCGAAGGCCTGCGGGTGCTCGGCCAGGAATGGAACGCCAACCTCATTCGCTGGCAATTGATCCGCCATCTCAAGCCCGGACAACAATCGCGGCTCGAGGAATTCGACGGCTGGCTCGAAGGCGAATTGAAGCGGCTCGATGCCGCCCTGCCTTATTGCGAGCAATACGGCCTTTACGTGCTGATTGACCTGCACTCGCCCCCGGGGGGCAAGGCCACGGTCAGCGGCTACGTCGGCTCGGATGCCGGCCTTTTTGCCGACCGCAAGGCCCAGGACAAATTCGTCGAGGTCTGGCAGCGCCTGGCCCGGCGCTACCTGAACGTCCCGATGATCTGGGGCTACGACATCGCCAACGAGCCGGTCGAGGACCGCGTCGAGGAAGACTGCGATGACTGGCCAGCGCTGGCGGAGCGGACGGCGCGCGCGATCCGCGCGATTGATCCCCGCCGCGCCATCATCATCGAGCCGGCCCAATGGGGTGGCCCATCCGGTCTCAAGGACTTTGTGCCGTTGCCGGTTTCGAACATCGTCTATAGCGTCCACATGTATTTGCCCGGCGAATTCACTCACCAAGGTGTGCACAAGAAAGGCCCGCCGGTGGCTTACCCCGGTGAGATCGCCGGCAAACTCTGGGACAAAACCCGCCTCGAAGCGGCGTTGCAGCCGGTGATTGATTTCCAGCAGCGCTACAACGTCCAGATTTACATCGGCGAGTTCAGCGCCATCCGCTGGGCGCCCGACAACAGCGCCTACCGCTACTTGCGGGATGTCATCGAAATTTTCGAGAAATACCAGTGGGACTGGAGTTACCACGCCTTTCGCGAGTGGCAGGGCTGGAGCGTCGAGCACAGCGAAGACCCCAAAGACACCGCCCGCACCGCCCAGCCCAATGACCGCCAAAAACTGCTGCGCGAGTGGTTTGCCAAAAACCAAAAACCCGCCTGGATGAAACGAAACTGAGGGGACCGGCGGGCCGGAAAACACGCCGCGCCGCCGTTAGCGAGTTCGCTTGGGCCAGCGGGAGCCTTGGACTGTATTTGTCCCAGCCGGCGTGGTTGAATGGGGCCGATGAGCGCGGGGCAATTATGGCTTTTCCCGCCGCCCAAACCGCTGGTTGAGCGGCTGGGAGCGGAGTTTTTCCGGTCCATCCCGGACCGTCCCGGGGTTTATTATCTCTGTGGCCGGACCGAAGGGGTGCTTTATGTCGGCAAGGCGAAAAACCTGCGCCGGCGGCTGGGCAGCTACCGGGTGGCCAACGGCGAGCGCCTGCCGCGGCGGATCATCCGGCTGCTTTTCCTGGTTGAGCGCATCGAGTGGGATGTCTGCGCCGACGAAGACACCGCCGCGGACCGGGAGCGCGAACTGCTGCTGGCCCTGCGCCCGCGTTTCAACCGTGCCCATAAGTTTCCCGAGGCGCCCTCCTAAAAGGTGGACATCCCGCCGGATCGCTTTTACTCTGCCGCCATGAAAATGACTTGGCGGAATCATCTCCCGCGCGCGGCGCTGGGCGCCCTGGCAACCTTCTTCACCACTGCCGCCCCGGCGGCGGAAAACTTGCTGGCGCCGAACGCGCGCCTGGCCATCATTGGCGACTCGATCACCGAGCAGAAACTTTACTCGAAATACATGGAGGCCTACCTGGTCGCCTGCGCCGGCCGCCACGATCTCAAAATTTTCCAGTTCGGCTGGAGCGGCGAGACGGCAGGCGGGTTTGCCGGGCGCCTGGCCAACGACCTTGGCCCCTTCCAGCCCACCGTCGCCACCACCTGCTTCGGCATGAACGACGGCCAATACCGCCCCTATGCCGAGGACATCGGCAGAAATTACGCGGCGAACATGCGCAAAGTGGCCCAGGGGCTGAAGGCGCTGGGCGCGCAGAAGATCGTGCTCGGCTCGCCCGGCGCGGTGGACACCAAATTCTTCGTCCGCCAGAATTTCGCGCCGCTTTCCGGGGCCGACGGCTACAACCAAAACCTGGGCCGGCTGCGCGACCTTAACCGGCAACTGGCGGGCGAGTTGGGCCTGAACTTCGCCGATGTCCACCAGCCGATGCTTGACGCCATGGCCAAAGCCAAGGCGGCGCTGGGCGAGGAATATGACGTGTGCGGACGCGACGGCTTTCACCCCGGCCCCAACGGGCATTTGATCATGGCTTACGCCTTTTTGCGCGCGCTCGGCTGCGACGGACGGCTGGCCGAAATCACCCTCGATTTGAACGGCGCGCCGGTTTTGTCCGAAGGCCACAAGCTGACAGGCGGCTCGGGCGGGCGGGTGGAGATCGAAAGCGCGCGTTACCCTTATTGCTTCGATTCCGATCCCAAGTCCTCAGGCAGCACCCGCAGCATCGCGCCGTTCTTTCCGTTCAACGAGGAATTGAACCGGTTCGTCCTCAAGGCGAAAAACCTTTCGGCGGCCAAGGCCAAGGTGACTTGGGGCGGCGAAAGCAAGGAGTTCACCCGCGAACAATTGGCTGCGGGCGTCAACCTGGCCGCCGAGTTTCCGAAGACTCCGTTCGACAGCCAATTCCGCAAGGTGCTGGACGCGGTGGGAAAGAAGCAGAATTTCGAGACCGCGCTGATCAAGAGCTTCATCACCCAGTTCCGGCAGTTCGACCGGGAACGCAAGAATGATCCCGAACTGGAAGCCGCGCTGCAAACCGCCGCCAAGCGGTTGCTGGCGCGCCAGGCCGAACTCGAGGCCGCTGTCCGCCAAGCCGTCCCGCCGGTCAAACACACGATCGAGTTGACGCCGGTCCAGTAAAATTCCGCGGAGGGTAACGCGCCATTGGGATGCGTCCGCCGCTGGGGCGGAGCAATTTAGTTTTTCGACGGCGCTTTTTCTTGCCGGACCAGGGCCGCGTGTTGGCGCTCTTCCTTCTCCGCAAACTGGCGCAACTCCTCCGCTGAGCGAATGATCGGCCCGGATTGCCGCGCCTCGGCAGCTCGCAATTCGGCGAAAATCCGGTCTATGTCGTAGCCGGCCTCGCGAGCCAAATCGTCCTTGGCCTGCCAAAGCTCCTCAAGAATCGGATTCATCTTCATAAGGCGATTCTCCCATCAACTCCAATGGAGTGCAAACGCGCGGCAAGAGACGATTGACGCGCTGGAGTTCGCGTTCAAGTCGTTTAAGAATTTGGGCGTTGGCTAGGTGGCGGCAGTTCCAAGTGAGCAGGTAATCGGCGCCGCACTCGTTCCGGATCACCCCGGCTGGCTTCCGCCACCACCTCCTGGGAAACCAGACAGGCGAAGCTCGGGCGACGCCGTTGCCACCAATCACGCGTGACTTGCTGGTTGGCAGCCGAAATCAAATCGCGGCTGGGCTCAGCCACCAAGTAGCTGACGATGCTCGTCTCTAGGTAAACGGTTTCCATCTGCTCGACTAAACTAAGCCTATCGCCTATGCCCGTAAACGGTCAAGATGGACTTGGCTTCTTCGGTCGAGCCGATGACAGGAAGCGGAAGGTCACGGCGTCAATTGGCGTCGCCGATTTGCCAAAACGGCTGGGCCGTCCAGGGTCTTCAATCACCCGGCGCGTTTCTTTGTTTTGGATAGTAATTGGCAAGCCGCGGATTGCCTGGTAGAGTGGGCGAAATCAGTTGTCCATGGCACAAAAAGAACAAAGGCTATGAAAAAATATTGCGCGGAATGTATCGGCACCTTTTGGCTGGTCCTCGGCGGGTGTGGCAGCGCCGTGCTGGCGGCGGCGTTTCCGAATGTCGGCATCGGCTTGCTGGGAGTATCATTTGCGTTTGGCCTGACTGTCCTGACGATGGCCTTCGCCATCGGACATATTTCCGGGTGTCACCTTAACCCCGCCGTTTCGGTTGGCCTTTGGGCCGGCGGCCGATTTCCCGCCAAGGAGCTGCCGGCCTATATCGTGGCGCAGGTCGCGGGTGCGATTGCTGCCGGCGGGGTTTTGTATCTGATCGCCAGCGGCAAAGCGGGTTTTGAACTGTCCGCCGGCTTTGCCGCCAATGGCTACGGCGCCCATTCGCCGGGCGGGTATGGCCTGCTGGCGGCGCTGATCACCGAGGTTGTCATGACGATGATGTTTCTGCTGGTCATTTTGGGCGCGACGGACAAGCGAGCGCCCCAGGGCTTTGCGCCAATCGCGATCGGGCTGTGCCTGACACTCATTCACCTGATTAGCATTCCGGTGACCAACACCTCCGTGAATCCCGCCCGCAGCACAGGCGTGGCAGTCTTTGCGGGCGGCTGGGCGCTTTCCCAGCTTTGGCTGTTCTGGGTGGCCCCGATCATTGGCGGGGCGCTGGGCGCCGCGATTTACCGCGTCCTCGGGGATGAACCGCAATCCAAAGCCTGACATGTTGACAAGGCGATCTTTTTTGCGCCAAACAACCCTGGCGACTGGCGGGTTGGCGCTGTGGGCGCGGCCGGCGTCGAGCGCGCCGCTGGTGGAAGTCCCCGCGGCGCGGCTGGAGCGGTTGTCCAAAGGGGCGAATGTCGCCAAGTGGTTCCGCTATCCGCGGGCCGAGACCGACGCGCATTTCGGCAACTACATTCCGGAGCCGGAAGCGGCGATGATCGCGCGCCTCGGGCTCAAGCACGTGCGCCTCTGCATCCATCCCAAGGTGCTGATGGATCAAACCAGCGGGGCGGTGCGCGAGGACCGCGCCCGCCACCTGGAAGCGGCCCTCCAGCGTTTCCACCGGGCGGGGCTGATGGTGGCGGTGGACATCCACAACGAGGACCGCGCCGCCGAGCTGAACCCGCAGTGGCAGGAGGCCTTCGTCAAATTCTGGGGCGCGCTGGCGGCGCGCCTGAGCAAGTTCGACCCGGACCTGACGCTGCTGGAAATCATCAACGAGCCGGTGTTCAACAAGCGCGAGGAGGAATGGAACACCCTGAACGCGCGGCTGGCGGCGGCCATCCGGCAAAACGCGCCGCGCCACACGATCATCACCTCCGGCCCGAACTGGGGCGGCATTGACGGGCTGAAAAAGCTCAAGCTGCTGCCGGACAAAAACGTGGTCTATTCCTTTCACTGCTACGATCCATTTCCCTTCACCCATCAGGGGGCGACCTGGTCAAGCGAGGAGGTCAAGCCGCTGCGCGGGGTGCCGTATCCGTCGAGCCCCGAGGCGGTCGCGCCGTTGGTGGCCGCGCTGGCGGATAAGCCGAGGTCGCGCGGTATGGTCGAAAATTACGGCCGGGAGCGATGGAACAAGGAGAAGCTCGCGGCGCGGTTCAAGCAGGGGGTCGAGTGGGGAGCGCGCAACGGGGTGCCGTTGTATTGCGGCGAGTTTGGCGTCTATCCGCCGCACACGCGGCCGGAGCACCGGGCCAACTGGTTTCGGGATTTTGGCGAGGTGCTGGCGGAAAACCGGATTGGCTGGGCGGTTTGGGGCTGGGACGAGGGATTCGGGCTCAACCGGAAAATCCAAGACGGCCAGGCGGTGGTGGACCAAGTTGTCGCCAAGGCGCTGGGACTGAAGACGGGCTAACCTCTCACCTCGCACGGGCATCAGCGCGGCCCGGACGCGCTAGCCAATAATCAGGAACCGTTTTCCGGGGCCAAAACGAAACAGCCACGCAAGGGGCGTGGCTGTTCGGTTTCATGAACTTCAGGTTGTCCCCTCAGGCAACCTCCTCCTCCAACCAGTCTCCCAAGTGCAGGTATTCCCTGACCTTCCGCCGCTCGTAACGGTGTTTCTGGGCTTTGCGCGGCCGGTTGTCCACCTTGCGGAAGGGATGCTTGGTATTCCGGATGGCATCGGTAATGACTTCGAGCGTTTTGGTCATGGTTTTGGTTCCTTTCGTTGCGGATGGCGCCGGGCATAAAACCTCCACCAACGGGCTTCCAAGGGATGAGTTGAAAGGGCGCTTTGGCCGCCTGCGGTGCAAGTTGTCGCTTTCCGTGCCATCACTGCCTTTGACAAAGACAGGTTAGCAGAAGTTCAAGGAAAAGTAAAATTTTTTTTGCCTAAAATTTATCTTCGCCGAAACAGCCCCGAGCGCCATTCGTTTTGCGTGCGTTGGCGATGCGGCGCCCAGCCCGCCGCCTCATAGGCCCTTTGCACCGCGGCAAATTGGCCGGCCAAAATGCCGGCCAGCACCAATCCGCCGGCGGGCTTGAGGAAAGCGAGGATGCGCCAGCGCTCGGCGATCAGGAGATCGGGCGTAAGATTGGCGGCGACCAGGTCGAACGGTTGAGCGCGTTTGGTCGGCAAGACGGTCAAGTCGGCCTGGTGGATTGCCACCCGATCGGCCAGGCGGTTGCGGCGCGCATTCTCGCGGGCCACCCGCACCGCTTCCGGATCGTTGTCGAGCGCCACCACTGGCGCGTAGCCCAAGCGGGCGGCGGCCAAGGCGAGGATGCCCGAACCGGTTCCCAAATCGAGGAACGACGGGCCGGCGGTGCGCGGCCAGCGCGCCAACTGGTCCAGGCAAAAACGGGTGGTGGGGTGCCGCCCGGTGCCAAAGCTAAGACCGGGATCGAGCACGATGGTTTTTTGGCCCGGCTGCGGCTTGGTTCGATGCCAGGAGGCCCGGATAAGCAGAACCTTTCCGATATGCAAGGGGCGGAAATGGCGTTTCCAGGAATGCGCCCAATCCTCGCGGCGGAGACGGCGAATTTGCAGGGCGGGCGCATCCGTGTCCGAGGCGCCGAAAAACCGGCGGACTTTATCGGTGAAAAGAGCCAGCCGCGCCCGTCCGGGCGCGGCGTCCAAATAGGCGCGAATCTCCACCCGCCCGGTTTCGGTGTTAAGGCAAACCGCCGGCGGGACCTGAAAAATTTCCGCCATTAACTCGCAAGCCGCCTCCTCGGCGGAGGCGGAAACCGGGAGGCCGATCTGCCAGAGATCAGGAGGTTTATTTGGCTTCGGGGGCATGGGGTGGCGCTCCGCCACCGGCGGACATTTTCCAGGGAACGAAGTTCAGCAATTGAATTTCCACGCCGCGCCCGGGAAGGAGGTCCACTTCGGTGGCGCTGGCATACTCGATGTCAAAGCAGACCATGCGCGGGAGCGGCAATTCGAGGAGCCGGGCCAGCAACAGGCGCAGGACGCCGCCATGAGCAAAAATGCCGATGGTCTCGCCGGGGTGGCGGGCGAGGATTTCCTGGAGGCACGGCTCCAAGCGCCGGCGCAATTGCGGCACCGATTCGGCGTTGGGCAGGCGGCCATGTTCGAGCCAATCGAGCCATTCCCAAGGCTCGGCCTGGTAGCGGTCCCGGACTTGATCGAAGCTCAGGCCGGTCCAGTCGCCGAAATCAATTTCCCGCAGGGCGTCGAGGAAAACCGGCGCGGGCAAGCCGTTGCCCGCGAGCGGGGCGAGGGTTTGGCGCACCCGCAACAGGGGGCTGGCATACACGGCGTCCAACCCCAGCCGGCGCGCATATTCGGCCAGATGGCGCGCCTGCTCGCGCCCGGCGGCGGAAAGCCCCATGTCCAGCCGCCCGCCATAAACCCGGTGGTAACGTTCCTCCACCTCGGCGTGACGAAACAAATGCAGTTTGGTGGGGCGTGGCATCGCTCACTCCAGCGCCGTTTTTTGAAAATCGAACAGTTGTCGAAGGCCGGCTTTGCCCAGCGCCAATAAGGCGGCCAGTTGCTCCTCGGTGAAGGTGGCTTCCTCGCCGGTGCCCTGCAACTCGATAAACTCTCCCCGGTCGTTCAGGACCAGATTCATATCCACCGCCGCCGCCGCGTCCTCCACATAGCAAAGGTCCAGCAGCGCCCGGCCGGCCACCAAACCGACACTGACGGCCGCCACCGCGGATTGCAGCGGGTCCTCGGCCAAGACACCACTTTCGCGCAGTCGCCGAACCGCCAGGGCCAAGGCCACATACGCCCCGGTTATGGCGGCGGTGCGGGTGCCGCCATCGGCCTGCAGCACGTCGCAATCCACCCACAGCGTGCGCGCGCCGACTTTTTCCAGGTCCACACAGGCCCGCATCGAACGGCCAATCAGCCGCTGAATTTCCTGGGTGCGCCCCTCCACTTTGCCCCGGCTGGACTCGCGCGCTTTGCGTTGTTGGGTCGAATAGGGGAGCATCGAGTATTCGGCGGTAATCCAGCCGCCGGTCACTCCTTGCTCCTTCATCCAGCGCGGGACCGCTTCCTCGACCGTAACCGCGCATATCACGCGGGTGTTGCCCCATTCGATCAGCACGGAGCCGGCGGCGGCGGGCGCGATGTCCTTGACCAGCCGGAGCGGGCGCAGTTGTTCCGGACGGCGCCCGTCGGCGCGCGGTCCGTCGGCGTTGGCCGCGAGACCGTTTGATTTGGTTTCACTCATACAGGCGCCATGCTAAGCAGCCTTGGGTTGGGCGGCAATGGGAAAGCCGCCGGCGCGGACCAACCGTTGAACCGGGGCTTTCACCATTTGCGCGGCGGCCCGGCGGGCGCGTTCGCGGGGGGCGCGGCCGCCGGTGGCGGCGCGTTGGTTTTGAACGCCGACCGCAGCAACCAATGGCGCCGCAAACCTTGGACGAAAGCATCGGTGTCCCGCACCAAATCGGAAATGTGGCTGAGGATGTTGGTGTTGGCCTGAACCTGGGCGTTGAGGTTGCTGGTGATGCCCGCCAAGCTGTCCAGCGAACGGTTCAGGTTGACCACCAGGCTGGTCAGATTGGTGTCGGCGTTGGCCAGCGTGGCGTTGGCGGTCAGGAGGACGGCGCCGGCGTTCGTCAGCACAGTTTCCAATTCGCGATTAAGATTGGTTGGGATGAGCCACTCACCCAGCGAGCCTTGCGGCTCCTTCAGCCGGGCGGTGATGGCGGTCAAGTTGCTGAGCGCCGGGCGCAAATCCGCCACCGCCTCCTCCACTCGCGCCACCAGCACGGTGGCATTGGTGGTCAGGACGACGGCGTTGGTGATGGCGGGACGCACCCCGGTGACGGTTGCGTCGAGGTTTTCCGTCAGCCGCGCGGCGTTGTCGAGCACCCTCGCCAGTTGGTTGGTCAGGCTGAGGATATTGGGCAGCGCCTTTTCCGCCTGGCTGACGACGCGTTCGAGCCGCTCGGTCAGGGCCGGTGATTCGTCTTGCACGATGAAGATGTCTTTGCCGCGCTGGTAATCGGTGTAAAAACGCGGGGCTTGGGCGGTTTGGTGCAGCTTTTGCAGCAATTTGATGGTTTCCTCCTGATAGGCGGTCCAGAAAGTATTGCTATGCCATGGGTCGGTGGCAAAAGAGAGCCAGTTCGTGTCCTTGGCGTATTCTTTCTTTATGGGGTCCGCCAGCGCGTTGATCTCGGCGAGCAAAGACCGGTCTTGGCGCATGGCTGGCAGCGCACGTTTTGTTTGGTTCCAGAAGGCTTGGTTCGTCACGCCGCTCAGGGCTTCCAAAGTCAGCACATGCAAATTGGTCAGCGCCCGCTCATCCAGGCGCCCGGTAATTTTGCCCCGGCCGCGTTCCGCTATTTGCAGCAACGGGATGCCCGTCCGCCCTTTCACCAACTCCAGCGCGCGGTTGCCGAGAAAATCGGCGGCGGTCACCTTCACCCGCGAGTCGCTCCACAAATAACCGCAGTAGTTGATGGCGCCGCGCCGCACCACGAAAAACACGGTTACATTGCCCCACTCATAGTCAGGTTCATTGGGAACCACCTTGGTGACCTCGCCGACCGGGAAACCCATCAGTTTGACCGGGTCGCCCGGCTTGATGCCGGTGGCGGTGTCCACATAGGTGCTGAAAAGGACCTTTTCCTGGAACCAGCCTTTGCGCTGCGCGGTATGCCAGAGGTAATAAGCAAAACCCGCCGCCAGCAGCAGCGCGGCCAGCAATACAAACCACCCTACCGCGTGCTCGAGCCGGCTGAGCCGCGTCCGCAACTGCGGGGTCAGGTCTTGCAGTGCCATACTTGGTGCGGGTAGTTCATCACCTTTGCCGCCCTTTCGTCAATCCGCTCCTGCGCAAAGGCGGACGGTGCCGCCTTGGAGCGTGCCGCAGTCAATTGTTTTGCTTGGGCGCGGCTTGCGGAGGAGGCAACACGGCGGCGCAGGCAGCCTCGCGGACGGCTATTCCGTTGAGGCCGTCAATTGGCGCAGTTCCTCGTAGAACACCGGATCATCCGCCGCGCCGTCGAAGCGAAAAGGATAGGTTTGGTTGCGTTCCTTGAGCATCAAACCGTAACCCGCCCCGTGGCGGACCGTCGCGCGCAAAGCCGCCGCCGCTTCCCGGCCGGTCTTGTCATCCTCGTTGCACACCACCGGTTTGCCGTGCTTTTTCAGCTCCGCCAGGCGCGCGGGAATTTGCTCCACCCGGGTGCCGTTCCAGTGCGGCAGCAGGAAATCGGCGGCTTCGGCCACCTCCGGGTGGATTTTGCCGTCGCCATAGCCGCTGGCCGACACCAACAAGCCGGGGGCGGTTTCCTTCGCCAGCCGGATCAAACTGGCCTGGCCTTTGGGATCGCGGATCAACGCGTGCGCGAATCCCTTGTGCGGATATTCGTTGGCGATTTCGATGGCCACATTCGCAAAACCGCGTTCGCGCACCCAGCGAACGGCGCTGGCGACGCCGGCGCGCACCGCCGCTTCATCCCGCAAGACGCGCGATTGGCGTTGGTAATAGAGCCCCAGAATCACCGCCATTCCCTGCTGGTCGCAGGCGCGGATGACGCGCTCGGCTCGTTTCAGGTATGGCTCGCGCAAGCTGCCATCCGAAGCAAAGGCCGAGTTCACCGCGCCCTCGTAACCCGGCATGCCGCCTTGCAAGCAAAGAGTGAAAGCGTTCACCCCTTGCGCCGCGTAATCTGGGATGCGGGCAATAAAACGGTCGGCGTTGGCTTCCGGATCGAAGTCCGGGCGGCTTTGGTCCTCGAAAATGGCGTTGACCATGCGCACGTTCATCAGCAGCCCCTCGGCGGCGCTGCCGGGATTGGTCGGTCGTCCGTTGATCAGCCAGCGGCCTTGCTTGAGCGAGAGGCGGGTGGCGGCTGGCGGCGGCTCGCCGCCGCTAACCAGGGTTGCCGCCAGCAGCGTTATCAACAAGGTTTTCATGCGGCAGAGCGCTCCGCGTCACGCATGCGGACGCCGTCCCCGGGGGACAACCTGCTTAGGCATAAGGATGGACCCAGGGCTGGCGGTAGTCGCGTTTCAACATTTGGTTGGCCTGCGGGTTGCCGGCGATTTGCTCGGTGGCGGCATCCCACGTGATTTTGGCGCCCGCTTGGTAGGCGATCATCCCCAATTGCACGGTGGTGGTGGAATTGAAAGCGTCCTCCGGCTGGCACAAAGGCTGTTGGCGGTTGCGCACGCAAGTCAGGAAATCCTGCATGTGCAGGGTCGCCATGTCCGTCTTGATCTCGTTAACCTTCCTGGGCGCCTTGGGATCGCGGGAAACCACCGTCCATTGGTGGTCGGTCACAAACACCGTTTCTTTTTCCCCGTAGAAGAAGATGCCGTTCTGCGTCTCCGGGTGATATTCAGCCGCGCCCCAGAGATGATGCCGCCAAGTCACCGGGCATTGGGCAAAATCAAAGTGGGCCACCAGAATGTCGGGCGTGGTGATTTTGTTTTTCAGGTGGTAAATGCCGCCCGCCGCCTGGACGGTCAAGGGTGTCGCGGCCTTCAGCGTCCAACGCACCGCGTCAATCAGGTGAATCCCCCAATCCACCAGGTGGCCGTTGCCGTATTCTTTCTCGAGGCGCCAGGCAAAGTGGCCGATCTGCGGGCAATAAGGCAGCTTGGGGGCGGGGCCGCACCACCAATCCCAATCCAGGGAGGCGGGCGGATCCTGCGGCGTTGTATCTTTGATACCGGCGGTGTAAAAAATTTGGGCTTCCACCTGCGCGATGCGCCCAGCCTTCCCTTCCTGCACATACTGGCGAGCCTGTTGAATCGCCCGGCTTTGGCGGCGCTGAAAACCGATCTGCACCACCTGCTTCGATTTTTTGGCCGCGTTCACCATCGCCCGGCCTTCCCGGGGCTCATAGGCCAGCGGTTTTTCGCAATAAACATCCAGCTTTTTGTCCAGGGCCTCGATAAACGGCAGCGCGTGCCATTGCGGCGGCGTGGCGATGATCACCGCCTGCAAGCCGGGCAGCGCCAGCAATTCCCGGTAGTCTTTGAAGGTTTTCGGCTTTAGGCCCTGGCGCTTTTCGATCTTTTCGGCGCTTTTCTGCAGGTGGTCGCTGTCCACGTCGCAGAGGGCGGTCACCTCGACGCCGCCAACCTTGAAGGCGGCCTCCACGTCCACCATGCCATACCAGCCGCAGCCGATCAGGCCCAGCTTGATTTTTTCGGCGGCGGCGCCGCGCAGCACGACGGGGGCAGCCATGACGCCGACGGTCGCGGCGCCCAGGAAGTTTCGGCGGTTGATTTGCTTCATAAACTTCGCGTTTTGGAAATAATGAGGCTGGCTTCCGCAAAAAGCAACTGCCGAACGAAGGGCGGGTGAACGGCAAAAACCAGACGCGCCTGCCGTAGGGCCACAAGTCCGGCGATCCTGCGCCCAAGGTGTGGCAGCACGATTTCCACCGCTTCGCCCCCACCGTCTATCGCCAGGAGGAACTCGACCTCTTGGCGCGGGAAATCCGCCAAAGCCCAGCCAACCGCTGACCCGCCGCCTGAACGCCTCCGAAAAGCAGCCCGAACTGTCCCCGTCCCGTTCCAAGCCAACGACCGGGTCGCGACTGGATTTCCGTCGGCGCAGCCGCAGACGGGAAGTCTCAAAGGCCAATAGGCAAGGCTCCATGACCGGGCTTGCGAGGTCGCGCCAGCGTCAGGGAGTGCGCACGGAGCTTGCAAACGCGGACGCCTCTTCGGCAAATTTGGCATGGCCGACAGTTCAGGCCGGTCGTGTGCATCGCGAGCTTTGCCGTTTGCCAACGCGAACGAACTTGGATATTATTTCGCCATGGTGAGCAGCGTCCAGCAAGCGCCAACGGCCATGAAAATCGTCGGGAAGCGGCGCCCCCCGGGCACACCCGAGGCGGCGCTGCGCCGGGCGCACGTTTTGCAGCGGCAGGCGGATTTGCTCAACCCCTATCCGCGCCCGCGCGGCTTCGTGTTCAAGGCCAGGAGCTACGCTGATTATGCGCAGTGGCGGCGCGCGCAATCCAACCCGAGGCTTTGGTGATGACGGACTTCGCAACCAGCCATCCTCTGCTAAAAGTCTGTGCCTTGTTAAACCGGCAGCAAGCGCGTTATCTGATCATCGGCGGCCAGGCGTGCATCCTGCACGGCCTGGTAAGAACCACGGAGGATGTGGATTTGCTGGTCGAAGCCACATCCGAGAACGCCCAGCGCATCATTGCCGCCTTATCCCAGCTCGAAGACCATGCCGCGGCAGAACTCACCCCGGCGGACATCCTGAACAACGTCGTCGTCAAGATCGCCGACGAAGTGGAAGTGGATGTCAGCACCAGCGCATGGAAAGTCAGCTACGCCGACGCCATCGCCTCCGCCCGGACGGTCGTCATCGAGGATGTCGCCATCCCTTTCATCGGGCTCGATTGCCTCATTGCCAGCAAGGAAACCCACCGCGAGCAAGACCAATGGGATGTGGCGCGGTTGAAAGCGCTGCGCGAAACCTCCCAACCGTGACCGGCAGGTCGGGAGGATGCGCTTTGCGCTTGCCGCCCATTTTTTTGGGGAGCATAATAGGTGCCATTGGTGATCGTTGCCTTGCAGGAATTTGGGCGCTTGGCGCAGAGGTTAGCGCGTCTCGTTTACACCGAGTAGGTCGGGGGTTCAAATCCCTCAGCGCCCACCATCCTGCCCTGAAGCCGTGCCTTGTCCAAAAGTGTCCTGCACTACTGAGGTTATCTGCCGCA
>Ga0101944_10001614_pt1 | contig 44409 bp, 33 predicted proteins | sample DewCreD2012metaG_FD_75245 | JGI IMG/M metagenome (GOLD analysis project Ga0101944, IMG submission 75245) | Hot spring sediment bacterial and archeal communities from British Columbia, Canada, to study Microbial Dark Matter (Phase II) - Dewar... ... | reverse complement strand
AGTATACCCAGGCGCAAATGTGGATGTTCGCGTTTGGGCTGGTCCCCCGTCTGCTGCTCAACCGCCTGATCTATGGCCGTTCCCTGGATATTCTGGTGACGCACGCTCCCCCCTGGAAAATCCACGATCAAGAAGACCTGCCCCATCAAGGGATTAAAGCGTTTTTATGGCTGGTGAAGGTGTTTCAGCCCGCGTATCATCTGCACGGGCATATCCACGTATATACGCCGCAGACGACCGTTGAAACCCAATTGGGTAAAACTTCCATCTTGAATACGTATGGCTACAGGCGTATTGAGACGCATTTCCCCTGGGAAAAGTAGGGGATAGTCTCTTGTCCTGCGGCGCTTACCCGTTGGGTGAGGCTTTATCCTGGAGATGGCAGCCGGAAGCGCATCCAGTCTTCCCCTGCTTCAGTGTTTACCTTTACGGCAAACTCGCCGGGTTCTACGAAAGATCGGGCCTCGCCGTCTGTCAGACCGGCCATTTTTATGTAGACACCCGGATCTTCCGTATATCCGAACAGGAAAGTCTGGAAGATGGAGATATGACGTGCCAGAGAATTCGCCAAAGCGGTGGAAATGGCCGCAATCGGCCAGATCGCCGCCTGCGGGCCTTCTTTAACCAGTAGTTCAAAATTCAGGCGCTGCTCATAACTTAATTTGGGGAGGAAGTTTAACGTATCCATCAGCATCAATACCGGCGGACCGGTGCGCTGGCCCATCCGGCGCTGTTCGGCCCACTCGGCTAGCTGCTGAATCCAATCTTGGGCGGCCTGTCCATCAACCCCTACCACCCCCAGGCAGTAGCGATCAAACCCTTGCTCACTGACCCAATCACTCCAGGCGGCAGGCAGGTGCGAAAAGACGATAAACTGCATTCCCCGCGCGGTATTCCGCAGCGCCACGCTGGCAACCGCTGTCCGCAGCAGATCTAACTGCTGCTGGCGCTCATCGCCAATTACCAACAGCGCCCCTGGAGCCGGGTCGTAGAGATCGAGCAGCATCGGCAGCTCATCTTCGCAGATGCCCAAAATGGCCGTGTGAGCGGGCAGGTCTGGGTTGCTGTAGAGCAGTTCGCTCAGACTCACAATGGGGGCCGGCCGCGGACGCCGCCGCGACAGGTTTTCTTCTGATTCTTTGGGAGTAGACCGGACCGGCTCTGACGTCTGAGGATTGGCTTCATCCGAAAATCCTACGTCGCGGCGTGGGGCCGGCAGGCGCTCTTCGTCATCATCCGGGCGTTGAGGGGTAGGGGAGAACGAGTTGGGTGGCCGCTGCATGCGCACCTGAGTAAACTGGACGGCGCTGGCAACCTGTGGCGGTGGATGCACCCTGGGCCGCGGCGGCCGGGCCGCCGGACGGCCTGGCAAATCTCCCTGCTGGCTGGAATTTGCCGCTTGGGGCTGCTGCGCGGTCTGGTGCTGAGTTGCAGAACGGCCCAGCGGCCCGGCAGATGCCTGTGTGGGTAAAATGCCTGCCTGCCCGGCCTGCCCGTTCTTCGCGGCCAACTGCGCTTCACCCTGAGATTGTTGAAACGATTTCCTGGTCTGTTTCGTCAGCTCGCCTTTGGGTTTGGGCGGTTGATAGCGGGGTAAATCCAGGCGCTGAGACAGATTAGCGCCCGCTGGGATGGGAACCAGCAGCGGGCGGTAGCGTTGCAGTCTGGTGTTTTTTGGTAAGATATTGATTTCAGCCATATTGCCCAAACTTCACCCAAAGAGCTTTCAGCAAGGTAACTACTCGGCCAAAGCCTGAATAGTGACCCGGAAAGGCGATTAGTACTTTTGTTCTATACTCATTATAGCAATCAACAAAACGCGAGTCAAGAGCGGTTCTCTTTGGGTTCAGAAGATGGCGGCACAATCACGCGGATCGCCTGAGGCACCACCCGAATTTCTACCGGCGTAACGCCGATTGCCTCGCCGTCGGCCTGTACTGGCACAGGCTTGAGGGTATGGATGACGATCTTCTCTCGGATCGGCAGGTAGCGCAAATTGGAGTCGTAAGCTGGTTGGCTGCGCCGCACGAACCGGGTAAACACACCCAGGTAATCGCGCAGGCTCTGTGCCCGCACGATGAACGCATCCAGGCGGCCATCTTCTGCGCTGACCTCCACCCCATCAATGCGCGGTTGCAGGCCCATGAGCTTTTCATTCGCAATCATCACTTCTGAGGCTCTAAACTGCACCTTGCGGTCATCCACCTCTACCGAAAAGCGGTGCAGGCGCGAGCGCGTCAGCGTTTGAAGGCCCCGCCACAAATAGGCCAAAAAACCAAAGCGGCGCTTTTCTTCACGCGCCGTCTTTTCCATGATCTCCGCGCTGATCCCAATGCTGACGTTTAGAGCATAATAATCCTTCCCGATCTGAATAGCATCCATCGTCTTAACGTCATGCTCGCCGCCGATCAATTCCAAAGCCGCATCCGCGGTGATCGGAATCCCCAGGTCGCGCGCCAACGCATTGCCGGTCCCCGCCGGAAGAATCCCCAACGGTACGCTGCTTTGGGCAATCCCGCTGACCACTCCCGCCACGGTGCCATCTCCACCGGCTGCGATCACCAGATCCACGCCATCCTTCAGCGCCTTTTTCATCACGCGGTGCAAATCTTCGTCTTTTTTCGTCTCGTGGATGTCAAAATCCCAGCGTTTTTCCGCGCAGAACTTCTCCACGCTGTCGCGTATCGTATCGCGGTTGTTGACACCCGCGACCGGGTTTAACACCACAAAAACCTTGTTGATTTCTGCCGGCGGCCCGGCGCGTTTTTCCTGCTCCTCTGGCTCCACGCTTTCCCCTGATCTAGGACTTACGGTTAAACGGTTCATAGATCACGCTGCGGTGGGCCTGCACGTGCAGTTCACCCCCCGACTGCCCCGCGCCGCTCTCATCCAGCGCCTTTTTAAGCTCGATCATGGCAAGCTCCACAGCTTCTTTGGCGGTTTCCCAATAAGGATCGCCTGTAGCTTTTAACTCATCCAGCCTGGAGCGTGCCAACCGGTAAGTCTCATCTAATCGTACAATACAGCGCCGTCTGTCCACCACCCGGCCCTGGCGGAACGTGATGGGCTCCTCTTTATACTGCTCAATCCTGGTGTGCCACTCTTGCAGTTGGGCATCTGCTTTTTCCTGATAAGCTTCTTTCCATCCCATCTCGTTTTCCGGTTCCTTTCCATTCCCCTGTAGATTTAGGGGGTGCGGTCCTGGTGCATCCACTTTCTGAAAAATAACCACACCGGCTGATAAGAAAAGGTTGCCTTCAATTAACTCTTTAGGAATTGCCATACTTACCCGGCGAACCCAGAGAGCCCTTGCATCTCATCTTAACCGGACCAGAATCAATGGGCCAAACAGAAGCGAAAAAGCTGTATCAATAACCTGTCAAGAGAACCGATACAAAACGGGTGAGTCGCCGTCGTAGATGCTCACTCCGGGCTGTTCATGCCTGTCTCACCTAAACGGCTGCGCGTAGGCGGTAGCCAACGCCCGGCTCCGTCACAATGAAGTATGGGCGGTTCGGCTCTGGCTCAATCTTGCGGCGCAGGTTCGAGATGTTCACGCGCAGCAGGTGCATTTCATCCTCATAGCCTAGCCCCCACACCTGGCGCAGTAGTTGGCGGTGCGTCAGCACTTTGCCGGCATTCAGCAACAGCACGCGCAGCAGGTCATATTCGGTGGGGGTCAACTGTACCTCCTTGCCAACAGAAGATACCCGCCGGTGGGCCAGATCAACTTCCAGGCCCTCCAGTGAAAACACCGGCTCTGGCTCTAACTGTGCCGAGCGCCTGACAGCCACCCGCAGGCGCGCCATCAGTTCGCTGATGCCAAATGGTTTGGTCAGGTAATCATCGGCGCCGGCGTCCAGCGCGCTAACTTTGTCGGTTTCGCGCTCGCGTACTGAGAGAACAACAATCGGCAGGTGCGTCCACTCACGCAACTGGCGGATCACGTCCACCCCGTCCATGTCTGGCAGGCCCAGGTCTAAGATCAGTAAATCTGGGCGGTGGGCAATCACAGCGGTCAGCGCCTCTTGCCCGCTGGACGCCTCGTAGACTACGTAATTATAGGCGCTCAATGAGGTGCGTAAAAAACGGCGAATGGCCCGCTCATCATCAACCACCAGAACCCGCAGCCCCTTATCGTTCATGCCCTTTTCATTCCTCGTTAACTGCCTGTACAGTTCGCTCATGAGATTTCTCCAGGGTCGCCGTTCTTAACGGCAGAATAAAGGTGAAGCATCCCCCGCCATCGGGCCGGTTCTCTGCCCAAATGGCGCCCTCGTGGACTTCCACAATACCCTTACAGATTGCCAGCCCCAGGCCGGTTCCAACCACGTTCTCAAAACGCTTCACCCGGTAAAATTTTTCAAAAATGCGCTCTAAATCTTCCGCCGGAATGCCCGGCCCCCGGTCTTCCACCGCTACTTCCAGGTACTTCTGCTCGTTTCTTTCCTGACGCAGGCGCGCGGTGACGCCTATCGGCGCTCCTTCCGGCGAATATTTGGCGGAATTCTCCAGCAGGTTGACCAACACCTGGGTGATCAGCACATAATCCAGACGCACCAGCGGCAGACCCGGCTGTATCTCTACATTTACAGGGCGCCCTTCCAGACGCGTTGCAACGGTGTTCAAGGCCGAGCCGATGACATCTTCGATGTCGCAGGGCTGTAACGAAAGGCGCAGTGTCCCGGCTTCGAGGCGGGTCATGTCTAAGAGGTTGCCAACCAGGCGGTTCAGACGCTCGGCCTCGCCGTAAGCAGTTTCTACCAGCTCGCGGCGCGTCTCCGCGTCGATTAGATCGTCTTCCAGCCGCAGGCCGCTCAACACGCCGGTAATCGAGGCCAATGGAGTGCGCAGGTCGTGGGAGATGGAATTGAGCAGGGCAGTCTGGAGCTTTTCGGTGACGCGCAGTACCTCGGCCTGACTGGCCTGTTCAGCGTACAGCCCGCGTTCCACCGCCATAGCCGCTTTGGTGACAAACGCGCTCAATTGGCGCATCTGCTCGGGGTGCAGGCTCTCGCGGTCGCCAAACCAAACGCCGATCACCCCTACCGCGCCGTGGCTGGTCATCATCGGAAAATAGCTAAAGCTGGCGTAAGAAAAAGTGCCGGTATTGGCTCCGGCGGGCCGCCCTTGTTGGAAGGCCCATTCTGCCGCCGTCAGCTCGCTGGTGTCGAGGGTTTGCTCAGAACTGGCGGCGCTCAAGATCAGCCGGTTTTGTTCGGCCAGCAAAACGACCGTCTCGCGGCGAAAAGTGCGGTGAATATGCTCCACAGTAGCCTTCAAAATCACAGTCATATCTGCTGCGGCGGCCAGGTCGCGGCTCAGTTCATATAATTGCGTCATCTGCTCGGCCCGGCGGTGCGCCGAACGGCTCAGCGCCCGCTCGCGCGCTACCAGCGTGCCGATCAGCACGCCAATGAGCAACAGGCCGAGGAACGTCAGCGCATACTCTGGCGCAAACCCGCTAAACTGATAGAGCGGCGGCACGAAGAAATATTTAAATGCCAGAACGCTGAGGGCCGCTGTGAGGATCGCTGGCGCCAGCCCCAGGAAAGTTGACGCGATCACCACCACCAACAGGTACAGCATAATCAGGTTGGCAGAACGTGAGATTATGAAAGGCGTCAGAATCAGGCCCAAGAAGGTAGGGACGATCACCAGGCCGAGACTGCTCAACCACTTCCAGAGGCTAAGGCTTTCGCCAAAACGCGGTTTTTGGAAACGGCGAACCAGGGTATCTTCGCCAACCACGTACACGCTGAGCGATGGCTCCAGGCGCAAAAGCTGTTCGGATAAGGCGCGGCCAAACACATTCAACCGCCCCGATGGAGCGCTGCGCCCCACCACCACTTTGTGGATGTGATGCTCGCGGATATAGCTGTGGATTGCTTCCGCCACTGTCCGGCCGGTCAAAATCTCGGTTTGCGCGCCAAGCAAATCGGCCAGGCGCAGGCTTTGCGTTACCTGTTCCTGTTGAAGCACATCTTGACCTTCTGGCGTCTCCACATAAACGACCGTCCACTCCGAGCGGGTCTCGTCGGCCATGCGGCGTCCGGCGCGCACCAGACGCCCGCCCGAAGCGTCGGCGCCAATGCATACCAGCAGCCGCTCAGAAGGATGCCCGCTGTCGGCCAGGCCGCGGTCAACCAGGTAAGCGTGCATGAGCGCATTGGAGCGGCGCGCGACGTAGCGCATTGCCAGTTCGCGCAGCGCAAACAGGTTGCCCGGCTGGAAGAACGTCGCCATCCAAGGTTCGACTTTGGCAGGGAAAGCGACCCTGCCGGCCTGGAAGCGCCTGAGCAGTTCCTGGGGGGGCAGGTCCACCATTTCAATCTCGTCGGCTTCGTCCAGCAGGCGGTCAGGGACTGTATCGCGCACGGTCACGCCGGTCAAAAAGCTCACAGCGTCCACCTGGCTTTCAATCTGATAGACGTTGATGGTCGTGTATACATCAATGCCGGCGCGGAGCAGTTCTTCGACTTCCAGATAGCGCCTTTCGTGGCGCAGCCCCGGCGGATTGACGCACGCCAGGTGATCCACCAGCGCCAGCTCCGGCTTCCGCTTCAGGACGCTATCCAGGTCCAAGCCCTCGTAAGATAACCCCGGTCCCTTCACCCGCAGGTGAGGACAGGTCTCAAACTTTTCTAACATCTGCGCTGCCAGGTTGTCGCCGCGCTCGTCAACGTATCCCACCAGCACCCGTGTCCCTTCCAGCGCCCGGCGGTAAGCATCCTCGATCATGGCGGCCGTCTTGCCGGTTGCGGGCGCATACCCAAGAAACACTTTGAACAGGCCGCGCCGGCGGGCTTTGCTTTCACCGGTTTCCGCCTGAGCCGCCTGCAGATGAGGAACATCGAGTTGACCAAACGCTTCTTTAGCCATGACTTACCAGCATGATCCTGTTTCATGCATTCTCTTACTTATCATACCTAAAAAGTCTATTAATTTCATCATTAATCTAAATTGTACAAGATCAAGAAACAGTCAAGACTCTTAAGCGTTGACCCTGCTCTGTTAATTTCGTAAAATACCATTATGAACACGAGGTTGATCGCCGGTTTTTACCGCGCAGACCACGACCCGCCGGTTTTTACCGCACCGCAGCATTAAACAAGCCAGATTCCAGCCCAGCCTGGAATCTTCCGCCGGGTTATCTATTCCCGCTTGGTTCGAGCGATTGGTAAAAGTGTTGGTGTTATTTAAGGAGCCGAAAGATGGCAAATCTGCCTTTTCCTTCCCGCCGGGCGCCTGTCTATCAGGACGTGCCCGCTGAGAAGTGGAACGATTGGCGCTGGCAGCTCAGCCACCGCCTGAATTCTGTCGAAGAGTTTGAGAAAATCCTGCCCCTGACCGAGAGCGAGAAGAAGGCGCTCAACACGCAGGGTTTGTTCCGCGTGGAGATCACGCCCTATTTTGTTTCGCTGATCGATCCAGACGATCCACTGGACCCCATCCGCAAGCAAATTATCCCCACCGCCGAAGAAATCGTCCCCTTTACCGGAATGATGGCAGATTCGCTGGCCGAAGACCGCCATTCGCCGGTTCCGGGGCTGGTACACCGCTACCCAGACCGCGTCTTAATGCTGGTAACGACTCAGTGCGCATCATACTGCCGCTACTGCACCCGCTCGCGCATTGTGGGTGACCCATCGGCGACTTTCTCGCGGGCCGAGTTCGAGATGCAGTTAGAATATCTGCGCCGCACGCCCCAGGTGCGCGATGTCCTGCTTTCGGGCGGCGATCCGCTGACCATGGCCCCGAAAATCCTGGAAGAACTGCTGAGCAAACTGCGCGAGATCCCCCATATCGAGATCATCCGCATCGGCAGCCGCGTGCCGGTCTTTATGCCCATGCGCGTCACCGATGAACTGTGCGCCATGCTCGAAAAGTACCACCCACTGTGGATGAACATCCACGTTAACCATCCGAATGAGATCACCAAAGAACTGGCCGAAGCCACCGATAAACTCAGCCGCGCGGGCATCCCGCTGGGCAATCAGTCCGTGCTGTTGGCGGGGGTAAACGACTGCGTTCACGTGCAGCGCAAGCTGGTGCATGACCTGGTACGCATCCGGGTGCGGCCCTACTACCTGTATCAGTGCGACCTGGTCGAAGGCGCCGGACATTTCCGCACGCCGGTAGCCAAGGGGATCGAGATCATTGAGGGACTGCGCGGGCATACCTCTGGGTATGCCGTGCCAACGTATGTCGTTGATGCCCCTGGCGGAGGCGGCAAGATCCCGGTGATGCCCAATTACCTGATCAGCGCCTCAGACCATAAGGTGGCGCTGCGCAACTATGAGGGCTTTATCACGGCGTATGAAGAGCCGACCCAATACTCGCTTCACGACCCCAAGACCTGCAAATTCTGCCAGCAGCGCCGGGTTGAGGCAGGGCAGACGGGGGTGTTGGGCCTGTTGGAAGGGGACGCAATGTTCATTAAGCCGGAAGGGTTCGACGAACTCCATAACCGGGGTGGAGGCGTTCACCGCCTGCGCGCCGACGAAAGCAAGTGGAAACCCCTGGGAATTGGCACAGAGGAAGGCAGGTCATAATATGCACTACCGCAGGCTGGGCCGGTCTGGCCTGAAAGTCAGTGAAATTGCCCTGGGCGCCTGGGTGACGTTTGGCAATCAGCTAGACGAAAGCGGCGTGAGAGAGTTGGTTCATGCCGCTTACGACCTGGGCGTGAACTTCTTTGACAACGCCGATATGTACGCCAACGGCCAGGCCGAAGTGCTGATGGGCCGCGCCATCCGCGACCTGCCGCGCGAAGCCCTGGTGATTTCATCGAAGGTATTCTGGCCGACCATGCCAGGTCCAAACGGCCGGGGGCTGTCGCGCAAGCACATCACCGAGTCGATTCATGCTTCGCTGCGCCGCCTGCAGGTAGATTACCTGGACCTGTATTATTGCCAGCGGTACGACCCCGATACCCCAATGGAAGAAATAGTGCGCACCATGACCGACCTCATTCATCAGGGAAAGGTCTTGTATTGGGGGACGTGCGAGTGGGAAGGCGCTTAGGTGATGCAGGCCATTAGCGTGGCCCGCCAGTATAACCTGATCCCGCCAACGATGGAACAGCCCCAATACAACATCTTCCACCGCAAGCGCGTGGAATTAGACCTCTCGATGATTTGCCGCGAATACGGCTTGGGGTTGACGACTTCCAGCCCGTTAGCGCATGGGATCTTATCGGGCAAATATAATGAGGGCATTCCAGCGGGCAGCCGCGCCACCCTGCCAGAAATGGGCTGGCTGCGCGATCAGATCACAGCGGAGCGAATGGAGATCGTCCGACAGCTCACCGCCCTGGCCGATGACCTGGAGATGACCACCGCTCAGTTAGCCATTGCCTGGATCTTGCGGCGCAAAGAGGTCAGCAGTGTGATTACCGGGGCCACCCGCCTGGAACAACTGGACGAAAACGTGGCCGCTGGAGAATATTGGGAACTGCTGACCGATGATATGTTAGAAAAAATAGAGCAGATCGTAGGGAACCTGCCGGAATATACGTGAGACCGGATCCGTAAAATCTATTCCCCGCTCAGTAAGGGCGGGGAATAGATTTTTTTTGTTTGCGGTTTAGTTAGCTGCGCAGTTTCGCCCCCAACTCTTGATCCAGCCGCTTGATGATGCGCTGGCGGATTTGGGCGGCGTCTTGGTCGGTGAGGGTGCGCTCCGGCGACTGATAGGTGAGGCTGTAAGCCAGGCTCTTCTTGCCGGCCCCAATCTGCTCGCCGCGGAAGATGTCGAACAGGCGGGCATCCACTAACAGCTTGCCGCCGCCCTGGCGGATGGTTTCTTCCACACGCGCGGCAGGAACGGCTTCATCCACAATGACAGCGATGTCTTCCAGCACGGGTGGGAACTCGCTGACCGGGCGGATGGGATAGCTGGCGGGGATGGCTTTCAGAATCGCCTCAAGGTCGAGGTCTGCCGCGAGAACCGGGCCGGACACATCGTAGTTTTCCTGTACCAGCGGGTGCAGTTCGCCAAACACGCCCAAAGAACCGCCGTCGAGCAGTGCCGCGGCGCACTTGCCGGGGTGGAAGGTGGAATTTTCCGCCGGGGCATAGATGACGTTCAGGTGCAGGGCATCGAACAGGGCTTCGAGGATGCCTTTTAGATCGTAGAAGTCCAGGCGGGGGGCATTTTGCACGTCCCAGGCGCGCTCGTAGCGCCGTCCGGTGAGGGCAATTGCCAGCCGGCGTGGTTCGAGGGGCAGGTCGCTGGGCTGGGGGATGTACACCGAGCCGATTTCAAACATTGCCAGGGTTTCTTCCAGGCGGGCGTTGCGCTCGATGGCATTCAGCACCGAGCTGAGCACACTGCGGCGCATGACGCGCTTTTCGGGGGCGATGGGGTTTGCCAGGCGGACGTATTCCACCGCAGGGGCCGGCGTGCCTTTGGGCAGCAGTCGGTTTTCAATCTCCGGCGCGGTCATGCGGTGCGAGATAATCTCTTGCAGCCCCAACCGGGCCAGCAGATCGCGGACGCGCTCTTCGGCTTCGAGCGAAGGGTTGCCGCGCTGGGGCGGCAGCGGGGCGGCCAGGTGCGCTTCAGGGATGCGATCGTAACCGTAGATGCGGGCGATCTCCTCCATAATATCGGCTACGCCTACCACGCCCTCGCCGATATCCATGCGGAAGGGCGGGGATTGAGCGATGATCTGGTCGCCCTGTACTTCACAGCAGAACTCCAGGCGCTCCAGGATTTCGACGACCTCAGCGGTTGGAATAGCCACGCCCAAAAGGCGCTTCACATCGGCCTGCGAGAAAGTAACCACCGAGGCTTTGGGCGGCAGGGGGTAATTGTCAATGATGCCGGGCGCAACCGTCCCGCCGCTCCACTGGGCCATCCAGTACAGACAGCGCTTCAGGCCCTCGATTGCCAGGTTGGGGTGCACGCCGCGCGAGAACCGGAACGAGGCCTCGGAGGGCAGGTTGTGTTGGTTGGCAGTCTTGCGGATATTGATGAAGTTCCAGGCCGCCGCTTCTAACAGGATGTGGCGGGTGCGGTCGGAGACTTCACTCTCAGCCCCGCCCATGACGCCGGCCAGCGAGAGCGGGCCCTTTTCGTCGCACACCAGCACGTTGCCCGGGGTGAGGGTGCGCTCCACGCCATCCAGGGTGATGAGCTTTTCGCCGGGGTTGGCGGTGCGCGTGGAGATGACCACCGGCTTGCCGCCAGCGCGGGCAGTCAACACCTCATAGTCAAAGGCGTGCAGCGGTTCGCCGATTTCGATCATAGTGTAGTTGGTGGCGTCCACCACGTTGTTAATCGGGCGCATTCCGGCGGCACGCAGGCGGCGCTGTACCCAGTAAGGGCTGGGTTGAATCGTCACGTCGCGAATGAGCGCCAGGGTGAAGCGCGGGTTGAGGGTGGGGTTGTGAATTTCAACCTTTACCCGGCCTTCAATGCTCTCCCCGGCGGTTTTTAGCTCATATTGGGGTTTGCGCAGCGGGCGGCGGGTGAGGGCGGCCACTTCGCGGGCAATGCCCAGCACATTTGCGTTGCGCGCCATGTTGGGGTTGATCTTGACTTCAAAAACGGCGTCGCCCATATAATCCACCAGCGGCGCGCCGGTAGGGGCATCGGCGTCCAGCAGGATGACGCCTTCGTGTTCATCGCTGATGCCCAACTCCTTCTCAGAGCAGACCATTGAATAGGACTCGACCCCGCGAATTTTGGTGCGCTTGAGGGTGGTTAACACCTTGCCGGGCTGGTGGCCGTCGTAGATGCGCGCGCCCTCTTTGGCGTAGGCCACCTTCAGCGGCTGTGCCAGCTTACCCTGCCCCTTGTAGGGGAACAGGTTGGGCGCGCCGGTCAAGACGGTGTGACGTTCTTTGCCGTCATACAGATCGCACAGCACCAGACGGTCCGCGTTGGGGTGCGGGTTGACTTCCCAAATCTCGGCCACTACGATCTTCTCGGGGTCCCAGGCAATGCCAGAGACTTTGAAGCCGTGATCGTCGTTCTGCGGCAGCGGCAGGCCCGCGTATTCAATGCTTTCCACTTCCAGGCCGGCCATGGTCAGCAGGTAGGCCAGTTCTTCTACCTTCAGGCCGGAAATATCAACGAAATCTTTGAGCCAGGAAAGGGGTAACTTCATGCTGGCCTCCTCCTTAGAACTGTTTCAGGAAACGGATGTCGTTTCCCCACAAATAGCGAATGTCGTTGACTTTATGCCGCAGCAAAACCTGGCGCTCGATGCCCATGCCGAAGGCGAACCCGGTGAAGCGGTTGGGATCGTAGCCGCCGTTTTGCAGCACCACCGGATGAACCATGCCGCAGCCGAGAATTTCGAGCCAGCCGGACTTTTTGCAGACCGGGCAGCCCGCCCCGCCGCAGACAAAGCACTCTACGTCCATCTCGGCGGAAGGCTCGGTGAAGGGGAAGTGATCGGCGCGGAAGCGGGTTTTGACCTGCTGGCCGAACATGCGCCGGGCGAAATCGGCGAGCGTGCCTTTGAGATCGGCGAAGGTGATGTTTTCACCCACTACTAACCCTTCCACCTGGTTGAACTGCACCTCCGAGCGGGCCGTGATCTGCTCGAAGCGGTAGCACATGCCCGGCAGGGCAATGCGAATAGGCGGCGGGTTCTGCGGGTTGGCCGCCGAGTTTTCGCGCATGGCGCGGATTTGCCCAGGGGAAGTGTGCGTGCGCAGCACCATCGAATAGGCGTCATCTTCGATCTGCGATTCGACGTAGAAGGTGTCTTGCATCTCGCGCGCGGGGTGATGCGGCGGGATGTTCAGCAGTTGGAAGTTGTATTCGTCATATTCCACGTCACGCGAGGTATACACCTGAAAGCCCATATCGCCCAGGATCTCTAACACGCGGCGCAGGTTCTGCGTGGAGGGGTGCAGCCGTCCCTGACGGAAGGGCCGGCCAGGCAGGGTGACATCCAGCTTTTCGGTGGCTAAAGCCTGCGCTAGGACAGCCGCTTTGATGGCCTCTTGCTTTTCGGCAAAGGCTTTTTCGAGCGTCACTTTGACCTGGTTGGCGGCCTGGCCGATCTGCGGGCGGAGTTCTTTCGGAAACTGCCCCAGGCGGCTGAACACCTGCATCACTTCACTGCTGCGGCCCAGGTGTGCCACGCGCCAGGCTTCCAGGCCGGCCTCGCTGCTCACGGCGCTCAGATCTGCCAGCGCCCTGGCCTGGATGTCTTCTAACTGCTTTACCTGTTGATCTTGCTCTGTGGTCATACCATCTCCTCTAAGCTTAACCGGCACGCTTGCCGGCGGATTAACCAAAAAATCCCGTCCCGCTGATTCAAATTCAGCACAAGGGACGGGAAGATTATACCCGCGGTACCACCCTGGTTGGCGGCAGTCTGCCGCCCTCTTACCCCAACGGCCTCACACGAACTGTGCCTGGCGATTGGTCGCCGTAGATAACGCCCGGCTTGCGTTCCGAACTACTTGCGTCGCCCTGCTGCCAGCGCGGCGCGTTCCCCCGAACGGCTCAGGAGGGAACTTCAACTGGTTAATTCCGGGTGAGGGTCGCAGCCGCCGTATCCCTACGGACGCCCTCGCTTCTCTGGCGGCTTTCGCCAGCCTACTTTCCTCCGTCATAGCCTTTTAAGGCAGTATACAATTGTCGTGGCTTCATTATGCCAGAATTGGGCCAGAATTTCAAGGTTTTCTTTCATCGTTTGAGGCCGTTGAGGAGGAGAATAACCAGGCCCAGCCCGCAGATGATAATCATGCCGATGCCCAGGTAGCGGCGGATATCGCTTCCGGGGGCCAGGCCGGGCAGTAGGGGTTGGCGGGTGGGCGTTGGGGTGGGCGGCGCGACGGTGGGAGAAGGCGCGAGCGTGGGCGGGCGCGGCGTGAGGGTCGGGCGGGGCGTGGCAGTGGGGGGGACGGGCGTGTCGGTTACGGTGGGGATGGGGGTAGGGGTATAGGTGGGGGCGACGAAGAGTTTTTGCCCGGCCCAAACGATGTCGGATGACCCTAACCCATTGTACTGGCGAATATCTTCAATTTTAATGTTGTAGGCTATGGCAATGCTCCACAGCGATTCGCCGGGCTGCACTTCATGGATGATCGAACCATCGGGCTGGGGAGTATTGGTTTGCGAAGCGGCCGGGGTGTGGGTGGCCGGTCCGATGGTAGCCGGATCGGTCGGCGTGGGCGAAGCCGTAACCGGAATAGCCACGTAGCCCACATTGACCACGTAATACACCATCCCATCCACTACGGCTACGCCCGCGCCCACGTCGGTATAGCGGGCATTGGTCAGGTTGTTGCGCTGTTCTTCATCTGCCCAGACGGTATTGACGGCGTATTCTGGCGCAAGGTCGCGGCCCACGGCGAGATTTTCAGCAACCAATACCGTCCCCCCGGCTTGGCCGCCGTACCCGGCAGCGATGGCGCGGTCGAGCGGGCGCGAACCGCCCAGCCCGGTATGCGTGAGGTAGCCGAGCGACGCCAGATATTCGGCGTGGGCCTGCGCCGCGGCGTTCAGGGCGTTGTTGGCCTGCAGAGGGGCCGCGCCGAGGCTGGCGCGCAGTTCGTTCACCGCGCGGATGAGGTCGGCGGCTGTACCGGCCTGGGCGCGCGCTCCCTCAAAGAGCGAGAAAGCAGCGCCAATCACCACAGCTACCACGGTCAGAAGGAAACAGCTTTTTCGTAAAGGGTTCATCTTCGCGGAAGAATTATACCGGATTGAAAAAATCAGGGGGCAGCCTTTAACCCGGCGGCTGCCCCCTGAAAAAAACCAAGAATCAAGGAAATTAACGCAGAGCGCGTTCTCCACTGCGGCCCATGGCTTCTGCTACGACTAAGAAATCGGTGGCTGAAATCATGCCGACCAGGTTGCCTTTTTCGTCCGCGACCGGCAGGTGATGAATTTTATGCTTATTCATCAGGCGCGCGCACTCGGCCATGCTCATGTTGGCGCTCACGGTAATCAACGGACTGGTCATGATTTCGCGCACCCGGGTGGTAGCCGGGTCGCGGCCCTGGGCAACGATTTTGTCGCAAACATCGGTGGAGGTGAGGATGCCGTACTCGGGATTATCTTCAGATTTGTTGATAATCACGCTGTTGATGTAACGCCGGCGCATGGTTTCGAGCGCGTCGGTGACGGGAGTGTTGGGTTCGACGTAGACCACCAGGTCCATCATCCAATCGCGTACAGTGAATTCCATTCTCGGTTCTCCTTTCGCGGTTGTCAGTCCGATCTCGCGAGACGTCAGCGTAATGCTTCAGGTACGCTGAGTATATAGAAAAGCCAGGTTAAAAGCAAGGCGGACAGGCCCTACAAAAACTATGGTCAGGGGAGGCAGTGATAGGCTCCCGCTGCCCGTGCTCCATTCCGGTAACAATGGACGGGGGAATGAGAGGAAATTCATCGGTTCAACGAATGATTGACAGTTTTGGCTGATAATGCTATACTGGAGTATAGTATATGTTTAGATGAGGTGAATCACGATGCCCTTGTATGAATATCGCTGCAAAACGTGTGGTGAGACCTTTGAAAAAATGGTGCGTTGGTCTGAGGCTGACCGCGCTCAGGTTTGCCCGAACTGTCAGAGCCTGGATACGCAGAAGAAAGTCTCCAGGGTTGCCGCAGCGGGTTCGTCCACTGGCGCCGCTTTCAATTCTGGCGGTAGTTGCGGTTCCGGCGGCTTTAGTTGAGCGGGTTAGCCATCTTCCGGCCGTGTGCCGGTACTCATCAACGGTTTTATGAGGACGCATGAAATTAAAAAGCGTCGAAGCCAAAGAGAATATCAAACAGCGCCTGCGGCGGATCGAAGGCCAGGTGCGCGGCGTGCAGAATATGTTGGATGAAGAGCGCGAATGCCGCGAGATCATGCAACAGCTAGCCGCGATTCGCTCGGCACTGCAAGGGGTGAACCGCATTTTTCTGCAAGAATATGCCGGCGCGTGCCTGCTCGACCTCGAAGAAGAGGCCGGCGGGCCCGCCGTCCGACCCGAACTGCGTGCGCGTAGAGCGAAGATCATCCGGGAAATGATTGATTTTCTCGATAAGGCCCCCTAAAAGGAGAAGAAACAATGGCGTACGCAACAGTGAAGTGGATCGGTGGGCAGCAGTTTGTGGGCGTAGATTCGACCAAACATTCGGTCGTGCTTTCGACCCCGGCAGAGGGCGTAGGCATCAAGCCTTCAGAACTGCTGTTAATCGCAGTGGCTTCATGCTCGGCGGTAGATGTGGTGGAAATCTTGAATAAAAAGCGCATGCCGCTTTCGATGATGGAGATTGCCGTTAGCGCCGAGCAAGACAGCGACCCGCCCTGGACGTTCCGCAAAATCCATATGCATTTTTGTTTGCAGGGCAAAGATCTGACCGAAAAAGCCGTAGAGCAGGCTATCCGCCTTTCAGAAGAGAAATATTGCTCCGTCGCCGCCACCCTGCGGCCCACCGCTGAGATTACCGCAGATTTTGAAATTATCCCCGCTTAGCCGCCCGCACCCAACGCGGCGTCACGAACCCAAGCAGTATTTTGTGCGTTTCTGAGTATAATCAGCCTGAGATTGATTCTTGGGCTGTTTTTTTGCTTTCGTATGTCTCGGTCTTACGATGGTGTTTATTTTTAGGAGAAGCCGTGAAAAATAGTGGTGTTCTGGCTCGTTACGGTTCCTGGTTGGATCTCCCCGCGCATACAGTTCCGATAAGCCTGCAAGAGGGCAGCACGCCGCTGATTACCATGCCCGCGCTGGCGCAGGAACTGGGCGGCGGGTTTGAATTATGGGTCAAGTTCGAAGGAATGAACCCGACCGGCTCGTTTAAGGATCGGGGGATGACGGCAGCGATCAGCGAGGCCGCCGGGCGCGGCGCGCGGGCTGTGATCTGCGCTTCGACCGGCAACACCGCGGCCTCTGCCGCCGCCTATGCCTCGCGTGCCGGAATGCGCTCCATCGTCATCATCCCCGAAGGCAAAGTGGCCGCCGGAAAACTGGCCGGGGCGGTGGCTTATGGCGCAGAGGTCATCCAGATCGAGGGCTCGTTTGATGACGCCCTCAGCCTGGTGGTGGCGATCTCACGGCAGTATCCCATCGCGCTGGTTAATTCGCTAAACCCTTACCGCCTGGAAGGGCAAAAGACGGCCGCTTTTGAGATCTGCGAGGACCTGGGGAGCGCGCCCGATTGGCTGTGCCTGCCGGTCGGTAACGCTGGCAACATCACCGCCTATTGGATGGGCTTTAAACAGGCGCACGAGCGCGCCAATGCGGGCCTGCCGCGTATTTTGGGAGTGCAGGCCGAGGGGGCGGCTCCACTGGTGCTGGGGCGGCCGGTGGATCGCCCGGAAACCGTGGCGACGGCCATTCGCATTGGCCGCCCGGCGCGCGGTGAGCAGGCTCTGGAGGCCGCGGAAGAATCGCACGGTGAGATTATGGCGGTGAGTGACGATGAAATCCTGGCAATGCAGCGCCGCCTGGCCGCCGAAGGCGTGTGGGTAGAGCCAGCCTCGGCGGCGGGGGTGGCCGGGCTGGCGCGCCGCCTGCGCGAAGGTCGGATGCAGGTGAAGGGTCAGCGCGTGGTGGCAATCTGCACTGGCCACGGGATGAAAGACCCTGATATTATTGCGCGCAGCATGCCCAAACCCCGGTTGATTGCCGCGCGCCTGGAAGATTTGGAAAAAATGATCATTGGAGAGCGGCCATGAGCGGCGTCTGGCGCGGGGCAGATAGCCGGGTGGTGCGCGTGCGCGTGCCGGCCACTACCGCCAACCTGGGACCCGGTTTTGACTGCCTGGGTCTGGCGCTGGACCTGTGGAATGAGGCGACTTTTGCGCTGGAAGGGGAGCGCCTGAGCCTCAAGCTGGAGGGTGAAGACAGCGGCGCATTGCCATCTGACGAGCGCAATATGGTGATCCGCGCGGTGCGTCTCTTCTGCGAAGAGCGCGGTCTGCCCCTGCCGCGCGGGCTGAAAGTAACGTGCCATAACCGCATTCCCCTCGGCTCAGGATTGGGGTCCAGCGCGGCGGCGGCGCTGTTGGGTTTGCTGGGCGCGGGTGAACTGCTGGGACAGCCGCTCAACAGCCACGAGGCGCTGGCCCTGGCCGCGCAGATGGAAGGCCACGCCGATAACGCCGCCGCGGCCCTGCTGGGCGGATTGACGATTGTGGCGGCGGGCGAAAATGGCTGGCTGGTGAGGCGCGTTGAGGCTCCGGTCTTACAGGTGGCTTACGTGCTGCCAGCGGTGGATTTACCTACCCGTACCGCGCGCGCCGCTCTGCCGCACCAGGTCCCGCTGAAAGACGCGGCCTTCAACCTGGGTCACTCGGCGCTGGTGATCGAAGCCCTGCGCAGCGGCGACCTGGAACTGTTGGGGCAGGCCATGGAAGACCGCCTGCACCAGCCGTTCCGCTTCCCGCTGGTCCCGGGGGCTGAAGAGGCGCGTCACGCCGCGCGCCGGGCCGGGGCCGCGGCAGTGGCCCTTTCGGGCGCTGGCCCCAGCCTGATCGCCTTTACCCCCGGCGACCCGGCCCCCGTCGCGGCAGTGATGAAGGCGGCTTTTGAGGCCGCCGGCCTGACGGCGCGTAGTTTCTCTCTGAAAACCACTGCTTGCGGGGCCTCCGTCAGCACGGTCTTCCCCTAAGCGGATGGCGAGATTTTCAGGCAAAGGAGCATTGAACCATGGAGGGAATTCTCAAGATCGAGGGGCCGCAGATCACCTGGCAGTGCGATGGCGAAACGCTGTTGATTCAGCCCTGGGGGCCAGACGGCATCCGTGTGCGGGCGACGGCCCTGGCGGAGTTTCCGGCAGTGCCTGGCGCTCTGCTCGACCCGCCGCCTTCTGCGCCCCAGGCGGCAGTGGAACGGCACGGGCAGGGTGCGGCGCTGGTCAACGGGTTACTGCGCGCTGAGATCGGACTGGATGGCCGCCTGCGCTACTTTAACACCGCCAGCGGTGAAATGCTTCTGGCCGAACCCGAACCTTACTTTAACAGGCCGCCAGCGCGTTGGTGGCGCTTTGAGCGCGGCGACCTGGCGAAGCTGGTGGTGCGCTTCGAGCCGAACCCCGAAGAACGCTTTTATGGGTTAGGACAGCACCAGCACGGTCTGCTCAATCAGAAGGGCTGTGTGATCGAACTGGAACAGCGCAACACCGAGGTATGTATTCCCTTTGCGCTGTCGAGCCGGGGTTATGGCTTCTTGTGGAACAACCCTGGCATTGGGCAGGTGGAGTTGGGAGAAAATGGCACGCGCTGGGTGGCCGAAGGAACCCGCATCATGGATTACTACCTGGTCGCGGGTGAAAGCTGTGCGGCGATTTTACAGCGGTATGCAGATGTCACTGGTCATGCTCCGCTGCTGCCGGAGTGGGCGTTGGGCTTCTGGCAGTGCAAGCTGCGCTACCGCACTCAGGAAGAACTGATGGAAGTGGCCCGCGAGTACCGGCGGCGGGGCGTGCCGCTTAGCATCATCGTGACCGATTACTTCCACTGGTCTCAAATGGGCAGTTGGGAGTTTGATCCGCAGTGCTGGCCGGACCCTGCCGCGATGATTCGGGAACTGGCAGAGATGGGCACCCGTCTGATGGTCTCGATCTGGCCGACGGTGAACCCCAATAACCCGGCCTTTCAAGAGATGAAGCGCAATAACTGGCTGGTGCGCGCCGAAAAAAGCCCTCAAACGCAGATGTTCCTGGTGGATACCACCCCCCCTGGACAGATCCCGGTTTGCTACTACGACCCGATGAACCCCGGCGCGCGGCGCTACGTGTGGGAAAAGATCCGTCGCAATTATTATCAGTTGGGGGTGCGGGTCTATTGGCTGGATGCCGACGAGCCAGAAATCTACCCGATGGCGCACAGCAACCTGCGCTACTACCTGGGCAACGGCCTGGAAGTCAGCAACATCTATCCGCTTTTCCACCAGCAGGGCTTTTGGGAGAATCTGCGCCCGGAAGGACAAGAAGATGAGGGCATTCTGGCGTTGTCGCGCTCGGCCTGGGCCGGCAGTCAGCGGTACGGCGCGGCGGTGTGGTCGGGCGATATTCATTCTACCTTCGATGACCTGCGCCGCCAGGTGACGGCCGGTCTGAACATCGGCCTGAGCGGTATCCCCTGGTGGACAACCGACATCGGCGGCTTTAACGGCGGTAATATTTACGACCCGGCTTTTCGCGAACTGCTCATCCGCTGGTTCCAGTACGGCGCGTTTTGCCCGTTATTCCGCATTCACGGCAACCGCCTGCCCCCTGTCGGAGACGCCGGTTTCAGCGCCGGGAGCAGCGGGTCGCCCAATGAAATCTGGTCGTACGGCGAAGAGGCGTATGAGATTCTGCGGCGCATGATCTTCATCCGCGAGCGCCTGCGGCCTTACCTCAAGGAACTGGCCCGCGCCGCTTCTGAAAAAGGCCAGCCGGTGATGCGCCCACTGTTTTATGATTTCCCGCAAGACCGCTCCGCCGAGGCCGTAGCTGACCAGTTTATGCTGGGGCCAGACCTGATGGTCGCTCCGGTGCTGGAGCCAGGGGCGACCGCGCGCAATGTCTATCTACCGCCTGGTTCAAAATGGGTGGATGCCTGGACGGGCCGTAAATATACCGGAGAGGGTTTGGGCGAAGCCCTGGCTCCCATTGACCGGATTCCGGTGTTCTGGCGGGCCGACAGCCCCTATCTTTTCCGGTTTGATCGGGTGTGAGGGGGGCACCTGCGCCGCCCGCAAAGTTTTGGGGCGCAAGGCGCGCGTTGCAGACTGCGGAAAACGCCTGGGTCAGGGCAGTTTTGCCCTTGTAAATATATAAAATTTGTGACTGGCTTTTTCGAATATAGGTGCTATACTTTATAAAAGCTACCAATATAATTTATTTTTTTAACATGAAATAAGCTTTGTCGTTAGACTGCGTAATTCATTATCAGGTCTTGTTTGATCAAATTTACTGTTTTGTCCGCGTATCTCTTTGGTGTTGTTTCACTAACCGCGCCTCAATTCAATAGCTTTTCACCTGGAGGGGTCCCTTGATGCATGCCTACAGCCTGTCACGGAAACTGATCTCATTGGTGTTGTTCATCAGCCTGCTTCTCGGCTTGGTGACTCCAGCGGCCGGTTCGGGTTTACAGCAACCAGCGGAGCGGCAGGATCCTCTTGATAAAATTGAACCCGCTCTGCTGACGCAGTTGGCTTCAAGCGAGGAAGTGGAGTTCTTTATCTGGATGAAGGAAAAAGCTGACTTACGGAATGCCAGGGCCTTTAAAGATAAAGAGAAAAAGGGGCAGTTTGTTTATGATACGCTGGTGGAAACGGCCCGGCGCACCCAGGCCGGGGTACTGCGTGATTTAGCGCGCGAGGGCCGGGTCTTTCATTCATTTTACATTGCGAACAAAATCTTCGTGCGCGGCGGCAGTCAGGCGCTGGTAATGGCTCTGGCAAACCGGCCAGACGTGGAGCGCATTACCGCCAACCACACCTACCAGTTAGAGGAACCCTATAAAGAAGACGGCGGTTCGATCACTACGGTGGGAGGCAGCCTGAGCTTCATTAACGCGGATGACGTATGGGCCGCCGGGGTGACGGGCGAGGGGATCGTGCTGGCGGGCAACGATACGGGGTTGGATTGGGAACACCCGGCCATCCGGAATCACTACCGCGGCTGGAACGGGACCGCCGCCGATCACAACTACAACTGGTGGGATGCGACCGAGACCTATCCGCTCGTTCCTGGAGATGGTCACGGGCACGGGACGCACACCACCGGTACGATGGTCGGCGACGACGGCGCGGGCAATCAGATTGGCGTGGCGCCGGGGGCCAAAACCATCCACTGTAAAAACATGACGGATGGGGGATCGGGCAATGACTACACTTTCACCACCTGTTTTGAGTGGGACCTGGCCCCCTGGAATTTGACCGGCAACCGCAGTACTGCCCGCCCAGACCTGGCCCCCGACGTGATCAATAACTCGTGGGGCTATTGGGGCGGCGAGGTTAGCGTTTTCCGAGACGAAATTGCCGCATTGCAGGCGGCGGGCATTTTAGTGGAAGTGTCGGCGGGCAACGAAGGCGATGATTTGGGCTGTAATTCACTGCGCTCACCGGGCGATTACGCCGAGGTGTTAACCACTGGCTCGGTGGATTGGTACTCGGGCAGCCTGCCGGGGTTCATTTCGTATTTCTCCAGCCGCGGGCCTTCTTCCCTCGACGGCGGCACGTTCCCCGATGTGATGGCCCCTGGCTCAAATATTCGTTCGTCCGTGCCAGGCGGTGATTATGAATCTTGGAGCGGGACGAGCATGGCCGGCCCGCACGTGGTTGGGCTGGTGGGGTTGTTGTGGAGCGCCAATCCCGGCCTGCGCGGGATGATTGCGGAAACAACGACAATTATTAAGGACACCGCCGTGCCGCTCACCGGGCAAACGGGCTTTTCTTGCGGCGGTGACTATGCCGTCGGCCCCAACCAGGATTGGGGCGATGGTACCGTAGATGCTTACGCCGCTTATCAACTGGCAATGAGCTATGGCGGCCCCGGCACACTGCAAGGCACGGTGACGGACGCGGATGGTGCGCCCCTGGAAGGGGCCAGCATCACAGTGACGGATGGCAGCCGCACCTTCCGGGCCACCACCGACGCCGCTGGTTTTTACAGCATGACGGTCTGGGAAGGCACCTATGAGGTCAGCGCGGCGAAGTGGGGCTATGCGCCGCAGACCCAGTCGGGGGTGGTGATCACCGCCGGAGAGATCACAGAGCAGTCGTTTACGCTGTCAGCCGCTCAGACGTACATCGTCCGCGGCACCATTTATGATCTGACGGCTGGCCGTCCGCTGTACGGGCGCATCCGGGTGAGCGTCGGTAATCTGACGCCCCCGCCGCCCTACGACCGGGGTTTCAGCTATCCTCTTTCTGGCTGGTATAGGCTGCAACTGCCGGAAGGCATGGATTATACCTTTACGGTGGAGGCTCTGGTTCCAGGCTACCTGCCGGCCGTCGTGCAGACCGGCATGCTGACCGCTGACCGGCGGCTGAATATCGGTCTGGAAGCCGATCTGGATTCCTGCACGGCTCCCGGTTGGGGGATTGACCCGCTCCTGCAAGAAAATTTCGACGGCGGCGCCCTGCCGGATGGTTGGACCATCATTGACCATGCCGGGACCGGGGCTGTCTGGCGCTTTGATGATCCTTTTGCACGGGGCAATCAGACCGGCGGAGAAGGCTCATTTGCCACCGCCGACCTGGGCTACAACGACATTGCCACCATGGATACCAGCCTGGTGACGCCCGTGTTCGACCTCACCGGAACCAGCCGGCCCTCTCTGAGCTTCGATACCTATTTCTACAACAGCGATTGGTCCGAGGCCAGCATTGAGGTCTCGCTGGATGGAACCACCTGGAGCGAGATCTGGAACCCGTATCCCTATCCTTCATCCCCGCCCTATACCTATGAGGCTCCGCCGGCGGGTAGTGAAGTGCGGCCCCGCGAGAACCCGATCTGGCAGACCGTGTGGATGCAGACAACCAGCCTTGGGCCAGATTACCACGCTGTGCTGGACCTGTCAGCGCTGGCCGGCCAGCCTTCGGTACAGCTCCGCTTTAATTTCTTTGGGCATTATATTGGCGTCTGGCAGGTAGACAATGTGTTGATCGGAGACTGCCGGCCCAGGGATGGGTCATTTGTGGTTGGGCACGTCTCGGGTCCGCGGGGCGAAAGGGTTGTGGGCGCATCGGTCTACAGTGAGTTGGCCCCTGAAGCGGGCGTGTTGACCTTTGCCACCCCAGACGACCCTCAACTGCGTGATGGCTGGTATGTCCTGTTTGTTGCGCCGGACAGCCCGCAGGATATTACCGTTTCGGGTCCGCAGGGGTACGGCAGTGTGACCACCAGCGTGGTGATCCCGCCGGATGAGAGCGCATTTCAGACGTTCACCCTGCCAGCGGCGGATTTCTCTGCCGATGTGGCTGAAGTTCAGGCGACTGTGGAGCTGGGCGCGACCGCTTCTGCCACCTTTATGCTCCAAAATATTGGCACAATAACGGGGGAGTATCGTTTCTTTGAAATCCGGCCAACTCCCATTTCGACTGCGGCGGGCGCGGTTGTGCGGCGGGTGGCCGTTGAAGGTCCGCCTTTCTTACAACGCGGTGCGAAGCCAGAAGAGCCGCCCCCGGCGCCGCAGTTGAGCCTCAACCCCACTGAATTGCCCTGGGCCTACGCGGCGCCCCTGCCGGAACCCATTGCCGCGAATGTGGCCGTGGCGCTGGATGGCAAAGTGTACTCGCTCACCGGGGTGAATGACCGCTATTATTCTCAATATGCCAGCTCTTATGTCTATGACCCGGATCTGGATAGCTGGTCGGCCATCGCCGACCCACCCACCCTGCGCGACAGCGCCGGCGCCGGGGCAATTGACGACAAGATTTATCTGGTGGGTGGATATGATTCTGATTGGAATCTACCCGACGTGCTGGAGATTTACGACCCCGCCACCAATACCTGGAGCATTGGCGCGCCGATCCCTATGCCGGGGACGGGTGCGGCCCCTGGCGTGGCCGTGTATGATGGGCAGTTATACTTAATGGGCGGGTGGCTGTATGGCTACCATAACCACGTCTTCCGGTATGACCCCCCAACCGATACCTGGACGCAGTTGGCCGACATGCCCGTCGGCCTGGCGTATTCGTCGTGCGGCGTGCTGACAGGGCAGATCGTCTGCGCGGGCGGCTATAATTGGAACGGCCAGGCGAGCGGCAAGCTGTATGCCTATCATCCAGACACCAACACCTGGTCCACCCTGGCCGACCTGCCGGAACCCGTCTATGGGGCGGCGGCTGTCGCCTCTCAGGGTAAGCTGTACCTGAACGGCGGCATTGCCAGCGGGTCTCTCACCAATGAAACCTGGGTGTACGACGCCCTGACCAACCAGTGGTCTTATGGTCCGGCCTCGAACTATGCCACCTATCATGCAGGCAGTGCCTGCGGGTTTAACCGGGTGGGCGGATTTGCGTACGCGCCTTATTATGGCTGGTATCCTACGCCCTATCATGAAGTGTACCCGGGGTTAGATGACTGCTCAGGTGATGTCGCCTGGATGTATCCATCCCCCCAGGCGGGGACGGTTGACGCGGGCGGCGCGGCAGAGATTACTGTCCATTTTGACGCCAGCGTCGCAGAGATCGAACAGCCGGGCGAGTATGCCGCGGAATTGTGGGTGGCTAATTCCAGCCCTTACGGTCCTTTCAAGGTTTCGGTGACGATGAACGTCACCCCGCCGGCCGCGTGGGGACATCTCAACGGGGTGGTCAACGGCCTGAGCCACTGCGACCAGCCAGGCGCGCCCCTGGCAGACGCGCAGGTGACGATCTGGAAAGGCGAAACGCTGGTGCGCAGTCTGAATACTGGCCCAGACGGGCACTTTGGCTGGTGGATCGAGCAGGGCGCGTATACGCTGGAAATCGCGGCAGGCGGCTTTGTATCCCGGCGGTTCGATGTGGTGGTGGCCGGCCAGCCCACCAACAGCCGCCTGGACCTGCGCGTGGACGAATCTTGCCCGGCCGCCGACCCGCAGAGCATTTCGGTAACGGCGGTTGCCGGCGAATCGGCGGTGGAGGAACTGCAAATCCTCAACCAGGGCGCCGGGGCTATGGAATACGCCATCCTCGAAACCCTGGAAACCGACCCGCCAGCGGCGGGTTACGCCGCTGGTGAGTTCAGCCCGCCGGCCGCGGTTGGCCCGCTCTCAGTGCGCTGGAAAGCGGAAGGCGCGCCGGCCGGAGAGCAAGCGGAGCACCCGGAGGTAACTTCGCTGGCCTGGTTCGAAGGCGCGCCGCTTCCCCCTGGCTACTCGATTCCAATGCGGTATGCGCGCGCGCAGTGTCCGGGTGATTCCAGCCGTTTCTATATGATCAGCGGCGTAAACTGGTCTGGCGTTATTCTGAACCAGAACTTACGCTACGATGCCGATGCGAATTCCTGGTCGGCGCTGGCGCCCATCCCCATTGGCGCGGAGGGCGCGAGCGCGGTGTGTTACGGCGGGTTCATCTACGTGATGGGCGGCAGCGGCACGGATCGCTTTTACATCTACAACATCAACGCCGACACGTGGAGCACCGGCCCGGCATTGCCCCGCCAGGTGTGGGGCGCGGCCGCCGGGGCCTGGAAGGGCAGGCTCTATCTGATCGGCGGCGATAATGACTTTTACGAGGGCGGCAGCAGCCCCGCTGTTGATATCTTCGACATTGCCACCGGTACGTGGAGCAGCGGCACGTCCATGCCGGTTTCAAGTGGGACGGTGGCCCCGGGCAGTGCCCAGGTTGGCTCTTACCTGTATATCGTTGGCGGATATGGTTCAACGTTTGATGCCAACCAGAACCTGACCCTGCGCTACGACATGGACACCGACACCTGGGAAAGCGGTCCGGTGTTTACATCGGCCCGGGCCGATTTTGGGCTGGCCGCTACCAGGCAGGCCCTCTATGCCCTCGGCGGCGACGCTGACGGCGGGGAGGGTAGGGAACCTACCAATGCCGTCGAGCGGTTAGCCATCGGTGAATGGCCAGGCGGAAACTGGACGGAATACCCATCGGCGTTGCCCAAGGAAGTCATGTCGAACAGCGGCGGGTTCTGTACCAGCGCGGTCGGCGACAGCGAAATCTGGAGCACGTACGGGTATCCATACCCAGGACCTGGAAGCTACGACGCCAGAAACTACTTCCGTACGATAGATAACGAGACCTGTGCTTCGATCCTTTCAGAAATTGAGTGGTTGGAAGAAACTCCACCAGCCGGCAGCGTGGCGCCAGACAGCGCCGTCACGGCAACCATCACCCTGAATGCCGCCGACCTGGCCCCAGGGAATTACACCGCCCGCCTGATCGTGATGACGGACGACAGCGTCACGCCGGAGAAAAGAGTGCCGGTGGCGCTGGAGGTACTGCCCCGCGTTCTGACGGTGGCGCTGACGCCCGACACTGCCGCGCAGTCAGCCCTGGCAGGCACGAACAGCGTTTATACCCTCACTGTCACTAACCAGGGCAATGTGACCGGCCGCTATGATATTACGGCTGTGGGCAATACCTGGACGGTAGTGACCCCGCAGATGACGCCGCCGCTCGATCCGGGCGAAAGCGCCGCCTTCGAGGTGGTCGTCAGCGTGCCGGCTGGCGCGGCAGGGGGTGCAAGCGACGCGGTGAGCATCCAGGTGACTTCGCAGGAAGACCCGGCGGTGACGGCTGTGTCCGTTCTGACCACGACCAGCACCCCAGTGTATGCCCTCGCGGTGACGCCGGCCATTCAGACGGGAGAGGCCCGACCCGGCGAGACAGCCGCTTATGAGCTGGAAGTCGCCAACCTGGGGAACACGGCCGATACCTTTACGATCAGCGTAACAGGCAGCGCCTGGGCAGCTACGGCCCCGTCCACGCTTGGGCCGGTCGAGCCGGGTGAGAGCGCAGTCCTGACGGTCAGCGTAGCGGTTCCCGCAGACGCGGTTGGAAACACCACCGACACGGCAAACATTGCCATTGTTTCTTCCCATGCCCCCAGCGCGGCGGCGAGCGCCATCCTCACCACTACAGCCAGCCCGGTGTTTGAGATTAACCTTGAAGCGGTGAATGGGGAACAGTCGGCTGGGCCGGGCCAAAGCGCGATCTATAACCTGAACATCCAGAATGTAGGCAATCTGCCGGTCACGGTGCTGATCGAACTGGCAGGTCATACCTGGCTGTCTGCGCCGTCTGCGACCCTGGTCGGACCAATCAACAGCGGCGAGACCGGCGCGCTCACGGTTACAGTCATGGTTCCAGCGGAGGCGGAGGCCGATGCGAGCGATGTGCTGACGGTCACAGCGCGAGTAGTCGGAGCCGCGGCGGCCAGCGATACGGTGACTCTGACGACAACCGTCGCGAATGTCGCCGGCCTGACGCTGACCCCCTCAGCCATCACCGCGGAAGGCACTTCAATGGTAGACGTATCCTACACGCTGGCTCTGACCAATACCGGCAATCGGATGGATCGTTTTACCGCTGTGGTGTCAGGCAATGCCTGGCCTACCGTTGTGACTGGCTTGGGTGACCCGTTGGCTTCTGGCGTAACCCGCAACGTTCTGGTGCGGGTCAGCATCCCCGCGGAGGCGCTGGATGGCAGCAGCGATGCGGCGGCGATTACCGTCACCTCGCAAAACGACCCCAACCAGAAGCGCTCTGCCAACCTCACCACGATTTCGCGCAATGTCTACGCGGTGACGGCCAGCCTGGACCGCGCCGAAGGGGTCGGGTACGTTGGCCGGCAGGTGAACTTCACGATCACCCTCACCAATCAGGGCAACGTGCGAGATGATTACAACCTGTCGTTCACGGGGAACCACTGGCCGATACGCCTGGCTTCTGGTGACCTGACCGGCGTCATGCCGGGCGAGAGCCGCACGGTGATCCTCAGCGTAGATATCCCGCCGGACAGCCTTCAGAACCAGATAGACACGGTTGAGGTGATACTTACCTCGGTGCACAACGGCCGTGTAGCCTTTGCTACCCGCTTGAAGGCGCAGTCTACCTGGCATCAGATGTACTTGCCGGTGAACTTCCGCTAAGCAGTCGTTTGGCGCATCGGTGTATCTTGTGAGCGCAGCTCGCAGGGTGCACCGATGCGCTGCCTGGATTGGGGATGGAAAGGTGTTGATCGTCTAGCGGTTGAGAAAGCGGGCCAGCAGGTTTAAGACTACCGTCAGCAGGATGCTGATCAGAATCGACGCCAGCAGTGGAAAGACGCAGGTGAAGCCCGCGCCCTGAATGCGGATGGTTCCGGGCAGGTCTTTACCGGCTGGCAGCAGCCGCCCGGCCAGCCAGATGACGCCGCCCAATACCACCAGCCCCACGCCCGCCGCGACCAACCAGCGGCCAATAGTTTCGAGACTTAACATCGTTTTATGCCATCCATTTGCCCACGCCGTTCCAGGCGTATTCCAGATGCGAGCTGAGCTGCTTGCCGATTTTGCGCCTCACCTGGCGGTTGGCGTATTCCATCAATTCCAGGCCGCCAATCTGGTCCAGGCGCTTGCCGATCTCAATGGTGCGGATGTGACGGCACTGTGAATTAAACCCACCGCCCGGACGCTCGGAGAGGAAATCATCAGTTTTGCCAATCCGAAACAGTTCTTCCAGCAATCGCTCCACTTCCTCTTTCGTCTGAGGAGGATATGGTTTTGCCAGTAAGTCTTTAACAAATTGCATCATCTTCCATCCCTCATATATGCTGTCGGTTAAATTGTACCACTTTGGGGCGGGCGCTCATTTTCTGAACCCAAGAAAAAGAGAACCTGAGCTTTAATTTTGCTATTGACAGAACCAGAAACCCTTTTATAATTGAATAAACATGGTGAAATTCATAAATTTTGGAGATCTATTCATGCTCAATTGCATGTGTCCAGGGCGGGGCCGCTAAGCCACTGCCTCGCCCATTCACAACCGATTTAACGGTCCATTCATAACGGCCTACCGGCAAGGCAGCGATTACAGCCCCGCAATCAAAAATGATGATTGTCGCGCGCGAGCTACGTTCGCTGCTTTTGTTTTTTGTCGGTAGGCCGTTTTTTAATTATCATCGAACCCTATCCATATCCAGAGAGGAACTGAACCATGAATATCGAAGAGCGAGCCAACCTGAAGATTGCCAACGATGCCACCGAACTCATCGGTAACACCCCCTTGGTGCGCCTGAACCGCGTTACCGATGGCGCGGCTGCTGAAGTGATTGCCAAGCTGGAGTTTTACAACCCGGCCCACAGCGTGAAGGACCGCATTGGCGTTTCCATGATTGATGCCGCCGAGAAGGCCGGTAAGATCAACAAAGATACGATCATCTTAGAGCCGACCAGCGGCAATACCGGTATCGCGCTGGCGTTCGTATGCGCGGCGCGGGGTTACAAATGCACCCTGGTCATGCCAGAGACGATGAGCAAAGAGCGCCGCATTGTTCTGCGCGCCTACGGGGCCGATCTAATCCTCACCCCCGGCAGCGAGGGCATGGCCGGCGCCATCCGCCGGGCGACCGAGATGGCCCAGAGCGACCCACGCTATTTTATCCCACAGCAGTTCGAGAATCCCGCCAACCCAGAGATCCACCGGCGCACTACCGCCGAAGAAATCTGGCGCGACACAGACGGTAAAGTGGATATTGTGGTGGCCGGCATCGGCACGGGCGGCACGATCACCGGGGTGGGCGAGGTGTTAAAGTCACGCAAGCCACAGGTGCGCATGGTGGCCGTCGAGCCAGACGCCTCGCCGGTGTTGTCGGGCGGTCAGAAGGGGCCGCACCCCATCCAGGGAATTGGGGCGGGGTTTGTGCCAGCCGTGCTGAACACCAAGATTTACGATGAAATCGTGCGCGTGAAAAACGAAGATGCCTTCTCCACCGCGCGGCGCATGGCGCGCGAGGAGGGCCTTTTGGTGGGCATTTCTTCTGGCGCGGCGGTGTGGGCGGCTGTGCAGGTCGCTAAGCGGCCAGAAAACGCCGGAAAAATGATTGTGGTGATTATTCCGTCCTTCGGCGAACGCTACCTGAGCACGGCGCTGTTTGCCGATCTGGCGGATTAAGGAAACAGGCAGGCAGGAACGATTGGGCGTTCTATGCTTAATCGTTCCTGCCGCAAGGTGGGGTGGTTAGCAGGGCAGGGAATCGTTGAACAGGCGTGCGTGACGCGGGGCGTGACCACGCCGGGAGGAAGTAAGATGGTGGGAACTTTTATCCGTATGATGAAAGAAGATATTCAATCGGTCTTTGACCGCGATCCGGCGGCGCGCAGTACGCTTGAAATCCTGCTCACCTACCCGGGACTGCATGCCATTTGGGGGTATCGCATCACGCATTGGCTGTGGAAGAAGCAGGCGCGGCTGTTAGCCCGCTGGCTCTCGCACCTGTTCCGATTCCTGACCGGCATCGAAATCCACCCCGGTGCCACCATTGGCCGCCGTTTCTTCATTGATCACGGCATGGGCGTGGTGATCGGCGAAACCGCCGAAGTGGGCGACGATGTGACCCTGTATCACGGGGTAACGTTGGGGGGAACTACACTGCAAAAAGGCAAGCGCCACCCGACTCTGGAACATGATGTGGTGGTAGGGGCCGGCGCGAAGATTTTGGGGGCCATTGTGGTGGGCGCGGGCAGCCGCATTGGGGCTAACGCGGTGGTCATCAAGCCGGTCCCGCCGAACTCGGTGGTGGTGGGCGTGCCGGGGCAGGTAGTGGTGCGCAGTAAACCCCGCGCCGCCAGCGAGGGGCCCGATCTGAACCACAACGTACTGCCCGATACCATCGGCGTAACGGTTGCCGCGTTGATGGAGCGCCTGGAGAAGGTCGAGAAGGCCCTGGCCGGAGAAGGCTATCCGCGTGATGGCAAGCTCGAAAAGCTGGAAATGCTGGAGTTGAAACTGCACGGCCACCTGGAGAGTCATCATAAGATGACGAACGGCAAGCCGGTCCAGCCAGCGCCTGCCAGAGAACACTTCCCGCACCCGCCGGAACACGGCGTATGGCGCGGCGAGGATTTTAGCATCTGATGCAAACCAAAAGCGGCGCGCTCGCGCCGCTTTTGGTTTGCGTGAAGTTTTTTTAGGCGTTAATGGGGTGGCCTTCGGCGGCCTCGGCGGCTTCCATTAAGACCTCGCTCAGGGTGGGGTGTGCGTGAACGTTGCGGGCGATCTCCGCAGAAGTGAGTTCCATCATCTGCGCCAGGGTGAGTTCGGGCAGCAGTTCCGACACATCCGGGCCGACCATGTGAGCGCCTAAAATCTCGCCGTATTTGGCATCGGTGATGAGCTTAACAAAGCCGCCGTAGTCGCCCAGGCCAAGCGCCTTGCCGTTGGCCTGGAAGGGGAAGCGCCCCACTTTGACTTCATAGCCCTGCTCCTTCGCCTCGGCTTCGGTATAGCCAAAAGAGGCCACCTGGGGGTGCGAATAAGTGGCGCGCGGCATCATCTTGTAATTCAACTTGATCGTCTCGACCCCGGCGATGTTCTCGGCGGCCACAATGCCCTGGGCCGAGGCCACGTGTGCTAGCAGCAACTGGCCGGTTACATCTCCAATGGCGTAAATGCCGGGGACATTGGTCGCCATGCGCTCATCAATCTCGATAAACCCACGCTGTGAGAGCTTCACCCCGGCGTTCTCCAGGCCAATTTCTTTGCTGTTAGGCCGGAAGCCAATCGCCACCATGGCCTGCTCGGCTTCGAGGGTCTTTTCGGGCTGGCCTTCGCCTGGCGAGACGCGCACGCGCACGCCTGCATCGGTGGTTTCGACCCCCATCACGCGGTGTCCGGTCAGAATTTGAATCCCGCGTTTCTGGTAAGCCTTAGCCAGTTCGCCGCTGGTTTCCTCATCTTCCAGGGGCAGGATGCGCGGCAGCATCTCCACCAGGGTCACTTTCGACCCATAGGCGTTCCAGACGGTCGAGAATTCCACACCGATAGCGCCCGCGCCGATGATGATGACCGACTGCGGCAGGTGTTCCTGCAAAATGGCTTCGTGGTAGGTGATGACCTTTTTGCCATCCACCTGCACGCCTGGAATGGACATAGGCGCGGCCCCGGTAGCGACGATGATATTCTTTGTCTTCAGGTCGCGCGTTTGGCCGTCCTGCTTATACGTCACCTGCACGGTGGATTTGTCTTTGATCAGGCCGGTGCCTTCGTGAACGTCAATCTTGTTCTTGCGCATTAAAAAGCTCACGCCGCGCACCAGGCGATCTGAAACCTGGCGGCTGCGCTTGACGGCAGCGGCATAGTCGAGCTTCAGGTTGTCAAATGAAAAGCCGAACTCTTTGCCGCGCTCGCGCAGGGTGTGGGCCACGTCGGCGTTCTTTAACAGAGCCTTCGAGGGAATACAGCCAACGTTCAGGCAGACCCCACCTAACCACTGCTTTTCGACCACGGCGGTCTTTAACCCCAATTGGGCCGCGCGGATGGCGGCAACGTAGCCGCCCGGCCCCGCGCCAATCACGATTACATCGTAGTTTTGGTTTTCGCTCACGGTAGCATCTCCATTGTTACCCCACAGTGTTTACGTATCCCAATGGATTGTACTATGAGGCGGATTGGATTGGAAGGAAGCATAGCGGCTTTTCACTGTCACAAGAGCGTTTACCCGCTTTAATGCCATGCTTCCAGTCTTTTCACAACGGCGGCCAAAAAGCTGTCGGCGGCAGCACCGTCGAGGATGCGGTGATCAAAGGTGAGCGACAGGTACACCATCGGGCGGATGGCGATAGCGTCTTCAGAGGTGACGATCACGCGCTTCTGAACGGCGCCCACGCCTAGAATGGCGCATTGGGGCTGGTGGATGATGGGCGTCGCCAGCAGTGACCCGCTGATGCCGTGATTGGTGATGGTGAACGTCCCCCCCTGAATTTCATCCGGCCGCAAGCGGCGGCTGCGGGCGCGAGCGGCCAGGTCTTGGAGGGCGCGCGCCAGCCCCAACAGCGACATGCCATCGGCATTGTGGATGACGGGGACGATCAGGCCTTCGTCGCCGAGCGAAACGGCAATGCCCAGGTTAACCTGGGGATGGATGAGAATGCCCTCTTCCGTCCACGAAGAATTGACCAGGGGAACCTCGCGGAGCGCCTGGGCGGCGGCGGCGGCGAAATAGGCGGTGTAGGTCAGATGGACGCCGTCGCGTTCCAGCAAGCGTTTATTGGCTTGATAATGCGCCGTTACGCGGTGCAGGTCGGCTTCCATCACAGTGGTGACGTGCGGCGAGGTGCGCACGCTGTAGAGCATGTGTTCGGCAATCTTGCGGCGCATGGTAGTGTGAGGGATCAGCCGGCCGGGGGGCAAAGCGGGGGCGGCAGGCTGTTCTTCTGGCGTGAGTGAGGCCGGTTGGTGCAGTGGGCGGGTAGCTTCTTGCCCGGCTGATTTTTGGAAGACCATTTCGGTAGGGCGGAAGAGGTCGCCTTCGCCGGGTGTCTCCCAAGGCAGGGGAGCCTCGGCGGTTTGGGCGGCGGGTTGTTTTTGGATGTTCGCCAGATAGGCTTCGACGTCTTTCTTGGTGATGCGCCCGCCCTGACCGGTTCCGGTAATGAGCGCGAGGTCCAGGTTGTGTTCCTGAGCCATGCGCGCTACCACCGGCGAGATGAACCCCAGGTCGCGGCTGCGCCCCGCCGTAACCGGGCGGGTGGAGCCATTGGCTCCCTCGGTTGCCGATTCAGCTTCTTTTTCCGGGCCGGTCGCTGTGACGGAAGAAGTCCCTTCTCGCCGCTGTGCTTCGCCGTCTCCGCCCTCCGTGCCGGGGATGGCTTCGCCGGGCTGTCCAACCCAGGCCAGCACCGTGCCGGCCCGCACCGTTTCGCCGGCAGGAACCAGGATTTTAAGAAGAACGCCGGAAGCCGGGGAAGGAATTTCGCTGTCAACTTTATCCGTGCTGACTTCCAGCAGGGGTTCCATCTCGGCGATGGCCTCGCCTTCGGACTTCAGCCAGCGCGCAACCGTCCCTTCAACAACCGATTCGCCCAGTTGGGGCATGATGATTTGGCTAGGCATGGTGTGGCTCCTGTAAGGAAGTTGACAGTAAGAAAACGTGCTTCTGGCATAGTATTGGATTGCCTCTCTTTCCAACTGTCAACTCATCTAATAGGCATGTAAATCTCGGATGGCCTGTGTAATCTTCTCGACAGAGGGCATAAACCAGTCCTGCAAGGGATGGCTGAACGGCACGGCGGGAACGTCTGGACCGCATAGGCGGCGGATGGGGGCATCTAAGTAGGTGAAGGCGTCACCGGCGATGGTAGCGGCAATTTCAGCGCCGTACCCGCCGGTGAGGTTGTCTTCATGGACGATCAGGGCTTTGCCGGTCTTTTGGACGGATGCCAGGATGGTCTCGCGGTCAACGGGATAGAGGGTGCGCAGGTCTACGACTTCAGCGTCAATGCTCTCTTCGCGGGCCAGTTTCTCGGCGGCCTGGAGGCAGTATTCGTGCATCATGCCGTAGGCAAACACGCTCAGGTCGCGCCCGGCGCGGCTAATCTCCGCCGGGCCGATGGGAACCAGCGTCTCTTCAGCGGGGACTTCGCCGCGGATCAGGCGGTAGCCTTTTTTGGGCTCAAAAAACAATACGGGGTTGGGGTCGCGGATGGCGGATTTGAGCAGCCCGCGCGCGTCGCGGGGGTTGGAGGGAATGACGACCTTGAGGCCGGGGATATGGGTGAAAAAGGCTTCGACGCTTTGCGAGTGGTACAGCCCGCCGCCGATGCCGCCGCCGTAAGGGGCGCGAATGACCATCGGGACCGTCCATACCCCGTTTGAGCGGTAGCACATCTTAGCGGCTTCGGAAATGATCTGATTCATGGCGGGGTAGATAAAATCGGCGAACTGGATCTCGCAGATGGGGTGCATGCCGTAGAGAGCCGCGCCGATGCCCACCCCCACGATCGAAAGCTCTGCCAGAGGCGAATCGATGACGCGCTCGGGGCCGTACTTCTCATACAGCCCTTGCGTGGCGCGGAACACGCCGCCGCGCTTGCCCACGTCTTCGCCCACGATGAATACAGAAGGGTCACGCTCCATTTCCTCATCCATTGCCTGACGGATGGCTTCGATCAGGGTCTTATCAGCCACGGTTGACCTCCTTTTCGCGGATGTCTTCAGCGTAAACGGGGTACGTGCCTTCTTCTACGTCAGGGTAAGGGGCGGCTTCGGCGTACTGGACGGCCTCATCAATGAGGCCTTTCGCGCGGGCCTCCATTTCATCTACAACTTTGGGCGTCAGCACGCCCTGGCGCTCGAATTGATTGCGCGTTAGCAGAAGCGGGTCTCTATGCTTATGCTCTTCCACCTCTTCACGCGAGCGGTAAGAACGGTCATCGTCATCAGAGGAATGGGGAGTGATGCGGTAGACCAGGGTTTCGATAACGCTGGGGCCTTCGCCCGCGCGGGCGCGCGCAACAGCCTCCGCAAAGGTCTGATACACCAGTTCCAGGTTGTTGCCGTCAATCTGCACGCCCGGCAGGCCCAACCCGCAGGCTTTTTCGGCGACGGTTTTTACCGCCATCTGCTTTTCTTTGGGCGAAGAGATGGCATACTGGTTGTTTTCCACCATAAAGATCACGGGCAGGCGGTGGATGGCGGCCCAGTTGACGGCCTCGTACCACTCGCCTTGCGACGTGGAACCCTCGCCAATGGTGGTCAGCACTACCTGGTCGGTTTTATGGAGTTTGATTGCCAGGCCGATGCCGGCGGCATGCACCGATTGAGTGGCGACCGGCGCAGAATGGCTGATGACATTGGCAGAACGGAAGCTCCAATGGCTGGGCATCTGCCGCCCGCCGGAGTTCGGCTCTTCGCGTTTGCCCATCAGGGCGAGGACAAAGTCGCGGGGCGTCTGGCCGAGGGCGATCATCATAGCGAGATCGCGGTAATAGGGGGCCACCCAGTCGTGACCGCGTTTCAATACAAAGGCGGCGCCCACCTGCGCCGCCTCATGCCCAATTGCCGAGACGTGAAAGGCAATACGGCCCTGGCGGTGAAGCGCCCAGGCGCGTTCATCGGTACGACGGGCCAACAGCATCGTCCAGAACATCTCCCGCTTAAGGTCAGCGGAAAGCTCCATAACGATCCTCCTTAAGTTGTTAGACAGCGAGCCGCGCGCGCATCAACCCCCATACCTGTATTATTGCGCTCGTTAATATCCAGTTTACCACAGGGAAGACCGTATTTCAAATGCGCCAACAGGCGCACGTTTTAAAGCTTTTCCAGACTCTGGCGGATGGCGAGTATCTTAGGGTGGCGGGGCGGAAGGCTGGCAGTGAGCAGGCGCAGGGCGCGCTCGAAGGCGGCGCGGGCGGCTTCCGTCTCTCCTTGCAGGGCCAACAGCCCGCCAAAATGGTGGAGAGTCTCGGCCAGGCGGGCGTGATCGGGGCCGTAGGCTTCGGTTTCAATCTGTAGGGCCTCTTCGTAAGCGGCGCGGGCGGCGGTGAGCTCGCCCATCTCCTGCCAGCGGCGGGCGCAGGCTTTCAGACGTTGGGCTACGGGCAGTCCCCGGTCACCGTATAACTGCCGGTCAATCTGAAGGGCGCGCTCGTATGCGGCGCGGGCGGCTGCCAGGTCGCCTTGTGATTGCAAGATCAGTCCCAGGTTAAAGAGCAGCGCGGCCACTTCGCTGTGCTGGGGGCCAAAGGCGCGCTCAGCGATGGCAAGCCCGCGCTCCAGCGTCGAGCGGGCGGCATCCAGTTGGCCGCTCTGGTGCAGCACCAGGCCCAGGTTGTTCAGGCGCGAAGCCACGCGGGGGTGATCTGTCCCATAATGGGCCTCATCAATCTGCAGCGCGCGGCGGTAGGCGGCTTCGGCGCCGGGAAGGTCGTTCATGGCTTGCAGGGCACGGCCCAGGTTGCCCAACCGCACGGCTACATTGGGGTGAGTCGGCCCCAAAAGCTGCTCATCAATTGCCAGCGAGCGCTCGTAAGCGGTTTTGGCCCCTGGAAGGTTGCCGCTCAGGCGCATGACTTCACCCATGTTGTTCAGCATAACCGCCACCGTAGGGTGGTAAGAGCCCAGATGCGCTTCGGCCACGCGCAGGGCCTGGTCGAGCGAAACGCGCGCGGCCATCAACTTGCCTTGCATGAGAAGTACCGCGCCCAGGTTGCCCAACACCAGCGCAACGTTGAGGTGTTGAGGGCCGTAACGCTTCTGCAAAATTACCAGCGCCCGGTCGAAGGCTTCTTTGGCGGCAGGGAGATCGTTTTGTTGTTGGAAGATGTGACCCAGGTTATTCCACACCGTGCCGGTGACGGGGTGGGCGGCGCCCAGGGCCTTTTCAAAGATGCGCAGGGCCTCTTCGGCGGCCTGGCGGGCGGCGGGCAGGTCGCCCAGGGCGCGCAGCCCTTCAGACAGGTTCGCCAGGTCGCGGGCAATGTTGGGGTGATCGGGGTTGAAGAAGCGGCGGTCCATTGCCAGGGCCTGGCGGTACAGATCCGTCGCTTCCTGGACGTTCCCAGCGGACTGCACCGCAACGCCCAGGTCGTTCAGATCACGGGCAATATTGGGGTGTGAATCGCCGTAGGCGGCGCGGTCGGCGGCCAGGGCGCGCTCGTGGGTGGCGCGCGCCTCGGCGATGGCTCCCAAATCGCGCAGTACCCCGCCCAGGCCGTTGAGATAACGGGCCGTCTCCGGGTGGGCCGCGCCCAGGTGTTCCTCAGCCAGCCTGACGGCGCGTTCCAACAGCACGCGGGCTTCTTCCAGGTCGCCCAGGTCTTGCCAGAGCAGGCCCAGGGCGTAGTGATCGCGGGCCAGCGCGGGCGGGTTGGGGCGGGGCAGGGCCTGGTCGGTTTGAAGGGCACGTTCCAGCAGGGGGCGGGCATCCTCTGGCGTGCCGCGCTCTTTGTACAGCAGGCCCAGGGCCGCCAGGTCGCGCGCGAGCTCCGGCGAGCCGGGGGCCGCTTCAGAGATGCGCAGGGCATGCTCAAAACTGGCGGCGGCGGCGGTCAGGTTGCCGAAAGCCAGCTCGATACTGCCCAGGTAATGCAGGTCGCGCGCGGCGGCCAGGCTTTCGGCTCCCATATGGGCCTTGTCAATCTCCAGCGCGCGCTCAAAAGCGGCGCGGGCCGGTTCGTACTCCGCCTGGTGATAGCGGCCGCGGCCAATCTCAACCCACAACGCCCCGGCCTGCTCTGGCCCGGTCAGATCGGCCATGCGCTCTAATGGCTCGACCAGCCGCTCCAACAGCAGGGGCGTCGGGCCAGCGTTGACCCGGTCGGCCAGGGCCAACAGCAGCCCGGCAGCTATTGGCAGCGCCGGGCCCGGCCCGCTCCATGCCTGTGGGTTGTTTAAAGCCGACCAGGTGGCCGAGGGAACATCTTCGGCTAGAAGGGTTTTCAGCAGTGAGGTGTCAACAGCGGCGGCCTGACCGGCCATCAGCCGTTGAAAAGCGGCGACCTGTAAGGAAAGCAGACCGGCAGAAGCTTCGGGGTGGGTTTCAACCATGAGAGACCGTCCTGACGCGCTCAGCAAAGGGCAGGGGCTGGCGCACCCCCCGCGAGCGCGTGATAGCGTCGGCCATGCGCGCCACGCGCACCATCGCCGCAACATCATGCACGCGCACAATATCTGCTCCCCGGGCGATGCCAATGCTCACCGCCGCGGCGGTTCCTTCTAAACGCTGGTCGGGAGGCAGGTTGAGGGTATAGCCGATGAAGGATTTGCGCGAAGGCCCCAACAGCACCGGGTAGCCCAACGCGCAGATTTCATCCAGGCGGTTGAGCAGTTCCAGGTTTTGCTCTACGGTTTTGCCAAAACCGATGCCGGGATCGAGCAGAATATTCTCTTCCGGTATGCCAGCGGCTTTGGCAAGCGCCACGCTCTCAAGTAGCTCACGGCAGATATCACCGAGCAAATCATCATAGTGGACGCCCACATAACGCCCACCGAGTCGTTCTCGCAGTTCGGCGCTGGCGGGCTGCATGCGGTTGTGCATCAGGATGATGGGCGCGCCGCGTTCAGCGGTGACGGTTCCTAGGTTAGGATCGGCGCGCAGGCCCCAGACATCATTGACCCAATCGGCCCCGGCGTCTAGCGCGGCGGCGGCCACGCCGGCCTTGTAGGTATCTACCGAGATCAGCACATCCAGTTCGCGCCGCAGAGCCGCAATCACCGGCACAACGCGCTCTAACTCTTCCTGCTCGCTGACGGGCTGCGCGCCGGGGCGGGTGCTTTCGCCGCCAACATCCAGGATGTCGGCTCCGGCGGCTGCAAATGCGCGGGCCTGCTGCAAAGACTGCTCCAGCGGGGCGCCGCTCTGTAACAGCCCATCGCCAGAGAAGCTGTCGGGCGTGACGTTGAGGATGCCCATCACGTAGGTGCGCAGGCCAAAGGCAGGCAGGCGGGTCATGACCCGGCGGATGCCCCCCCGCTCAACCGCGCCAAGCAGTTCGGCTACGCTTTTGCCCAGGACCGGGTGGATGAGAGCCGGGGCCAGGTCTGCCAGCGGGACCAGTACAAAGGCGCGCTCGTGCAGGCGGGGGTGAGGGATAGCTAAGCCTTCGCCGACCACGACCTGGTCGCCGTAAAAGAGAACGTCCAGGTCAATCAGGCGCGGCCCGTTCTTAAAGGTGGGCCGCCGGCCCAGGGTGGCTTCGATCTGCTTCAGGTGCGCCAGCAGGTCGGCGGGGGAGAGGTCAGTTTCGCCTTCAATGACCTGGTTCAGAAAGGCAGGCTGATCCAGGTAGCCCCAGGGGTCGGTTTCATAGACCGGGGAAGCGCGGGTGACTTTCACCCCAGGGGGCAGCAGCGCCAGGGCCGCGCGCAGGTTGGCGGCGCGTTGACCCAGGTTGGAGCCGAGCGCCAGGTAAATGGTGGTGGACATGGTATTAAACTAAACCCTTTCTACCAGCGTCGCCAGGCCAGCGTGAGGGGCCGCTGAAAGCAGTAAGCCCCACTGCCGGCGGCTGCCGGCCAGGTTTTGGAGCAGGTCAGCGAGCAGGAAGAGCGCGCCGCCGGGCAGTGTGGGCGCGGCGCGGATGATTTGAGCCTGGGGGAACCGCGCCTGAACGGCGGCTTCAGCAAAGGGGACGTTCGCGGCCAGCCAGTGAATCTCACCCGGCGCGGGCAGCAGGTCAATTTCACCTTCCGCCGCCAGGCCAGCCAGATCGGCACTGCCAGAAACCAGCGCCCGCGCCAGGGCTTCGGCGTTCTGCCGGTAGGCGGCCTGCGCGGCCTCGGCGCGCGCGTTCAGAAGGTTGGCGGTTGTGTCCAGGCTGGGTTCGGGCGGCCCGCTCGCAGAGAGGAACAACGCCAGCCGCGCGCGAGCCGTCAGGTTGTGCCGGCCCAGAGCGGCAGGCGCGCCCAAAAGCAGAGCCGTGCAGGCCCCCGTAGAGGGCCCGTCGGGGTTCTCCGGCTGGCTCAATTGTCCTACCAAAACCAGTTCGCGCTCGCCCAGGCGCAGTGTACGCGCCACAGCGTGTAGCACAAAGTGATCGAGCAGTTCACCCGGCGGCCAGCGCAAAACGGGCGCGCCAGAGGGCCAGGCAGGCGCGTCCAGGTGCGGGCCGGCCAGCCAGTGGGCTTCTTGTACGTGGCGCGCTTGCAGTCCGGCGCGCTGTAAGAGCGCTGCCGCGGCCGCTTCGCCGGAGCGGCGGGCCGCCAAAGCTGGCTCGATGCCAGGATCCAGGGCTTGCTGCGCAGTGGCGATTACAAATACGTCGCTCATCGCCTTATGCATCCTGCGCGGCATGGATCAGGTCGGCCAGCAGGCCGTAGGCGGTGGTTTCGGGGCCGGGGTCGCTTTCCACAATTCCCAGGCCGGGCAGTACATCCAGTTCAAACTGGACGTAAGAACTGGTTCCCCGCACGCTGAACAGCGGCGAGCCTGGTCCTACGCGCTCGGGTGCTACGCTGGCGCGCACCCTGCCCGTATCGTCGCGCCGGGCGCTGCACACCAGCTTCCAGCGTTCTCCCGCGCGGGCGGCTTCGGCCAGCAGGGCGGGCGTAATCCCGCGAATGCCCTCACGCTCCACCTCATTAGGTTTGAGGGGCGCGCCCATCAATACGGTGCATAAAGCGGCCGCTTTGATGGCCGCATCCCAGCCGTCAATATCGGCGCTGGGGTCGGTTTCGGCGATGCCAATGGCCTGAGCGTAGCGCACGGCTTCAGCGAGCGATTCGCCGCTCTCCATCCGTTCCAACAGCAGATTGGTACAAGAGTTGAGGATGCCGTGAAAGGAACGCAGTTCGGCAGCCGGCAGGGCGGCGCGGAACAGGGAGAAGATCGGAGCGCCATCCATCACCGCCGATTCAAACAAAAAACGCCGGCCCTGCGCTTTTGCCAGGTCGGTGAGTTCCTGATAAGCATGGACGACCGGCCCTTTGTTGGCCGTGATCGCGTGCATGCCCTGTTCCAACGCCTGCCGCAGATAATCGGCGGCAGGGCGGCCGGTATGGTGGTTAACAGGGGTGTTTTCGAGCAGAGCATCGCCCGGACAGGCGCGGATAAAAGCGGCTATTTCCTCTGGCGCTGGCCGCGCTGAAAGCACCGCCAGCGACTGCCCGCTCTCAGCCAGCGCCAAAGCACGTTCCAAATCAATCCCGGCAGGGTTGATAGCGGTGCCGTGCCGCGCGGTGGCGATGCCGTTGACCTGAAAGCTCAGCCCATGACGCGCCGCTAACTCCTGGCGTTTCTTTAAGAGCAGCCGGGCAAAGGCTTTGCCTACGTTCCCAAACCCAACCAGCACAAGCGAAATGTGGGCCACAATGTACTCCCGGATGGTTGCGTATTCGTTTCCAGTCCATTCAGAGCATAGCCTTGAATGGACTGGAAAAATTTTAAACAGGCGGCCAGGGGTAAGATCTGCGCGAGGCGGGCGGGGCCGGGAACTCACCGCTGTCACACAGGCGGGCAATCCGCGTCGCCATTGCTACAATTTCACTGGTGCGCAGGTACTGTTGTAGTTCAAGATACAACGTTTCGCCCTCGCACAGAGCTTTCTCCAGCCTTTTTAAGTCATCGAGCAGATTCTGTGGAATCGGCTCGCCGCTAAAATCCCAGATGACGGTGCGCAGTTTGTCTTCGCAGTGAAAGCACAGGCCGTGATCAATTAACCAAAGGTGATCTCGCGCATCCCGCAGGATATGCCCTCCCTTGCGGTCGGCGTTGTTGAGGATCAGGTCAAACAATACCACCGGGCGCAGACGCTGGCGATCCTTTTCTTCATAATTGAAGTAATGGTCGTTGGGGTCATGCTCGATATACTGCTGCAAAGACCCGGTCCCCAGCGGGCCGTTCTTGCGCAGGATGGTGGGCGGAACCAGTTCCCATCCCAGGGCCTCGCTGACCAGATAAGCGCACACCTCGCGGCGTGCCAGGCTGCCGTGCGGAAAATCCCACAAAGGCTGCTCGCCGCGCACAGGCTTATAAACGATCTGAAGACAGCGGCCTTCAAAATTCAACTTGCCCAAAAAGGTATAGTTCGAACCGTTTAAGAACTGACCTTGCAGATCAAATTCACCTTTCTGCAAGGCCCTTAATACCCAGGACTTGTCCAACAGATAAAGATCATCCATCTTTCCAATACTTCTAAACCGACTCGATCCTGTCAGCGGGCTGCGCTCTCTATCCCGTGATGGCTGGATCGGCGCGTCAGCCAGAAAACAGGGGCAAATGACTTCTCCCCTTCTCCGGTTGCGTCTTCCTTTCCTGTTGGCTGGTAAGCTCGCTCTCCATGGGCAGAACTGTACGACGCAATCTTTCCCACTAATGTTTGTGGCCGTTGCGTTTCGGGCAAAAATGCCCGGCAACGTCAATGGGCTGACCACACAGCGGGCAGGTGGGCCTGCCTCGCCCTGAAACCTCTAGCCCCCACCGGCTCAGCGCCAACAACTGTGAGCGCGTACACCAGTAGCGGATGACGCTGGACTCTTCCGGGTCGTCCTGTTCGGCGTTCTGGATCTCGCGGACGACCAGCACGGCCAGATCGCGGTCGGGGTCGTAGGCCAGTCCCAGTTCGCCGACGCGGAAGAGCGGGTCTACCGGGGGAACGATGTGCATAAGGGATTCGTCATAGTCAGAGGAAGCCGGGGTGAGATTCGGATAGCGCTGCATCAGTTCAGCCAGGAAATCCTCTACGCCCAGAGCTAACGTTTGAATCTGGACCTTTTCGACGATGACTGTTACCACGCGATCGGCAGTCTGACCCTGAATGTAGAAGACGCGCTGCCCCGGTTGGCCGATAGCGTCCGTCGTGATGTGCGTGACGGGATTTAGGTCAATCTCAATGCGCGGCATATTTATCTCCTTATACTATTTACTAGTATACACCGTCACCCGGCTAATTTTCCATAGTGCCAAAGGGCAACTTGTACATGGTACTCTTCCTCTATTAATCTAGGGAGAGTTCCTACCATCTGCTCTCGTGGCCCGGTGGTGAACAATTGAACGCTCCCTGGCTGCGGCCCTGGGGAGACCCATCCACGGGCTTCCAGCAGGCGTTGAGTCTGGCGCGCCACGGCAGGGGCGGGGTCAATCACCTGCACGTCTGGCCCTACAATAGACTGAATCAGCGGGATAACAAAGGGGTAATGGGTACAGCCCATCACGATGGTGTCGGCCCCCTGGGCCAGCATGGGCTGTAGGGCATGCTCCAGAATGGTGCGGGCGCGGCTGCCGGTGAGGTTGCCGGCTTCGATTTCCGCCACCAGGCCGGGGCAGGTGTCTTGCAAGATGGTAATGCCCTGGGCAAAGCGTTCCACCACCGAGGCGTAGAGTTTGCCCTGGAATGTCACCGGGGTTGCTAACACCCCCACCACGCCGCTGCGGGTGGTTGCCGCGGCGGGTTTGACGGCCGGCTCCATGCCCACAAAGGGAACTGTAGGAAAGGCGGCCCGCAGGTGCATCAGGGCGGCGGCAGAAGCGGAGTTGCAGGCTACGACAATCAGCCCGGCGCCGTGCGCCACCAGAAACCGGGTGATTTCCACCGCAAAGTCGCGGACTTCTTCTTCGCTGCGCGCGCCGTAGGGGACGTGG
>Ga0101944_10001479_pt2 | contig 44449 bp, 41 predicted proteins | sample DewCreD2012metaG_FD_75245 | JGI IMG/M metagenome (GOLD analysis project Ga0101944, IMG submission 75245) | Hot spring sediment bacterial and archeal communities from British Columbia, Canada, to study Microbial Dark Matter (Phase II) - Dewar... ... | reverse complement strand
CGTCGCTGGTTCAGGGTTTCCCCCATTGACCAATATTCCTCACTGCTGCCTCCCGTAGGAGTCTGGACCGTGTCTCAGTTCCAGTGTGGCTGATCGTCCTCTCAGACCAGCTACTGATCGTCGCCTTGGTGGGCTTTTACCCCGCCAACTAGCTAATCAGACGCAGACTCATCCTTATCCAGCCGTAGCCTTTGATGTTTCCACCTCATCTGATATTAGCACCGATTTCTCGATGTTATGTCAGGGATAAGGGCAGATTATCTACGCGTTACTCACCCGTGCGCCAGTGGTATTGCTACCCCTTGACTTGCATGTGTTAGGCACGCCGCCAGCGTTCGTCCTGAGCCAGGATCAAACTCTCCGTTGTATAAAAGTTTGATTTTTATTTTCTTAAGAGTAGATCTCAAGGCTTAGTATATTCTGCTATTTTTTTATTTGCTCCCTGTTTTCAAAGAACGCCATCTAAAATGGACTACAAAAATAATACTATTTTGTATTCTGTGCAAATTATTTTTTTACTTTTTTAAAAAAAATTCTTTTTTTCTTAATAATTCTTCACAGAACATTCTTTAACGCTATTCATACCACATTATTTTTCCTTCTTTTATTTTTTTAAACTTAAAATATGCCGGTGGGAAAAGAGATTATTATATTTACTGATGGTGCTTGCTTTGGGAATCCGGGTCAGGGCGGGTTTCGGGGTAAAAAGCTCCAAGTTTGCGCGTCACCGCCAATTGGGGCAACACATTATTAGCGGTTCGTGCTTCAATTTATCCGAAGAAAAGTCGTTGCATATTTTCAATCATTTGTCCTGAGGCTTGGTTGACATTAAACCGAACATCATCAGCAATGCAGTCAGAATAATTACCTGAATAATGAGTGATTTATTTACAAGTGAAATGGTATGTGTAGGCTCAATGGAAAGAAATAGTAAGATAGTGATTAGTCCTCTTGGTGCTACAAACAACAAGGGTCGTAAAGGCAGTTTAGATAGTTTAAGTTGAATTGTCCGAAAAGTGAATATGAAAAATACGATTGCTAAAGCCCAAATAAATGTTACAGCATTCAAAACTTCGCTTGTTTCGATTAAGTAGCCAAATAGCAAAAAGAATAATGCTCTTATCAAAAATGCTGCTTCAATTGTCAACTCTTTGAATTTGGTTACTTCTTTGTTTAACTCGTCAGGTTTGAATTTCTCTATCCACTTAAATCGTTTCAATTCGTCAAGGTTACCGATTGATAAACCAAAAAGCAAAATGAAAATGAGTCCGGGTAGATGATAGATTTTTGAGACAGCATAAATCAAAACCACAAGCAAAATGATGGGAACAAACTTTATATGATGCTCAATTTTGTTTAAAAGAAAGGAAAGTCCGATGGTCGCTATGAAAGAAAAAACGGTAATGATTAGCAATTCCAATCCAAATTGTCCAAACGAGTTTGTGTCAATAGTTTGATTTAATGCAAGAAAGTTGAAGAACAGAACCCCTAAAATGTCTGACAAGCTACTTTCATAAATCACAAACTCCTTGTTGTGAGATGAAAGATTTCTTACACTTGGAATTGCAATGGCACTGCTTATTACACAAAATGGAATTGCATTTATCAAACTGTCCTTAAGTCCAAAGTGTCCGAAATACTTAAAAGCAAATGCAAGCAAAAATGCTAACGTAATCATTGGAACTAAGGCACCCAAAAATGATTTTCTAATTAGTCCGAACTTAGATTTATTGAGTTCAAGTTCTAATGAACCTTCAAGCACAATAAGAATAAGTCCGACTGTTCCCAAAACTGGTAGAATAGGGGAAAAGTCAGGAAGATGAATGTCGAGCAATACAGTAAATTGTCTAACCGCCCACCCCAAAAGCAACAGAAGAATTACGGAAGGAATTTTCGTTTTGGAAGACGTCAAGTCAAACACATAGGCAATGAGTAGAAGAATGCAAAATGTTATGATAATTGTTGTTGTCATTGCTGGTGAATGTATGTCTATTTTTTGTCAATTGGTTTCAAGTTTGCACAGTCGTCATAGCATGACCGCTAATGGGTCAAATCTAAGCGAAGTAACCCTGTTATTTTGTTTAGCCTTTGTTTTGCAAACATAACTCAACTTAGCTGAACTCAATTTATTTACTAATTCTCAATAAATTGATTTTTAAATATAAAAAATTTTTATTAATAATCTTATACCTTTTTGTCTTAAATTTATACTTCTTTTATTTTATTAAACTTAAAATATGCCGGTGGGAAAAGAGATTATTATATTTACTGATGGTGCTTGCCTTGGGAATCCGGGTCCGGGCTAAGCGAAGTAACCCTGTTATTTTGTTTAGCCTTTGTTCGACGATGGTTCGCGGAGCGAACCCCGCTTAGCCCTGACCCATTCGACAAGATGAGCGGAGCGAATCTTGTCGAACGTGCCGCGGCTATGCGAAGTTGCCCGAAGCGATAGCGTAGGGCAATTTGGGTGAGGGCAGTAGTCCGCCCGAACCGCATAGCCGCTGTTGTGCGATGGGCAGAGCGTCATTCCCAGATTAAGATTATATCTTAATCCCGCACACTCTTTGTGCCGTAGCACAGGACGTGCGATTGATGTCTTCTTCGCTAATATCATTTTACTGGTATAGCTTTAACTTCTATCTGTGTGTAAAGCCCTTTGCCATTATGGTTTTCTACAATCTTAACACATTGAGTTACCATAAAAGTTACCATTGCCGCATGATAAACTGACAAAACAAGCTCTTGCAATTCTTGGTCATCTTCAAGCCTTTCAATTATCATCCCTTTTTCTTTTGCACTTGTAATATTTATCGGCCTTCCATGAGTTTTATGTTCATTTGCATTGCTGAGCCATGCGGCTATTGTATTAGCTTTATCATTATTGTTTGGATCGTCTTTCAGCATCCAGAGTTTTAACCACTCCTCAACCTTTTCTTTTGATAAACGGAGTGTGTTTTGACATAGGTTTAAAAATCCATGCGGATATGATTGGAATTTATTTATCCACAAAGCAGCAGCACCTTGATTCTTTGTTATTTCATCTTTTGCTCTTTCAAATTCATCAAGTATAGCTTGCGCTGGGGCTGTGAATGCCCCGTTTGCAGTTGGAAATGTTACTTGAGGGTCAATTGGTCCAATTGCAGAATGTTTTCCCATGACAATTGAATCACATGCACAGGCCAACATTGTAGCTGCTGACATTGCATTTTGAGGAATTATTGCCCGGATATGTTTATATTTTGCTCGTAAATATTGGACTATCTGGTCAACAGCCTCCATAGAACCACCGGGGCTATGGAGAATAATATCTAACTTTTCATTCTTCAAACCATGAAGTGATGCCATAAACCCCTGAATGTCTTCGGGCATAATGGATAAAGCTGCAGAAGGTATACCCGGTCCCTTGTTAGAGGTGAATGCAGTCGCATAGAGAATTACATCTCGTTTGGTATATTCTGACAGTTTTAGTAAATATTCACGTCTTACTTCATCTTGTGCAATACCTTTTTTACGTAATATTAATTCTTGTATCTCATTAAGAGTTGGCATTTGTCCCCTCCATATTATTTGTAAAAGTGTATTCGTTTTTCCTAGATGTCAGATCTGTTACTGAATTTGCGATTTCTATAGCTTGCTTTATAGATAATGGCAGCTTTTCTTTTAAAACAAGAAGTTCTTTTAGTTCTTTGTCTAAATCTCTATCTTTCATTTCTTTCCTCCTTTATCTTTCGCCTTCCATGGACGGTGTGAGTCTTTTAGTGCGGGGTTATGAAATCTATTTATCATCTTTTCCTTTTTCTCTTTACTTTCTTGGTGCTCTGCCTTTCGCACAATGGGTCCGGGCTAAGCGAAGTAACCCTGTTATTTTGTTTAGCCTTTGTTCGACGACGGTTCGCGGAGCGAACCCCGGTTAGCCCTGACCCATTCGACAAGATGAGCGGAGCGAATCTTGTCGAACGGAAAAGGCTTGGCGTAGTGGCGGATTTTTAGCACAAAAGTTCAATCGAAGAACTGCACTTGAACCTACCACTAAACTGTCATACTAAGCACTGAAACCGCCATTACGCCAAACCGCTGTTACCACCAGTGCTTCTTTCATCCTGCGTTGTTATAAGCTGTCTTAATCCACTCAATCACTTCTTTATCAATGTCTTTTATGTCAACAAGATTGATTTTATGTGAACACATTGAGTTTGGTTTTTCGGGTTCTAATTTCCCTTTTGGCTCTTGTCCTTTTAAGTTGATACCAATCTCGAAACGTGTCTTGGTTGCAGGGTTCAAAGTGGCAAATTGTTTTTTTCGTCTCAAACTCACATAAGAATTTTTCGGTGCGATTTCTATGTCGTTCCCGAAAGTCTGAATTTCGGAAATTAGTTTGTCGTAAATTGGTTTAAAATGTTCTTTACCTTGATATTGTTTTGTTATCAAGTCATTTAGATTTTCTGCTGAACCTGCGTCCGATTCGTTTGCTTTATGAGCTACAAGATTGGCAAATCCGTGAGTCAACTCGTGTTGTTCTTTGAGAAATCTTACAATTTCTCCGTGTTTCACAAAGTTTTGTGATTTTACAATTGCTATCCATTGTTCTAAAGACTTACCTGTGTTTTTGTGCAGGTTGTCAATCATTGTCTGCGTTGCTTTGTCCATAAATTTTAAGGTTTTGATTTCCAAATTTTGTCAGAAAATGGCAAGTATTCAGGAAGAGCTGCCGAGCCATACCAAGTAAATATTTCATAGTCTAAAAGACCAACTTTAATTGCTGGGTCGGTTTGCAAAATTTCTTTTGCATCATCTATTGTTTTTATGTTGTTTAATATAAAAATTCCCCTGTAATTATTTTCATTTTTACCTAAAGGTCCTGCTACGATTAGTTTCCCTTCGTCAACCAAGCGGTTGATATTGTCCAAATGTCCACGGAAACTTTTATTTATAAGTTCCTTGTCTGTTGTAGCATTTGTGCCTGTTTTTAGAATAACCAAAAAATAACTTTTCATTCCGTAATCATCTCCGCCAAGTTTTTCAGATAAAGATTTGTCATAATTTGGATTAGAGGTCAAAGTGTCTTTTTCTGAATTTATTTGCCCAAAAGTAAAGTTGGTTATGACCAAAAGTGTTAAAGTCAAAATATTTTTCATTTTACTATCGTATTTATTGCTGTGTCGTTTTAGCATTGGTGGTAACACACAAATATACGCAATTTTCAAATATTATTTTAAAAATTGCGTGAAAACTTATATATTTGTACGAGAAAGTAAATAATTGCGGCTATCTGTTTTATGAATAATTTTATTGAACAGTTTACTAAATTATTAGAGATTAAACGTTACAGCTATAAAACTATCAAGACATACCGTAATGCAATTAATGTTTTCCTCTCTGAATTTCCTGATTTTAATCCTGATTTAATTTCACAAAAAGAAATTGAAGAGTTCATTAATAAAAAAGTTACCGTCGAAAATATTTCCCAATCTTACCAAAAAATTCTTGTAGGAGCCATTAAGTTTTTTTTAAATGACTTTCTTAAAAAAAATTTTAAACTGAATTATTTGTTTCCGTCCCGTCATGAACACAAGTTGCCAACTTATCTTTCGAAGGAAGAAATTTCAAAGATAATTAATTCTATAAATAATCTCAAGCATAGAGCTATAATATCAACTATTTACGGTGCCGGTTTAAGGTTGGGTGAACTATTGCAACTTAAAATACAGGATATAGATTCCAATCGGATGTTAATAAGGATTTCTCAAAGTAAAGGAAAAAAAGACAGATTTGTGATGCTTTCTGAAAAGCTGTTGAATTTACTGAGGGAGTATTACAAGGAATATCAACCTAAAAAATATTTGTTTGAGGGGCAAAAAGGCGGTCAGTATTCACCAAGGAGCGTTCAGGCGATTTTAAAGATGGCAATAAAGAAAACAAAAATTTCAAAAAATGCCACAATTCACACCCTTCGCCACAGCTTTGCAACCCATCTGATAGAGAATGGAACTGACATAAGATATGTTCAGGAGCTATTGGGGCATAAATCAATAAGGACTACCCAAATCTACACGCATTTAACCGATGTTTCAAAATTGAAAATTAAAAGTCCATTGGATATTATATAGTATTTCATTTTATTAATAATCTTATACCTTTTTGTCTTAAATTTATACTTCTTTTATTTTTTTAAACTTAAAATATGCCGGTGGGAAAAGAGATTATTATTTTTACTGATGGTGCTTGCCTTGGGAATCCGGGTCCGGGCGGGTATGCTGCTGTTCTTACTTACAAGGGGAAAAGAAAAGAAATCTCTGGTGGATTCAGGTTGACAACAAATAATCGTATGGAGCTTAAAGCCGTAATCGAGGCTTTGAGGACAATTAATTCGCCCGAAAAGTATAAAATTAATATCTATACCGACTCAAGACTGATTGTTAACGCATTCAATCAGGGGTGGTTGGAAAAATGGGCTGCTAAAGGCTGGGTTCGTAAAAGTAATGAAAAAGTTCAGAATAGTGACCTATGGAAAGAGTTCTTGAATCTTGCAAATGGGTTAAATCTTGAAATTAACTGGGTTGAGGGTCATTCTGGTGTGCCTGAAAATGAGCGTTGCGATATACTATCAAAAGAAGAAGCTATGAAATCAAATCTTCCATCTGATATAGTTTACGAGCAGGAAAAAGGATTGCAAATTTTTTTGAATGATGATTAGGAAAGTGTGTAATCGAAAGTGATAAAATTTTAACACTGTTGTTATATTATTTTCACAGATTAATAATCTGATTTGCTCGAGGAATTTGAATAACTGACATCTTTGTTGCTTAATTCTGATGAATTTTTATAGCCACAACAGCGATTTACAAATTCTCTCAACTCTTCTTTCTCGCTATTATTTAATTTATTCAATGTTTCGGAGGATAATACTTCTGAATTTATGTCAGGAGTCTGACTTTTTGTCTTGGAAAAATATGACAAATTAACATCTGCCGAGGATTTACCGAACTGAATTCCAAAATAAATGACATAGATTAAAGCCAGAATACCAATTGCCTCGAGGAAAGAAAGGGGATTAACATCAAAAAGATTAACAATGCCGGAATTCCATGATATCATTAAGATGATGGCAGATAAAGAAAGCAGCCCGCCAACAAAGACAATATAAAAAATTGAACGGGCTGCTATATTATTGAATAATTGAAATATTTTCATTATACCCTAATTTTCGTTTAACGAGACATATAAGTCTTTTAAACGTTTTCGAAGGTGTAGGACAGCATATCTTTTTCTTGCAAGCAAAGTGTTTATATTGACACCAGTGTCCTCAGACATTTCTCTGAACGAGATACCTTCAAATTCGTTCTTAACAAAGACTTCTCTTTGTTCGGGAGGTAGTTCAGCTAATCCAGCTTGCACAGACTCCCATATTGTTTTACGAATAAGATCGGATTCTGGTGTAGAAACTGCATCACCAAGAAAATTTTCGAAGGCATCTACACCATCTTCTGCCTGACCGGGTGTTTGCATATCTGAAAAAGTCTCTGCTCTCTTCTTTCTGTAAGAGTCTATAATTCTGTTTCGCACAGCCGTGAAGACCCACGAAGCTATATTTTCAATAGGTTTTTGCACATTAGCTGAGGCAGCTAAGACATTAGTGAAGACATCTTGTAAAATGTCTTCCGCTTCTTCCTGACTTCTAACTCTTTGACGAATGAAGCCAAGAAATTTCTTCCTGTCAGTCTTGAACAAATTCTCGATTTGCAAGGCTAAGTCCATAGATTCTCTCCTATTCATTGTTTGTAAATTATGACTATTTGTTTTCATCTGTTTCATATTCTCAACAGCAGACCATGTCTGCTCCCCTTTAACTTAATATTTTATAAAATCATAGTATAAAATCAGTCATAAAACTCCATTAAATTGTCATAATTCAAAACAATGAATTAAAAAAATAAATTTTTACTAATTATCAAATACTAAAACACAAAATTACAAAAAAAGTTTCAAAAAAATTTAGATTTAACTAAAAATTAATGATTATAATTTAGCATAGGAATTTTTATGCCAAATTTTTTAGCATTATTAATCGCTCTTTCGTAACCAGCATCAGAGTGCCTGATAATACCCATCATCGGATCGAATGTCAGAACTCTTTTTAATCTGGTTTCTGCTTCGTCTGTCCCGTCAGCAACTACTACTACCCCTGCATGTAGCGAGAGTCCCATACCAACGCCTCCACCATGATGGAATGACACCCATGAAGCCCCCCCAATTGCGTTAAGTGCAAAATTGAAATAGACCCAATCGGCAATTGCATCAGATCCATCAAGCATACTCTCGGTCTCACGATAGGGAGAAGCCACCGAACCGCAGTCAAGATGATCACGCCCGATAACAATCGGTGCTTTTACCTCCCCAGCTTTAACCATTTCATTAAATAATAATCCGGCTTTCATTCTATCGCCATAACCCAACCAGCAAATTCTGGCAGGCAATGCCTGAAATCCAACGTGTTTCTGAGCCTGCTTTATCCAATTATGCAATGAGACATCCTCAGGGAAAAGTTCCATAATCCTTTTGTCAGTTTTGTAAATATCCTCGGGATCTCCGGACAAAGCAACCCACCGAAATGGTCCCTTCCCATCACAAAATAGAGGCCTTATATAAGCTGGAACGAAACCCGGAAAATCAAAAGCGTTATGGACGTTTCCATATTCTTTTGCAATTCCTCGTATATTGTTACCATAATCAAAGACCACTGCTCCACGTTTTTGGAATTCGAGCATTGCACTAACATGTATTGCAATGGATTTGTAAGCTTCTTCAAGATATTTTTCTGGATTTTCAATCCTTAATAAATCTGCCTGCTGCTTTGAATAGTTCGCTGGATAATATCCGTTTAGAGGATCATGGGCGGCAGTCTGATCTGTCAAAACGTCAGGAATAATTCCTTTCTTCAGAATTTCAGGTAAAATTTCAGCAGCATTTCCAACCAATCCGACAGAACAAGCAGTTTTCTCGGCAACATGTTTTTTAATTATTTCCAGAGCCTCATCGAGGCTTTGTGTTTTCTTTTGGCAATAACCATCGTGAATCCTTTTGTCAATTCTTTTTTCGTCAATCTCGATAGTCAAAGATGCTGCACCAGCAAAATAAGCAGCAAGGGGCTGTGCTCCGCCCATTCCACCCATACCGGCGGTTAATAAAAATCTTCCGTTGAGTGTTCCTCCGAAATGCTGCCTTGCAACTTCTGCAAATGTTTCATAAGTTCCCTGAAGTATTCCCTGAGTTCCTATATAAATCCAGCTTCCTGCTGTCATTTGACCATACATTATCAAACCAAGCTTATCCAATCTGCGAAATTCATCCCAAGTTGCCCATTTTGGAACAAGATTTGCATTTGCAATTATTACTCTTGGAGCAAGACTATAGGTCTGAACAACTCCAACAGGTTTACCTGATTGAACCAGCAAAGTTTCATCTGGATTCATGTTTTTTAGTGTTTCGATTATTGCATCATAGCATTCCCAGTTTCTTGCAGCTTTCCCGTAGCCACCATAAACAATAAGTTGCTCGGGTTTTTCAGCATTTTCCGGGTCAAGATTGTGCTGAATCATTCTGTATGCAGCTTCAATCTGCCAGTTCTTGCAAGTTAACTCAGTGCCTTTTGGAACTTTGACCGTTCTCATATTTATTTCTCTTTTGCTAATTTATTTTATTCAATATTTGGAACATAAATCGAAACAATTTATTTATCCATCAAATCTTCTAATTGTTTCGGTGATAAAGAAAATTTTTCAAAAATTTCCCTTAAATTCTCCCATGTGTATATTCCAGTATTATGTCCATCACCCCATGTAGCCTGAATAGCATAATTACCAACCGGTTCAAGAGATTTTAAGTCATTCTTGCCTGGAGTCATCATCTGGAACATTGGTTTGGCAACTTGCTTTCCGGCAATTTCCTCGCCTTTGCACAATGCACAGGGACACTCATTTCTGAAGGTTTCGAGCTTTATTGTTCCGCTGAAACCATCCTCCCATTCACAATACAATAAAAATGGTTTCGTTCGTTTTATAATTGTTGGTCTTTTTATTTGCATCTTGTTTATCAAATTTAAAGAACATCAAAATTAAAAAATTTTTTCGAAATTTAGACTATATTTTTTCATAATATTGGAAAAATTATTTAAAATATTAAATAAATTTTTTGGTTTATTACTGATATTAGTCATTCTTGTCAGTTCTAACGGTATTCTTGTCTTTAAACATATTTGTAATTCTACCAATTCAGTTAAATTTTATTTCTACGTTAATGAAAGATGTAGTAATGAAAAAGATGATTCTTGTTGCTCCGATGATATAACTTTTAATACAGAAGAATCTTGCTGTGAAATCTCTCATAATGATTGTGAAATGTCTCATCAAGAATCTGAATCACAAAATTTAATTAAATCCAAGGAATGTTGCTTTGATGAGTCTTATATTTTTTCAGTCAATGCTGATATGCTCAATAATGATAAGATAACAAAGCTCTTCTTTCTATCCATAGTATTCATAAATCATAATGAAAAATTGATGTCTGAACCAGATAATCTTTATCTTTCTGATCTCAGATATTTACTTTTTAGTCCTCCTATATCAAATATAATTTCTTATATACACAAAAACTCATCAGAGAAATCCCCTGACTCTCACCTTTCTTGATAATTTAATTTTCTTTGAATCCTGACAGGATTTTTGAAATTTTTTAATCATTACTCAAGAAAGGAAAAAAATGAAAGCAAATCACAAATTATTTATATATATAAATTTATTTATTCTTATATATATATTCTCATCAAATATCTCGTTAGCAGGAAAGAAGTTAGACGGAATAGTTTACGGTGTTGACTCCGAAGGGAATAAATCAGTTCTTGTCAATGCAAATTTGTATTGGTCAGATTCCAATACAGGGACAATAACAGATAAAGACGGAAAATTTTCCATTGAAAAAATTCAGGGAAAATCAAATTTGATTGTTAGTTATATTGGCTTCAGAAAGGATACGCTCAAAGTTGAACCTGAGATGGATTTCATAGAAATCACTCTTTACGAAGAGCTGAGAACAAAGGAAATCGAAGTAACAGCTAAACAGCCTTCGTTGCTGATATCAGAATCTGGAAGTGTCAAAACAGAAATAATCACAGAAAGAGGATTGAAAAAAGCAGCTTGTTGCAATCTTTCGGAGAGCTTTGTAACAAACCCATCTGTGGATGTGTCATATACCGATGCAATCACTGGAGCCAAACAAATACAACTGCTCGGATTGCAAGGGTCTTATATTCAATTGTTAACTGAACAAATGCCCGATCTTAGAGGATTGGCTTCAAGTTTCGGGCTAACTTATATCCCCGGTCCATGGATGGAATCAATACAATTATCTAAAGGGACATCATCAGTTGTCAATGGTTATGAATCAATAACCGGTCAGATAAATGTTGAATTCAAAAAGCCCGCCGAAAGCGAAAAACTTTTTCTCAATTTTTATGCTGATAATTCAGCAAGATTCGAAGGAAATGCATATTCTGCTTATAAATTTACACCCGAATTTAGTTCAATATTATTATTAAGTTCAAACTTACATCAGGTTCTCCATGATTATAACTCTGATGGTTTCCTGGACAAACCCCTTTTGAAATATTTGAATGTATCAAATCGCTGGGATTATTCAACAGGCTTTTGGGAATCAAAATTTGGTTTCGGGGCTATGTTTGAAGAGAGAAATTCGGGTCAAGTTAACTTTTTTAAGTCTAATAAACCAGATTTTTTTGGCAGTTTGATTAAAACACAGCGATATGAAGCTTATGCCAAAAATGGATTTATTCTTGATGATGAGGGAGAAACCACAATAGGAACAATTCTGAAATTTAATTATCATAATCAGAACTCTACTTTTGGGAAGAATATTTATGACGGACTTCAAAAAACTTTTTATACAAATCTTCTCTTTCAATCTGTTGCTTTTGATGATTTGATAAAATATGTGGTTGGATTCAGTTTTACTATGGATAATTATAACGAAAAACTGAATTCCGACAATCTTGCAAGAAATGAATCAGTTCCCGGAGTCTTTGCGGAAATGAACATTATTCCCATAGAAAGCATAAATATCCAGACCGGGGTGCGTGCCGATTTTCATAATCTTTACGGCACTTTTATCACACCAAGGCTTCATATTAAATATGAACTTAATGATAACACAACTATCAGAGGTTCATTGGGGAAAGGTTATCATATAGCTAATGTATTATCAGAAAATATTGGCTTATTATCATCATCAAGAAATATAAATTTTCTGGAGGGCTTAAGACCCGAAGAAGCCTGGAATTATGGATTGAACCTCAGCCATACATTTAATTTGTTTGATATTGATTTTAGTTTTAATGCTGAATACTATAGGACTGAATTCATTAATCAAGTGGTTGTGGATTTAGATACTGATCCACAAAGTGTATCTTTCTACAATCTAAAAGGAAAATCTTATTCTAACTCATTTCAATTTGATTTAACTTTCGAGCTTTTTTCGAACTTCGAGGTATTGACTGCTTTGAGGATTAATGATGTTAAGACTACTATAAACAATAATTTTACAAGAAAACCTCTTGTAAGTGAATATAAATCTATAATTAATATTGCATATTCTACCCCTGATGATGATTGGAAATTTGATTTAACAGCAGAAATAAACGGAAAAGGCAGACTGCCCGACACAAGGAAAAATCCTGAAGAGTATCAACTTGATGAGTTTTATCCCGGTTTTGTTCTGTTCCATGGACAAATAACCAAATCATTCGGGCTACTTGAATTTTATTTAGGGGCTGAAAATATTTTCGGTTATAGACAGCAAAATCCTATTATTGCATACGACCAGCCATTTGGAAAATATTTCGATAGCTCAATGATATGGGGTCCTGTAATTGGTAGAATGATTTATATAGGTCTTAGATATTCTTTATAAATATGTTATGATTGGCAAGAAAAACTAACAATTTGTATTTTAGGGTGTTATTTATAAATTGATTATAAATTTATATTTAAGAATTTTCAATCAAAAATTTTGTATTTTAGGATTGACTAAATTTTTAAAATTTTTTACAAGGAATGAAATGAAGAGGATTTGCTCATATTTAAATTTTGCAGGCAAGACCGAAGAAGCATTTTTGTTCTACAAGAGTATTTTTGGAGGTGAATTTAAAGATGGTATTTATCGTTTCGGTGATGTTCCATTAATGGAGGGTATGCCTCCGGTTCCAGAAAATGAGAAAAATCTGGTGATGCATATTGAACTACCAATTTCCGAAAACTTTTCACTGATGGGTAGCGATGTACCTCAATCAATGGGTTTTCCATTTGCTCAAGGCAACAATATTCATATATTTATTGAACCGAGCAGCCGGGAAGAGACCCAAAGATTGTTCAAAGCACTCTCTGATGGAGGCACTGTTAGCATGGATCTTCAGGATACTTTTTGGGGTGCTTACTATGGGAGCTGCACTGATAAATTTGGCGTTCAATGGATGTTTAATTTGCCAAATCCTCAGTAAAACTTTATTTTATTATTTTTGTGATAACCCTGAAATAATTTTTTAAGTTAATATCTTTTGAGGTGCATATGAAAATTAAATTATTACTCATATTTTTAATTACTTTTTTTATAAGCAGTAACCTGTTTTCGAATAGTTTAATAAAACTTGGCAGCTCGGGGGAGGACTATGGAAGAGACCTGACTATTGATCTCGAAGGCAGCACAATTATAACCGGTTACTTTAGTAACTCTGTCAATTTCAATCCTGATGGTCAAGCGGTAAATTTTGCTTCAAAGGGCAAAACCGACATTTTTCTTGTTAAATATAATAATGAAGCAAAGTATGTCTGGGGTTTTCCTATTGGAGGTGCAGGCGACGATGCTTCGAACAGGGTATTTTCCGATTTCCTTGGCAATTATTATATAGTCGGTTATTTTAGCAATACTGTTGATTTCGATCCCTCTAATAGAACTGCCAACCGAACAAGCAAAGGTGGCAAAGATATTTTCCTTGCAAAATATAATTATGACGGAGAATTCCAGTGGGTTGTTACTTTTGGTGGACCTCTGGACGACGAAGCAACTGACGTAGTTGTTGATTTATTAGCCAATGTCTATATAACAGGATTTTTTTCCGGTAAGATTGATATGGACAGCTCGGATGGAGAAGATTCCGATGATACATTCACAAGCACCAATCAGAATTCTGATATTTTCGTAGCTGTTTATAACGAGCTCGGAGATTATAGTTTAGGTTTTATTCTTGGCGGAACCGGAAATGATCGTGGTGCTGGAGTGAGAGCTACTATAAACGGGGATATTATTGTCTCAGGAAATTTTGAAAACACTATTGATTTCGATTTGACGGACAAAACTTATAATCTTTCTTCAGCAGGAGCCTCTGATTTTTTTATAGCATCCTATGATTTTCTTAATGAATTAAATTTTGCTTTTAAGTTTGGGGGGGCTGGTATTGATGCTATTTCTTTTGGTGGAATGGAACTGGATAGCCAAGAAAATATCATATTAGCTGGTAGTTTCGCAGGAACAGTCAATTTTAATCCAAACGGACAGGCACGTTTCACGGCTCAGAATATGTCTGACGGTTTTCTTGCCAAATACTCACCCTCTGGTTCTTATCTTTGGGCTTTTAGTATCGGAAGCTCAGGAAATGATCAGGTTAACAGAATATCTGTTGGCTCGAACAACAATATAGCCATTGCGGGATATTTCAGCGGTAAAGCTGATTTTGATCCATCACAAAATGTCAGTTTCGAGCTTGTTCCAAAATCTTCTGGTAATTCAAGCGATGGTTTTGTGGCATATTATTCTGAGGATGGTAAGTTTATCTGGACAAATGGTCATGGAACCAGTGGTAGCGTTACTTATTTAAACAATTCTTCAGGTGTCTATATCGGAACCAATGGAGAAATTCAGGCAACAGGAAGATTTTTTGGAACCGCAGATTTTTATACAAAAAATGAGACTAAGAAGCTTACTTCCGCAGGCAATTCAGATATATTTTTAGTTAAGTTCGATTTTGGTGGTAACTTTATAGGAAGTGCTCCCCAGCCCTTCATCAAAGTTCTCAGCCCCAATGGAGGAGAAAGCCTGAAAGTCGGCGATATTCATAAAATAAAATGGTCATCTGATAATATCGAAAAAATCAAAATTGAATATTCAACAGATGGGGGAACAAATTGGATTTTAATCAAAGATAATATTAATGCTGCTGATGGCAATTTTGATTGGACTGTTCCCGAACCTCCATCCAAAAACTGTTTAATTAAAATCAGTAATCAGACCTACTCCTCCCTGTTTGATGAAAGCGACAGTCCTTTCGAAATTTATAAACCTCAACCACCAAAAATCACTTTAGTCAGCCCAAATGGCGGCGAGAAATGGAAAGTTGGCGATTCTCATAAAATTCAATGGAACTCATCTGATATTGATAAAGTTAAAATTGAATATTCAACAAATAGCGGAGCGAGTTGGATTTTAATAATAGAAAATATTAATGCCGATGATTCAGCTATTGATTGGACAGTCCCGGAAACTCCATCAGTTTATTGTTTGGTGAAAGTCAGTCATCAGACAAATCCTGATATTTCCGATGATAGTGATAATCTCTTTGAAATATATCAATCATCTGCGCCTCAGCTTACAATAATACAACCAAACGACGGGGAAATAATCAGAGCAGGTCGATCTTACCAGATAAAATGGTCTTTCTCTGGTGAAAATCATAAGATAAAAATCTACTTCTCCTCCGATAATGGAAATAGCTGGTCTGAAATCAGTGGTGAGATTGATGCAACTCTCCTGAGTTATATTTGGTCTGTGCCAGATGTCAATCAATTCAATTGCAAAATCAGAATCAAAGATACCCAAACTGATGGAAATATTATTGATGTGCAAAGTCAGGGCACCTTTAGAATTGAAAGACCTATCTCGGTTTCTGATTACGATGTGGAAGAAAAATTACTGATTTCATTTGATAAAAATCTTGATGCATTATTAATTGAAACACCTATCACAGACGTTGATTTAAAATTTTTAAATTTATATGACTTAAATGGATATAAGATCTTAAGCAAAACAAATTTTGAAAGTAGAAGTTCATATATTATACCCCTAAAAGAAATTTCTTCAGGGGTTTATTTGCTACGTCTCGATTTTTCGGACAGGATTATTCAGAAACCAATTATGATAGTCAAATAACTAATAATTTATACTCCTCCTTCAAAGAGGACTGAATATTATTGAAAAAAACTTCATCATAACACCACTCTTTTTATGGGAGAGTGGTGTTTTTTCGATTTGAGAAATTATTTTTGGGAAAACGCATTAGAACTCTATAAATCTTTCTCCTGACCAGAAAAGGTCAATATTTTCATAAACCCTTTTTTTGAAAACTAAATCTGCAAATCCTGACTTCTTTGTATCAGATATAACATTATTTATTTTAAGATTATACTCATCATTATCATAATAGATACTGTCTATGTTAAATCTGTCTGTGAATTGATGCCTCAATATTCCTCCATTAAGGACAAAGCGGAAAGTTGAATCATTAATTTTTATAACATTCATTGAATATATCCGGTCGCATTCCAACCTTAAAGGGGCTTTAACATTAATTGTTTCATCTTTAATTGCATAATGAACAGCCTGTTCCACACCGAGTTTCATAGCACTTATGCCTTCGATTTTATCGGGAATACCCCATAAAGTTATGGTATCAGCTTGTTTTATCTGCTTACTGCTAAGGGACTTTAAAACTTTTGTAACCTCCTTAGAAGCTAAGTTCCAGTTCCTTGCCTGTGAATAATTAAAAATGAAACATAAAAGTATATAAGAGTAAATTAATAATCTGATTACTGTTGTATTATCTAACCTCCATCTTTGTATTGATGAATTATTCTGAATCTCAACTAAAACATATTTATTTAAATATTCATAAATCCCTGACAATAAGAAAATAACACCAATAAAGGGAAAAAAGCTATACCACCTCATATATAATGGTAAGACAGGAATGACAGATATAATATTTAAAAGAAGTCCAAAGATAATTAGTCTGAAACTAATGTCATCGGAATTTTTATAGCTTTTAGATACCGATAAGGGTATTTTATACTTTAAAAATAAAAATATAAAAAGTATTCCAATAGTCAGAGACAATACAATTTGTGATATAAATATTGTATCCAATTCTTTATATCGTATATAATTCAGGAAAAGCTCGGGATGAATTATTGACGTAATTATATAAAGGAAAAAATTAGTTAAAAAATCCAGAAATTTAATGTTTGAAAAATTAGTTGAACTCAATGGATTTCCCCCAATAACAATAGCTCTGAAGATGAAGTAAATTGCAATAAAAAATACTATTATTATAGTAAAAGTAAAATGAATTTCCTTATTTTTAGGTTCAATGATATACATTATTAATCCAAGACCAACAAGAAAAAAGGCGTGTTCCTTCGAAAAAATTGCTAAAAATGAAAAAAGTAAAACAAGAAAAAAGATAATTTTATTATTATTTCCCGAAAAAATCAATTTGATATAATAAAAAATTACAAGAAGAATAAACAGTGTCATAAATAAATCATAGCGGCAGGCTATCCAGGCAATTGGCAGATCGTGAGAAGGAACAACAAAGAATATTAATGCACCAAGAAAGCTGGTTTTTGGTTTAGCACCCAATTTTTTTAATATTTTAAAAATTAAAAAGGAAATGACACTATAAACAATTAAATTCTGAACTAAGAATGGTGTGGGTTTAAAACTAAAGATGAAAATGGTCAAAGAGTTAATAAAATTTACAACAGGACGCCAATAAAAAAGAATCGGCTCTTTTTCAAAAAATGGTTTGAAAACATCCGTAAATATATTGGGTCTTAGCCATCCTAAAACCTGAAAATCATCATTTATAAAATCATTAGAAAGAATTGGATACCATATAATAAAGGAAAGCAACAAAAATATGGTAAAAATATAAATATCACGGTTTAATATTTCACAAATTAACTTATCAATTTTTTCTTTCATTAAATTTCATTTTATGAGATAAATAAAAAAGCAACAAATGAGCTACTTAAATTAATTAAAATAAAATAAGAATGAAAAAGGAATGAAATAAAAATTATTAAATAATAATTTTATAAAAAAACAACAACATTATTACATTACAAAACCGATTTTGCTTGTAAATCATTTATTTTTTTTGGAATTTTGACGTTTATTTTTTTCGAAAATAGGAAATATATATGAGTTTAAGCTTAATTGGTAAATCAATTAGCGTTTCAGCAACACTGAAACTTAATGAAACGGCTGCGATTCTCCGTGAAAAAGGAGAGCCAGTCATTCATCTTGGAGGAGGAGAACCAAAATCCAAGGCTCCGGTTGAAGCATTAATAGCTGCTGCGAATCTGCTAAATTCCGGAGAAATACGATATACTCCACCAGATGGAATACCTGCCTTAAAAAAAGCCATAATAAGATATACCGAAGAATTTTACAATAGACTTGTCGAACCAGAACATATCATGGCTTCAAGCGGAGCCAAGCAAGCAATTATGGTGTGCTTGCAGGCTATTCTTAATCCACAAGAAGAAGTTATCTATCCCGCACCTTATTGGGTCAGCTATCCTGAAATGGCAAAGCTTTGCGGAGCAATTCCTGTACCTGTTTACAGCGAGGATGGTACCTTTTACCCAAGACTTCAAGATATTGAGCAAAGAGTTACATCCTACACAAAAGCAATTATAATAAATAGTCCAAATAATCCTACCGGGGCTATGTATTCAGAAAAGTTTATCTCAGAAATTGTTGAATTCTGCGAAAAAAAGGGTATCTGGTTAATAATGGATGACATCTACCACAGACTTATATTTGATGGTAGGAAACCTATTAATTGTTATAAGTTTGCTAAAGACCTGACAGAAAACTCAAAACTTGTGGTAATTAACGGAGTATCCAAACAATACGCTATGACAGGATTCAGAATTGGTTGGGCTGTCGGAAATAAAAAACTAATATCAGCAATGACAAATATACAGGCACATCAAACATCCGGACCCTCAGTAATTACTCAGGTTGCTGCTGCTGCTGCAATCAACGGGGTTCAATCTCAGGTTGAAAGTTTGAGACTAACATTAGAAAACAATAGAAACATAATGATGGAGCGTCTCAATGCTTTTAATGGCGTTAAAGCCTACAAACCAGACGGCACTTTCTATTGCTTTGCTGATTTCAGCTATTATATGAAAGATTCAACAAAACTTGCTCAGTTCCTTCTCGACAAAGTCAGGGTGGCTGTTGTACCGGGAATTGAATTCGGTCTTGAAGGCTTTTTAAGGCTATCAACCTGCGGCACCGTTAAAGACATTACTGAAGGAATTGAAAGAATAAAGTGGGCTCTCGACCCAGATGCCCCAAATGAACTTTATATTGGTGAAAGAAAATTAGTGAGGGATTGGTTATGAAATATTTAGAATTTGAAACTCCGGCTTCAAAGCAAGCATCTGAACTTGCAAGTGATTTCAAGTTAAGCAATCACGGGCTTCTCAAACTTGACAGAGTCTTCTGGAATTTACCTACACCAGCTCTCTACGAAGAAGCCATTTTCCGAGGCGAAGCACATATGGTCTATGGTGGTCCTCTTATTGTCAACACAGGAAAATGGTCTGCCCGTGCCGCTAATGACAAATTTATTGTCAAAGAATCTTCCACTGAAGATAAAATCTGGTGGGGTGTTTATAACAGACCTTTCAGTCAGGAAAAATTTGACGGTCTTCTTGCAAGACTTCAGGCATTTCTGCAAGGAGAAGAATTATTTGTTCAGGATTGTTACGTTGGTGCAGACCCCAATTACAGAATGCCCATTCGGATAATTACCGACTCTGCCTGGCAAAGCCTTTTTGCCCGGAATATGTTTCTGACTATCAGAAATAGAGATGAACTAAAAAAACATGTGCCTGAGTTCACATTAATAGCTGCCCCGTCCTTTACCTGCGATCCAAGAATTGACGGAACAAGAAGCGAAACAGGTATTATAATTAATTTTGCTCAAAGGCTTGCAATAGTTGCCAATTCCAGCTATGGTGGAGAAATCAAAAAGTCCATATTTACTATAATGAATTTCCTCCTACCGCAGCAGGGCGTTATGGCAATGCATTGCTCGGCTAATGTTGGAAAGCAAGGTGATGTTGCTTTATTCTTTGGACTTAGCGGTACTGGAAAAACGACACTCTCTGCCGATCCCAACAGACGACTAATTGGAGATGACGAGCACGGCTGGAGCGATGAAGGTGTCTTCAATTTTGAGGGGGGATGCTATGCAAAAGTTATCAGACTTTCGGCAGAGCATGAACCTCAAATTTATGCCTGCACAAGACGATTCGGGACTATTCTGGAAAATGTAATCTGGGATCCTGCTTCAAGAAAAATTGACCTTGATGATGATAAATTGACCGAAAACACAAGAGCTTCCTATCCACTGGAATTCATTCCAAATGTTGTCGAAGAGAAAATGGTTCGCTCTCACCCTAAAAATGTAATTTTCCTAACCTGCGATGCGTCAGGCGTTCTTCCTCCTATTGCAAGGCTCGATATGAATCAGGCTATGTATCATTTCATCAGTGGCTACACATCAAAAATTGCCGGAACTGAAATTGGACTTGGAATTGAGCCGGAAATCACCTTCAGCGCCTGCTTTGGAGCACCATTTATGGTTCACCATCCTTTCTATTATGCAAATTTGCTTAAACAGAAAATGGAAAAACACGGTGCTAAATGCTGGCTGGTAAATACCGGCTGGGTAGGTGGAAAATTTGGTGTGGGTAAAAGAATCAGCATAAGACACACAAGAAATCTTCTTAATGCTGCTCTCGATGGAAAATTGGATGATGTCCAGTACCGAAAAGATAAACTTTTTGGATTCGAAGTTCCACTATCCTGTCCCGATGTTCCTGAAGATGTTCTTGAACCTTCGAATTCATGGGGCAATAAAGAAGAATACTGGACAAGATACGATTCTCTTGCTGCTCGCTATATCGAAAACTTCAAGTTGTTCTCCGAAGGATGCCCGGATGAAGTCATTCAAGCCGGTCCCAGAAGATTATCGCAGCTTTAGTATATTTTCAACTCACCATTTTATTAAATGGGGGCTGTCAAAAAAAATAATTTTGGAGATAAATGGTCAGGCGAGATCGCCTGACCTTCTTTATAATTCAAGGACTTAGTAGAACAAACATTCTTGTTTGTTCCAGAGATAATTACTTTTAAGACAGACCCTTGTTTTTTTCTTCTCAAATAAAAAATTAAAAAAATTCAGAAAATTAAGTTAATTTTGAATAATATAATTTTAATTATTTTAATAATGTAATCAAAAAGTTACAAAACAAACTATTTTAATTATGATAGATAAAATAAAAACATCCGAAGGCATTACTTATGATGATATTTTATTAGTGCCTAACTATTCTGAAGTCTTGCCCCGGGATGCAGTGCTATCAACAAGATTGACAAATTCCATAACTCTCAACATACCTCTTCTTTCCGCTGCTATGGATACTGTTACAGATGCAAATATGGCAATAGCTATTGCCAGAGAAGGCGGAATTGGTGTGATTCATAAAAACATGTCAATCGAACAACAAGCTGATCATGTTGACCGTGTTAAACGTTCGGAAAGCGGAATGATTCTTAATCCTATCACGCTAAGGATGGAAAGCAAGGTTAAGGATGCTCTCGAACTAATGTCCAAGTTCCATATTTCAGGCATTCCTATCGTTGATGATGAAAATCATCTATTGGGGATCATCACCAACAGGGATTTAAGGTTCGACCCTAATCCAACAGATTCTATACAGGATTATATGACAAAAGATAGACTTGTTACAGCTCCAGTTGGAACAACACTCGAAGATGCCGAAATAATACTCCAGAAGCATAGAATCGAGAAGCTTCCTGTTGTTGATAAAAATGGTGTTATTCTTGGACTGATTACTTTCAAAGACATACAAAAGAAAAAGAAACATCCTATTGCCTGCAAAGATGACCATGGTAGGTTGAGAGTTGCTGCTGCCGTTGGCATATCTTCTGAAACTGAGGATAGAGTATCAGCCTTGATTGCAACAGGTGTTGATGCAATATTTATTGATACAGCACATGCACATTCCAAGGGCGTTATAGAAATGGTGAAGCTTATCAAATCAAAACACCCAGATTTGCAAATTATTGCTGGTAATATTGCTACTTCCGAAGCTGCTGTAGAACTTATAAAAGCAGGAGCAGATGCTTTGAAAGTGGGTATCGGTCCCGGTTCAATATGTACCACACGGATTATTGCTGGCATAGGCGTCCCTCAGGTTACTGCCATAATCAATGTTGCATCGGAAGCTATGAAAGCTAATATCCCAGTAATTGCCGATGGAGGCATTAAACAAACAGGTGATATAGCTAAAGCTATCGCTGCCGGTGCTGATTCCGTTATGATTGGTGGATTATTTGCAGGACACGAAGAAAGTCCCGGTGAAAAGATACTCTACGAAGGAAGAGCTTATAAAATATACCGTGGGATGGGGTCTCTCGGAGCTATGAATCAGGGTTCTGCTGACAGATATTTTCAGGATGTCGAGGAGGAAATTACCAAACTCGTTCCCGAGGGAATTGAGGGTAGAGTGCCTTACAAAGGCAGTGTTAGCGACACAATCTACCAGATGGTCGGAGGCTTGAGAGCTGCTATGGGTTATTGCGGTTGCAAAACTATTGAAGAATTGAAAACAAAAACAACCTTTATTAAAATGACCGAAGCAGGTTTGAAAGAATCGCATCCTCATAATGTCAGTATTACTAAAGAGTCCCCAAATTACTTTGTAAAATAACTATGTTAAATTTTTATATTGTCAGTTTATGAGCAAAAAAAATACAACTGAAATCGCTGAAGTTTCGCAAAGCTACCCTAAATTGGTAGATAACAGACTGAGACAACTTCGTTTTTCTCTGGAAGATGAAAAAGTTGATGCACTCGTTTTAACATATCTTCCAAATATAAGGTATCTGACTAACTTCTCAGGAACCGAGGCTACTGTTTTCATTGACAAGGAAAACATTTATTTCATAACAGATGACCGCTACGAAGAACAAATCAAAACAGAACTTTACCCTTTGGCTGACCTCAAGACCTATATTAGCAGAGATCCATGGGCTATAGCTCTGGACAAAGGTATTCTGGATAATGTGGAATCTCTCGCTTTTGAATCCGATAGAGTGTCCTATCACGAAGCAGTAGAAATCAGAAATCGTATTCGACCCGTGAAATTTAAACCCGTTTATCTTTTAGCTGAAAAATTTACTATACCAAAAGACCCTATGGAATTGGAGTATATTCAGCTATCCTGTGATATTGCCGAAAAAACCTATGAAAAAATGTTGGAATTCATCAAACCGGGTGTTTCCGAAACTGATATTGCTATCGAAATTGCATATCAATCAAGAAAATTCGGTTCAGAAGGAGATCCGTTTAGTATTATTGCTGTTAGCGGAGCTCGTGGCTGTCTTATTCATGGAACTCCGAGTGATAAAAAGATTAAAAACGGAGATATTATCATTCTCGATTTCGGATGCAAGGTTAATGGTTTCTGTTCAGATATAACCAGAACATTTGCTGTTGGAAAAGCAACCAAAGAACAAAAACAAATCTATAAGTTAATTTATGAAGCTCAATCCACAGCAATCAACGAAGTTAGACCATCAATGAACGGCAAAATTCTCGATGCTTTTGCAAGAAATATTATCGAGAAGGAAGGGCTTGGCAACTATTTCCAGCATTCTCTGGGGCACGGCATTGGTCTTGTTCCTCACGAATTGCCTATAATTACTTTCAGGAAAGACGATCAGATTATTCCCGAAAATTGTGTTCTTGCAATTGAACCCGGCGTTTACTTGCCTGATAAATTCGGTATGAGAGTTGAAGATGAGATATTTGTAACAAGAAACGGGGCAACACGCTTGACAAATGCTCCTGCGGAATTGCTTGTGATTTGATTTGCAAAAGAAAAGAATATTGTCCTGATGTTTAGCAGAAATGTCCTTGTTATCGCTTATTACTTCCCTCCAATGGGATTAAGTGGGGTGCAGAGAACTGTCAAGTTCGTAAAATACCTGCCTTATTTTGGCTGGAATCCAATTGTTCTGACATCCAGCTCAAACAAATATTTTGCCTTTGATGAAACTCTTCTTGATGACTTTAATGATAAATCTATCCAAATTTTTAGAACAAAACCAAAAAAAAATAAGAAAACAAATTTTAAAGTTCAGAAATTTCCTAACTACACTCTTCAAAAAATTGGCAGAATCATCACTCAATCTATTTATCAGCCCGATAGGTTTATCACTTGGAAAAAATCTGCAGTTGAACTTGGCGAAAAGATTATTCAAAAAAATAAGATTGATGCAATCTTTGCAACAGCTCCCCCGTTCACCGATTTTTTAGTTGCACAGGAATTGTCTGATAAATATAAAATTCCTTTTTTAATTGATTACCGTGATGTTTGGGTGGACAATCCCTTTCATTACTATCTTACACCTTTTCATAAATCCTATAGCATAAAGTTAGAAGAAAATCTTCTGAAGAAGACCAGCAAAGCGATTGTTACTAACAGATTTTCAAAAGAAATTATACTTAAAAGATATAGGTTTATTTCCCATGATGATATTGTTATAATACCTCATGGATACGACCCGGACGATTTCGAAGGCATAGAGTTCAATCATAACCCAGATTTTTTCACAATTACTCATTCTGGGCTCTTTCAGGACGACAGAAATCCGAAATATTTTCTTAAAGCTATAAATCAGTTTATTAAAAAAAATCCTTTTGCTATTGATAGGCTAAGGCTTCGTTTTATAGGTTTGATGAGAAATAGCCATCAAAAACTATTGAAAAAATATAATCTTCTGAAGATTACAACTCTCACCGGAAATTTGAATCATAAAGAAGCAGTCAGGCATTTACTCGAATCAGACTTGCTCTGGCTGGTCGTAAATGATATTTATCGCTCCCCGGGAAAGCTTTTCGAATATTTCGGGGCTTCCAAACCTATACTTATTTGTGCCCCTGAAGGTATAATGCGTAAAATTGCTCTCGAATCAAAAGCAGCCATCGGAGTAGATCCAAAAGATGTTAATGAAATTGAAAAAGCTATTACAACTTTTTATAATCTTTGGAGCAAGAAAACTCTTCCTGTCCCTGCTCCTGAATTTGTTGAACAATTCAACAGAAAAAAATTAACTCAGGATCTGGCTAAAGAACTCACCCTTATTTCTGAACTATAAATTTTATAAAGTAAATTTATATCCCAAGCCTAAAACATTCGAGTGAATGGCTTTATTTGTGTTATATTCCTGTTCCCTCATAAAAAAAAGATCAATCTGATGTTGCCTATCTAATCTGAACTTTGTTCCAATATAATATCTTCCCTGGGTTAATCTATCCCCTTTTTCATAAAAAAAACGATAAAATAGTTCAGCTGATAAGTATGCCCTGATAGATTTTTTAATATCAAAATTTAGAGTGAGCATATTTCTCAGATTATTTATTGTGCTTTCATTATGTCTGAATTTGATGTGTAGTCGAGTTCTATCGGTCAAAATGAAATTACCAAGTGGAAATTTAAAACTTAAATTTGTATAAATTTCATTTCTAAATTCATTCTCGTCAGGATTAATTCTATAGCGATAGAATAATCCAGCATTAATAAAATCAGTAAAGTCATATTCCAGACCTATGTTTGTTAAAAATTGTGAAAGTATTGAATAGTTTTTATAATATCTGATTTCCTCTGATATTTCTAAGGATAGTTTTTTTGTGAAATCATATTCAAACTTTAATTCCAGCCAGGCTTGTCTGTCTTCAATAGGATAGGTGTTTTTTGGATATGCTGAATATATAACTAAAAATAATAAAAAAAATTTCCTTAGCATTTCTCTCCTTAATCATCATCATCAATATCTTTTTCATCGTAGAAATGCTTGCTGTTATTATTAAAATAATATACTTTGATTTCTGCAATATCTCTAAGAAAATCTATTTTACCGATTTCAAATCTGTGAATATCGAGTCCTGTCCTTTCAATTAAATCCTTCAGCAATTCATTATGATTTTGTTTTTTTATCAATTCAATTTTTTCGTATATAATCAATTTTACGTTCTCATTCTTCATCCATACTTTTTCAATTATCAGAGTAGTAAGGATAATAGCAGCATTTGTAAATAATAATTCAATAAGACTGATGTAAGAATTCGAAACTGCATTTATCAAAGCGATGCTTATGGCTATAAATAGATAGGTCATTTCCTTGATTGGGATGCTTATTGTCCGATACCTCAAAATTGAAAAAATTGCAAAAATCCCAAAAGCAAAACCCAGACTCAAAGTGATTTGATTAAGAAAGGAACAAACAAGGAACACTATCACATTGAACATCAAAAACGTAAATAAGTATGTTCTTTGACTCCTTATTTTAAAATATATAAATCTTACTAAAATGATTATAGCCAATAAATTAACCACAAATCTCAGAATGAGGTTAAGTAAATTGTCCGTATTGATTATTGAAAAACCAAGGAATGAATTAAAGTCCATCTTTTTTCTCAGCTACTTTAAAAATATTGATTAATTTTGGTTTAAATCTATTGTATTTGACAGGATAATCAGATACTATAATACCCATACAGTATTTACTGAAGTTTACTTTTTTAATAAGATTAAATCTCTCAATAGAATGGATTATTTCAGAATAGCTATTTAACTTTTTATGTTTTACTTCGAAGATAGCAATTTCGGGAAACTTCTTTACTTCATTGCCTGTTTTGAACTGTATATTTGTGTCAATTGTAATTTTTTCAGGTAATTCTTTATGAAGAAGAGTTATTCTATCATACAACACCCAAATTTTTGGTGATAGTTTATCTGGATTCAATTTAATAGCATCTTCAACCATCCTGCTGGCTCCTTCTTTAAGTTCGAAGTCAATATCATTAACCATCAGTCTTTGTTTGGTTGTATAATTATTATGTTTGTGTTTAATTTCAAAAAAGCATGAATCGGTGGATGAATATTGCCTGAACCTGACTTTTTGCCTATCTTTTTTACCATTGTGGTGTTGGAAATAAAATAAAAAATCATCTGTGTCATAGTATAGATTTTTATATCTAAATATTCTTCTTCCGTTGATTTCAAGTATATTATATACTTCCTCTAAAATCTCAAAAATTCTTTCTAAATTTTTTGAACTACTTATAAATTTAGTGTCGAACCTGCTGAGTAAATTCTTTTGTTCAAGAACATCCAGAGGAATACTATCAAAATTATTTAATTGAATGTTTAATTGATTTAAATCCATTTTATTTAGTCCTGACTACTTTTTCAATTATTAAGTTGGATTTAATGTTCAATGAAAGATAGTATAATCCATTAACAAATTTTTCGACATTTGACAGATCAAATCTGAGCTTATTTAATCCGGCTCCTACAAAGACACAATGATGAAATATATCCTCCCCAAGAATATTAAAAATCCTAATATTCAGGTAATTATATGATTCGGAGATAATTTCGATATTCAGTTCATCGTTTATTGGATTTGGATAAATTTTCGAAAGGTAAAAGTCATGTCCTTTCATTTCATTATCAACTGAAGAAAAGTTTGAATTTTCAAATCCCGGAGTAGGAGGCATCTTTTGAAAATTTCCCATACCATTTGGATATCTTCCTGATGATATATCTGGCTCTTGCTTTCCGAAACTTACAGAATCGCAAATGGAATTACCATTAGCATCTGAATTTATAAAGAGTATCACTTCGCCATCTGCCGAGAGTTTGAAGTTTGTGTGAAGTCCTGGAGTCGCTTTCCCATCCTCATCAGCCCAGATTATCAAATAACCGTTAGCTTTTATGATAGTATTATCCGGGAATTTCCATTTCTTGTAATTATCAAGCTTATCACTCAAATACATTCCTGTTAGATCTACATCGCTATTCCCTGTATTATAAAGCTCAATCCAATCATCATAATCACCCTGAGGATCCTTAATTGTTTTAGTATTTGAAGCCATAAACTCATTAATAACAACAGGGAAATTCTCTTCGGTTTTGATATTTACTTTGAAATAGTAAACATCATGTTCTGCCCTCTCAGGATTGAATGATGCGGTAAAAAATTGATTGGAAGCAATGGCTTCAATGTAATATCTGACAAATGCCCCGGCTGGAAATCCACCAATTTCGCAAGCATAAACTCCTTCACTTGCTTGCTGGGATAATGAAAGTATGTTGTTATCATTAAAAATTAAATTTCCCGGAAAAGACAATGAATCATCCATCAACATTTGAAATGAGATGATAAGAAATAGCAGTTTTATGTATTTCTTTCGTTTCATAGTATGATTTAAAATATGTTACTCTCAAATTGAATATCACACAAATAACAAAATTGTTAAAATTTGGTTAATTTATAAAGAAAAATCGCTTTAGAAAAAAAGGATTTGGTAAAAAAAAAGAAATGAAAGAAAATTATCCTCTGGGTGGTTGCCAGTTAGCTCTTTTCCATTTAATAAGTTCAATTTTTACGTTCCCAACATAGACTTTCATCAATGCTTTTATTGGAACAGCTGCTTCGTCATCGCTAAACCAACCTTCGAATCCTCCAGTCAAGCCATAAACCCCAGTCCAATCAGCCAGCCCTTTAAAATAAACACATTTTACAGGATATTTTACAGCATCAATTTCAACGTTTTCTTTTTTTCCGGTGAAATTGATTTTCGTATAGACTGTATCATCCATATATGTTGGAATTTTTAAGCTTTTTTTGGAATTGAGCAATCTTCGGGCAGCAAAGAAAAGAGAAAGCCCATCATTCCATCTTCCTGAGGTATTAAATGTAATGTTCGAAACTAATTCTTTGTCATAGTATTTCTGATGGACAATCTTATTTTCATCTCCATTAAAATCAATTTGTTCATAAATCCACGAAGAGCCGTCTTTGGTATTACTTGCAAATTTATGAGAACTAACAAGAGAGGGATCCATCCAACTCTGATAAATAACTTGCAGATCAACAAATGGAATGCCTTTATAAGAATTAATAAAACATTTAGCCTTGTGAACTGTTTTATTATTTAGTATCTGGTTTTCTTCAGTTACAACTCTTATAGTTCCGAGCTTTATTCCAAAAAAAGAAACTTCATAGGTGAGCTCTTCGCCTGTAGAAATAATAGGACTAAAGTCAGCAAATAATTTACCATTTGTAAAAAATAAAAAAGCTAAAAAAATAAATAATATTTTACTCAATTTAAAAAACATAAATATTCCAAAATGAAAAAGATCTCAAATCCTAAATGATTAAGATGAGAAAATATTGTAATAAACTCAATTCAAAGGTACAGCTATTTCCCAAACCTTCCCTTTTGGAGGTGATGGCAGTCTTCTTTGCAAAATCCATGGGTTCAATAATTTAATGTCTTTGTATGTTGTATTATTATCTTTTGCCCATTCGTGCAGATTTGCAATGAAATTACTTTCTTTAATTATTTTGAATTTGATAGGTTTATATAAATCAGTTGGTTTCAGGTTGAATCCATATTTCTGAGCATTTTTCATAATTTCTTTGATGATTACTATTCGGAGAATATATCTTGAAGTCTCTTCATTCAGAAAAAGGTCAAAGAAATTATCAGTTCCTTGAAATGAGAGGTTATCGGATATATTTTCGTGCCCCATATTATATCCCGCAGCTGCCAATAACCATGATTTAGTATTTTTATATCCGCTCTTCAGATATTTTATCGCGGCTTTAGTGCTTTTTTCCGGATGCCTTCTTTCGTCCACATACTCGTCAATCTGCAATCCCATCGCCTTGCCTGTTGATGGAATAAACTGCCACAATCCAACAGCATCTTTTGGAGAGCGGGACATATACAAAGCACTCTCTGCTACAGACAGATATTTTAAATCATCAGGAACACCTTCCTCAGCAAAAATTTTTTCAAACATAGGAAAAAATCTCCCCGCTCGTTTCAAGTATAGTATTATCTGCCCGGGTGATTGCAAATTCAGATAAAATTCCCGCTCGGCTCGTTCGCGAACTTCCTCAATTTCAAGTGGGATTCTCTCGCCGCAGAACTCGAGCTTTTCAGGAAGTTTCACGGTTGATAAAAATTGGTTAAAACTTTGTCCGCTTTCCTGCCCCGGTAACTCCCTTGTTTCTTTGCAAGATACGAAAATCAAAAAAAGAAATAGTAAAATCTTTTTCATACTATTTGCTCCTTTTTCTTTATAGCTCTTACGTTTTGCCCATATTTTAACTGTTCTTCCAGTCTGCACGACCAGACAAGTTCATTATTCCAGACAGTCATATCAGGACAGCCATCGCACATATTCAGCTCTCCGTTTTCAAGGAAATCTATTGGCTGAATGATCAAAACTGACTGATAATGTACTTTGCTGAAGAATGCCAATGGTTTCTTCAAAAAAGCTTGAAAATAATTTTTTATTATCTCTTTCAAACCATTATCAATAATGGCAAGTGGGAAATACATTCTTCCCATTCTTGATACTTTTGGATTAGCATAAGCAAGGTAAGTTCCTGTAAAAAAATGCTTAATATTTTGAACCAGTTCCATAAATTTCGGTCCAGTATAGCCAAATATCTGATGTTTATTACCTAATCGCCCTGCAAGTAGCCATTTGTAGCTATCTGGTTTTATTGTTCCATTCAGAAATGCCGAAGGATTGAAATCCGGATTAAGTTTTCTGATTTCACTTACAACTTCTTCGGAAGTAATATCTGTTCTTCGGACATTATCTTCTATGATATAATGGATGCTCTTTGTTTCGAGCTTTTTATCCCCAACATAAAAATCGAAATTCCTTCCAAAAATTGCCATGCGATAAATAATAAAAACCATTATATGGACCTTATCAATATTCTCCTGAGCCCATTTTACAAGGTGGGGAACATATTCAAGATTCTCCGGATAGACAGTTGCATTAAAAGCACAGGATAATCCTCCAACTTTCTTAAGCATGTTTGCATAAAACAGCCTGAGTTCATTTAATTCAATTTCATTTTTCCCTCTCCAACCGGGTCGGTTCTGGAAACTGTCTATATGAAAAGTAAAACCAAAGGTTCCCGCCTTTTTTAATTCAATAAGAAAGTCATTATCGAGCAGGGCTCCATTTGTGTTGATTACAGGCTTCCAGCCTCTTTTCTTAATCATACTTACAATATCCAGTATCTTGGGATGAGTAAGAGGTTCACCTCCTGTAATTGAAACACTATCGGTTTTACGTAATCTTTGAAAAACATTAAGCTCGTTTTCAATTTCTTCAAGGGTTTTGTGTGAATTAATCCTGTTTTCCCTATAACATCCATCACAGCTCAAATTACATTTACTTGTTGGTTCAAGCCACGAGATTGCGTTATCGGCAAGATTCCATGGCAATCTGAAAAGCCCTGTCGGTGATATTTCTAAATTCATAAAAGAATATTCCAAAAAATAAAAGACTAAATTAAAAAAAAAATGAAACTTTTTTCGTTTTTGTGGCACTTATATAATAGTTCCATTGGAACAATTAAAAAAAAGTATTATTTGGAAAAGAATAAAGATATACAGGCTGAATTCCTTGAACTCCTCGGTGGAGTATTGACTCCTATGTCGAATTATGCTCGTTCGATGACAAGGAATCTGGATGATGCAAAAGATTTAATTAGCGAATCAGTTCTGATTGCTTATGAAAACTTTCATAAAATCCGAAAAAAGGAATCATTTAAATATTTTCTTTTTACAATTGCAAGCAGGCTGGTATTTAAAAGAAAACTCAAACAAAGATTTTTTGCAGATTATGATGAAAAATATGAAAATAATTTATCAACGACTAATACAGCTCCAGATGTTCTTCTGGATGTTAAAATACTTTATGAAACAATGCGAAAGCTTCCATCAAAACTGTATGAAGCAATTATTCTTTATGAAATTTCCGGATTTTCTATCGAAGAAGTCAGCAAAATTCAGGGAATTACAAAATCAGGAGTTAAATCCAGATTAAAAAGAGCAAGGGAAAAGTTGAAATCCTTGCTCGATGTTGATGGAACTAAAAGGGTTAATGGCTCAACCAAAATGTTTCAATCGTTTGAATTCCTTACAAATGAATTTAGAAGATTTTATGATAAAGAAATATTATGAAAACTAATAAAAATATTGATGAACTTTTTGAACTCGCAAGAAATCAAAAAAGTTTGCTTTCTATTGATGAGATCAAAGATATCTTAGATCATAATCTCAACCACAAACCTCAGTTAATAAAAATTAATGTTAAACCAAGAATAGGAATCTTCAAAATGGCAACAGCTTTTTCTTCATTTTTAGTTATAGCACTATCTGCTTTTTTTATTCTAAATGATTCTGCTAACATTCAGCAGCAACCAAACCTTACTTCTGCAGAAAAAAAACAATTTGCCTCTTCAGAATATACTGATCAGGATGAAAAACCAGCTTTCAATTTACAAAAGAAAACTTATATATATTCGGGAACCATTTCTAAGGATGATCTCGTATATGAAAACAACACCAAATTTATTGAATTAAATAATAAAGAGTCAGAAAAACTTTGTGTTTTTATTGATGAAAAAGAAAAATCACTTAAATTAATTAGTAATTTCGATGGTAAACCAGCTTTTGTAAAACTTACTCCCGACTGGGGAACAGGATTCGAGCCAGTAAATAAAAAATTAAGCTCTTTTAAACCTGTTGTTCTTCCAAAGCTTATTACTGACTCTTATGGTTTCAGGCGGATTGCTTTCTTGAATGATTATGAATCAATTTCGGAGGATGCAGAAAACAATTGGATGCTGAATAAAAATGAATCAGATAATATCCAATTAGGTGAGTTTTTCAATTCAATACAGGGAAATTTATTTCCTGAACCTCTGAATATAAATAACAAGAATATTGATATATCTGTAGTCATAAATCCAAATGGCAGAAAAAAAATTAAAATTGTTGATAAAAATTATTTGAAGGCTAAGGATGAGTATATCAAGGCAAAAAAGGAATATTTTTTTTCATTAAAAATTCCAAAGTTTGAACCAAATGAATATGACACAATTATAATTCCCCGTTTTAAAAATTTTAAATATGATACTCCTCATTTACATTTGGACTCATTAATTAATTGGGATTATTATAAAAAATTTGCTGACAGCATAAAAATAGATACATTGATACAAAACTATTCGAAACATTTTAAAATTTTTTCAGATTCTTTATTGAATTTCAAGCCATTCAAAATGCAATTTAAGATGCCAAAATTTAAGTGGAACTATCTCGACTCACTTATTCTGCCAAACGCAGACTCAACTGAAATATTCGATTTTGAGTTGATTTTACCTGAATGGTATAGGATTGACACTATCGGAAATGATTTAAATAGAAAGAAACAAGAATTCTTCAATAAACATTCAAAATTTAAAGACATTGATCTGAAAGAAATTTATAATTCATCTTCAAAACTGGATATTAATAAATTAATACCGGTGAAAATTCCAATTAACTATAAAAAAGATGCTGACTTTCACTTTATTCTTTGGTATGAACCAACTAACGAATTATTAAATTTACTGCCTGATAGAATAGTTCAGTTGCTTAAACCAGAATTAAAGGAGTTAAGAAAATCCAAAAATCATTGTTTAAGTAATAGATTTTCTCAGGAAGGAAGCTATCTTGAAGTATGGCGTTCATGCAATGGTGCGATAAACAATATGAGTTTGAATCCTAATCCTGCTTCCTCAAAAACAACATTATCTTATTCTTTGAGTGAGCCAAGGGAACTTGAATTATCACTTTATAATTTAGTCGGGCAAAAAATTGCTCAACTCAGACCATCAGATTTGCTTGAACCAGGCAAATATGAAGAAGTCCTTGATACCAAAATATATCCTCCCGGTTTATATCTTATAGTTCTGAAAAGCAATGTCGGAGAGAAAGCTGTTCAAAGGCTGTTAATTCAATAATTATATTTCCCATAAATTAATTATCCATTTGATGAGATAAACTCAAATCAAATAATCAGATATTACGTTTATAATATTTGATTTATGGATAATTGAAATAAAATGCAGCGAAAAATATTTCTTTCTAATTTTAAAAACATTTTTAATTCTCTGATAGTTCTTGCTTTCAGTTCAGTTATATTTTCATGTTCTGGGAAAGTAGAACAGCAGAAAAGTGGAAAATTTGATGAATTAATTAAAAAAAGTGAAAAGCAAAAAGAGCTTTTCGATTCCTCAAAATTCAGAGGAAAAGCACTTGACCTTGTTATAAAAGGCTCGAATTATCAGCAGGCATATAGGTTTGCCGAAGCCATACTCGAATTTCAGGAAGCTTTAAAATACGATAACTCTCCCACTATTCATTTTGCCATTTCAAAGTGTTATTATGAATTAGGGAAGCTTGATTTAGCAGAAGAATATTGCCTGAACGCTCTTACAATGAAAGAAAATTTTATCGAAGCCCTTGAGTTACTTGGCGACATTTATCTTGCTCAATATAATTACGAAGGTGCGGTTTCTGCATTCGAAAAAATGGTTGAAATTAATCCAACAAGAACCAATCTTACTTCTTTAGCCCGACTTTACGAGCTAAATGACCAGCAAAAAGCAATTGAAATTTATGAAAAAATTGCGCTCGAAGGTAGCGATATAGTTATATTAAGAAGATTAGCAGAGCTTTATAAAAACACTCAGCAAAAGGAAAAACATATTGAAATAGTAAAAAAGATTTATAGTTATACCTCTTCAAATTTATATTCGATTCTCGATCTTATTGATACATTTGTGAGTTACCGCAATTTCAGTGAACTAATCGAAATATTTGACGATTTAAACAATAAACTTCCTGAAAGCGATCAGGAATCTGTCTATAATTACTATGGAAATATACTGCTTGATGACACAAGTTCCGATAATGAAAAACCAATCAAAGAGTTCCTAAATAAACTCGGAAATAAATTTTATCTGAGCTGGAAAATACAATATATTAGAGGATTTTTAGCTGCCAAGGCTAATGATACCACCCTTGCAGAGACTATTTTAACCAGAACTTTAAGGCTTGTTGACACTATTCCTCAAGTTCCGATATCCATTGGTTTTTTTTTCATTCAAAGAAATAAAAATGAGGAAGCATTCAACATATTCAAAGATGCAAGATCATTATTCAAAGATGATTCCCGTTTTCCTTACTACGCAAGCTTAGCTTTGAGAAATCAGAAAAAAAATTACGAAGCAATTGAATACGCAAGGCAGGCTTACTTTATTGACCCAAATGAAATTGAATATCTAATTCATTTGGGGATTCTCTTCGATGACACCAAACAATACGACAGTTGCAATTACTACTACGAAAAAGCACTTGAAATAGAAGAAATGAACCCCCTCGTAAATAATAATTATGCTTATTCTCTTTCGGTCAGAGGAATAAATCTGGATAAAGCTCTGGAAATGATAAATATTGCTCTGGCTGCCGAACCAAACAACCCATCCTTCCTTGATACTTATGGCTGGATTCAATTTAAATTGGGAAATACCGATAAAGCCATTGAGTATATTAAAAAAGCCATAAATATTGGCGATGTTTCTGCTGAAGTTTTTGAACATTTGGGCGATATTTATAATGCACTCGGTGATAAAATCGAAGCAGAAAAAAATTGGCGTAAAGGTTTAGAAATTGAACCCGATAATAGTAATTTGAAGAAGAGACTTAATATTGATTAATATTAAGATAAATATTCAAATAAAATATATCAAGGACGGACTTAATGTTTGTAATCATTGGATTGATTGTTGTAATTGTGGCTCTCCTCGGTGGCTTTATGATGGCAGGAGGCAACCCACTTTCCTTAATTGTTCCCGCTGAGTATATCGTAATCATAGGTACTGCAGTTGGCTCTCTTCTGATTGCCAATCCTATGTCTGTCATAAAAAGCATTATCTCGGGTGTTATGGGAACCCTCAAAGGAGCGAAAGTCAACAAACAGAGCTACATTGAACTACTTCAATTACTGTATGAACTCTTTCAGTTTGCCAAAAGAGATGGTTTGATTGCATTGGAACCACACATAGAAAATCCGGAATCAAGTTCGATATTCACCAAATATCCCTCTTTTCTGGCTAATCATCACGGTGTTGTTTTCCTATGCGATACATTGAAAGTGGTGTTAAGTGGTGGTGTTCCGGCTCATGACCTCGAAGAATTGATGGAAATTGACCTTGAGAACATACACGCTGACGAACGGATACCACCGAACTCCCTGCAAGTTATGGCTGATGCATTCCCCGGACTGGGAATTGTAGCTGCGGTGCTCGGAATTATTGTTACAATGGGTTCGATTTCCGAAGGTGCCGAAGCCGTCGGTCATCACGTTGCGGGAGCTCTGGTTGGTACTTTTCTTGGTGTTCTTATGTCCTATGGGGTTGTTGGACCAATAGCATCCATTATGAATAAGAATCTTGACAAGGAATCCAAATACCTTTATTGTATAAAGAACGCTCTGCTTTCATTTGTCAAGGGAGCTCCTGCAACAGTTGCCGTAGAATATGGAAGACGCTCCATTGACCCCGAGAACAGACCAAGTTTCTCTGAAACCGAAGAATCGCTCAAAAGGCCAAGTAATTAAGGATTCAAACAATGGCAGATGGCGAAAATACACATAAAAGAGAAGAACCGATAATAATCAAAAAAAAGAAAGGTCATGGTGGACATGGTCATCACGGTGGTGCTTGGAAAGTTGCTTATGCTGACTTTGTTACTGCTATGATGGCTTTCTTCATTGTTATGTGGATTTTAGGACAGAATGAAGAAGTAAAAAAGCAAGTCGAAGCATTTTTCAAAGATCCCGGAGCTTTCAACTTTATCACTGGCAAAAGAGCTACTCCAATTGATTTAAACCTTGTTCCTGAAGAAGGAGAAGGAAAAGGCGATAAAAAGAAAGACGATTTCTTCTTTGTAGTACCTCCAGAAAAAGATTCAGGTAAAAAAATAATAAACAAAGATTTGAAAAAAGCTCTGAACGATAGTATTGCTGCGGCAGAACGTGTGAAGAAAATGGCTTCGGAATTTGAAAGGTTTATCCAAAATAAATTACAACAATCACCTGAATTAAAGGAAATTCTCTCTTCTATTAAAATTGAGATGACCAAGGACGGACTAAGAATAGAACTACTTGAAATGAAGGAATCTGTCTTCTTCGAACTTGGAAGTTCAAAGGTTACAGCAAAAGCGAAGGAAATACTTGCAGCTCTTGCAAGAGAAATTGGTAAGTTACCTAACTATATCAGCATCGAAGGACATACAGACAGCAGACAATATGCTGGTGCTAATTACTCTAATTGGGAATTGTCATCTGATAGAGCCAATGCTTCACGTAAAATTCTTGAATCAAACGGTCTGTGGAATGGGCAGGTTGTGATGGTTACCGGTTTTGCTGACAGAAAATTAAGAAATCCCGATAATCCTTTCGATGTTTCTAACAGAAGAATCAGTATTTTAATTAAACCAATTAGTTCATCAAATATCTTAAATACTTCTGAATAATAATGAGCCAGCTTAACAACATAAAATATTTACTTATTGATGATGAGAAAGACTGCCTCTCGGAATTAAGCCTTGCTATTAAAAATTTCGACGATAACCCACAGATAATTACTGAATTAACTGGTGATGTTGGTTGGGAAAGAATTTTAACCGATCACCCGAATATTGTTTTTTGTGACCTGAAAAGCCCCGGCTTCAGCGCCATTGAACTATTTAAAAAAATTAAAAATTCCAAAAAATTATCTGACATTTATTTTTTTGTTATTCTTGCTGATAATAACCGCAAAGAAAAATTCAAAGCCATTGATGAAGGCATTGATGATTTTATCCTAAAACCTATTAATAGAGATGATTTGTATCCTAAATTGAAAATCTCTCATAAGTTTGTTTCGCTTTATAAAGATTTGAAAGAAAGTAATGAACTTGTTTTCGATTTAAGTTCCGAACTCGAAAAATCTTTCACTGATCTAACAACACTTGGCAGAAAAATAATTGAAACAAGATTTCCGGAATCAAACAGCCTGATTTCGAATATAGTAGATACTTCTGTTTGGATTGCCAAACAATTAGGTGAATTTACAGAAGAGGAAATGCTCGATTTGGAAATGGCTGCTAATTTATGTCTTGTCGGGAAAATGTTTCTTCCTGACACACAAATCAAGAAACCTGTAAGCATTAATGGAGAACCGGCAACTTCATTAATGGGTCAGGTGCCTATTATAGCCCTTGATGTTCTTCAGGATGTGAGTAGATTTAAATATGTAACAGATATTGTTTATCATATATTCGAAAATTTTGATGGAAGTGGTTTTCCGAAAAAGTTACAGTCATGGCAAATTCCTTTAGCATCCAGGATAATTAGAGTCGCACTCGATTTTGAGGAATTAATGAAATTATCTCGTCAGGGCGTCAATCAGGTTATAGAAGTGATGAAACTCACCGGACGACGGTTTTATGACCACAGGATCATAACTCTTCTTGAGCAATATCAAGCTTTCAAGGAAATTAAAGAGGATTATTCGAAAGAGAAAGCTATCAGGATTGATGAGCTTGCCGATGGAATGGTGGTAACAAGAGATATTATGACAAACTTCGGAATTAAATTAGTTCCTCCGGGAGTTCGGCTCAATAAAAAAATGATCCGCTCAATCCTTATGCATAACCAGAGCGATCCGGTTCTTGGTTATATTTTTATTGAAACTGTTTAAAAAAGTTGAGATTGCCTTCTGGCATTCTCTGCCTTTTTTCTTAATTCCCTGATATTTTCAATTAAATTTCCATTGAATAGTCCTGACCCTGCTACTAATATATTGGCACCAGCCATTACAATTTCCTCAACGTTATCGAATTTCACTCCTCCATCAACCTCAATTTCAATATGGTCAAGATTATTTTTTAGTAGAAAGTTTCTGAGTTGTTCGGATCTCCTCAAAAATGTTGGAATAAATTTCTGACCGCCGAATCCCGGATCAACGGACATAAGTAAAATATAATCACAATGGTCAGCTGAATCGTATGCAAAGTTGAGTGGTGTTGCCGGATTGAGTGCGATTCCTGCCTTTATTCCAAAACTTTTTATTAAATTTAACGTTCGGTGGATATGAACAAGTCCTTCGACATGAACGGATATGCTATCAGCACCAGCTTTGACAAATTCCTCAATATATTTACCAGGATCGTTAATCATAAGATGGCAGGATAATGGAATTTTTGTCAATGGTTTTATTGCCTGAACAACGATTGGTCCGATAGTCAGGTTCGGAACAAAGTTTCCATCCATCACATCAATATGAATAATATCAGCACCGCCTTTTTCGCATTTTTTTATGTCGTTTTCGAGGTTCGCAAAATTAGCCGAAAGCAATGATGGCGCTATTTTTATATCATGCAAAACCATTTCTTCTCATATAGATTAAAATATATTTTTAATTAAAATTAAATTATACACTTTCAAATATAATGACAATATTGAAGAAAATTTCTTTTTTTTTCGTAATTTTCGTGTGAAAATATTAAAAAAAGAGGTAATATGGATATTTTGTGGGCTCCTTGGCGTTCAAAATACATTCAATCTTTCAAAGATGAAGAACAAAATACTCATCAAAAAGTTTGTTTCCTATGCGAAGCAGGAATATCAATTGGGAAAGAAAGAGAATTACTCGTTGTTGAAAGGTTAGACAAATGTTTTATTATGTTGAACAAGTTTCCTTATAACGGCGGTCATTTGATGATAGTTCCCTATAAACACGTGCCGAACCTTGAAGATCTGACAAGCGAAGAATTACTCGAAATGATGGAAGCTCTCAAACTCGCCATCAAAGCCATAAATTATATCAGCAGTCCCCATGGTTTCAATATTGGTATCAATCTCGGCAGAGTTGCAGGAGCAGGTGTTCCCGATCATATTCATATTCACGTTGTACCCCGTTGGAATGGTGATACCAGCTTTATTTCGATTATTTCCGACACGAAAGTGGTTTCTCAATCTCTTGATGAGACTCAACAAGTTTTTTCGGAAGCGTTTAAAAAAATTAAGTCATCTATTTAATTGATATGAATAAAAGCCAAAAACTAAAAAAAGTTCAAATTGAAAATGTAGTCGTAACCGATATTTTCAAACCAATCAGAAATAAAAAAGAATACCTCCCGATATTTCTTGAATCTGTCTCTGCAGGTTTTCCCTCACCTGCTGATGACTATCTTGAAGGCAGGTTGGATTTGAATGAATACCTTGTACGGAATCCTTCGGCAACTTTTTTTCTTCGTGTTACCGGCGATTCTATGATTGATGCAGGTATTCATAGTGGAGATGTCTTAATTGTGGACCGTTCACTTACTCCTCGTAGTGGTAGCATAGTTATTGCAGCTATTGATGGGGAACTTGTTGTCAAAAGACTAAAAATCAGCAAAAATAAAATCTTCCTTATTCCCGAAAATCGCCAGTATGAACCTATTGAAATTAAATCCGAAATGAATTTTGAGGTTTGGGGGGTTGTTACTTCCGTTATCCATTCTTTAACTTAATCCTGTTTTTTTATTATGAATAATTCAAGAAATCAATTAATTCAATCTGAACATAAACTGTTTTTACAAACTTATAAAAGACTCGATATTGTTCCCGAGCGTGCCGAAGGGTGCAGAATTTATGACAAAAACGGAGAGGAATATATCGATTTTCTTGGTGGTATTGCAGTTAATTTGCTTGGGCATAGCCATCCCAAAATTATTAATGCTCTGATGGAGCAGGCTAAACGATACCTGCACCTATCAAATTACTTTTTTCAGGATGCTCAAATTGAGTTAGCTGAAAAAATCGTCTTTCTTTCCGGTTACTCAAGAGTATTCTTTTCAAATTCAGGAACTGAAGCTACTGAAGGAGCTATAAAACTTGCTCGCAGGTGGGGCTACCTGAATAATAAATCAGAGATAATTTCTTTCACAGGTGGATTTCACGGTCGTACCTATGGGGCTCTTTCCTTAATGGATAAACCGCTTTATAAAGATTCAATGGGACCCTTCCTCGAAAGTATAAAGATTTTACCATTCAATGATATTTCCTATCTAAAAGACAATATCAACAAAAATACCTCGGCAATTTTCCTTGAATTTCTTCAGGGAGAAGGAGGAATTGTGGAAGCTCAACCCGATTTCATCAATGAAATTTTTGAATTAAAAGAGAAATTTAATTTCCTTGTTGTGGCCGACGAAGTTCAATCCGGCGTTGGAAGAACAGGTAAATTCAATTTTTTTGATTATTATAACGTTAAACCCGATATTGTTACAATTGCAAAAGGTCTGGGAGGAGGATTACCTCTCGGAGCAATTTTAACTACTGAAAAACTTGCTGATATCTGGACAAAAGGTATGCATGGAACTACTTTTGGAGGTAATGCTCTATCCTGTGCTTCGGGCAGAGTTGTTCTTGAGGAACTCGAAAATGGTCTTTTGGATTATGTGATAACAACAGGAAATTATTTAAAAAATTCTCTCCTTCAATTGCAAAAAGACTTTCCTGATTTAATTCTCGAAGTTCGTGGTCGTGGCCTTATGCAAGGTCTCTTACTCTCTTTTGAAGCTATCAAATTGGTCGAACTTCTTCTCTCGCAAAAAATAATAACAAACGCTACTTCCGGAAACGTTCTAAGACTTCTTCCTCCGTTAATTATCAAAAATAATGATATTGATACTCTCCATCAAAAATTAGAATATTGTTTAAATAAAATCAGAAAAAATCATGAATAAAATTATTTCAATTGTAGCATTCCTTTTAATTTTGATTCTTATTGCTTGCTGTCCGGGAAAAAGAAAAATTGTATATAATAATTTTTCCCAAGAGGATTTGAAATGGGCAATATATAACATTGGTGACTCAATTACTTTTTCGAATAATAAAAATGAAATTAGGCATTTCATTGTAAGAAAAATCTACAAAGATACACTCCCCGAAATGGACAAGTTCAGCTTCAGTTGCACTTCAAATTATTTTATGCGATGGACTTACAAAATTTATCCTGATACAGCTAAGGATATAAACAGGTACGATTCCCCTATTAACTTCCATATTGAAAATTTACATAAAGCTATATATATCTCTGCAAATTGGTATGATACCTATGGATATAACATTAACAATGAAGCTAATAAAAGCATTACCATCAGGGGAAAAGTTTTTGACGATGTCTATGTTGCTTACAGTGACACATTAGGATTTAAACCAAATGTTCTAAAATTCTTTTATTCCCGAAAATATGGTTTCATCAGATTTGATGAATATAATGGTGATGTCTGGGAATTAATATTTAATTAAATAATATCCTTTATTCTCATTTTTTTTTGACCTTTTTGCTTTTCAGGTGTTTAGTAAAAAAAACTGATTGTTAAACTCGAAAATAAGTGAAAAAAGTTTTTATGATTAAATAAATAAAAATATATTGACTTTCAGGCAAATGTCAATGTTTTTAAAAATTTATAAAGCAAAAATAATTAGTCGCAAGTACCATCAATGCATGGTGTAGGTAGCCCTGTTATACAATCTATATTATTTGAAGGACCTGAACAAGAAGTAACACTATAAGGAGTTATGCTGTTTATTTGAATATCCTTGATATTATATACCGTATCATAAATTACTTTGCATACATAAACCTTTTTGCAGCACTTATAACCACAAATAACATCTTTGTATATACTGTAAACTTTATGTGTTATCTGACCTTCGTGAATCTCCCTGATTTCATTTACTACAGGACTATTACCCGGACAACAATAAACTGATGTCTGAACATCAAGATTCAATACAATTTGAGCCTTTGTTGTGCATTCTCTTGTATAATAGAATTCAACGTTAAAGATTGTCCCCGGTTCAAAACTCTGATAATTCACTACTCGTTTTATTATATCAAATGTAAGAATTTTTTTCCATGTGTCATCGCTAATTGAGGGGGAATTACTCTTTGAAAAAGTATTCCAATCAACTTTTATCACATAAACACCATTATGAATACCAGAACTATATGATACAGAAGCGCTGCCAGGGAAATAATCAAAGTTTGATTCATGCTCTGTTATTTGACTCCAGTTGATTTCTTCGTCGGGACAGTTAATGTTTGGATCGGCTTCTAAGTTAATACTGAACAATAACAGCAATAAGAAAGTCAATACAAATATCCGGTTTGTTTTCATATTATTCTTTCCAATTATTGTTTAATAAATCCCTGAACATGGCGATTGCCATTTAAGTCATAAATTATGATAAAATATGGGCTGGCATTTAGTTTTTCAATATCTATCTCAGATGAATTCAAATTTCCGGAAATCACTTCTCTTCCGAGTATATTGAAAATTTTAAAATGGGAATAATTCGAATTATCAGAAATTTTTAGAACGTCAACTGCAGGATTTGGATAAATCAGCAAATTTTCGCCCTGTTTGGTTTCATTACCATCTACAGACAAAATTACATTCTGGGGAAAGGTTAATATACCTCTTCCTGTTTTTATCCAGACTTCGTTTTTATAAGCTATTATTTCACCTTGATTACTATGAAGTTTATTTGCACCTTCAGGGGAATTAATCATTTTGAAATAATTAGCATATTGATATTCCTGGTCAAAGCCAGTTGCTCTTATAACAGTTGAGTTCCTGCCAAGGTTTAACAAATCGTTTGGTTTCAATTTGTTATCAGGTCCCATTGTGTATATCATTTTTGTTGCGTTGACTATATAATTGTTCTTATTAATTTTTGCTATTCTGTAAACCGGATCATATATTATACTTGAATCATAATTCTTTTTGAAGGGAAGACCGTTATTTTCATCGAAAACAATCCATTCATTATTTTCATACAAACTAATACCCGAACAACATGAAAGGTAAGCCACTCCGTCGTGCCAGGTATTCTCATCAGTTGTAAACCATATTTTTTCATTGGTTTCGGGATATATACTTGAGATTTTTTTATATTCATTCTGATGACCGCCCTTAACCTCCAAATTCATATTCTGGTATGTCCCATCCTGATTATAAAAACGAATATGGTGCTTGACTTCAGGATAAAAGTTAACATCTGTTGTGTCGTAAGTCCGCGTAAGGCATACTCTTCCGTCAGGCAGGGCAGCTATTGGAACAGGAAAGCCATCACTCGCATTAGAAAATTTCAGATAAAAATCTGCTGTATCAACAATTGTAAAATTTTTCCCGTCAAATTTCAATAGTTCTGTAAAAAGGTATTCCTTGTATTTATATACC
>Ga0101944_10001612_pt1 | contig 44502 bp, 36 predicted proteins | sample DewCreD2012metaG_FD_75245 | JGI IMG/M metagenome (GOLD analysis project Ga0101944, IMG submission 75245) | Hot spring sediment bacterial and archeal communities from British Columbia, Canada, to study Microbial Dark Matter (Phase II) - Dewar... ... | reverse complement strand
CGCCCCCCTCGCGCACGTCGCCCCCGGCCGCGCCGCTCAGGCCGCCTCGGCCGCCGGTGCCTCCGCTTCCTTCGCGCCCAGCAGCCGCCGGAACCGCACCTGCGCCGCGTGGCGGAACTCGGACATGATCTCGTAGACCGTCGGGATCACGAGGAGCGTGAGCAGCGTGCTCGTGATCGTCCCGCCGATCACCGCGATGCCGAGCGGCGCGCGGAAGTCGGCCCCCTCGCCCCGCCCGAGCGCCACGGGGACCATGCCGGCGATCAGCGCGAAGGTGGTCATGAGGATCGGCCGCAGCCGGATCTTCCCCGCCTCGATGATCGCCTCGCGGAGCGCCATCCCGCGCTCCTGCGCCCACTCGGCGAAGTCGATCAGCAGGATCGCGTTCTTCGCCACGATGCCCATCAGCAGGATCACGCCGATGAGCGACATGATGTTGATCGTGTCGTGCGTGAGCCAGAGCGCCAGCACCACGCCGATCAGCGAGAGCGGCAGCGAGAGCAGGATCGCCAGCGGGTCGAGGAACGACCCGAACTGGACCACGAGGATCAGGTACATGAGCAGGATCGCGATGCCGAGCGCGAGCCCGATCTTGCCGAACACCTCCGCCTGGTCCTTGGCCTGGCCGCCCTGCGACAGCTCGATCCCCGGCGGGATCGGCGCCTCGGCGTCGATCCTGGCCATGATCCCGTTCAGCACGTCGTTGAGCGGGCGGCCGCTCACGTTCGCGCCGACGGTGATGACCTTGTCGCGGTCGAGGTGGTCGATCTGGCCGGGGGCGATCCCCTGCCGCACGCTGGCGACCTGGCCGAGCGGCAGCGTCGCCCCGCCGGGCAGCGTGATCGGCAGCTGCGCGAGGTCGGCCGGCCGGGTCCGCGCCTCGGGGGCCAGGCGCACGCGCACGTCGCGCTTCTCGCCGGTCGGGTCGATCCAGTCGCCGGCGTCGATCCCCGCGAATGCGGGCCGCAGCGACTGCGCCACCTGCCCCACCGTCACGCCGAGGGAGCCCGCGAGCCCGCGCCTCGGCTCCACCACCAGCTCCTCGCGCGTGCCGCGCGTCGAGAGCCCCACGTCGGCGGCGCCGGGGACCGTGGCGGCGAGCGCCGCGACGCGCTCGGCGTACTGCGTGAGCTGCTGCGTGTTGGTGCCGCGGAACTGCAGCTGGATGTCCTTCATCGCGCCGCCGAAGCCGCCGGCGAAGACGAACGCCCGCGCGCCGCCCACCGCCTGCAGCTCGCGCCGCAGCACGCGCCCCAGCTCGTCCTGGGAGCGGGTGCGCCCCTCGGCCTTCGGCCGCAGCTTCACGTACACCTGCCCCTGGTCCACGCCCGGCGTGCGCATCTGCAGCGGGGTGCCGATCGTGGTGAAGGTGAACTGCACCTCGGGCAGCCGTCGCGCGATCGCCGCGACCTCCTCCGCCTTCGCCGTGGTGTACTCCAGGTTCGCCGAGGGCGGCGCCTCCACGATCACCTCCATCTCCCCGCGGTCGCTGATCGGCACGAAGCCGAAGCCGCCGAAGAGCGCCTGGAAGGCGATCGCGCCGACGAAGCTCCCGGTGGCGATGAGGATCACCGCCACGCGGTGGTCGAGGGCCCAGCCCACGAGCCGCGCATAGCGCTCCGTGAGCCGCTCGAACCAGCGGTTGAAGCGGTCGAGGAGCCGCGTGACCGGCCCCTTCCGCTCCTCGGGCACGTGCGGGTCGGCCCAGTACGCCGAGAGCATCGGGTCGAGCGAGAAGCTCACGAACAGCGACACCAGCACCGAGAAGGCGATGGTGAGCGCGAACGGCTTGAACCACTGGCCGGCGAGCCCGTACATGAACCCGACGGGCACGAAGACCGCGACGATCGAGAAGGTCGTCGCCGCGACGGCGAGGCCGATCTCGGCCGTCCCCTCGCGCGAGGCGGTCAGGTGGTCCTTCCCCATCTCCACGTGGCGCACGATGTTCTCGCGCACCACGATCGCGTCGTCGATCAGGATGCCGATCGCGAGCGAGAGCCCGAGCAGCGACATCGTCTCGAGCTTGAAGCCGAGGAGCCACACGGGGATGAAGCTCGCGAGCACCGACACGGGGAGGGCGAGCCCCGTGATGACCGTGGAGCGCCAGCTGTTGAGGAAGAGGAAGACGACGAGCACGGTGAGCGCCGCGCCCTCGACCAGCGCCTCCTGCACGTTGAGCACGGCGCGGCGCGCCCGCGCGCCCTGGTCGCGCACCACCGCGAGCGTCACGTCCGACGGGAGCGTCGGGCGCAGGCGGTCGAGCGCCGCCTTCACGCGGTCCGAGACGTCGGTCGCGCTGAAGCCCTTCGCCTTCTTCACCTCGATGCCCACGGCGGGCCTCCCGTCGTAGAGCGCGGCGGTGCGCGGCTCCTCGGTGCCCTCGAAGACGCGTGCCACCTCGCCCAGCCGGATCGGCCGGCCGCCGCGCTCGGCGACCACGATCCCGGCGAACTCGGTCGCCGTCTCGAGCCGGCCGCGCAGGCGGATCGTCCGCTCGTCGAGCTGGCCGTTCACCCGGCCGACCGGCGCGGCGAGGTTCTGCGCCTCCAGGCTCTGCACGACCTGCGCGATCGAGAGCCCGGCCGCCCGCAGCCGCGCCGGCTCGACCTGCACCGTCATCTCCGGGTACGTGCCGCCCACCACGTCGGCCTGGGCCACGCCGGGGATGGCGCGGATCGCGCGGATGATGCGCGGGTCCACGATCGCCGTGAGCTGCCGCGCGTCCCGGCGCGTCGAGGCGATCGAGAGGGACAGCAGCGACTGCTCGGCCGGGTCGAACTTCGAGATGACCGGCTCCTCGATCTCCCGCGGGAGGTCGCCGCGGATCTCGCTGATGGCGTCACGGACGTCCTGCGACGCCTCGGTGACCGGCTTCTCGAAGTCGAAGAAGACGGTGAACTGCGCGAGACCGTCCGTCGCGTTCGACGTGGTCTGCGAGCGGTCCACCCCGGGGATGCCGAAGAGCTTCTCCTCGATCGGGTCCACCACCTCGCGCTCCACCGTCTCGGGCGACGCGCCGGGGTAGATGATCCGCACCGTGACGATCGGCTGCGCGATGTCGGGGAACTCGTCGGTCTTGAGCTGGAGCAGCGCCGCCACGCCGAACGCCACCAGCGCGATCATCGCGGTGATGGTGACGATGGGGCGCCGGATGGCGAAGTCGGAGATCCACATCGGGAGAGCCTGCCGGGGTCAGGGAATCGTCGGGCGTCGCGCGCCGGGCGTCGCGGGCCGGGTCAGCGGTCCTGGGCCACGCGCACCGGCGTCCCCGCCGACACGGTGAGCGCGCCGCCGACGAGCAGGGTGTCGCCACGGCTGACGCCCGTGACCACCGCGACGCTCTCGGCGACCTCGTCCCGCAGCCCGAGCTCCACCGTGACGCGCTCCACGCGCCCGCCGGCGACCCGGAGCACCGCCGGCGCCCCCTCGCGCTGGTCGAGCGCCTGCAGGGGGATCACGATCGCGCGGGCGCGCCGGTCGGCGAGCCGCCCCTCGGCGAAGAGGCCGGCCACGAGGGCCCCGTCCGCGTTCGGGACGTCCACGTACAGCGTCACCTGCCGCGTCTGCGGGTCGAGCACCGCGTTGACGCGCGCCACCCGGCCGCGGAAGGCGCGGCCCGGGAGCGAGCCCACGCCGAAGGTGACCGGGGCGCCGACCCGCACCGCGCGGTACTGCTCCACCGGCACCGAGGCCTCGAGCTCGAGGAGCGAGGGGTCCACCACCGTCACCACCTCGTTCCCCGCCTGCAGCACGTCGCCGGGCCGCGCCGCGGTCTGCACCACGACGCCGGCGAACGGCGCCCGCACCGTGGTGTAGCCGAGCTGCTCCTCCGCGCTGCGCAGGCGGGCGCGCGCGTCGTCGAGCGCGGCCTGCGCCTGCAGCGCCGCGCTGCGCGCCGCCTCGAGGTCGCGCTCCGCGAGAGCGCCCGCCTGGCCCAGGCGCTCGGTGCGCTCGCGGTCGCGCTCGGCGAGCTGCAGGGCGAGCTCGGCGCTCCGCACCTGCGCGCGCGCGCCCAGCACCGCGTCCTGCAGCGCGGCCTGGTCGATCCGCGCCAGCACCTGCCCCGCGCGCACGCGCTGGCCCTCCTCGACGAGCACGTCGAGGACGCGGCCGCCCACCTGCGCCCGCAGCACCGCGACCAGCTTCGGCCGGAGCGTGCCGGAGACGAGCGGCCCGCTCTCGATGAGCGCCGAGTCGGCGACGATCACGTTGTCGCGCGCCAGGATCGTCGGCGGCGCCGGGGCGGCGGCGGTGGCGCCGTCGGCCTTGCCGCCGCAGGCCGGGAGCAGGGGCGCCGCCAGCGCGGCGAGCAGGACGAGTCGGGTCGTGGTCATCGTCGGATCCATCAGAAGCGCCGGGTGGTCTGCGCCGGCAGGACGGTCGGCGCCTGCAGCGGTGCGCCCTGCGCCGGCGCGCCGCTCGCGACGCCGACGGGCAGGTCGGGGAGGAGCCGCGCGCGCGTGCGCGCGACGAGGTAGTCGCGGGCGGCCTGCAGCCGCTGCACCTGCGCCTGCTCGAGCAGGAGCCGGCTCTCGGCGAGCTCGGTCTGGGTGCTGAGCCCCTCGCGGTAGCGCAGCTCGGCGATCTCGTAGGCGCGGCGCGCCTGCTCGACGGTCCCCTCGCTCACCTGCCACGCCTCCAGGGCGGCGCCGAGCGAGGTCAGGGCATCGCGGAGGTCGCGGGCCGCCGCGTCGCGGGCCTGCTCGAGCTGCAGGCGCGCCTGCACGAGCTCCTGCTTCGCGCCGTCGGTCTGCGCGTAGTAGCGCAGGCCGTTGAAGAGCGGGACGGACAGGCCGAGGCCCACCGACCAGTCGGGCACGAAGCGGGAGGTCGGGGGGAACGTCTCGCTGCCGAAGCCGATCTGCGCGTACTGCGTGCTCAGCACGAGCGACGGGTACATCTGCGCCCGCGTCGCGCCGACGTTCACCTCGCGCGCGCGCACGGTGTACGCGGCCTGCTGCACGGACGCCCGGCGCTCGATCGCGGTGTCGCCGAGCACGACCGGCTCGGCCAGGCGCCGCACCACGTCGTCGCGGTCGAGCTGCAGGGCGCCGGCGTCCTGCAGGCGGAGCAGCTGCCGGAGCCGCACGTAGGCCAGCTCGCGCGCGGCCCGCCGCCGGATCACGTCGGGGCGCTGCCCGTCCCGCGACACGCGGGCGCGCAGGACGTCGAACTCGGGGCGCGTGCCGTTGCGCCAGGCGAGCTCGGTCTCGCGCAGCGTGCGCTCCTGCTGTGCCAGCGTGGACTCGGCCACCGCCACGAGCCCGTCGGCGACCAGTGCGTCCACGTAGGCGGTGGTCACGTCGAGCTCGAGCTGCGCGCGCTGCGCGCCGACCTCGACGCGCGCGCGCTCGCGCCCCGCCTTGGCGATGCCGATCCCCGAGAGCCGGAGGTCGAAGAGGATCTGCTGCCCGGTGATCCCGAAGTTCCAGGTGTTCCGCTGGCCGAACGGGAAGTTGCTCCCCGCCCCCGTGTCGGGCGGGATGCCGTCGGGGAAGAACTGCGACCGGATGAGCCGGGTGTAGTTCGCGCTGCCGTTGATCTGCGGGAGGAACGAGGCCCGCGCCTCCTTCACGCTCGCCTCCGAGCGCCGCAGCCCGGCGTCCGCGATGCCGATCGCCGGGTTCACCTCCAGCGCCCGCGCGATCGCCGCGTCGAGCGTGAGCGGCTGCGCGGGCACGAGCGTCGCCTGCTGCGCCGCGAGCGGTGCCGCGAGGGCGGCGAGGACGAGGGCGGCGAGCCGCGGGACGCGCGTCATGCGGTCGCCCCGGCGGCGGCGCGGTACCCGAGCCCCTGCAGCACGCAGCGCACGGTGGCGCGCACGAACGCCCCCGTCTCGACCGGCGTCGGCATCAGGTCGCGCCAGATGGCGTCGGAGAAGAGCGCCGAGACGAGCACGTGCGCCCCCATCGAGCAGTCGGCGTCGGCGGCGAGGACGCCGGTGGTGCGCACCCCCTCGAGGAACCCCGCGACGTGCTGCATCTCGTCGCCGGCGCCCTCGCAGGGGTTGGCGGCGAGCTGCGGCCGCTCCACGATCTCGCCCAGGAGCCGGCGGATCAGCTGCCGCCGCTCGCAGAGGCGGCCGTGGAACTCGAGCGCCCACTCCACCAGCGCCTCCTGCGGGTCGGCGCGGTCGGGAGGGAACGGCGCGATGATCTCGCGGTGCACCTGCGCCAGCGCCGCGTGCAGCAGCGCCTCCTTGGAGCCGAAGTGACGGAACAGCGTCACCTCGTTCACCCCCGCCTCGTGGGCGATGCGGCGCGTGGTGGTGCCGTGGTAGCCCGCCTCGGCGAAGATGCGGACGGTGACGTCGAGGATCTTGTCTCTGGCTTCGGTCATGTTTGCAAGTATACGCTTGCACGCACAGTAAGCAAGCAGGTACTTGCCTAATACGATCCAAACCTTGGAAGGTTTCCCGGACTGCATTCGGGATGGTCTCCGCCGCGTTCGGCGGCGCCCCAGCCCAGCCACCGCCCATCCCGCCCCGCGCTCCCCCGGCCGTCACGGACTCGGTACACGTGCTCAAACGCTTTCCCGCCATAAACTTAGGGCCGTTCAATCGTCACGGCTCGGCAACAGCTCCGCCGACGGCCTCAAGTCGGAACGCGGCTCGCCGATGCTGCGCGCGCCGGTTGGCCGGATGGGCCAGCCCGCTGGGCGGCGCCTGAGGCCGGCCGCCACGGGCATCCTGCCCGCGACGACACGGGCCGCGACGAACCGGAGAACGACCGTGCCGAAGCGACTCCTGCTGCTCCTCCTCACCTGCTCCCTCCCGGCGGCCCTCGTCGCCTGCGGCGACGACGACCTCGGTGGCCTCGCACCCGAGTCGCAGACCTCGGCGGTGCAGCCCGCGCCGGGCAGCGCCGACGACGCCACCTGCCCCGCCAGCCGGGCCGACGCAGTCACCTGCGACTGAGGGGATCTGCACCGAGGCGCGCGCAGACACGAAGGCCCCCCGGGGATGGGGGGCCTCGTCGTGGACCTGGCCGGCCCGGCGCGCGCTACACGAACAGCCCGTCCACGCTCAGGTAGCGCTCGCCGGTGTCGTAGCAGAACGTCAGGACCCGGGCGCCGTCGGGCATCTGCGGCAGGAGCTGCGCGACGGCCGCCAGCGACGCACCCGACGAGATGCCGACGAAGATCCCTTCCTCCTTCGCCGAGCGCACGGCCCACGCGAAGGCGTCCTCCTCGGTCACCTGCACCGTGCCGTCGAGCGTGTCGAGGTGCAGGTTGCCCGGGACGAACCCGGCCCCGATCCCCTGGATGCGGTGCGGGCTCGGGCTCCCGCCGCTGATCACGGGCGACTTCGCCGGCTCCACGGCGTACGTGCGCAGCCCCGGCATCCGCTCCTTCAGTACCTCGCTCACCCCCGTGATGTGCCCGCCGGTGCCGACGCCCGTGACCAGGTAGTCGAGCCCCTCGGGGAAGTCGCGCAGGATCTCCTGCGCCGTGGTGCGCCGGTGCACCTCGAGGTTGGCCGGGTTCTCGAACTGCTGGGGCATCCACGCGCCGGGGGTCGCCGCCACGAGTTCCTGCGCCCGCGCGATCGCCCCCTTCATCCCCTTCTCGCGGGGCGTGAGGTCGAGCTCCGCGCCGTACGCCGCCATGATGCGCCGCCGCTCGATGGACATGCTCTCGGGCATCACGAGGATCAGGCGGTAGCCCTTCACGGCGGCCACCATCGCGAGCCCGATCCCGGTGTTCCCCGAGGTCGGCTCGATGATGACGCTCCCGCGCGCGAGCACCCCGCGCCGCTCCGCGTCCTCGATCATCGCGAGGCCGATGCGGTCCTTGATGCTCCCGCCGGGGTTCGCCCGCTCGAGCTTCATCCACACCTCGACGCGCGGGTCGAAGAGGCGCTGCAGGCGCACGTGCGGCGTGTCGCCGATCGTCTCGAGGATCGTCTGGGCCTTCATGGCAGGGTTCCCGTCGTTGGTGGCGCCGGCGCGGCGGCTCAGATGTGGAACTCGAGCGGGTGCAGGTCGTCGGGACGGCGGCGCTCGACCGCCTCGGTGCTGGTGACGACGCTCCCCGGCGGGACGCTGTGGGTGAGCCAGACGTTGCCGCCGATCACGCTGCCGCGGCCCACGACCGTCTGGCCCCCGAGGATCGTGGCGTTGGCGTAGATCACCACGTCGTCCTCGATGGTGGGATGGCGCTTGCGGCCCGCCTTCCCCTTCTCCACGCTGAGCGCCCCCAGCGTGACGCCCTGGTAGAGGCGCACCCGGTCGCCGATCACCGCCGTTTCGCCGATCACGATGCCGGTGCCGTGGTCGATCGCGGTCGCGCGGCCGATGGCGGCGCCGGGGTGGATGTCGATCCCCGTGGCGCGGTGGGCCGCCTCGCTCACGAGGCGCGGCAGCAGCGGCACGTCGAGCGCGAGGAGCGCGTGCGCCACGCGGTGGTGCGCGAGGGCCCGGAACCCGGGATAGGCGAGGATCACCTCGTCCACCGAGCGCGCGGCGGGATCGGCGTCGGCGGTGGCGCGGGCGTCGGCGTCGAGCGCCTCCGCGATCGCCGGCAGCCGGCCGAGGAAGGCGTCCGGGACCGCCGCCGCGTCGCCCTCGCGGCCCGCGGACGCCAGGAACGCCGCCAGCACGGCGCGCAGCCGCGCGACCTCGCCCTTCGCCCCCGCGCCGTGCCACGGCGAGCCCTCGGCGAAGTGCGGGAAGAGGAGCCCCAGGATCCCCTGCGCCAGCTCGTCGGCCATCGCGCCGGCGCGCGGCGGCAGCGCGTACGCCGCGCGGCGGCGCGCGATCTCGTCGAGGAAGGGAGAGGTCTCGGTCATCGCCATTGCGGAGTCAGGCGGTCGGAATATAGGGAAGGGGTGGCGAGCCGGGCGCCGGTTTGACAGCGCCGCCGATCGGCCGCATCGTGGGAGTGACCCCAACCAAGGAGGTGCGGACCGTGAAGGTCTACGACACCAATGCGCTCCGGAACGTGGCCGTCGTGGGCCACGCCGGGAGCGGCAAGACCTCGCTGGTCGACGCGCTCGCCTTCGTCGCCGGCTCGAGTCGCCGGCACGGATTCATCAGGGACGGCACCACCCTCACCGACTACTCCCCCGACGAAATCGACGCGAAGCACTCCATCGGGCTCGGCCTCGCCTTCGCCGAGTGGATGGACACCAAGCTCAACCTCCTCGACACCCCCGGGTACTTCGAACACATCGGCGAGGTCGCCGCCGCGCTCTCGGTCGCGGACGCCGCCCTCGTGGTGCTGGGCGCGACCGGCGGCGTCGAGGTGGGCACGGAGCGCGCCTGGGAGCTGTGCGACGAGCACCACCTCCCGCGGATGCTCATGGTGTCCAACATGGACAAGGAGCACGCCGACTTCGACCGGGTCTTCGAGGACGTCAGGGCGCACCTCACGCCGCGCGTGGTGCCCGTCGAGGTGCCGATCGGCAACGGCCGCGACTTCCACGGGATCATCAACCTCTTCTCCGGCAAGTGCCACTTCTACAAGGCCGGGACCCGGGGCGACTACGACGTCGTGCCGGTCCCGCCGGAGTACGGCGCCACCTTCCAGCGCTACCGCGACCGGTTCACGGAGGCCGTCGCCGCGACCGACGACGCGCTCATCGAGCGCTACCTGGGCGGCGAGGCGATCGCGGAGGCGGAGCTGATCGCCGCGGTGCGCACGGGCGTGCTCGACGGCGCCATCGTGCCGCTCTTCTGCGGGAGCGCCGAGCTGCTCTACGGCATGAAGGCGCTGCTGCGGAAGATGGTGGAGCTCCTCCCCTCGCCGGCCGAGGCGCCGTCGCCCGCGGAGGCGCCGCTCGTGGGCCGCGTGTTCAAGACCGTCGCCGAGGCGCACGTCGGCGAGGTGACCTGGTTCCGCCTCTACCGCGGCACGGTCCGGAACGGCGAGGAGGTGTGGAACGCCGAGCATGGCGTCGCCGAGAAGCTCGGCCACCTCTCGGTGCAGCAGGGGAAGGACCGGCTCGAGGTGGAGCAGCTCTGCGCCGGCGACATCGGCAGCGTGGCGAAGCTCAAGGACACGCACACCGGCGACACCTTCTGCCGCCGGGACCAGCCGGTGCGCCTCCCGCCGATCCGCTTCCCCGAGCCGCAGGCGACGGCGGGCGTGGTGCCGAAGGTGCGCGGCGAGGAGGACAAGGTCGCGGCCGGGCTGCACCGCCTGCACGAGGAGGACCCGAGCTTCCACTTCGAGTACAGCTCGGAGCTGGGGCAGATGCTCGTGCACGGCATGGGCGAGCGCCACTTCGACGTGCTCCTCAAGCGGCTGCAGCAGCGGTTCGGGGTGCAGGCCGAGGTGGTGAAGCCGCGCGTGGCCTACCGCGAGACCTTCCGGGGCACCGGCGAGGCGCAGGGGAAGCACAAGAAGCAGACCGGCGGGCGCGGCCAGTACGGCGACTGCTGGGTGCGGCTGATGCCGCGGCCGCGGGGCGCCGGCTACGAGTTCATCGACTCGATCGTCGGCGGCGTGATCCCCGGCAAGTACATCCCGGCGGTGGACAAGGGGATCCAGGAGGCGGCCCTGCGCGGGCCGATCGCGGGCTACCCCGTGGTGGACTTCGCGTGCGAGGTGTACGACGGCTCGTACCACGACGTGGACTCGAGCGAGGCCGCGTTCAGGATGGCGGCGATCCTCGCCTTCCGCGCCGCCTCGGCGAAGGCGCGGCCGGTGCTCCTCGAGCCGCTCGTCGAGGTGGAGACGCTGGCGCCCGAGGACGCGCTGGGCGACGTGATGGGCGACCTGAGCGCGCGGCGCGGGCAGATCCTCGGCACGGAGCCGGACGGCCGGCTCACGAGGGTGCGGGCGATCGTGCCGGAGGCCGAGCTGTATCGCTACGCCACCTCACTGCACGCCATCACGCACGGCCGCGGCACGCACCGCGAGCGGTTCCACGGCTACGCCGAGTGCCCGCCCGAGGTGGCGGCGAAGGTGGCGGCGGAGCACGCGAAGGAGCTGGAGGAGGCGGAGAAGGCGCGATAGCGGCGCGCCGCCTACGCGGCCCGCGGCGCCCCGGCGTCGCGGGCCGCGCTCGTGCCGGCCAGCGCCGTCGGGTGCGTCCACTCGCGCACCAGGGTGTAGGCGAGCGCCAGCAGCGTGGGCCCGATGAAGAGGCCGAGGAAGCCGAACGCGATCGCCCCGCCGATGGCGCCCACGATCACCAGCACGAGCGGCATCCGCACGCCGCGGCTCATGAGGTACGGCTTCAGCACCTTGTCGAAGCCGAGGAGCACGGTGAGCCCGAAGCCGGCGATGAATGCCGCCGGGCCCGTGGCGCCGGTGCTCGCGAGCCAGGCCGCCGTCGGGATCCACACCAGCATCGCGCCGAGCGGGACGATCGCCGCGATGAAGGTCAGGAAGCCGAGCAGCACCGCCGCCGGCACGCCGGCGAGGCTGAACGCGAGCGCGGCGCCGATCCCCTGCGCCGCCGCGGTGCCGATGATCCCGTAGACCACGCTGCGGATCGCCCCGCCCGCCACGTCGAGCAGCACCGCCGCGCGGTCGCCGGTCAGGCGCGCGAGCCCCGCCTCGAGCCGCGCCCGCGCCTCCGCGCCGTCGCGGAAGAGGAAGAACGCGATCAGCAGCGCGACGAGGAGCTGCAGCGTGCCGCTCGCCACGAGCTGCGCGCCGACGAGCAGCGCGCCGCGCACGCGGTCGCCCACGAGCTTCAGGTCCTCCGCGAGGTGCGCGGGGTCGCCCACGTCGAGCTGCCAGCGGGCGTGCAGCGCCTCGCCGACGATCGGCACCTTCCGCAGCCACGCCGGCGCCGGCGGCAGCCCGTCGGCGAGCGACGCGCGGAGCCCGGCGAGGAGGCGCACGGCGTCGTCGGAGAGGGAGACGCCCACGTACGCGAGCGGCGCCACCACGACGGTGAGGAAGGCGAGCGTGGTGGCGGCGGCGGCGAGGGCGCGCCGGCCGCCGAGCGCCTGCACCAGCCGCTCGTGGAGCTTCCACGCCGAGGTCGCGAGGATGAGGGCCACGATGATCGCCGTCGCCACCGGGCGCACCACGAGGACGCAGCCGATGGCGAGCAGCGCCAGCAGCGCCAGCGCGATGTACTGCTCGAGACGGGGACGCGGCGTGGACATGCGCGGAGGGTCGGGGGGGGCGGGCCCCTCCGTCAAGGTGGCCGCCGGCGCGCCGCGGCGCCGGCGGCCCGCGGCTCAGCGCTCGATCGGGAGCCCCACGGCGTTGCCCCACTCCGTCCAGCTGCCGTCGTAGTTGCGGACGCGCCGGAAGCCGAGCAGGTAGGTGAGCACGAACCAGGTGTGGCTCGAGCGTTCGCCGATGCGGCAATAGACGATCGTGTCGTCGTCCGGCCGCAGCCCGTGCTCCTGCTCGTACAGCGTGCGCAGCTCGGCGGCCGGCCGGAAGGTGTGGGTCGCGGCGTCCACCGCGCGCGCCCACGGGATGTTCGCCGCGCCGGGGATGTGCCCGCCGCGCAGGGCGCCCTCCTGCGGGTACTCGGGCATGTGCAGCTTCTCGCCGCGGAACTCCTCGGGGCTCCGCACGTCCACGAGCGGCCGCCGGGCGCGCGCGTGCGCGAGCACCTCGTCGCGGAAGGCGCGCAGCGCCGTGTCGTCGCGGTCGCGCACCACGATGTTGCCCTCGGGGCGCCGCGTCCGCTCCGTCACGAGCGGCCGCCCCTCCTCGGCCCAGCGCAGGCGGCCGCCGTCCATGAGCCGGAGGTGCTCCACGCCGAAGAGGCGGAAGACCCAGAAGGCGTAGCAGGCCCACCAGTTGTTCTTGTCGCCGTAGAAGACGATGGTCGAGTCCTGGTTGATCCCCTTCGCGCGCAGGAGCTGCTGGAACCGCTCGCGGCCCACGTAGTCGCGCACGAGACCGTCGTTCAGGTCGTCGACCCAGTCGATCTTCACCGCGCCGGGGATGTGGCCGGTCTCGTAGAGCAGGAGGTCCTCGTCGCTCTCGACCAGCACGACCGACGGGTCGTCGAGCCGAGCCGCGACCCACTCGGTCGAGACGAGCACCTCGGGATGGGCGTAGCCGCGCGTCTCGATCGGCGTGACGGCGGCGAGGGGAGTGGGGTTCTCGGGCATGGGTGACAATCCTCCGTGGACCCGGAAATACGAGTCCGCCGCTCAGGATTGTCAAGCGGGGCTGCTGACGGGGCGTGCGCCTCGTCGCTCTGCGCGCTGCGGGCCGCGCATCCTCGGAGCCCGCTTCGCGGTCTCCTCGGGCGGCCCGACGCGCGCTCGCGACGAGGCGCACGCCCCCGGGCGGGGGCCGCCCGCCGGGGGGCGTCAGGCGATGGCGAGATGTGCCCGGCGCAGCGTGGCGCCCACGCGCGAGGCGAGCGACTTCGGGTTGACGGGCTTGGTGAGGTAGTCGTCCGCGCCGAGCGCGAAGGCGTCGGTCTCGGCGCTGTCGCCGCGGGCGGTGAGCACGATGACGGGCAGCGCGGCGGTGCGCACGCGCGCACGCAGCTCGCCCAGGGTCGCGAGCCCGTCGAGCCGGGGCATCTCGACGTCGAGCAGCACGAGGTCCACGCCCCCCTCCTCCACCGCGTCGAGCACGTCGAGGCCGTCGGCGGCCTCCCGCACGTCGTACCCGTCGCGCTCGAGCAGGGCGCGGAGGAAGCGCCGCATCTGCGGATCGTCGTCGGCGACGAGCACGCAGTGCCGTGCCGGGGCGCCGGGGCCCGCCGCCGGCGCCGGCGCGACCGGGTCGCGCACCAGTTGCAGCGGCCGCGCGGCCGGTGGCGCCCCGGGCGGGGCGGCGGCGACCGCCGGCTCGCCGACGACGCGCACGACTTCCTCGTAGGTCGTCACCCCGTCCCAGATCCGCTCGAGCGCGCTGCCGTGCAGCGAGGGCATTCCCTCGGCGCGGGCCGCGGCGGCGAGTTCCACCGCCGGCCGTTCCTCGCTGATCAGCCGCCGCAGCGCCGGCGTCACCGTGAGCACCTCGGGCACCAGCGTCCGGCCGCGGTACCCCGACCCGTCGCAGTGCTCGCAGCCGACGGCGCGCCGGGGGGCGCACGTCGAACGCCGGTCGGCAGGCGGCTGGGCGGGCGCGGGGAGCTCCTCGACGGGCATCGGCGTGCTGCAGTGCGCGCAGAGCATGCGCAGCAGCCGCTGCGCGACGACGCCCACGAGCACCGAGGCCGACTTGGCGCCGTCCACGCCGAGGTCGCGGAGGCGCACCGCGGCCGAGGCGGCGTCGTTGGTGTGGAGCGTGGTGAGCACGAGGTGGCCGGTGAGGCCGGCCTGCACCGCGATCCCGGCCGTCTCCGGGTCGCGCACCTCGCCCACCAGCACGATGTCGGGATCCTGGCGCAGCACCGAGCGCAGGGCGGCCGCGAAGCCGAGCCCCTGCGCCTCGTTCACCTGGACCTGGGAGATCCCGTTGAGCTGGTACTCGACGGGGTCCTCCACCGTCACGATGTTCACCTGCCCGGTGCGCAGCTCGGCGAGCGCCGCGTACAGCGTCGTCGTCTTGCCGCTCCCCGTGGGGCCGGTCACCACCACGAGCCCCTCGCGGTGCCCGAAGAGCGCGCGCAGGTCGGCGAGCGCGCGCGGGTGCATCCCGAGGTCCCCCAGGGTGAGGCGCAGCGTCCGCTCGTCCAGGATGCGGACCACCGCCTTCTCGCCGCGGCGCATCACGGGGATCGTCGAGATGCGCAGGTTCACCTGCTCGCCCCCGACGCGCGCGGTGGCGCGGCCGTCGTGGGGGCGCAGGCTGTCGGTGATGTCGAGCTTCGCGAGCACCTTGATCCGGCGCACCATGGCGAGCCCCGCCTTCTCGGGGAGGCGCATCACCTCGCGCAGGACCCCGTCGATGCGGTAGCGCACCACGAAGTCGCCGTCCATCGCCTCCACGTGGATGTCGCTCGCGCCGTCGTGCACCGCGTCGGCCACCACGAGCTCCACGAGCTGCGAGATCGGCGCCTCGAGCGCCGAGTCGCCCTCGCGCGCGCGCCGCTCGTCGCTCGTCTCGGTCTCGATGACGGCGGTGTAGGCCGGGCGCAGCCGGTCGATCAGCCGCTGCACGCTCCGCTCGGGCCGGTAGAGCTCGTCGAGCGCCTGCGCGATCGCCGCCGGGCTGGCGACCGCGAAGGTCACGTCGCGGCCGGTCACGAAGCCGAGCACGCGCTCGGTGTCGAGGTCGAAGGGGTTCGCGGTGGCGACGGCGAGCCAGTCGCCGTCGAGCGCGACGGGACAGACGTGGTGCCTGCGGCAGACCGCCTCCGGGAGGAGCGCCGTGAGGTGCTCGCCCAGGTCGTCGAGCCCGGCGAGCGGCAGCTTCAGCGACTCGGCGAGCGCCGTCGCGACCTGCCCGTCGCTCACCCAGCCCTCGGCGACGGCGGCCTCCCAGACCGAGGCGGCGCCGCCCGCCAGCAGCTGCGCCAGGCGCACGTCGTCGAGCAGGCCGTGCAGGGCGAGGAAGTGCCCCACCTGCGGGTCACGCGGTGCCGTTGCGCCTGCCGCCGTTGCTCCCACCGTCCGATCCCTCGGCCAGAGACACTGCGCCCCTTGCGGGGCGTGCTGCGTGCCAAGGAGGTATCGGGCGGTGGCACGCCGACTTGAGCCGGCTGTGCGGCGGGGCAGGGGGGGCGGCGCGCCGTCAGCTGGCGCCGGTGCGCACCCGGTTCAGCCGCTCCACGATGCCGCGCACCATGCGGCGCGGCGCGACGCGCTGCGACTGGATGAGGAGCCGGTTCCGGAAGCCAGGCACCACGGTGCCGCCGCGCCCGAGCGCCGCGACGGCCGCGTCGGCGACCGGCCCCACGTCCATCACCCCGGGCTGCCGGAAGAGCGCCCCCGACTCCGCCCCCGCGCGCGCCGCGAAGCCCGTGCGGGTGGGGCCGGGGCAGAGCGTCTGCACGATGACGCCGGTGTCGCGCAGCTCGCTCTCGAGCGCCTCGGAGAACGAGACGACGAATGCCTTCGTGGCGTAGTACACCGCCATGTACGGCCCCGGCTGGAAGCCGGCGACGGAGGCGACGTTGAGGACGTGACCGCGGCGGCGCGCGAGCATCCCGGGCAGCAGCCCGCGCGTGAGCGTGACGAGCGAGGTGACGTTCAGCTGGATCATCTCGAGCTGCACCGCCAGGTCGAGCTCGGCCACGCTCCCGGCCGCGCCGAAGCCGGCGTTGTTCACCAGCACGTCCACGCCCTGCCCCCGCCCCTCGAGCGCCGCGAGCAGCGCCGCCGCGCCGCCCGCCGTCGCGAGGTCGGCGGGCACCACGTCCACCGCGGGCGCGCCGAGCGCCTGCAGCTCCGCGCCGACCGCGGCGAGCCGGTCGGCCGACCGCGCGGTCAGGATGAGCCGGTCCGCGCGCGGGGCGAGCCGCTTCGCGATCTCGTAGCCGATGCCACCGGACGCGCCGGTGACGAGGATGGTGCCGAGCGACATGCGAGGTCCCTGGCGTCGAAGGGGAGGAGGGCCGGGCTCAGGTCCCGGTCAGGAGCACGATCTTGCCGCGCACGTGGCCGCCTTCGGAGAGCCGATGGGCCTCGGCGGCCTCGCGCAGCGGGAAGAGGTGGCCGACGACGGTGCGCACCCGACCGTCGGCCAGCAGCTCGGCGAGGCCGCGCAGGTCGTCGAGCGCGGGCTCGAGCAGCAGCGTGCGGGCGCGCGGTCCGCCGCGCAGGCGCGAGAGCTGCCCCGCGAGCCACCGCCGCGGCCCCGGCATGGTGTCCACGTAGGTGCCGTCGCGCGCGAGCAGGTGGCGCAGGTCGCCGAAGTGGAAGGCGTTCACCGTGTCGAAGACGACGTCGAACGGCCCCGCGAGCGTCCGCGCGTCGGTGGCGCGGTAGTCCAGCGCCTCCGCGCCGAGGCCCCGCACCAGGTCGAGGTTGGCCGCGCCGCAGGTGCCGGTCACCTCGGCGCCGCGGGCGCGCGCGATCTGCACCGCGAAGGTCCCGAGCCCGCCCGCGGCCCCGATCACCAGCACGCGCTGCCCCGCCCGCACGGGCGCGAGGCGCGTCAGCGCCACCCACGCCGAGAGCCCGGAGCCGCACACCCCCGCCGCCTCCCGGTCGGTGACGGCGGCCGGGGTCGCGAGCAGCTGCGTCGCGGGCACCGCCGCGAACTCCGCGTACGTGCCCGCCTCGCCCCGGAACGCGACCGTCCAGCCGAACACCCGGTCGCCGGGCCGGAACCCGGTGACCTCCTCGCCCACCGCGGCCACCTCGCCGGCGAGGTCGGAGCCCGGGACGTACGGGGGCCGCCTCGCCGACACGAGCCGCAGCTCGCCCTTGCGGAGCTTCCAGTCGAGCGGGTTCACGCCCGCCGCGCGCACGCGCACCAGCACCTCGCCGGGGCGCGGCACCGGCGGCGGCACCTCGCGCAGCTCGAGCACCTCGGGCCCGCCGAAGCGGGTGACGATCACGGCCAGCATCGACGACGCCCTCCCCGTGGTCAGGTCGTGGCGACCGGCGCCACCGCGGGCGCCAGCACCTTGTAGAGCACCGGGGTCACCAGCCGGGCGAGCAGCGTGGAGCTCACGAGCCCGCCGATGATGACCCACGCCAGCGGAGCGTAGAGTGCCGTGCCCTGCAGCGCCACCGGCAGCAGGCCGCCGATCGCGGTGAGGGTGGTGAGCACGATGGGCAGGAAGCGCACCTCGCCCGCCTGCTGGATCGCGTCGTCGAGCGCCATCCCCTGCGCCCGGAGCTGGTTGGTGAAGTCCACCAGCAGGATCGAGGTCTTGATCTCGATGCCGATGAGCGCCACGAACCCGATCGTCGCCGTGAACGAGAGCGTGTTCCCGGTCAGGAAGAGCGCCACGATCCCGCCCAGCACCCCGAGCGGGATCACCGACGCCACGATCAGCGTGCTCCGGAAGGTGCGGAACTCCAGCACGAGGATCGCGAGGATCAGGAAGGTCGCCACGACGATCGCGGTGCCGATCCCGCCGAAGCTCTCCTCCCGGCTCTCGAGCTCGCCCGCCGCCACGACGCCGTAGCCGGCGGGGAGCGGCACCGTGTCGAGCGCCGCCAGCACCGCCTGTGTCACCGCGTTCGTGTTGTACCCGGTGCGCACCTCGGCGGTGACGGTGACGCTGCGCTCGCGGTCGTGGCGCTGGATGAGCGGCGGCGACGCCACCGGGTGGATCGACGCCACCTGCCGCAGCGGCGTGAGCGCGCCCGACGCGGCGGGCACGTAGATCCGGTCGAGCGCCTCGGGCGTCGGGCGACCGGCGCGCGCCAGGCGCACCACCACCGGGCGGGACTCGCCGTCGGCCTCGCGCAGCTGGCCCGCGGGGAGCCCGGCGAGCCCGAGGCGCACCGTGCGGTCGAGCTCGGCCACCGGGATGCCCAGGAGCCCCGCCTTCTCGCGGTCCACCGCCACCCGCAGGTCGGTGCGGCGCAGGCGGAGCGGGTTGGTGACGTACCGCGTCCCCTCCGTCGCCTTCAGCACCCGCTCCAGCCGGGCGGCGACGGCCCGCAGCGAGTCGAGGTCGGGGCCGCTCGCCCGCAGCGCGATCGGCGCGTCGATCGGGGGGCCGTTCTCGAACTCGCGCAGCTCGAGCCGGGCCCCGGGCCACGCGGCGAGCTCGGCGCGGAGCGAGTCGAGCAGCGCCGGCGTCGTCGCGGGATCGTAGCGGTGCAGCGTGACGAACAGCTGCCCCGTGCTGGCGTTCTCGTAGCGCGGGAAGACGTTGTAGTACACCTGCGGGTTGTCGCGCCCCACGTTGGTGAAGACGCCCCGCACCGCCGCCCGGGCGCGCAGCACCCGCTCCGCGTGGCGCGCCGCGCTGTCGGTCGCCGCGAGGCTCGCGCCATCCGGGGCGCGGATGTCCACCCGGAACTGCGGCGTCTCCGCCTTCGGGAAGAGCGAGAAGCCCACCGCCGGCACGAGCGCGGCGCTCAACGCCACCAGCGCGGCGGCCCCGGCCAGCGTGGCGCGCGGCGCCGCGAGCGCGCGGTGCAGCAGCGGCGCGTAGGTCCGCCGGATCGCGCGGTCGAAGGCCTGCAGCGCGCGGTTGCCATGCGGGTCGTCGTCGGCCCGGAGCAGCACGCTGGCGAGCCACGGGATGATGGTGAGCGACACGAGCAGCGAGGCGAGCACCGTGTACACCACCGTGACCGGCAGCGACCGGATGTACTTCCCCGGCAGCCCCGGGAGCATGAGCAGCGGCACGAAGGCGAACACGAGCGTGGCGGTGCAGCCGAGCACCGCGACCGCGATCTGCCGCGTGCCCAGGATCGCCGCCTCGGTGCGGCCGTGCCCCTGCCGGCGGAACCGCGCGATGTTCTCGACCACCACGATCGAGTCGTCCACCAGCAGCCCCAGCGCGATCACGAACCCGACGATCGAGAGCTGGTTGATGCTGTAGCCGGTGGCCTGCAGCGCCGCGAGGCCGATCGCGAGCGAGAGGGGGATGGAGATCATCACCACGAGCGACGCCCTGAGCCCGAGCGGCAGGAGCGTCACCAGCACGAGCCCGATCGCGATCAGGAAGTCCTCGCCGAGCCGGGCGAGGCGCCGCTCGACGTTGGCCGCCTGGTCGAAGGCGCGGTGCAGGGTGATCCCGGCGGGGAGCGCCGCCTCGAGCCGGTCGAGCTCGGCGTAGACCGCGTCGCGCACCCGGCCGACGTTCTGGCCCTCCTGCTGCGTGACCGTGACGAACACCGCCCGCTCCCCGTCGTACCGCGCCACGTGCGTCGGGTCGGCGTCGCCCCACTCCACCCGGGCCACGTCGCCCACGCGCACGAGCTGCCCCTCGGCGCCCGCGATCACGGTGCGGCGCACCTCCTCGAGCGTGCCGTAGCTGCCGGTCGTCCTCACGTTGAAGCGACGCGCGCCGGCGTCCACGCTCCCGCCCGGGATGTCGGCGCTCTCGCCGCCGATCGCCTGCAGCACGAGCCCGGGGGGCAGGCGCAGCGCCGCGAGGCGCCCGAGGTCGAGCTGCACCTGCACCTCGCGCGCGGGCGCGCCCCAGCGCTCCGCGCGGCGTACCCCCGCGACCGTCTCCAGCCGGTCCTCGATCACCTCCGCGATCGAGTCGAGCTGGCGGTACGGCGCGGCCGGGCCCGTGAGCGCGAGCTGCAGGATGCTGACGTCGAGCGCGCTCGACTTCTTCACGGTGAGCGCGGCGAGCTCGGCCGGCATCGCGGGCCGCAGCGCGTTCACCTCGCGCAGCACCTCGTCGTACTTCCGGTCGGCGTCGCTGTCGGCCCGGAACTCGGCGAAGATCGTGGCGAGGCCGTCGTCCACCCGGGTCTCGAGGTGCTTCAGCTCGTCGAGCTCGCCCAGCCGCTCCTCGATCGGCTTGGCCACGAGCCGCTCGATGTCGGTCGGCGTGGCACCGGGGTAGACGGCCACGACGGTGTAGCTGGGGATCGGGAAGGTCGGGTCCTCGGCGCGGGGGATGTCGCGCCAGGCGAGGGCGCCCACCAGCACCAGCATGACGAACAGGATGACCGTCAGCTGCCAGTTGCGGACGCTGAAGTCGGCGATCCTCATGGCGTCACCCGCACGGCGTCGCCGTCGTCGAGGAACGCCGCCCCGTCGGTCACCACGAGCGCGGCGCCGTCGAGCCCGCCACGCAGCGCCACGCGCCCGTCGGCGATGAAGGCGACCTGCACGCTGCGGCGCACCGCGCGCGTGCGGTCGGCGGTGAGGACGAAGACGATCCCCTCGGCGCTGTCGGCCTCCACGAGCGCCTCGACCGGGATGCTGGGGAGCGTGCCGGCGGCCGACGGCGCGATGGTGACCCGCGCCACGAGCCCCGTCGGCAGGGTCTCCGCCCCGTCGAGCGCGATGGCGACGGCGTACGTCCCCGGCCCCGGCGTGGCCGCCGCGGCGATCTCGGTGACGCGCCCGGCGAAGGTGCGACCGGGGAGGGCGTCGAAGGTCACGCGCGCGGGGTCGCCGCGCCGCACGCGGACCACGTCGCGGTCGGCAAGCCCCGCGCGCACCACCGCACCCCGGGCGCCGCTCGCGAGCCGCACGACCGGCTGCCCCGGGGTCACCAGCGCGCCCGGTTCGGCCGAGCGCTGCAGGACGGTGCCGGCGAACGGGGCCGTGACGACGGCGTAGCGGCGGTTGAAGGTCGCGGCCTCGTGGTCGGCACGCGCGATGTCGAGCGCGGTCCGCGCGTCCTCGTACTGCGCGCGGGTCACGACGCTGTCGGCGTACAGCCGGCTGGCTCGCTCGAAGTCGCGCTCGGCCTTGTCGAGGGCCGCCTTCGCCTTCGCGACGCCGGCGTCCACCTCGCGCGGCTCGAGCGTCGCGAGGACCTGGCCGGCGCGGACCCGGTCGCCGGCGTCCACCAGCACCCGGGCGACGACGCCACCGACCTTGAAGCTGAGCGGGATCTCGTCGCGCGCGCCGAGGGTGCCCGAGACCTCGATCGGTCGGCTGACGGGCACCTCGGTGACGGGGGCGAGCCGCACGGCGTGGGGCTCGGCGACCGGCGCCTCCCGCGGGCGGCCGCCACAGGCGGCGGCCAGCAGGAGGAGCACGGCAGTGGTGCTGCGTCGGGTCACGGGCATGGTGCCTCCCTCGCCCTCACAGGGGCAGCGTCCGCAGGGCCGCGGCGCGCTCGAGCTCGACCCACCGGGCCGCACTCGTGTAGGTGGTGATGATCTGGTTCAGGCCGGCGCTGGTGAAGGCGGTGCGCGCGTCGAGGAACTCCACGTACGGGGCGAGCCCCTCCTCGTACCGCCGCCGCACGAGCTCGAACGTGCGCGTCGCGGCGGCCAGGCGCTCCGCGGCCGTGGCCACCGCGAGACGCCCGGTGAGCCACGCGTCGTGCGCCTGCCGCACGTCGAGCTCCACGAGCCGCTCCGCGTCGGCGAGCGCCGCGCGCGCCTGCTCCTCCGCGAGCCGGGCCGCGTCCCGCCGCGCCCGGGTACGGCCACCGGCGAAGAGGTTCCACTGCAGGGCGACGGTGCCGACCGCGACGTCGTTGTCCGCGCCGAAGCGGAGTTCGTTGCCGAGCCAGCCGTAGTCGAAGGCGATGGCGAGCGACGGGAGGTAGCCGGCCGACGCGAGGCGCACCTGCCCTCGCGAGGCGTCCACCCCGGCCCGCGCGCGGGCCAGTTCCTCGCGGCGCGCACGCGCGGAGGCGAGGGCGGCGTCGAGGGAGAGCTCGCGCCCGGCCAGCAGCGCGGAGTCGGCCAGCAGCGGCATCGGCTGGTCGATCGGGCGGCCGAGGAGCTGGTTCAGCGCCCGGCGCGCGGCATCGCGCTGGCGCTCGGCGTCGTCGAGCAGCTGGACCGCCTCGGCGCGCTCGGCCCTGGCCCGCAGCACGAGGTCGGGCGTCCCCCGGCCCGCCGCGACGAGCCGCTCGTTGACCCGCAGGTTCTCGTCCAGGAGCGCGAGGGTGCTCCGGTACAGTTCCACGGCCCGCGAGGCCGCCCCGTAGCGGAGGTAGCCGCCCTGGACGCTCGCGGCGAGCTGTCGGGCCGCGGCACCGAGCTGCCCCTGCTGCGCGCGCCGCTGCGCGTCGGCGATCGCGTTGGCGGCCCAGATCTCGGGGTTCACCACCGGCAGCGACGCGCGCACCCGCACGTCCTGCCGGAACGGGATGACGATCTCGAGGTCGGTCGGAAACTGGCTGGTCCCGGTGAGCTCGTTGAGCGCGGCGTAGGCCGGGTTGATGAGCGCTCCCAGGTCGGCCCCACCGGCCTGCACCGGCGCGTAGCTGGCGGCGACATCCACGCTCGGCAAGTACAGCCCGCGGGCCTCCCGGACCCGCGCCCGACTGGCCCGCTCGGCCAACCGCTCCTGGAGCAGCGCCAGGTTGTTCCGCAGCCCCTCTTCGACGAGCGGCGCGAGCGGGTCCTGCTGCGCCTTGGCGGTGGCGCCGCCGCGGGCCGCGATCAGGAAGAGCAGGACAAGGAGCACTCTTATCATGGTTCCGTTACCTAACAGCGTTACATTGAGCTACAAAAAAAGAACTGCCCTCCTCAGCGCTGCCGCAGAAGCCCCCTCAGCAGGGCGACGACCATGATGTCACCCGTGGTGCGCGCGTCCCGCCAGTGGATCCACTCGTCGTCCGGCCGCTGGTGGGTGAGGTGCAGCGACACGATACCATGCACGCCAGCCCAGAGTACCTGCGACAGCGCCTCGGCGTCCCCGAACTCCTGGCGGAACCGGCCCGCCGCGAGCGCCTCCTCCACCGCCTCGCGGAGGAAGGCGTAGGCATCCTCCTCGGGGTTGCCACGCTCGATGTCCACCGTCGCGGGGACATCGTGGGGCTGGGCCGTCATGAACAGGAAGCGGTAGTGGCTGGGATTCTCCAGACCGAACTGGATGTAGGCCTGCCCGATCCGAAGGATCCGCTCCACCGGATCCTCGATGCGCCCGATGCGCTGGAATGCGTGCGCCAGCCGCCGGAAGTCCTGCGCGCACAGTTCCGACAGCAGCGCGTGCTTGTCCCGGAAGTGGTGGTAGATGGCGGTCGGCGTGTACTCGATGCGCTTGGCGATCTCGCGCATGGTGACCGCCTCGACCCCATCCCGCACGAACAGCTCACGTGCCGCATCCAGGATCAACTGGCGCGTCTCGGCCCGGTCCCGTTCACGGCGCTCCTTGGCTCCCATATCGGTGACAGGTAATCTAACGATGTTAGGTCGCTTGTCAATAAGCTCTCTACTCTCCTTGGGCAGGTCGGCCCGACCGTCTCGCAGCGCGCGTCTGGCCGCCCGAGGAGACCGCGCAGCGGGCTCCGCGGATCGGCGGGCAGCAGCGCGCAGCGACGGTCAGGCCGCTTGCCCAAGGGGAGCGCCGACCGGGAGGCTTTGCCCGCGAAGGCGTGGCGGCTCAGGGCGACGCGGAGACGCGCGCGCCGACGTAGACCACGCGGGTGACGGCACCTTGCCAGCCGGCAGGGCGGGCATCGAACAGGTTGTCCACGCCGGCGGAGAGCTCGAGGCCGCGCAGCACGCGCGCCTGCGCGCTCACGTCCACCGCGAACAGCGCCCCCTGCTCGTCCACCACGCCGAACGTGCCGTCCGGCAGCGTGCCGACGAGCGGGGCGGCGGCCGTGTAGCGGCCGGTCAGGTCCAGGCGCGGCAGCCCCGTCACCGAGAAGCGGTGCGTGCCCCGCACGCGCGCGGTGTGCGGCGCGCGGCGGTTGAGCGGGATGTCGAGCACGAGGTTGCGCGCATCCAGGTACTCGTAGCCCGCGGAGGCCGCCCACCGGGCCGACTCGTAGCGGACCGAGAGTTCCGCACCCTGCGTGCGCGCCTGCTCGATGTTCCGGGGCTGGAAGATGATGAGCCCGTCGGGGGTGGAGCCCGCGACCACGGCCTGGTCGATCAGGTTGTCGATCGCGTTGCGGTAGACCTCGCCCTCGACGGCGAGGCCCGGCACGGGCGCCCAGGTGGCACCCGCCGACAGCTGCCACGAACTCTCGGGCTCCAGCTCCGTGTTGCCCTGGATCGTGTAGCCCGCACTCACGTTCGCGAAGGTCCAGCCCAGCTCCTTGAAGCTCGGGCCGCGGAAGCCGCGCCCGAGCGCCGTGCGCAGGCGCAGGCGGCTCGAGGGCTCCCACGCCACCCCGGCGCTCGGCGCGATCGCACTGCCCCAGCGGCTGTTGTACGTGTAGCGCACGGCGGCGTTGAGGTACACGGCGCCGAGCGCGACCACGTCCTGCGCATAGCCCTCGAGCATCTGGTCGGAGAGCGCGCCGCCGACCAGCTTGTCGGCGGCCTCGACGCGACGCGTGCTCGCCTCGAGCCCCGCGTCGAGCAGGTGGGCGCCACCGATCCGCCGACTGTGGGCGAGGAGCGCGCGCCAGGTCTGCTCGTGCTGCGTGGGCGGCCCGGTACCCTCGACCGGCTCGAGGCCGTTCGCCGCGCGGTACTGGTGCGTGTAGTCCTGCCCGAAGGCCCGCAGGCGCCACGTCCCGCCGAGGCGCTCCAGCGATCCCTCGGCCCAGCCGGAGATGCCCCGGTTGTCATTGAAGCCGTAGGCGTCGCCCGAGAGGGGCCAGCGCTGCCGTTCGCGCATGGCGCTGACGTCGGCGCGCAGCGCGAGCCCGCCGCCGGTCACGTGGCGCACCGTGCCCCGCAGGTCAGCGACCCCCTGGTAGGTGCCCTCCCGGTCCACCTGCCCCGCGATGCGGTCCTGCTGCCGCCAGCCGCCGCTCACCCGCCAGGCGACGCGGCCGCCCTGGCTGGCGGAGAGCTGCCCCTCGAGCCGGCCGAGCGAGCCCGCGCGAGCGATCCCCTCGACCTCGAGTGGCCCGTCCGGCGCGCGGGTGACGAGGTTGATCACCCCGCCGAGGGCCTGCGAGCCGTAGATCGCCGAGAGGGGGCCCTTCACCACCTCGATCTGCTCGAGCCCGACGGTGGAGAGGCGGCTCAGGTCGCGATCCTCGAGCTGGGCGCCCGCCGTCGGCTCCCCATCCACCAGCACCAGCACCCGGCTCTCGCCGATGCCACGGATCATGACGCCGTTCGACGCGGGGGGCGACGACATCTGCTGCAGCCCGGGCAGCTCCTGCAGCACCTGGTCCACCGACGGCGCGGCGCTGGCAAGCAACTCGTCGCGCGAGACCGTGGTGACGGGCACCACGATCTCCTCGGCTCCCTGCGTGCGCCGCGCCGCCGTGCTCACCACGTCGGGCAGCGCGACGGGCGCCGGCTCGAGCAGCAGCTCGAGCGCCGCGCCCGGCAGCGACGGCACGGGATGCTGCGCCGGCCGGTAGCCGACGAAGGTGAGGCGGAGCGTGTCGGGCAGGACGACGAAGCCCCCCAGCCGGAAGCTCCCGTCGCCCGCGGTGTACGCCTCGTGGCCGGCGCGCACGAGGCGCACCCGCACGCCGGCGAGCGGCGCGCGGGTGGCGGCATCGAGCACGCGCCCGGCGAGGCGGGCCACGTCGAGTTCCTGGGCGGATGCGCCGGCGGGCGCCGCGGCGAGCGCGGCGGCCACCAGCAGCATCCGGTGCCGCGACCCCCGGCTCACTGGATCTTCGAGTACCGGATCGAGGGGAACCCGCTCTGCGTCGCGTTGGCGGGGTTGTAGTAGTCCACCACCTGCAGCTTGTACACGGCGCTGCCGACGCGGACCAGGTAGATGTTGAACGTCGGGTAGAAGCGGTTCGGCGCGTTCTGCGGGTCGAGGTTGTAGAGGAACGGTCCCTTCGGGTCGTCGAACGAGTTCGGGATCGGCCCGGTGATCTGCGCGAAGAACGCCGCGTACTGGGCGGCGTTGCCCGCGTTCGTCAGCGCGTCGAACGACTCGTTGGCCTCGAGCGGGAAGGTGCCGGCGGTGCAGCCCTGCGCGCCGTTCACGGCGATCTCGACGTTGGCGTTCACCCGCACGTCCCAGTTGCACCCGCTCGGCGTGGCCACCACCTGCTGGGTCGTGAGGTTGAAGTACACGCTCCCGCCCGCCGGCACCGTGGAGCCGAGGTTCGCCGCCGCGCCCGGCGCCCCGGCGCCGTCCTGCAGCCGGAAGCGGATGCGCACGTAGGTGAGTGCCGCCTGGTTCGCCGTCCCGGTCACGAAGATCGAGTCGATGCGGACCACCGCGAAGCCGTTGGCCGCCGTGGCCCGGCGGAACTTCCACGCGCGCTGCTGGTTCGCCACGAGCTGCGACTGCCCGGGCTGCGCCGCCGCCGGGTTGGGGCGGAACCAGTTGGTGAGGTCCGGCGCCAGCGAGGCCACGGTGAAGCTCCCCGCCGCCGGGATGTCGGCCGCCGTCACGGCGTCGAACGCGGCCTGCTGGTTGGCCCGCGTGAAGCCGATGACCTGCTGCGGCGTGGCGCTGGCGTTGTTCTCGAGGTTGTACCCGGCGACCCCCTTCGGCCCGGCGACGCCGCCGTTCAGGCGGATCTCGAAGCGCCGGAAGGCGAGGTCCCAGTTCTGGTCGGTGGTCGGGCTGGTCACCGTCACTTCCTGCCCGGTGCCCAGGTTGAAGTACCGGTAGGCGGTCGTGGACGAGGCGTCGATCGTCACTTCCGACGTGGGCCCCGGCGGCGGCGGCGCGGCGCTGTCGTCGCCGCAGGCTGCGGCGAGGACCAGCAGGGGAAGGACGGAAGCGACGGAGACGGGGACGCGAGGGGCACGCACGGATGACGACGGCACGGGGGAGAGTCCTTGCGACGCGAGTGGGACCGGTGACGCGGACGGCTCATGACCGCCGCGCGAGAAGACTGCGACAGATTCGATGGCCCCTCGGCTACCGTCAATTCCGGTTGACTACCCAAGGCCGGCCGCAGGCGCCCGGAGGACTCCGGAGATCCGATCCAGGATGTCCCGATTCATCGTTTTTCCCGTCAATCATTTACGGCACCGCTGCCGGATCATGCCCCCACGGCCCGACGCCCCGGGGGACCGGGAAGACTCCCCGGAAGTCCGGTGGCCTTGCCATATCTATCCTTTCATCCGATAATTCGGATGAAATGAGCGCCGCCCCCTCCCTCCTCGAGCAGATGAGCGTCCTCGCGGAACCGATCCGCGGGCGGCTCCTGCTCGTGCTCGAGGCCCACGAGTGCTCGGTGTCCGAGCTCTGCACCGTGCTCCAGTTGCCGCAGAGCACGGTGAGCCGGCACCTCAGGCTCCTCAGCGACGAGGGATGGCTCACGAGCCGCGCCGACGGCACCAGCCGCCACTACCGGATGGCGGCGCGCACGCTCCCACCCGAGCTGGCGCAGCTCTGGCGCCTGGTGCGCCGCGAGCTCGAGGGCTCGCGCGCGGCGGCGCAGGACGCGAAGCGCATGGGGATGGTGCTGGCGCGGCGGCGCGAGGGGTCGAAGGCGTTCTTCGCGACGGCGGCAGGCGAGTGGGATCGCCTGCGCATCGAGCTCTTCGGCGAGCGGGCGGAGCTGCTCGGCCTGCTGGGGCTCCTCGATCCCGCGTGGGTGGTGGGCGACCTCGGCTGTGGCGGCGGGCAGGTGGCGGCCGCGCTCGCGCCGTTCGTGACGCGGGTCGTCGCGGTGGACGAGTCGCCCGAGATGCTCGAGGCGGCCCGGGCGCGGCTCGGCCTCCTCCCCAACGTGCTCGTGCGGCGCGGGGCGCTCGAGGCGCTCCCGCTCGACGACGCGCAGCTCGACGCCGCGATCCTCTCGCTGGTGCTGCACCACGTCGCCGAGCCCGCCCACGTGCTGCACGAGGCGGCGCGGGTGCTGCGGCCGGGTGGCCGCCTGCTCCTCGTGGACATGCTGCCGCACGACCGCGAGGAGTACCGCCAGGCGATGGGCCACGCCTGGCTCGGCTTCGACGAGCCGCAGCTCGCCGCCTGGCTGCTCGACGCCGGCTTCGCCGACGTCCGCTATCGCCCCCTCATGCCCGACCCGCGCGCCCGGGGTCCGGGCCTCTTCGCCGCGAGCGCCGTCCGGCTCGCCGCCCGCTGACCGTCACCGACACGCCGTTCCGTCCCACTTCGCCCGAGGACCCGATGACCGCCACGACCCCGACCCGTCCCCTCGTCTCCTCCGCCCTCGACCGGCCGGCCTTCAAGGTGAAGGACCTGGGCCTGGCCGAGTGGGGCCGCAAGGAGATCCGGCTCGCGGAGTACGAGATGCCCGGCCTGATGGCGCTGCGCGAGCAGTACCGCGGGCAGCGGCCGCTCGCCGGCGCCCGCATCATGGGCTCGCTCCACATGACGGTGCAGACCGCCGTGCTGATCGAGACGCTCGTCGAGCTCGGCGCCGACGTGCGCTGGGTGAGCTGCAACATCTTCAGCACGCAGGACCACGCGGCCGCCGCGGTCGTCGTCGGCCCGCGGGGCACGGTGGACGCCCCGGCCGGCGTGCCGGTCTTCGCCTGGAAGGGCGAGACGCTTGAGGAGTACTGGTGGTGCACCGAGCAGGCGCTCATGTGGCCCGACGGCCAGGGGCCCAACCTGCTGCTCGACGACGGCGGCGACGCCACGCTCCTCGTGCACAAGGGCGCGGAGTTCGAGCGCGCGGGCGCGGTCCCGGCGTTCGACGCCGAGCGCGACCCCGAGGAGTGGGGGGTGATCCTCGACCTGCTGCGCGCCGAGCAGCGGAGGCACCCGGGCCGCTGGACCGCCGTGCTCGCCGGGATCCACGGCGTCTCCGAGGAGACGACCACCGGCGTCCACCGGCTCTACGAGATGACGGCGGCCGGCACCCTCGCGTTCCCGGCGATCAACGTGAACGACAGCGTGACCAAGTCGAAGTTCGACAACCTCTACGGCTGCCGGCACTCGCTCACCGACGGGATCCTGCGCGCGAGCGACGTGATGCTGGCGGGCAAGGTCGCCGTCGTGATGGGCTACGGCGACGTGGGCAAGGGGTGCTGCCAGGCGCTGAAGGGCCAGGGCGCGCGCGTCATCGTGACCGAGATCGACCCCATCTGCGCCCTGCAGGCGGCGATGGAGGGCTACCAGGTCACGACGCTCGAGGAGGTGGTCGAGACCGCCGACCTCTTCATCACGGCCACGGGGAACCGCAACATCATCACCGTCGAGCACATGGCGCGGATGAAGGACAAGGCGATCGTCGGCAACATCGGCCACTTCGACAACGAGATCGACATGGCCGGGCTGAAGAAGGCCGGGGTCACCCGCGTCAACATCAAGCCGCAGTTCGACGAGTTCGTCTTCCCCGACGGCCACAGCGTGCTGATCCTCGCCGAGGGCCGGCTGCTCAACCTCGGCTGCGCGACGGGCCACCCGAGCTTCGTGATGAGCTGCTCGTTCACGAACCAGGTGGTCGCCCAGATCGACCTGCACCTGCACGCGCAGGGCAAGCCGACCGTCTCGGGGACGGTGTACGCCGAGAAGAAGGTGTACACCCTGCCGAAGAAGCTCGACGAGCAGGTGGCGCGGCTGCACCTCGACAAGCTCGGCGTGAAGCTCACGCGGCTCACGCCCGAGCAGGCGGCGTACATCGGGGTGCCGGTCGAGGGGCCGTACAAGCCGGAGCATTATCGGTACTAGTTCTCGGGCGTGGAGCGTCGGGCGTCGTGCGCTGCGAGTCGCCCGACGCCCGACGCACGACGCGCGACGCTCGACGCTCGACGCTCGACGCCCGACGCCCGACGCCCGACGCCCGACGCCCACCCTCCCCCGCCCCCATGCGCCCCCTCGCCCCGCTCCTCCTCGCCCTGCTCGCCACCCCGCTCGCCGCCCAGCGCGCCGAGCCGGTGCGCCTGCTTCCCTGGTCGCGGCAGATCGCCGTGCGCGAGCAGTGGCTCGCGGCGCGGCACGCGCAGCTCTTGCCGATGATGCGCCGGCACGGGATCGGGATGTGGATCGTGGTGAACGAGGAGTTCCACGACGACCCGGTCGTGCCGTACGTGGCGCCGCCGCGGGTCTACACGGGGAACCGCGACCTCTTCGTGTTCGTGGACGCGGGGGAGGCCGGGCTGCGGAAGGTGGCGCTCACCGGCTACGCCGAGGACAACCTGAGCCGCTTCTTCGAGAGCGACGAGGAGCCGCGGCCGCCGGCGCAGGCGCTGAGGCAGCTCTACGACGAGCACCAGCCGGCGACGATCGGCCTCTCGATCGGCGGCGGGCGCGGGCAGACGCGGAGTCTCACCCACGACACGTACACCTGGCTGGCGGAGGCGCTGGGGCCGGAGGCGACGGCGCGGTTCCGCAGCGCCGCCGGGCTCATCGAGGAGTACCTCGACACGCGCCTGCCGGAGGAGAAGCCGCACTACACCGTCGCGGTGGCGCTCACCGAGTAGCTCGCGCGGCGCGCCCTCTCGAACGAGGTGATCACCCCGGGCCGCACCACGGTGGGCGACGTGCGCCGCTGGCTCTACGACGCGCTCTGGACCGCCGGCGTGCGCACCTGGTTCCAGCCCGACCTGCGGGTGCAGCGGCAGGGCGGCCCCGCGCCGACCTCGCGCGGCTTCCTCGCGGTGGCGCCCGAGAGCACCGTGATCCGCCCGGGCGACGTGGTGCACCTCGACGTCGGCCTCACGTACATGGGCTTCGACACCGACTGGCAGAAGATGGCCTACGTGCTGAGGCCCGGCGAGCGGGACGTCCCCGAGGGCCTCAAGCGCGCGATGCGCAACACCAACGTGCTGCAGGACGCGCTGATGCGCCGCCACTCGCGCCCCGGGCGGCCGGCCGGCGAGGTGTACCGCGCCACGATGGCCGAGATGGACTCGCTGGGCATCGCGGCGATGATCTACTCCCACCCGATCGGCGCGCAGGGCCACGGCCTCGGCGCGAGCATCGACTTCCGTTCCGCCATCCGGCAGGCGTCGAGCCAGGGGAAGCCGCTGCGGAAGGGCTCCTACATCTCGGTCGAGCTCAACACGAGGACGCCGGTCCCCGAATGGGGCGGGCAGGAGGTCTTCGTGATGATGGAGGACGACGCCTGGCTCGACGACGACGGGTGGCAGTTCTTCCGCCCGCGCCAGGAGGCGTGGTACCTCATCCGGCCCCGGTGACGGCGCGGCCGGGGCGCCGGGTGGCTCCCGCCCGGCAACGCGCTTACTCTCCCCGCATCCCCGTCCGGATCGTCGCCTGACCCAGCGGCTCCTCCCCCTCGTCGCGCTCCTCGCGGCCGTCGCCCCCGGGGATCGTCGCGCCGCCACGGTCGCGTCCGCGAGATCGCCTTCCGCCACGCGTTCATCCTCGATGCCGTCGGCCTGGCCGGCACGGTGACCCCATGACGACACCCGTGACGAGGGCGATGCCCGACGGGGAGATGATCCGGCGGATCACCGGCCTGCTGGTGGTGGCGCTCCTCGTGGCCGGGAGCTTCCGCGTGCTGTGGGCCTTCCTGCCCGCGATGATCTGGGCCGCGACGATCGTCATCTCGACGTGGCCCGTCCTGCGCTGGGTGGAGGGGCGCCTCGCCGGCCGGCGCGGGCCGGCGGTCGCCGTGCTGACCACGATCATCCTGCTGACGGTCCTGCTCCCCATCATCGCGGCGATCCTCGCGCTCGTGGACCACGGCGACGACCTGACGCGCATCGCCAGGGCCATCGCCGAGGCCGGCATCCCCGCGCCCCCCGCGTGGCTGGCCGGGATCCCCATCGTGGGGCGGCGGTGGAACGCGGCGTGGGCGCAGCTGGCGGCGGTGCCGCCCGAGCAGCTGCCCGAGCACCTCGCGCCCTACGCGAGGCAGGCCGCGGAGTGGCTCAAGACCATGATCGGCGGGATCTTCGGCGTCGTGGTGCAGCTCCTCCTCACCGCGATCATCTGCGCGATCCTCTACGGGTCGGGCGAGAAGGTGGCGGCGCGGTTCCTCGCCTTCGCGCGGCGACTGGCCGGCCCGCAGGGCGAGGCGATGTCGGTGCTGGCGGCGCGTTCCGTCCGGGGGGTCGCGACCGGCGTGGTGGTCACGGCGATCGTCCAGGCGGTCATCTCCGGCATCGCGCTCGCGGTCGCCGGGATCCCGGGGGCCGGGCTGCTGACGGCCATCGTCTTCATGTGCTGCCTCGCGCAGCTCGGGCCGATCCTCGTCCTCCTCGCCGCCACGGGCTGGCTCTTCTGGAAGGGGCAGACGACGGCGGCGATCGTCTTCCTCGTCGCCTCGCTCGCGATCGGCACGCTCGACAACTTCCTCCGCCCGGTGCTCATCAGGAAGGGCGCCGACCTGCCCCTGCTGCTCGTCTTCGCGGGGGTGATCGGCGGCATCCTGGCGTTCGGCATCCTCGGGATCTTCATCGGCCCGGTGCTGCTGGCGGCGACGAAGTCGCTCTTCGACGTCTGGCTGGAGCCGGCGGCGGCGCCTTCGACCGCCGGCTGAGGCCGGTCGCGCTCACGGACGGTGCACCACGGCGCCGTCCTTGAGCACCAGCCGCACGCGCCGCAGCGCGCCGATCTCGCGGGTGGGGTCGCCCTCGACGGCGACGAGGTCGGCCAGGAGCCCCGGCGCGATGCGCCCGAGCCGGTCGTCGAGGTGGAAGAGCCGGGCGTTGACGCTCGTCGCGGCCTGCAGCGCCGCGAGCGGCGTCATGCCGTAGTCCACCATCAGCTCCAGCTCGCGCACGTTGTCGCCGTGCGCGTAGACCCCGACATCGCCCCCGAAGCAGATGGTCACGCCGGCGTCGAGCGCCGCGCGGAAGCTGCGGCGCTTCTGCGCGAGCCGCGCGGGCTCCGGGTCGCGACCCTTCCGCCAGCCGGCGTACTGCTCGGTCGCGTCGGACGCGGCGAGCGTGGGGCAGAGGGCGACCCCGCGCTCCGCCATCAGCCGGAAGACCTCGGGGGTCCCCTCGTCGCCGTGCTCGATCGTCTCCACGCCCGCGAGCGTGGCGCGGCGCATCCCTTCCGGCGTCATCGCGTGGGCCGCCACCGGCCGCCCGCTGGAGCGCGCCGTGGCGACGATCAGCGCCAGCTCCTCCGGCGAGAAGGTGGGCCGCGCCTCGCCGCGCGGGCCCCAGCGGTAATCGGCGTACACCTTCACCCAGTCGGCGCCGAGGCCGATCTGGCCGCGCACGACGCGGATGATCCCGTCCGTGCCGTCGGCCTCCTCGGCGCCCTGCGGCGGGTCGAAGGCGTAGTCGCGCCGGCGGGGGCCGTAGGCGCCGGTCGCCACGATCGCGCGGGTGGTGGCCAGGATGCGCGGCCCGGGCACGAGCCCCTCGTCGATCGCGCGGCGGAGCTGCACGTCGTAGTCGGCCGCACCCTCGGTGCCGAGGTCGCGCACGGTGGTGACGCCGGCGCGCAGCGTGGCCGCGGCGTGCGCCACCGCGCGCGCCATGCGGGTGCCCTGGGGCTCCTTCAGGACCTGGTCGTCCCAGCGCGCCTCGTCGTAGGGGTGCAGGAAGAGGTGCGAGTGCCCCTCGATGAGCCCGGGCACGAGCGTCGTGCCCGGGAGCGCGACCCGCTCCGCGCCGGCGGGCGCCCGCACCTGCGCGGCCGGTCCCGCGGCGCGGATCGTCGTGCCCTCCACCAGCACCGCCCAGCCCCGCCGTGGCGCGCTGCCGCCGCCGTCCCAGACGGCATCGGGAACGAGGAGCAGGGGCCGCGGCTGCTGCAGCGCGAGGAGCGTGAGAGCGAGGGTGAGCATGGGGACGGGGGAGCGGGTGGTGGGTGCGGAGCGTCGTGCGTGGAGCGTCGAGAGTCGAGCGCTGAGCGCTGCGAGTGCGCCGGGGGGCCGTGTCCCGCGGCCACGCAGCGCACGACGCACGACGCTCGACGCCACCCCCAATCTACCGCCCTCCCTTACCTTCTCCCCATGCGCGTCCCGCTCCTGCTTGCCCTCTCGCTCGCCGCCACCCCGCTCGCGGCACAGCCCGCGCCCGAGCGCCCGGACACGGCGCTCGAGCTGAAGCTCCGGTCGCTCGCTGCGGGGTTCGACGGCGACGTGGGGATCTACGTGCGGCACCTGCGCACGGGGCAGGCGGTGGCGATCCGCGCCGACGAGACGTTCCCCACCGCGAGCATGATCAAGGTGCCGATCCTCGTCGCGCTGCACGACGCCGTCGCGCGCGGTGCGCTCGACCTGACGGCGAAGGTCGCGCTCCCCGACACCGCCATCTACCCGTATCCCGACGACGTCGGCGAGATCGGCTCGCTGAGGCCGGGCACGCCGGTCTCGCTCTCCATGCTCGCGCACATGATGATCAGCACGAGCGACAACACCGCGGCGCTCTGGCTGCAGGCGATCGTCGGGGGCGGGACGGCGGTGAACGCCTGGCTCGCGGCGAACGGCTTCGACTCGCTGCGCGTGAACAGCCGCACCCCGGGGCGCGAGCAGGACCGCGCGCGCTTCGGGTGGGGGCAGACCACGCCGCGGGAGCTGGCGGAACTGCTGGTGCGCATCCGCGAGGGCCGGGTGGTGTCGCCCGCGGCGAGCGAGGAGATGTACCGGACCCTGACCCGCAGCTACTGGACCGGCGAGGCGCTCTCCGCCCTGCCCCCGTGGGTGCAGGCGGCGTCGAAGCAGGGGGCGGTGGACCGCTCGCGCTCGGAGGTGGTGCTCGTGAACGCCCCCGGCGGCGACTACGTCTTCTGCGTCATCACGAAGAACCAGCGCGACGAGCGCTACGAGCCCGACAATGCCGGCTACGTGCTCCTGCGCCGCGTCTCCGCCGCCCTCTGGCGGCACTTCGAGCCGGACCACCCGTGGACACCGGCGGCCGGCGCGGAGAAGTTGAAGCCGTGAGCCCCCTGCCGCGTCACCCCGCCCTTCCGTCGTCGAGGACCCCCATGCGCCTGTCCGCCTCGCTCCTGCTGCTCGCCCTGCTTCCCGCCGGCCTCGCGGGCCAGCAGCTCACGCACAAGAATGGCGAGCCCGCCTGGGAGGGACGCACCCTGACCCAGTGGGTCGGCGAGCTGGGCTCGGCGGCGCCGCTCTCGCGCACCGAGGCGGCCTACGCGATCGCGGGGATGGCGAAGGAGGCCGGCCCGGCGACGCCGGCGCTCGTGAAGGCGCTGGACGACGAGAGCAACCCCGTGCGGGTCGCCGCGATGGTGGCGCTGCGGGAGATCGGGCCACCGGCCGAGGCGGCGATCCCGAAGCTGGTGGAGCTGCTCGACGACCGGAACGACGAGGTCGCCTACTTCGCGCGCAAGGCGATCAAGGCGATCAAGCCGTCGGCGCTGCCGCCCGAGTACCAGTGAGCCGCCGGCGGTCGAGGAGCACGAGCACGAGGTTGACCGTGATCGCGACCGTCGAGATGAAGCACCACGGGCAGAAGACCTTCAGCACGCCCCACTCGTAGTACTTGAGCCGGATGGTGAAGAGCACCGCCGGCACGATAAGCCAGAGGAGCAGGGTGGTGGGCCAGCGGGCGTCCACGGCGCGCTCCTGCAGGCCGGCGAGCGCGGCCGCCAGGATGAGGGTGTACCCGACGGCGCCGATGAGCGCCACGTCCACGCCGAGGAACCACCCCCAGCGGCTCATCTGCGCCACCATGCATCCGCCGCCGGCCCCGCAGGCCAGCGAGCCGACGGCGCCGATCTTCCAGAGGTGCAGGTACAGCGCCACGAAGGCGGTGACGAGACTGACGAGCGCGATGGCCATGCGGTACCGCATCGGCACTCCGGGGACCGGGTCGGGACGCCGGTAATGTACCGCGCCCGCAAGGGACGGCCCGGCCGCGCCGTCGCGACGCTGCTCGTCACGGCACTCGCCACCGCCCCGCTCGCGGCGCAGGACGCGGCCGCGCTGCGGGTGGCCCGCGCCGACTCGCTCGCCCGCGCCGGCCGCCACGCCGACGCCCTCGCCCTGTTCGACTCCGTCCTCGCCGGCGACGCCACCCGGCGCGACGCCCGCCTCGGCCGGGCGCGCACGCTCGCCTGGGCCGGCCACTACGACGCCGCCGAGCGCGCGTTCGCCGACGAGGTGGCGGTGGACTCCTCGGCGGAGGCGCTGGCGGGGCTCGCGCGGGTCGCCGCGTGGCGCGGCAACTGGGCCCTGGGCGAGGCGCGCTGGCGCGCGCTCGTCGCGCGCGAGCCGGGGTCGGTGGAGGGCTGGACGGGCCTGGGCCAGGTGCTGCGCTGGCAGGGCCGCCTCCCCGAGGCGCAGGAGGCGATCGAGCGCGCGCTCGCGCTCGCCCCCGGCGACGCCGACGCCACCGCGCAGCTCGCCTGGGTGCGGCGCCAGCGCCGCCCCTCGCTCGACGCGCGCCTCTCGCCGGGCGGCGACTCCGACGACAACCGCGCCCTCCACGGCCTCGTGCAGGTGATGTTCCCCGTCGCGCGGCAGTGGCGCGCGGGGGTTGCGTTCTCGAACCGCTACACCTCGCTCGGCACGCTCGACGCCAATGGCGCGCAGTTCGTGGCGCGCGGCGAGTGGACGGCGCCTGGCGGCCGGGTGAGCGCCCGCGCCGACGCCGGCGCCCAGTGGCAGCGCGCCTCCCGTCCCGGCCTCCCCGACTCCTCGCGCGCCGCGCCGACGATGGGTGCGACGCTGATCGTGCGCCCCTCGCCCTGGCTCAGTGGCGGGCTCGGCGCCGGCTACCGGCCCCTCGACGACCTCGCCGCGACGATCGAGCGCGGGCTGCGGCTCGCCACGCTCGAGGGCGAGGCGACGGCGCGCTCGACCGGCGGGTGGCGCGCGTCGGTGGAGGGGCTCGCCGGCTGGATCAGCCGCGGCAGCGCCCCGAACCGCACCTGGCGCCTCGGCGCCGCCGCGGGCCGCGAGCTGGGCCGGCGCTGGGAGGTCGGCCTCCGCGCACGCACGCAGGCCTTCGACACCACCCTCGCCGACGGCTACTTCAGCCCCGAGCAGTTCACCGTGGCCGAGGCGACGGTGCGCCTGCGGCCGCAACCCGACCGCGTCGTGTCGGTCGAGGGCGAGGCCGGCCTCGGCTGGCAGTGGCTCGACGTGGGCGGGTCGCGCACCGACGACCCCGTGCAGCGCGTGAGCGCCACGCTCGCGTGGCAGCCGAAGCCGGGCCAGCGCTACTTCATCACCGGGAGCTTCTCGAACGTCGCCGCGCTCGGCACCACCGAGGGGAACGCGGGCAGCTACCGTGCGCTGGCGTTCATCGCCGGCCTGGCGGTGGGCCTGTGAGGGGCGGCGTGCTCGTGGTCACGCGCGACGACGCGCTGCTGGGCCTCGTGGCGGGCCTCGTGCCGGCCCCGCTCCCGCCGCCGATTCCGTGCACCCGCCTGCCCGACGCCGTGGCGCACGCCGAGCCGCTGCCGGTGCTGCTGGACGTGGCCGCGGCCGGCGACGTCGAGGCGGCGGTGCGCGCGTTCCGCCGCGACGACCCGGCCGCCTCCCGTCCGCTCGTGGCGCTGGGCGCCGCGCCGGCGGGGCACGTCGCCCTGCTCGCGGCGGGCGCCGACGCCGTCGTGCCGGCGCCGGTGACCGCCGCGTCGCTGCGCCCCGCGCTCGCGCGGGCGCTGCACGCCGACCGGATGCGGCGGCTGGTGCTGCGCGAGGCGCTGGTGCCGGTGGAGCCGTTCGACCCGGTGGCGGTGCTGGTCGCCACCGGGCGCGACGGCGCGCTCCCCCCCGACGCGCGCGCGCACCTGCTCGACGTGCTGGCACTGTGCGCCTCGGCGCTCCCCGACGAGCCCGGCGGGCCGCTCGCCCTCGTCGCGGACGGCACCGCGCGCGGCGTGCTCGCCCACCTCGCCGCGCACGGCGCCGACCTCGCGGCGGCGTGCGTCGTGGGCGCCGCCGACCGCGCCACCCTCGGCACGCTGCCGCTCGGCACCCTGTGCGAGGCCGCGCGGGTCGCGGCCGAGGCCGCGCGCGCCGAGGGGGTCGCGGCGCGCACCTGGGGCGCGAAGGCGGGCGACCTCTCCCCCGACGTGGTGATCGTGGAGGACGACCCCGACCTGCTGCGCATGCTCGAGTTCGCGGTGCAGTCGCTCGGGACCACGTACCGCACCTTCACCAACGGCACCGAGGCGCTCGACGCGCTGCGGACGATGCCCGCGATCGGCCAGCGGATCCTGCTGCTGCTCGACTACAACCTGCCCGGGATGGACGGCGCCACGGTGCACGAATACCTGCGCCAGGAGCGCCCCGACGACTTCGTCGCCGTCTTCTGCACCCTCCACGCGACCGAGGCGGTGCAGGTGCGCGCGCTCACGATGGGCGCGGTGGACTTCCTCCCGAAGCCGGTCAACTTCCGCGTCCTCGCCGCCAAGCTGCCGATCTGGCTCGCGCTGACCCGCCGCGGCCGATGACCCTCGCGACGGTCCTGCTCGTGATCGCGGTGGGCCAGGTGGCGCTCGTGCTCGCCGTCTTCGGCACGCTGGTGCTCGACCGCGTGCGCGAGCGCCGGCGGGAGGCCCGCGCCGCCGCGCTCCGCGCGGGCCTCCCGCCGCTGCTGCACCACTGGCTGCAGACGGGGGAGCGGCGCGAGGAGATCGTGGCGCTCCTCGGCGCGAGCCCCGTCACCGCCGTGATCGAGGAACTCGGCCGGCTCGCGGCCACGCAGGTGAGCGCCAACCGCGTGGACGAGCTCGCCCGCTCCCTGCGCGACGCGCCGTGGCTCGCGCCGCGCCTCGCGCAGGCCGGGTCGCGCCACTGGTGGGACCGCCTCGCGGCGGCGCGCCTCTACGCGCTCGTGGCGACCCGCGCCGACCTCCCGGCGGTGCGCGCGCTGCTGCGCGACCCGCACCCGGCGGTCGAGACCGCCGCGACGCTCTGCCTGCGCCGCCTTCCCGACCCCGAGCTGATCCGGCTCGTGCTCGACCGGCTCCCGCAGCGCGCGCACGCGATGCGGCTCTTCGAGGGCGAGTCGCTGCGCGAGGTGGCGTCGGCGTGCGAGGCGGAGCTGCTCGAGCGGATCCACCCGGCGGCGCCGGTGCCGGACCTGCTCGCGTACCTCGAGCTCGCCGAGTCCATCGGGACCCCGGCGTGCCTCGCGCGGATCGTCGAGGTGGCGCAGCACCACGAGCCGGAGGTGCGCGTCGTCGCGGCGCGGGCGCTCCGCCGCTTCTTCCACCCCGACGCGCTGCGGACCGCGCTCGCGCTGCTCGGCGACGGCGACTGGCGCGTGCGCGCCCAGGCGGCGCGCGCGATCGGCGCGCTGCGGCTGCCGGTGGCGATCCCCATCCTGCGCCGCACCGCCACCGACCGCTCGTGGTGGGTGCGCTTCCGCAGCGCGCTGGCACTCGCGCTGATGGGCGCCCCCGGCCGCGCCGTGCTCGACGACCTCGCGGCGGGCGAGGACCGCTACGCCGCCGAGATGGCGCGCCAGGTGCTGCGCCTCCCCGAGGGGACGGTGCACGACCTCGCCGAGGCCTGACGGTGCGCGAGGCCGTCGCCGCGCTCCTCGACGCGACCGGCACGGTCGTGATCGCCTACTTCCTCGCGCTCAACTCGTTCTACGCCCTCCTGCTCCTCCTGTCGGTGCCCGAGCTGCGCGCCAACGTCCACCTCGCGCGCCACTCCCTGCTCCACCGCCTGCTTGGCGGCGACGTGCTCCCGCCGATCAGCGTGCTGGCGCCGGCGTACAACGAGGAGCGCACCATCGTGGACTCGGTGCAGGCCTTCCTCACCCTTACCTACCCGCGCCACGAGGTGGTGGTGGTCAACGACGGCTCCGGCGACGACACGATCGGGGCGCTGCGGACGGCGTACGACCTCTACGAGGTGCCGCCCGCCTTCGAGGTGAGCATCCCCACGGAACCGGTGCGCGCCTACTACCGCTCGCGCGTCAACTCGAAGCTCCTGGTGGTGGACAAGGAGAACGGGGGCAAGGCCGACGCGCTCAACGCCGGCCTCAACGCCGCCCGCTACCCGTGGGTGATCGCGGTGGACGCCGACACGCTCATCGAGGAGGACGCGCTCGTGCGCGTCACCCGCCCCCTGCTGCTGGGCCAGGACGTGGCCGGCGTGGGCGCCACCGTGCGCGTGGTCAACGGCTGCACCGTGGAGCACGGGCGCGTCACCGCGACGGCGATCGACCGCCGGTGGCTGCCGCGGGTGCAGGTGGTGGAGTACCTGCGCGCCTTCCTCTTCGGCCGGCTCGGCTGGAACCGGCTCGGCGGGAACCTGATCGTCGCCGGCGCGTTCGGCCTCTTCCGCCGCAGCTACCTGCGCGCGATCGGCGGCTACTCGCGCGAGAGCGTGACCGAGGACATGGAGATCGTGATCCGCCTGCGCCGCTCCCTCGCCGAGCAGGGGATCGCCGCCTCCCTTCCCTTCGTGCCCGATCCCGTGGCGTGGACCGAGGTGCCGTCCACGCTGCGCGTCCTGGGGCGCCAGCGCGAGCGGTGGCACCGCGGGCTCGTCACGACGCTCTGGCGCCACCGCGACGTGCTGTTCAACCCGCGCTACGGCCGCATGGGGCTGCTGGCGTTCCCGTACTACGTCTTCGGCGAGATGCTGGCGCCGGTGATGGAGGGCCTCGGGATCGTGCTTGCCGTGCTCGGCCTCGCCACCGGGCTGGTGGACGTGCGGTACGCCGTCCTCTTCTTCGCCGCCGCCGCGGGCTACGGGATGCTGCTGTCCATGTGGGCGGTGGTGCTGCAGGAGATCGCGTTCCCGCGGTACCAGCGCCGCCGCGACCTCGTCGCCATGCTGCTCGCCACGCTCACCGAGAACTTCGGGCTGCGGCAGCTCACCGTCTGGTTCCGGCTGCAGGGGTTCTGGCGGGCGCTGCGCGGCGTGCACACCTGGGGCGCGATGGAGCGGCAGGGCTTCCGCCCGCCGCCGGTGCGGCACGGCACCGACTGACGCTCAGCGCCGCCCGCCCGCCAGCCGCGCGGCCTCGGGGATCCGCCGCAGCCGCCACATGGCCGCCGCGCCCAGCGCCGGGCCGATCGCCAGCACCGGGAGCCCCGCGCCCCACCCGCCCCGCTCGGCCACGACGGGCAGGAGGCGCAAGGTGACGCTCGTGAGCAGGAAGCCGAGCGCCGTCTGGAGTGCCAGCGCGCTGCCCACGTAGCGCGGGTCCGCGAGCTCGCTCACCGCCGCGCTGAACTGTGCGCTGTCGGCGACGACGGCGAAGCCCCACACGAGGCAGAGGACGGTGAGCGCCAGCGGCCGCCCCAGCAGCAGCGGCGCCGCGAGCGCGCACCCGCCCGAGACGACCAGGCTCGCGATGGTGACGGCCGTGCGGCCGGCGCGATCGGCCGCAAGCCCGGCGACGACGCAGCCCGCCGCCCCCGCCGCCACGACCGCGAACCCGGCCGCGCGCGCGAGCCGCCCGTCGAGCCCCGCCGCCCGGTACTCGGCGAGCAGGATCACCGGGACCCACGCCCACATCGCGTAGAGTTCCCACATGTGGCCGAGGTAGCCGAGGTTGGCGAGCCGGGAGGGGCGGTCGCGCCAGGCGGCGAGCGCGGCGCGCGGGTCGAAGCGCGCGCCCGGCGCGAGGTATGGCCCCGGGCGCACGACGAGGGCGGCCAGCGCGGCACCGAGCACCGCGCAGAGCGAGGTCGAGAGCAGCACGGGCCGCCACGGCGGGAGCCCGCCCGCGCCGCCCGGCGCGAACGCCTGCAGCAGGTGCGGCACCGCACCCCCCGCGGTGAGCGCGCCGACGAGCAGGCCGATCGCGAGGCCCCGGTCCGCCTTCGCCCAGCTCGCGGCGAGCTTCATCCCCGGCGGGTACACCCCCGCGAGGGCGGCCCCCGTCACGGCACGGAGCGCCAGCGCGGGCCCCGGCGCGTCGAGCGGCACGATGAGCGCGTTGGCCACGGCGGCCACGAGCGCCGAGCCCGCGAGGAGCCGCTCCGCCGGCCAGCGGTCGGCGAGGGTGAGGACGGCGGAGAGGAGGGCGCCGGCGGCGAAGCCGAGCTGCACGGCGCTCGTGAGCCAGGCCCGCCCGCCGGCGTCGAGCGCCCAGTCGGCGGCGAGCTGCGGCACCACCGCCGACGCGCTGAACCAGAGCGACATGGCGAGCAGCTCGGCCGCGGCGAGCGCGCCGAGCATGCGCCACTTGCGCCCGCCGTCAGTGGCGATCGGGCGGGGTGCCGGCGAGGAGCCGGCGGACGCGCTCCAGGAGGCGCGGCGGCACCGGCTCGCCGCGCAGCTTCGCCTTGAGGGCGTCGAGGAGCCGGCGCTCGAAGCCGAACGCGGCGGCGCAATGCTCGCACACGTCGAGGTGCGCCTGCACCTGCGCCGACTCGGCCGGGTCGAGCTCGCGGTCGAGGAAGTCGGCGAGCCGAGCGAACGCCTCGTGGCAGTCGTAGGGCGTGGGGCCGGCCATCAGACGTCGCCCTCCGCATGCGCGCGGACGATCCCCGCCTCGGTGGCCAGCTCCCACAGCGCGGCCTGCAGCGCCCGCCGGCCGCGGTGCAGCCGGGAGCGCACGGTGCCGACGGGGATCCCGAGCGAGGTGGCGATCTCGTCGTACGTGAGGTCGGCGAGGAAGTAGAGGGTGCACACCTCGCGGTACTCGTCGGGGAGCGCCGCGAGCGCGTCGCCGATCCGCTCCGCGTCGAGCCGCGCGACGAGCGCGCCGGCCGGGTCGGGCGACTGGCGCAGCAGCCCGGTCTCGCTCGCGCGGCGGAAGAGGTGCGCCTCGTCGGTGTCGTCGAGCTCCACCGGCGTCCCCCGCCGGCGGCTCGCGCGGTAGTCGGAGACGAACGTGTTGTGCAGGATGCGCAGGAACCAGGCGCGGAAGTTGGTGCCCGGCGCGAACCCCGCGAAGCCGCGCGTGGCCCGCAGCGCCGCCTCCTGCACCAGGTCCTCGGCGTCGCCGTCGTTGCCGGTGAGCCGGCGCGCGACAGCATACGCGGTGCCCAGGACCGGCAGCAGCAGCGCCTCGAGCGCGGGCGCGCCCCCGCCGGCGAGCGCGAGACCAAGGACGGCGACGAGGGAGAGCGAGAGGGTCATGGCGACGAGGGCCGTTGCCGGGAACATCCATCGGTCGCCGGTCAGGCGCAACATCGTCGGCCCCCGCGCTGGGTACCCCGGGGGAACGCCGCCCGCGGGGGCGGGGTTCCCGCGCTCAGCGCCCGAGCAGGACGAACGCCGTCACCGCCGCGGCGAGCGCGCCCAGCACGAGCCAGCCACCGGCGTGCCGCGGCGGGCGCAGCGCCCGCGCCACCCCCCGCACCGCGCGCCGCGCTGCCGTGGTCTCGCGCCCCGTCGCGACCGACTCCTCGCAGGCGCGGAGCGCGCGCGCCATCTCGGCGGCCGACACGAACCGCTCCTCCGGCTGCTTCGCGGTGGCGCGCTGCACGAGCGCGGCCACGATCGGCGGCACCTCGGCGCGCAGGGCGACCAGGTCGGGGAGCGGGTCGTGGAGCTGCGCCCGCAGCAGCTCCATGAGCGTCGCACCCTTGAACGGCGGCTGGCCGCTCAGCATCTCGTGCAGCAGGCAGCCGAGCGAGTAGAGGTCGGCACGCGCGTCCAGGTCGGCGCCCTGCACCTGCTCGGGCGCCATGTAGGCGGGCGTGCCGAGGGCCATCCCGGGGACGGTGAGCCTGCCGCCGCCGAGCTGCGCGCTGGCGCGGGCCAGGCCGAAGTCGGTGACCAGCGGGCGGTCACCGGCCATGAGGATGTTGTCGGGCTTGATGTCGCGGTGGATCACCCCCTGCGCATGCGCGTGCGCCAGCGCCTCGGCGATCTCGCGCGCGAGCCGCAGCGCCTCGCGCACCGGCAGCGCCCCGCGCGCCGCCAGCCGGTCGCGCAGCGACTCGCCGTCCACCAGGGGCAGCACGGCGTACACCATGCCGCGGTCGGTGCCCGAGTCGAGCAGCGGGAGGATCCCGGGGTGCCGCAGGGCGGCGACGATGCGGATCTCGCGCGTGAAGCGCTCGGCGCCGGCCGTCTCGACGAGGTCGCTCACGAGCGTCTTGATCGCGACGCGCTCGCCGGTGGTGAGGTCGCGGGCGGCATGGATCACCCCCATCGAGCCGCGCGCGAGCTCGCCCTCGAGCTCGTAGCGGCCGCCGAGCCGGAGCCCCGCCGCGCTGCCGCTCACGCGAAGGTGCAGGCGGCGAAGTGCCCACCGAGCACGGCGCGCAGCCGCCCCTCGACCGCCTCGGGCGTGGCGCGCCGGCGCAGGCGGACGCGGTACTCGGCCCAGCGACGCCCGTCGCCGCTCGCTCCCTCGCCCGCCAGCGTCCATGACTTCATCTCGGCCGCGAGCACCGCCTCGAGGAGCGCTCGCTGCTCGGGTGTCCACTCGGTGAGCTCCACCCGCAGCACCCGGTCGCGCTGGTCGGGCGCGCCGGGCACCTCGAGCCGGTCGGCCAGCTCGTTGCGTCGGCTCCCCGCGCGCGACTGCAGCTCGGCGAGCTGCTCCGGCGTCATAGAGCGCAGCAGCTCGCGGTCGAGCATGGACAGGTAGCGCGGGT
>Ga0101944_10001611_pt1 | contig 44512 bp, 37 predicted proteins | sample DewCreD2012metaG_FD_75245 | JGI IMG/M metagenome (GOLD analysis project Ga0101944, IMG submission 75245) | Hot spring sediment bacterial and archeal communities from British Columbia, Canada, to study Microbial Dark Matter (Phase II) - Dewar... ... | reverse complement strand
AAAATAGTTGTCGCAAAAGGTTATGGTGTTAAAGAACTCGGAACAAATGATAAAGTCGATGAGAACACATTGTTTATGATTGGCTCAAACACAAAAGCATTTACTGGAACTGCCCTGGCATTGCTTGAAAAAGAAGGTAAACTAAATCTTGATGATAAAGTTGTAAAATATCTTCCTGACTTTAGGATGAAAGATGAATGGATTACAAATCATCTGAATTTGCTCGATATCGTTTCTCATCGGATGGGGTTTGAAACATTTCAAGGTGACTTTATGTATTGGACATCCGATTTAAACGCTGATGAGGTGATTGAAAAGTTTGGAATGTTAACTCCAAAATATGATTTCAGAACAAAGTATGGTTACACAAATGCAGGCTATGCCGTTGCGGGAAAAATTATAGAAAAAGTTTCCGGACTCAGCTGGGCAGATTTTATCCGTGAAAAAATTTTCATCCCGCTTGAAATGAAAAGAACAATTCCATTGTCAGAAGAATTTAAAAAAGCAAACAACATTGCAAAGCCACATACTTTTGTAGATGGGAAAATGTCTTTGATACCAATTCAGAATATTGACAATCTGGCACCTTGCGGAAGTATTGGTTCATCTATAAATGATTTATCCCATTGGATTATAGCACAATTAGATAGTGGTAAATTCAATGGTGAAAATGTTATTCCTTTTTCAGTTATACAAAAAACAAGACAACCAATTTCTATCGAGAGAAGAGTTCGTCATCCTTACAATAAAACTCATTTTTCGCTTTACGGAATGGGTTGGGCTTTCCAGGATTATGAAGGCAGAGAAATTATTTCACACACAGGTGGAGTAAATGGATTCGTTACTTCCGTTACATTAGTTCCCGAAGAAAAACTCGGAATAGTAGTTTTAACTAATACAGATCAGAATGCTTTCTTTCAATCGCTGAAATGGGAAATTCTTGATGCGTTTCTCGGACTTCCTTACCGAAATTACGATGCAACTTTTTATTCGTCATTTATGAAACGACAAGAAGCGAATACAAAATGGTTAAATGAAGTTAAAGATTCTGTGGTTATGAATATTAAACCTGAAATTAGCTTAAAAGAGTTTGAAGGTAAATACAGACACGAAGTCTATGGTGCCGCTGAACTTAAAATTGTTAACAACAAACTTGAACTTTCACTCGAACATCATTCAAAGCTAAAAGGTAAGTTGGAATACATTGGTAATAATCGTTTTCTTTGTACTTACTCCGATCCAACTTATGGTATTAAAGTGTTCCCGTTTGAGATTGGGAACGGCAAAGTAAAATCATTCGATCTTTATGTTGATGATTTTATTGATTATGAAGCATATAGGTTTGTAAAAGAATGAAAGCATTAAGAGATATTTTGTCTAATTTTGCCAATAAAAAATTTTAATAATCTTTTCAGGAATAAAATTATGAAAACACAATCAAAATTCGATTTCCAAACTAAATGTGTTCATTCTGGAATTGATGAATATGAATACGGTGCTGTAGTTCCACCGATTTATCAAACCTCCACTTTCAAATTTAAAAATGTAAAACATGGTGCATCACTTTTTGCTGGTGAGGAAAAAGGATACATTTATACACGAATGCTCAATCCAACAGTTGAAGCAATGGAAAATGCAATAGCAGAACTCGAAGGTGGCCATAAAGCATTGGGCTGCGGAAGTGGAATGGCAGCTATTAGTACCATATTTCAGACTCTTTTGGAGGCAGGAGATCATGTTGTTTGTTCATCTGCAGTTTATGGACCAACAACAACTTTTCTAAATACTATTATGAAAAAATATGGAGTTGAAACAACTTTTGTTGATACCTCAGTCAGCGATAATGTTCGCAATGCCTTAAAGCCAAATACAAAAGTTGTTTATGTTGAAACTCCCGGCAACCCTACTTTAGCAATTTCTGATATAGAAGAGATTTCTAAAATTGCTCACGAAAACAAAGCCATCGTTGTAGTTGATAACACATTTATGAGTCCGGCGTTGCAAAATCCTATAGCACTCGGAGCTGATATTGTGATGCATAGTTTAACTAAATTTTTAAATGGACATGCTGATGTTGTTGGCGGAGTTATTGTAGTTAAAGATGAAGAGACTTATCAGCGTTTCAGAAAAACATTAAACCAGCTTGGTGGAGTAATAGATCCGTTCAATGCTTTTCTTGTTCATCGTGGATTAAAAACTCTCGCACTTAGAATGGAAAGGCATTGTGAGAATGCCCAGAAAATTGCTGAGTGGTTGGAAAAACACCCGTTAGTAAAATCAATTCGTTATCCTGGATTAAAATCTCATCCACATTATCAAACTGGTTTGAAACAGCATAAAGGACCTGGCGGAATGATCACAATTGAGCTTGCTGGCGGAATGAAAGCCGGAATAGTTATGATGGATTCTGTAAGATTATTTCAGTTAGCAGTTAGTCTTGGAGGAGTGGAAAGTTTAATTCAGCATCCAGCAAGTATGACTCATTTTTCGATGGGCAAAGAAGCCCGCGAAGCCGCTGGCATTACAGTCGGATTAGTTCGTATTTCTGTTGGAATTGAAAATGTAGATGACCTTATTGCTGACCTTAAACAATCTCTTGATAAAGTCAGACAATTAAATATTAAAGATTATGAAATGCATGTGTAGAACAGTATAATTAAATTTATAAGCTTCAACCTTAATGTAAAAAGATAAGGCAAACATTTGCTTAAAAAGAATATTGACCTTGTCTAAATATAGGTTTATTAGTTCTGAATTAAGACAAATTATAGGTCTGTAAATGAGAACAATATTAGTATCAAAAGACATAGTTCCGGTTGGTGAATTCAAATCTAACTTGGCAAAGTACCTTAAAGAAATTCAGGACAACCATAATTCCTTGGTAATTACACAAAACGGAAAACCCGCCGGCGTCCTTATTTCTCCAAAAGAGTTTGATGAATTGAGACAAACTAAATTATTCATTGATTCTATTTCACGTGGTTTATCTGATTTAGATAAAGGAGATATTTTAACAACAAAGCAACTTCGCAGCGAACTACAAAATATTCGCAATATTAAGGCTAAATGAAATTATTTTGGACAAAAGAAGTTCTTTTACGTTTACAAGAGATTGAGGGGTATATTTCAAAAGATAATGATTCTACTGCAATAAAGTTTGTTGATAAGTTAATTTCAATTGCTGAGAAAATTGTTTATCATCCCGAAAAAGGCAGAATAGTTCCCGAATTATCTATTGATAAAATTCGTGAAATTATATTTAAGAATTATAGGATAGTTTATATGACTAAAAAAGACTCGATAAATATTCTCACACTTTTCGAAAGTCATCAGTCATCAGTTATTAAAAAAAGATGAATTGTTTGGTGATAAAATCTGATAATTTATTTAAACAACAATAAAATTATTTTTACAGCTAAGTTACAAATTGTCCTTCTCATCCATTTCTTTCTTCTGTTTACCGATAATATTCTGTCTTTTACCTATTTTATTTTTGCCAATACTTCATTTTAAGTTACTTTTCAAATAGAAAAAAAGAATTACTGCATAAAGGAGGTTCGTTATGGAAGATATCAATAACAAAACTGATAAAAGAATGTGGCTCGGTGGAGCTTTTATAGTTCTTGGATTTTTATTTTTTCTTAATTCACTCGATGTGCTTGATTTCAGCATTTCAAGAGTAATTTTTTCCTGGCCATTCTTCTTTCTGATAATTGGCGTGTTCATTATAATCAACACAAACAAAAAACTGCTTGGTGGAATACTTTCTGGTTTGGGCGCAATATTTATTATTCCAAAAATTTTCCCACATATAGACTACGATGGCACTATAGTATTTGCAATTATTTTTATCTCGTTAGGTTTATACATAATATTTAATAGAGTTGAAAAAGAGAAAAGAGCTAATGAAAATGAAAGAAAAGATATTTTAGATGACGTATCAATTTTTGGAGGTGGTGAAAAATCTATAACTTCAGATAATTTCAGGGGCGGTAGTATTACTTCAATTTTTGGCGGCTCAGAGATAAATTTAAAAGGATGTAAACTTTCTGAGGGACCAAATGTGATAGATGTATTATGTGTTTTTGGAGGGACTACTCTTATTGTTCCTAATGACTGGAATGTGATAATAAACGTTACTCCTATTTTCGGCGGCTTTTCAAATAAAATTATTAAAGATCCATCTGCAGCAGTTGATGTAAATAAAACTATTATTGTAAAAGGTCTTGTAATATTTGGCGGCGGTGAAATTAAAACTTATTTCTAATCAGTTATGTCTGGAAATCCTATATTACAAAGACCGAAGAACTTTTTTCTTTACCTGATATTTTCTTCAATATTAGTTTTTGTTTATTTCAATCTTGTCATCTATGATTCCAAAATTAGTCAGATTACTGCAATTACTGATTTAATAATTTTCAATTTATTATTATCGGGATTTGGACTCAGCTTCTGGTTTTCAGCTAAATACCTTTCAATTGAAAATGTTAATATCTCGAAAATAATTATAAGTCATATAGTTGGATATGTATTAGTTACAATTATATGGTTGTTGATAGGATATTTTGCAAACCTGAGCTTAACAAATGATAAATTGGAATATGATTCATTTTTTATAGGTACTCTCAAACAAAGGATTATTATAGGATTTTTACACTATTTTCTTTTAACATCTTTTTATTACATAGTAATTTACTATTCAAGCTTTCAGGAGAAGATAATTAAAGAAAAAGAACTTAAAAATCTTGTGACGGAAGCAGAATTAAAGTCATTAAAATTTCAGATAAATCCACATTTCGTTTTTAATGCTTTGAATTCAATGAGTGCTTTAACTGAAATTGATCCCAAAAGAGCAAAGCAGATGATAATAAAACTTGCTGATTTCTTAAGATATACCTTAGCAAACAACGACAGACAGAAAAATTCTTTATCAGAAGAACTGAAAAACATAAAGCTTTATCTTGATATTGAAAAAATACGGTTTGAAGATAAATTTGAATTTGTTGAACAGATTGATGAAACTTGTAGAAACATAGAAATCCCTTCTATGATTCTTCAGCCATTGTTTGAAAATGCAATTAAACATGCTGTTTATGAAACTCTTGATAAAGTGACAATCGGATTAAACTGTAAAGCAATTGAAGGATATTTGAAAATTTCTTTGTCGAATAACTTTGAAGGTGAATCTCATAAAAAAGGTGCCGGAGTTGGACTAAGAAATATTCGTGAAAGATTAGCTCTTATTTATCATCAGGATAATCTGCTTGAAGTGAAGAAAGAAAACGGTACGTTTACAGTAAACATTTTTATTCCATTAGATAAAAATATTTAACAATACTTCTGAAGACTATTAAGAAACGATTACAGGATAAATAAATGCAAAACAAAATAAAAGTTATAATCATTGATGATGAAGCGCTTGCAAGACAGATTACAAAAAATTATTTAAGCAAACGTTATGACATTGAAATAATTGCTGAATGTTCAAACGGTTTTGATGCCATTAAAAAAATTATTGAATTAAAACCTGATTTAATTTTTCTTGATATTCAAATGCCAAAGTTAACCGGATTTGAAATGCTCGAGTTGATTGAAAATCCTCCTGTAATAATTTTTACAACTGCTTATGATCATTTTGCAATTAAAGCATTTGAGGTTAATGCAATTGACTATCTGTTAAAACCTTTTTCTGAAGAAAGATTTGAGGCTGCTCTACAAAAAGCCATTGGTCAACTTGGAGACAGATTCCGACAAAATTCTGCAATTGAGAATATTATTAAAACCAATGATGAAAAAATAGAATTTTTAGAAAGAGTGGTAATAAAAGATGGTTCAAAAATAACAGTCATTCCTGTTGGTGAAATAAAATGGATTGAAGCTCAGGATGATTACGTTCTTATAAATACTGAAAGGGGGCGTTACTTAAAACAAAAAACAATGAAATACTTTGATTCTCACTTAAATGAAAATGAATTTGTAAGAGTTCACCGTTCTTTTATAATTAATATCGGATTTATTCAACACCTTGAGCAAACAGAAACAGAATCTTATAGACTTGTAATGAAAAACGGCAAACAAATACCTGTGAGTAAAACTGGTTTACAAAGATTAAAGTCAACCTTATAAGGTTGATACATTATTTTCTAAAAACCAACGGTAAGTTTTTTCTATACCTTCTTCTAATTCAGTTTTGTATTTCCACCCTAATTGTGCTAAACGACTTACGTCCATTAGTTTTCTTGGAGTGCCATCAGGTTTTGTAGTGTCAAACTCAATTTTACCTTCGTATCCTATGATTTGTGCAATAATTTTTGCAAGTTCTGAAATCGAAACATCTTTACCACAGCCAATATTTATATGACTAATCCCTGCGTCATACAAATCACTTGCATTTATTTTCTCGGCGAGATATAAAATTGCTTCTGCGAGGTCGTCAACATATAAAAATTCTCTTAATGGTTTTCCAGTTCCCCAAACAATTACAGACTCACTTTCTTTAGTTTTTGCTTCGTGAAATTTTCTTATCAAAGCTGGCAGCACGTGAGAAGTATTCAAATCAAAATTATCAAAAGGTCCGTAAAGATTAGTAGGCATTACAGAGAAGAAATTACAGCCATATTGTTTATAATAATTTTCACACAGTTTAATTCCTGTAATTTTAGCGATAGCATAAGGTTCGTTTGTGTATTCGAGATAATCTGATAAAAGATATTCTTCTTTCAATGGTTGAGGCGCAAGTTTAGGATAGATACAAGAGCTTCCCAAAAAAATTAATTTTTCAACATTATTCAGGTAAGCCGAATGAATTAGATTTGCTTCTATCATCAAATTATCATAGATAAACTCAGCTCGGTAAGTATTGTTTGCCAAAATTCCGCCGACTTTAGCTGCTGCGATTATGATAACTTCCGGCTTTGTAGAACTAATAAACTCTTCCACTGCATGCTGTCTTCTTAAATCTAAATTTGAAAATTCTTCTGTTATTATGTTCTTAAATCCGGTTCTTTCAAGTAATCTTAAAATTGCAGAACCGACCATTCCACGATGTCCTGCAATATAAATTTTTTTATCTCTAATAAAGCTCATTTTTATAAACCGTAATAAAGTGATAAATAGAACTCATTCAAATTTTTATCAACAAAACTTAAATCAGATTGTTGCATTGAAATTTTATTCGATTGAAATTTAAGTCTTGCAAATAATTCATGAAAAATTTCATATTTGATTTCGCCGCCGAAGTATGAATAGTTATTTCTCAAGCCAAATAAAAACGGCGGCTGAGGTTGTGTATATTGTTGAATAACTTGTCCTTCATCTCCTTTTCTAATATATTGAAAATAAAGCTCAGTTTGTAAACCTCTTAAAATTCTGTAATTAAGAGAAAAGAAAACTTGATCTGCATTATATCCCATCCAATGACCAAGGTTGTATGAAGCGTGCTGATAAGTTTGTGTTTGAATGTAATGTGAATAAACAAACGGATAAATTTTTGTGTATTCAAATGTTAAAGAAAGATTGTTTATCGGAAAATCAACTATTGATGTTCCTAAGCTAAAAGCAAATTGATTTCTCTGATTCTGCTTATCGAAAAGATTTGCAATTGTTATCTCATCAATAAAAATTGTTCCATAAAAATGAGTATTTGGAATATGATTTCTTGAACTGAGGTTAAAGAAAAATTGCGAGTTACTGCCGGCATTATTATCCTGCCTGCTTAAATTATGATCGTTTACTCTGTAAAACATCAATGGAAAAAGATATGAGAACTCTAACTTGTCGGAGTAAACAACTGATTCTCCAAATGATAAATTCAAACCTTTGAAAGGCTTTAAAGTTAAAGTATGCGAGGCTAAGAACTTGTCTCTGAAAATAATTCGTCTGCCTCCAAGTGATTCAAAATAAGTTTTTTGTGAATCAACCACATCAGAAGATAAAAATGCGTGGAAGTAATTAAAACTTAACCAATCAACAGGTTGAATATCTAATCTTAAAAAGGGAAATGAGGGAGCTTTTTGGGATAAAACTAATAGTCCGCTTTTGCCATAGCCCCATTCCATAAAATCTCTTCCAAATGAAAATGAACCCCACGACCAATCGAGACCCAGAACAGTTTTTGCTTCAGCATATTCAATTGAATTTGGTTTAGGAAAACGAGTATGAGTTCCAGTAGTTGGAGTGAATGTTTTGAATTTATCTATTGTCTCACCAACCTCGTTATTATCTCTAAAATCAAAACTAAAACCTAACCACGATAAGTTTCCATAGAAGTAAATTCCATTCCAAGTATGTCTGTAAGATTTTTTGTCTTTTGAACCGAAAGTTGCTCCGACAATAGGAGAGACATTTAGAGAGAATAAATTATCCCGATAAGAAAATAATCTCATTCGGTTATACTCATCTTTCCCTAAATAACTCATTGATGATTTTTCAAATTTAGTATCATTAAGAACATCTAACTCTCTTCCAAATTCTTTTTTGAAAAAGTCAAGCTCATCCTTTTCAAGAGAAGTTAGTTTGTCCTTTAAATTTTCTGCTTCTAACAACTTATTGGCAATATACTTCCTTGTCAAAGGTCTGACAATATCATCATATTCAATAAGTCCTTTTTGTGATAATCTGCTTAAATAAGAGTAAACATCTCTATGTAGTGGTTCATAAACAACCTGAGAGAAAGATAAAGAGACTAAAAACAGAGAAATAAAAAATATTTTCATAACTCAAAAAAATCCTTTATTGTTTTTACAACGTATTTAATTTGTTCGTCTGTAAGTTCAGGATAAATTGGAATCGCCAGAGATGTATTTGCAGAGAATTCAGAAATAGGGAAATCTCCTTTTTTATAATTCAAATATGAAAAACATTCTTGTAAATGGAAAGGAACAGGATAATAAATTTCTGTACCAATTTCATTTTTAGAAAGATATTCTCTAAGCTGATCTCTCTTTTCAACTCTGATTATGTATTGATTGTAGATATGATAATTATTCAAATTAGGAATATCCTCATAAACAGCTTTTGGAAGCAGAACTTTGTTCTTTTCATCAAGAGAGGTTTTTCCAACATCTTCTGCTAAACCAGCTTCAATAAAAAGTTTATTATAAAGTTTTGCATTATATTTTCTCTTATCAGACCAGGCTTGTAAATGGGGGAGTTTTACTCTTAAAACAGTAGCTTGAAGAGCGTCCAATCTAAAATTTCCACCAATAACTTTATGATAATATTTTGGCTCGCCGCCGTGAACTCTTTTAATTCTGATTATTTCAGCAAGATTATCATCGTTAGTAGTAATCAATCCACCATCACCGTAGCAGCCAAGATTTTTACTCGGGAAGAAAGAAAAACAACCAATATGACCAATCGTTCCAACAAAGCGACCATCTTTGTATTGAGTGCCAATAGCCTGAGCTGCATCTTCAATGACAACTATGTTATGTTCTTGTGCTATTTGCATAATCTCATCCATTTCAGCGCTTTGCCCAAACAAATGTACAGGAATTACTGCTTTTGTTTTGGAAGTAATTTTGGCTTTGAAATCCTTTGGATCAATATTGAATGTTATCGGGTCATTTTCAACTAAAACTGGTTTTGCAAAAAGTCTTGCTACAACACCGGCAGTTGCAAAGAATGAATATGTTGGAACGATAACTTCATCATCTGGCTGAATGTCTATTGCCATTAAAGCAAGTAAAAGAGCATCCGTTCCTGAAGAAACACCATAGGCGTGCTTACAATTTAAATACTTTTCGAAATCTTCTTCCATAGCTGCAAGCTCATTTCCGAGAATAAACTGTTGTGATTCGGCTACTTTAATAATTGCTTCGTCTAATTCTCTTTTCAGTGAAAGGTATTGTGGCTTTAAGTCTAATAGTGGTACTTTCATTGTGTTCCTTTTATTTATAAAAAAAATCTTTATCTATTTGATGAAAAAATTTAGCTGATTTATCTTTTTCAGAGACAATAGGATTATCAACCTGCCAATTTATATTTAATTCTGGGTCGTCAAATCTAATAGCTCTTTCGTGTTCTTTGCTGTAATATTGAGTACATTTATAATAAAAAATTGCTTCATCGGAAAGAACAGAAAAACCGTGAGCAAATCCGGGTGGAATCCACATTTGAATATGATTTTCCTCAGAAAGAATTTGAGAGATATATTTTCCGAAAGTTGGAGAGCCAAATCGAATATCCACAGCTACATCTAAAACTTTTCCATAAATTACCTGACAAAGTTTTCCCTGAGCCATTTCTCCAACTTGGTAATGAAGTCCTCGAACAGCTCCCTTTTTAGATTTTGAAATATTTGATTGCACAAAATCGAAATCAATTCCATTTTCTTTAAATATATTTTCTCGGAATGATTCTAAGAAGTAACCTCTTTCATCTCCAAAGACTTTTGGTTTAATAATTTTTAATCCTGATAAAGGTGTGTCAAAAAATTCCATTAATGTTCTTTCAAAATTTTTAAGAGATAATCTTTATACATAGAATTTGGTATTGAGTCTAATAGTTTCTCGAATTGCTGATGATTTATAAATCCTTTATTAAACGCAATCTCTTCAATACAAGCAACCTTCAGACCTTGCCTGTCTTCAATTACTCCGAAAAAGTTTGATGCTTGTAAAAGTGCTTCAGGAGTTCCGGTATCAAGCCAAGCAATTCCACGACCAATTTTTTCAACTCTCAATTCCCCGAACTCCAAATAAGTTTTATTCACATCTGTAATTTCTAATTCTCCTCTACCGGATGGTTTTAGATTTTTTGAAATTTCAACAACTTTATTATCATAAATGTACAAACCAGGCACTGCATATTGTGATTTGGGAATTTGGGGTTTTTCCTCGATTGAAATTGCTTTCCCAGATTCATCAAATTCTACTATACCATATCTTTGAGGATCATTTACTTGATAGCCAAATATTGTTGCGCCACTTTTCTGTTGAAGTGCATTGTAGAAAAAAGATAAATCACCATAAAAAATATTATCCCCTAAAATTAAAGTTACCTGATCATTTCCAATAAATTCTTCTCCTAAAATAAATGCTTCAGCAATTCCGTTTGGTGCCGGTTGAACTTTATAAGAAATTTTAAGACCAAGATTTTCTCCTGTATCAAAAAGTTTTTTATATAGAGGGATAGTTTCTTCATTTGAAATAATTAGAATTTCTCTGATACCTCCCAGCATTAAAATAGATAAGGGGTAATAGATAAGTGGTTTATCGTAAATTAATGCTAATTGTTTGCTATAAACTTTTGTAATTGGATAAAGTCTGGAGCCAGAACCCCCGGCTAATATAATTCCTTTCATAAGTCCCTATTTTTTTAGAAAATTTAAATTTGTTTTCTAAATATAAAGATTGGACTTAAACAATTTATAGCTATTTTGAATTAAATAATTATGCTATCTAAAATAAATCACAAGATAGCTGTAGGTTAATTTTTCATAAAATTCATTTCCTTTTCTAGGGATTTCTCTGATTTAGCCAATTTTTAGTTATTAAAAGCAATTTTTGAATATTGAAGGTAATCTTGAATCTTTGACGCGTGGTTTAGAAGAGTTTTTCAATCCTTGTTAAATAGGCGTTAAATATCTATTTTTGCTCACTTTATTATTAAATATTGGAGAAATTATGAAAAGAACTTATCAGCCGAGTAATAGAAAAAGAAAAAACAAACACGGCTTCAGAGAAAGAATGAAAACCAAAGATGGCAGAGCAGTTTTGGCAAGAAGAAGAGCAAAAGGCAGAAAAAAATTAACCGTTAGCGACGAAAAATAATTTTAATGTGAAAGTCTTCTCTCTTAATAAATCTGAGAGAATAAAAGAGAAAAAAATATTTGAGCAACTTTATAAGTCTGGTAAAACAGTTCTCTTAAAAAACAATTCTCTGAAAATTATCTATTTAGCTGAAAAATCAGATAAATCTTGTGTTAAAATTGCAGTAGGAATTTCTAAAAAAGCCGGAAATTCGGTTTGGAGAAACAGACTGAAAAGACTTATTCGCAATGCTTACAGACTCAATAAATTGCAACTCATAGAACTTGCAAAAAGAAAGAGAATGAGGATTTTTATATTATTTTCTTCTGTTAGCTTAAATCAATCAGCTTCGCCAAAATTAAAATATAAAGAAATTGAAAATCAGGTTATTTCTCTTTTATCAATGATAGTTAAAAAACTTGATTCGGTTTTAGAAACTTAAAAATTTGCTTCTCAGGTAAAAAATGGATAAACAAACTACATTAGCCTTTGTATTAATTGGAATCGTTTTGATGGTATGGTTATATATTACAGCCCCAAATCCATCTCAGGTTCAAAATCAACCCGCCTCATCAGATACTGTCAAGGTTGAACAATCAGAGAAACCAACAATAACCAAAGAAGTCCCGGTTGAAAAAAATAAGGGTTTAGAATCTTTTGTATCAGAAACTGAAAATAAACCTTCAAAAACTATTGTAATTGAGACAAATCTTGCTCGTTATGAACTTACCACACGAGGGGGAAACTTTAATAAAGTCTTTCTTAAAAAATTCAGAAATTGGTATTCATCAAAGTCTAATGGCGAAAAAATCAGTGACTTTGTTCAGCTAATTAATTACAGTAAAAGTAATTCCTATAGCATTGACCTCGTTACTCAGGATGGAGTTAAGATAAATTCTTCCGAAATTAACTTTGATTATGATGGGAATAACTTTTTTAATTTGAAAGACAAAGACTCGGTAAAAATTGATTTCAAGATCAGTTTCCAGAATAATAGAACTATAGTTAAAAGTTACACATTTTATTCTGATAGTTATGAAATAAAATCTGAAATTGAGTTTAATAATTTCCAGGATTATATCAGTAGTAATTTGTTTGATATAACCTGGAGCAATGGAGTAAGATTTGTTGAACATAACTCTGTTGATGAAGCCAATTACTCTGATGCCAGTGTTTTTTCTGGCGGCGAACAAGTTATAGTTGATGCATCCTCAGTCGGCGAAAAAGTATCCAAGAATTTTGGTGGTCGAATTGATTGGATAGCAGCAAGAAATAAGTATTTTGCTTCTGTTATTATTCCCTCAGACCCAAATAAAATAGAGTCGGGTTTTATTGGGGGTATTAGAAATAAAGTTGGCTTTGAAGGAGTTGTTGAAAGATATGATTTAAGATTGACTCTCCCTTTCAAAAATCAAGTTACCGAAAAAAATTCATTCTCTATTTACATCGGTCCTGTTGATTATCAGGAATTAAAAACACTGGGAAGAAATTTAGTGTCGTTAGTCAATTTTGGTAGTTTTTTCGGATTAACTTTCATTGTAAGACCTATTGCAGAATATGTTCTTTTGCCCCTATTTCAGTTTTTACATTCTTTTATTCCGAACTATGGTATAGTGATAATTATCTTCTCGTTGATAATAAAAATTGTAGTTTATCCATTGACCAAGAGCAGTTATCAATCAATGAAGAAGATGCAGGCTCTGCAACCAAAGATTGCAGAACTAAAAGAAAAATTTAAAGATGATCCCCAAAAACTGAATAAAGAAACAATGAAACTTTATTCAACTTACGGAATAAATCCTGCGGGTGGTTGTCTTCCTATTTTATTACAAATGCCTATTTTCATTGCATTATGGGGAATGTTCCAATCTGCAATTGATTTAAGATTACAACCGTTTGTATGGTGGATTAAAGATTTGTCAACTCCTGATGTAATATACGATTTGGGATTTAAGATACCTCTGTTTGGAGTTCAACAAATAAGCGGACTTGCATTGTTAATGGGTATAACAACTTTTGTTCAGCAAAAGATGACTGTAAAAGATCCAAATCAAAAAGCTTTGGTTTACATTATGCCAGTTATGCTGACGATTTTGTTTATGTCATTTCCATCAGGGCTTAATCTTTATTATTTCCTGTTTAATTTATTTTCTATAATTCAGCAATGGTATATTAACAGAAGTGCTGGTGATATAGAACTTGTTCCGGTTGCAAATCCAAACAAGAAAAAAGGTTTTATGGCAAGAATGATGGAAGCTGCAGAACAACAGGCAAAACAACAGCAACAGAAAAAAAAGAAATAGTTCTCTGATTAGAGGAGGACTTGTTATGATTCAATTTGCAAAAAGTTTATTTTTTATAATATTCTTTCTTGTTGTAAGTCTATATCCTCAGCAATCAGAATATAGTTTTGAAGTTTCTAAAAAAGAGAAGCTGCTGCCTTATAAACTGACTGCAAAAGTACCTGCAAACAAACCCATAATTTCTCTTGCATTAAGTGGTGGTGGAGCTCGGGGTCTTTCCCAAATTGGTGTATTAAAAGCATTGCTTGAAAATGATATTAAGCCCGATATTATTGTTGGAACAAGTATGGGTGGAATTGTCGGTGGTCTTTACTCAGCGGGTTATTCAATCGAGCAATTGGAACAGATTGCTTTGAATACTGATTGGAATGATTTGCTGACTTTTAACAATCGTGATACACGACGAGATTTGTTTATTGAACAAAAATTGACTCAAGACAGATCTTTTCTAACACTTCGCCTTGATGGTCTTACTCCAATTATTCCAACTTCATTCAATGATGGTCAGAAATTATCCAACTATTTGAATGTTCTGACGTTTGATGCTCCGCTGCACGCAGATGAAAGTTTTGATTTGCTTCGAACTAAATTCAGGGCTGTATGTACAAATCTCATATCCGGTGAAATAGTAGTTCTACGATCAGGCTCTCTTAGCAAGGCACTAAGAGCAAGTTCTTCGGTAACTTTCTTCCTTGCACCAGTAAAATATGATTCCCTGATTCTTGTTGATGGTGGATTAGTAGCAAATGTTCCTGTTGAAATCGCCCGAGATGAAAATCCTGATTTTGTTATCGCAGTTGATGTTACAAGTCCTCTTTGGAGTGCAACAGATTTGGAATATCCCTGGATAATTGCAGATCAGATTGTTAGCATACCAATGCGAAAACTAAACAAATCTCAATTAAATAAGTCAGATGTTATTATTTCTCCAGAACTGACTAACTATACATCTACAAATTTTACAAGAATTGATAGTTTAATTATCCTTGGGTATGAAAGCTCTTTGGATATTATCAAACAAATTAAATTACAAATCAGTGATATTTATGAAAAGAAAATTTCTGAAGAAAAATTTTTCTTTAAGAATCTGACTTTTGATAGCAGCTTTGATTCAACGGAGCTAACATATTTTATTGAATTGAGTACGAAAGATTCAGTTTCAAATATTGATATACAAATTAGTCTGGAAGAGTTATTCGCCACAGGTTATTATGATGATTTATCTATAAAATCAATTTCAGATTCAAACAGAACTATTCTTACACTAATAAAGAAAAAGAATCCATTAGTTAAAAATCTAATGTTGTTAGGGGTGTCAAAAATTCCATCATCAAACATTAATGAAATATTTAAAGAAGTAGTAAACAATCCATACAGCACAATTAAACTTTCAGAAGCTCTGACAAAATTGATTTCAATTTACAGAGAAGAAGGACTTTCTCTTGCAAAAGTTCAGGAAATCAGATTCGAAGAGGATACTCAAAGACTTATTGTATTTATTGATGAAGGAATAGTCTCCAGAATTGAAGTTACTGGTAATGAAAAAACGGATAGAGATGTAATTACAAGAGAAATTCCCGTTTCTGTGGGTGATTTCTTTAAGATAAAAAATATCGAAAAAGGTTTAAGAAATTTAAGAAGCACAGGACTTTTTGAATTTGTTGAAATTACAGTTGCAGAATTAGATGGTCAAAACACTCTGAATATAATAGTAACTGAAAAGCCAACAGGATTGATCAGATTCTCAAACCGAATTGACAATGATTATAAGTTTCAGTTAGGGATTGACATCAGAGAAGAAAACTTATTTGGCACAGGGAGCGAGATTGGTTTTACTTTCTTTAGTGGAACCAGAAACAGACTTTTTTCAATTGATAACAAATCAAACAGGATTTTTAACACCTATTTAACTTATAAATTAAATGCCTTTCATAACTTCAGGGATATTTACACATTTGAAACAATTTCAAAATCTGATACACGTTTTTCAAGAGTTACAAACGGCGAGTACAGACAAATAAACTATGGACTCTCGTTATCCTTAGGTACTCAGGTTGAACGATTTGGTAATCTGATTTTTGAAGGCAAATATCAGGTAGATGAAATAAAAAACATATCTAACAATATTGTGCAACCTTTTAATATCAGATTCTTATCTCTAAAAATAAGTTCTACTATAGATACTCAGGATAAATTTCCATACCCTGAGCGAGGCATATATTTCAATGGATATTATGAAACCGCTCAATCTTTTTTGATTAGCGATTTAGGATACACAGTATTTGCATTTGACTACAAAAACTTTTTTTCACTTTTTACAGATAATGTAATTTCAACCAAATTCAGATGGGGTTTTGCTGATAATACTCTTCCTCTTTCTCAACATTTTTCATTAGGTGGACAAAGCTCTTTCTACGGTTTAAGAGATTATGAATATCGGGGACGACAGATTTTTTCTGCTTCAGTTTCTTACCGCTATAAACTACCTTTTAAGATTTTCTTCCCAACTTATTTAGAAACAAGATATGATCTTGGAAATGTATGGGAAAATCAGGAACAGATAAGATTTAAGGACTTAAAACACGGTGTTGGAACATCTATCTCTTTTGATACTCCAATTGGTCCGGCTGAATTTTCTATGGGTAGAAGTTTTATAATAAAAAATACAATTCCTAAAAATCAGATTAGCTGGGGAGATATTTTATTTTACTTTTCAATAGGATTTTACTATTGATGATTTATGGATAATAAGTTCATCCCATCTTACAAAAAATTAAGTGATTCTGATTTTGAAAAAAGAATTGATATAGCTTATGAAAATCTTAAAGCGTGCACTTGCTGTCCAAATGAATGTAAAGTAAATAGACTTGAAGGTGAAACCTCTCTCTGCTTCAGCACTGACAAACCGATAGTTTCATCATATACTTTACACTTTGGAGAAGAACCACTTATTTCGGGGACACGTGGTGCGGGAAATATTTTTTTTGGCAATTGTAATTTGAAATGTGTTTACTGTCAGAATTTTGTTATTAGTCAAAATCCAAAATCAGAAATAAATCATCAGATTTCTGTGCAGGAACTTGCCGAGATAATGTTGGAGCTACAATCACAAAAATGTCATAACATTGGACTTGTTTCGCCTTCTCATTTTGCTGCTCCGATTATACAGGCAATTTATATTGCTTCAAAAAAAGGATTAAATATTCCTGTCATTTATAATTCAAATGGATATGATTCTGTAGATACGTTAAAGTTGTTTAATAATATAATTGATATTTATTTGCCCGATTTCAAATACGGCGATAACGAGGTTGCAAAAAATTATTCAAAGGTTGACAATTACTTTGAGTTTGCCAAATCAGCAATTTTAGAAATGTATAATCAGGTTGGAAGTGAATTAGTTATTGAAAACGGTGTTGTAATGAGAGGTTTGATTATCAGGCATTTAATTCTTCCTAATGGTTTGGCAGATACAGAGAAAATATTCAAATTCATTTCTGAAGAGATTGATAAAAAAATTAGTATTTCTCTGATGTCACAATATTTCCCGACAAACAAGGCGCATAATCATGTTTTATTAAGCAGAACTATCTCATACAATGAATATCTTAAAGCGATAGAGCTTTTAGATAAATATGGATTAGAAAATGGCTGGGTTCAGGAGTATGATAGCAGCGAAAGCTATCATCCTTTCTTTGAAAAAAGCAGAACTGATCCATTCAAAAACAAGAATAATTATTAAGGATTATTATGGAAATAAACGTTACCACACCTGCATTACTTTTTCCAGCAATTAGTTTGCTGCTTCTTGCTTATACAAACAGATTTCTTACAATTGCAACACTTATCAGAAGTCTGCACAAAAACTATAGCGAAAATCCAGATCAAATCCTGCTTGGACAAATTAACAATTTAAGAAAAAGGGTTTATTTGATTAAACATATGCAAGGCATTGGTGTTGCAAGTTTGTTCCTTTGTGTTTTGTGCATGTTTCTATTATTTGCTGGTCAAATTGAATTAGGAAAATACACTTTTGGTTTGAGTATAATTTTACTAATGGTTTCTCTGATTTTTTCTTTGAAAGAAATTGCTATTTCCGTTGATGCACTTGAACTGCATTTAAAGCATATAGAGTCGTTACCAGAAAAGTGATTGTTTTTTAAAAATCTAATCCAAGAGAAAAATAAAATTTTGGTTTAGACCACTTTTCCACTGTGTAAGACCAGGCTAAATCAAATTTTAGAATGAAACCGAATAAATAAACTCTCGAGCCAACACCTGTGCCAACAAGTAAATCTTTGGTTTTAACTTGTTTTTTATCATTACGGGTAAATAATTGAAGTTGATCGTTTTGTGTCCAGGCGGTTCCAACATCTAAAAATACTACACCTAGAATGTTATTAAACAAAATAGGTAGTCCAGCAGGAATTATATATCTTATTAAAGGAAATCGGAGTTCATAATTCATAAGAGCATATTTGGTTCCTATTCTTTCGGAGTAATCAAAGCCGCGCATTGGTAGAACTACTGTAAGGAACGCAAAATCAGTGTTCGATTCTAAAGGGATTTCTGTTGTTGCAAAACTTCTGTTAATCCAGTTTTCAGTTCCTCCAAGAAAAAATCGTTGAGCATTTGCTCCGGAAGAGTAGCCCATAGAAAAACGCATCGCAAAGCTGTAATCTGTAAAGAATCTGAAGTAAGTTCTGTAATCTCCGGTAAGTGTCCAGAAACTTAATTTCTTTTTATTTAATCCAGGGTTACCATAAGTATCAAATCTGTATCTCGTTCCTTCAATCGGGGCTGTGTATCCCCAAAGTATGTTATCGTGAACGAATGAAAGAGAAGGAACAAGAAAATTATCATCTTGCAAAGGGAATCTTATATCATCAAGATTTTCGCTTCGTACATTCATATAGCTGATACCGGTCTCAATTCTGTAAAATCTGTTTAATGGATAATTAGCATTTAGTGAAACCTGAAGATTTCTGAATCTGTATAAATAGATGTAATTACCTTTAATAATATTAACAAATCTTGCAGTGTGAAAACCTTCAACTCCAAAGTTTATTCTTCCCCCCAAATTGTAATAAGCTAAACCATAATCGCTGTTTTTCAAATCTATTTGCAAACCAGTAACACCAATCAAGCGATGATCGCCAAGAACATCGCTGAACGAAAGCACCGTTGTTCCAATTAAACCGTAAAAAGTACTGTAACCTGCATTTGCATAAACCAAATCTGGAGCGAAAGTGATTTTATATTTTCTTACTCTGAAATTACCATATTCATCAAGGTTATCATTTGGAGTAAAAAGATTGCTAACATCTTTTGAAAGAGAAGTTGTGTCTTGTTTACCAAAGATATATCTGGAATAATCATTTCCATCTTTTGAAGCACTATCAGGACTAACAACAATATTCCCAGTGAAGATAGAGATTTCGTTGCTTGTTTGCTTCAACGAATCTTTTTCTAAAGTGTCTGTTACAACTATAAACTCGTCACTTTTAATCTCATTATTTCGAAGTTTTTTAACGTAAAGAGTTGGTTCAAGTTGAGTTAATTGGGTTTTACTTTCGAAAGGATTATTCATCAGAAAAATATTAAAAACTGATTCATATAAAGTTGAGAAAACGAGTTTTTTTGAATCGTAGGATAATGAGAGCTGATATAATCCTGTTAGTGAATTCGTGATGGGCTTCATTTCCGTTTCGCTGATAATTTCAGAATCAGTTATTGGAATGGTATAGATATTATTAATACCGTTAATATCAGAAATAAAAATCAAATTTTTACCTTCGGAATCTTCATTAACAGAAGTTTCATCACTATCCGGTAGATTAGTAATTCTTTTAATTTTTCGGTCAGACAGACTTATTCTATAAATATCTTTTTGATGATATTCGATTTTGTAGATTTCATTTCCGGTCAAATGGTAATCAGTTTTCAGATAATCCCCGCGATCTGAAATAAAATAAATCTGGGAATTATCGTGAGACCAACTTGGATCATAATCGCCGAATATATCATTAGTAAGATTAGTTAATTCTTTTGTTTCAAAGTCAAAAAGATAAATATCGGACTGCTTACTATTCTGTCCGACGAAAGCGAGTTTTTTACCATCACGAGACCAGGATACGCTGCTGATTGCATCCATCTTAATTGGGAGAATCTCATTTTTTTCAGTATTTATGTTAATGATATAAATTTTATCATATCCATTACTTTTTGCGGAAAGAGCAATATGGCGTCCATCCGGCGACCATGTCAATCCGGGAGTCAAAATGTTTAACTCTTCAAAATCCGGAGTTACGTTTCCACGAACAAGTTTTTTGATAATTTTCCCATCCGCAGCGTCCATTAGGAAAATGTCAAAAAAGAAGTCTCGGTTAGAAATAAAAGCTATTTTATCACCCTGTGGGGAAAGAGCTGGACTGGAGTTAAAAAATCCGTCATCATTTTTAGGATTAGTTAATCTTTTTGAAAAATCTTCTGGCTCTTGTCTTGTAGCAATATCAGGCCAATAAGTTTTCTTGATTTCTTTTTTCCATCTTTCTCCAAAATCTTTCAAATCCATTCCAATAGTTTGTTTAAATGCTTCGGGAAAATTTCCAGTGCCTTTAATTTTATTCATCAGTTCAGCGATTTTTTGCTTGCCATATTTATTCGCAATGTAATAGAGAACTGATTGTCCGCCACGATAAGCAAGATAACCATCAAGGTTCATTAGGTCAGGTAAGGTGCCGCTTATAATAGCATCACGAATGTACATATCAGTATCAATGTCCCAGCCTAAAGATTCATATTCAGCCAGCCCTTCAGAAAACCACATAGGGAATGACAACGTAATGTTATTTGAAATGATATTTTGAATCGAACCACCATAGTACATATCATTCATTACTGCGTGAACAAGTTCGTGGTGAATTAAATGTCTGAACTGTTTATAGGAACCAGTGAATTGAACAACAACTCTGTTTTTAAATAATTCTGTAAATCCCTGAATGCCTTCACTTAGATAAACATCAATTACGTTTGTTTCCTGAAAATCATTCTGAGAATTATAAACTATTAAAGTAATTCTGCTGCTGATTTTATAGTTAAATGTATTTTGAATAGATTTCAGAGCATCTTCGGCTGCTTGTGCAGTAAATTCAGTTAAGGTTTCTCCACCCTCATTAAAATAAATATCGAAATGATCAGTTTGGATATAATACCAAACGTAATCTTTGTACTGAACTTTATTTTTACCAAACTGTGCATAAACATTTATAACAGTTATTAAAGTAAAAAATATTATCAGCGTTTTTTTCATTGAAGAAACTCCTTATTTAATCAACAATTATAAAATCCAATTCCATTTTGTCGGAATTGACTTTAACAAGTTTAACAACAATTTTGTCACCAAGTCGGTACATTTTTTTAGTTCTCTTTCCAATAATTGCGTATTTTTTTTCATCGTAAATGTAAAAGTCATCATCAAGATCTCGTAATCTGATCAGACCCTCAGCTAATATAGTTGTAATTTTAACGAAAATTCCAAAATGAACTATACCTGAAATTATTGCATTAAATTCATAACCTATTTGATTAGACAAAAGTTCTACTTGTTTAAGTTTAACAGAGAATCTTTCAGCCTCCATAGCCATTCTTTCAGTAGTTGAAATGTGTTCACAAATTTCGTCTAATTCGTTTTGATCATATAAACTTCTTGGTCTTTTTTGTAAATAACTAAATAGCAGTCTATGAACAATCAGATCACTATACCTTCTGATTGGAGAGGTAAAGTGTGTATAAAATTTGAATCCTAAACCATAATGCCCAATATTTTTAGTTGAATAAAAAGCTTTTGCCATAGAGCGAATTGCCAATTCATTAATCAGATTTTCTTCATCCTTTCCTTTAGCTTGTTCAAGCACTTTCTGAAATTCAATTGGTCTTTTAATGTTTGTTGGATTTAACTGATAGCCCAAAGATTTAACAAATCTTGCAAACTCATTTATTTTATCCTGATCGGGCAAATCGTGAACTCTGAAGACAAAAGGTTTTGAAGAAGTTTTTTCATTTCTTGAAATTTCTTCGGCGACAATTTTATTTGCAAGGAGCATAAATTCTTCAACAAGCATATTGCTGTCTTTCATTGTTTTAATATATGCTTCTACAGGAAAACCATTTTGGTCAAGTCTGAATTTCACTTCGGAAGTATTAAAATCAAAACTTCCAGCTTTCATCCTTTTACTGCGCAGAGTTTTTGCAAGCTTATCAAGTGGTAAAATTACATCTGCAAATTCACCTTCCTTTTTTTCGATTATTTCCTGAACTTCTTCATAAGTAAATCTTCTTTTACTGTTTATCACTGTTTTCTTTATCTGATAATTTACCAACTTACCACGTGGAGTAAGTTCAGCAATCACAGAATAAGTAAGTCTATCCTCATTTGGGTTTAATGAACAGATTCCATTGGACAATTCTTCGGGCAGCATTGGGATAGCTTTTCCGACCAGATAAACGCTATTTCCTCTTGCAAAAGCTTCTTTATCGAGTGTTGAATCAGCTTCAATGTAATGACTTACATCCGCAATGTGAATCCCGACTAAAAAATTACCATTTTCATTCTTTTCAATTGAAAGAGCGTCGTCGAAATCCTTAGCATCTTCCGGGTCAATTGTAATAACATTTTTATCCCGGAAATCTATTCTCGATAATATTTCTTTTTCTTCAATGATTGGACTTATTTTTTTAGCTTCATCCAAAGCTTTCTCGGAAAATGAAAAAGGAAGTCCGAAATCTCTTGCAATTGAAATGACTTCAACTTCAAGATTATTATTCTGACCAAAAACTTCTATTACTTCTGCTATAGGATTTGAATTCTCTTCATTCCAGACAAGATTTCCAACAACCACTTTATCTCCAATCTTTGCATCTTTTAATTTTTGAGGATTTATAAAAATATCTTTATGGACATCTGGTTCTTCAGGGACAATATAGGGTAAAGAATTTTTCTGTTTTAATACACCGATAAATTCTTTTCTTTTTCTTGAAAGCACAGAGATTATCTGTCCTTCAAGGTTTTTCCCTTTTTTAGTTGCAAATAGTAATACTTCAACTCTGTCTCCGTTAAAAGCATTACCAATATATCTCGATGGGATAAAAATATCTTTTAGTGATTTATCATCAGTAATTACAAAGCCATAACCTTCTTCAGTCAAAGATAAAATGCCAGTTATTTTATTCGAGGATGGCAAAGAATTTAACTTATATTTTTTCCCCGACTTAATCAGATAATTTTCCTGATAAAGTTTATATAAAGTTGCTTTTAACTGATGATACTCGTGGTCTGTTCTGATACCAAGTTTTCTTGCAATTTCTTTTGATTTGAAGGATTGACCTTCAAACTTCTTAAAGAAAGATTTTAGTTGTTTTTTCATTAGAACTCAAATTTATATTTAACTCCAAACTCATTATAAAGAGATGCATTTACAGTAGATTGATCAGTGAATGATTCTTTTCTTTCAAGGCGTAAGATTAGTCTTTGTTGAATTGGCAGTTCAATTTTTACATTAGCACGACTAAGATCCTGAAAAACTTCTGTAGTTCCGCCTATTTCATATCTGAAATTTCCAATTTTACCGATAAGACTGAATTTCGTTTGATCTCCAAATTGTCTCAATTGAACACTTCGGACATAATCGCCAAGATATTGATTCAAAACGTTTCCAATTATAGAGCCGGCAAAACTTGTTGCAGTTGATGCAACTGTATTTCTTTCCTGCAAAGTAGCTCCGTCTGTAAATTTGCCGGCAATAATGAAGAACAAAGCATCTGTTGGGGTTTTGGATTCATCTCTTTGTTCTTTCTGAATATTTTCTGCCCCAATATATACTCCAATATTTTCAGGATCTTTTACAAAGTTCTGATTTAAATCGCTTAGTTGTCCTTTGAGTTTAATTTTTACTGCAACTTCCTGCTCTTGTGAAGTTCCTGTTTCAGTAACTGGATAATAATAGTCTCTGTAAGTAGCAGTAATATCAAGCAGCGGATTATCGAGTCTTTCAAACCTTACGTTTCCTCGTGCTTCAAATGTTTTAATGAAAGAAAGTTTTGAGCCTTCAAGAAGATTGAATTGTCCACTTGTTCTTTCAATTCCATCTTTAGAACTTATATTTATGTTGCCTGATAATAAGGCCACCAAATCCTGATTTAATTCTTTTGAAAGAATAACGACAACTTTTGCCTCGTTCTTAATTCCAACATTAACATTATAATTCAAAGTGCGTGAGCCATTAGAGCTGGTATAAGTTTTACCTCTGCGTTCCAATTCTTCAATGAGTTTGTCTAATTCTGACTCGACATTATTTTTTTCAATTGATGAAGCAAACCGGTAAATAATATCTGATGTATTTGAATAGGCGCTGCGGGCAAGTGGTAAAACCAAATCGGCATTAGTAATATTTATCGGAAGATCAATGTTGATTTCATTATTAGACAACGAGAAAATAATGTCTGATTTAGTTTCTAATGATAAATCTCCGTAAATGAATTGATTAACTTGTTTGGAAATTTGATCCAATACTTTAAGGTTTCCATTTGCTTTGATTAAAATTGAATCTGGGCTAAACTCCTTTAGTTTAACGTAACCATTGTAATTTATTGTTCCTCCTTGCTTAAGATTGGCTTCATTTGTAATAGAAGCTTTATCAATGCTAATTATCTCGTCGTCCCAGTAGATGCTGGAATTTAAATAATAATTAAGATTGTTAAATGAAGGACGAACAACAATGTCATTCAAATTGATATATCCAACCACATAAGGTTTTGCTAATGTTCCACTTATGTAAACCTCACTTTCAATGAAACCATTTCTAACCTCTGCCTGAGGGGAAATTTTTCCGAGAGAGGCTAAACTTAAATCATCTGCTATAACTTTTAATTCGATTTCTTTATCTTTTTGTAATGAGTCCCTTGCTGCTTCTGAAGACTTTAGTGGAATATTTCCAACGATTGTAAGTCGTTCTTTTTTTATGTTCTCTATCTCTTCAACAAGTTTAAAGTCAACTTTGAGATTCTGGTTTGAGTAAGATATATCTGAGTCAATTGAACCCAAGAGTCTATCATTAATTACAACATTCTGAAAATCTGAGTTAAGCGATATAACAGGATTGTTAAAATTACCGGTTACTTTTCCTGAAATTTTTATTTGAGAATTTATACTATTGGAAGGCAAATCAATTAGTTTGTTTAGTACTGAATTCCCTGTTAAGTCAGAGATTTGAAATTCAACAGAGCCGTCAGAAGTTTTACCAAAAATTCCTTTTCCGTCAAATTTTCCATCTGCAAAATTTAGCTTAAACTGGTCTATCCATATATCACCTTTGGAATAAGAGAGTTTGATGTCCTGATTGTTTGAAACGGGGATTCCTTTAAAGTTAAAAGAGAGTTTGTCAAAGTTCGAATTTATCTTATCACCATAAATCTGATGCATTGAAGAAAAATCAAAACTTAGAAAATCTTCAAGAAATCCTTTAGAAGAAAGACTAATAGTATCAAAGTCATAAGAAAGAGATGTATTAAAATCGTAAATATTGCTGCCGAAATAAATTCTTTCAGAGCTTACATCTGAAGAAAAAACAGTTCTGAAATTTTCTTCAATTGTTGTAAACTGTTTCAGCTTAAGATCAACTTTTGATTTTGTAATAAAGAATAAATCTTTTTCGGTTAAAAATTTCAGATAGTTAATGTCTGCATCAAGATTAAGCTGAAGGAAGCTTTCTTCCGATAACAGATTTCCCTTTATTTCTCCGCCAATTTCAATAGTATTATTTTCACCAATATTTAACGGTACAAAGTCCTTAAAATCTAAAAGAAGTTTTGCCTCGAATATCTGATTTGTGGGATTTTCTTCTTTAGTTAAACTTAAATCTTGTGTTTGTGTTTCAAGCTCAAGAGGTTCTGAGATTTTCTTCTTAATTTGATTTACAACTAAATCAACATCTTTCCCAATTGTTTTGATAAGAGATGATAATTTATAATTCCCGCTGATAGTTAAGTCTGCTACATTTGATACCATATTCAATACTTTCTTACCATCATAATTTCTGCGCACATCAAAGATCAGTCGCGTTGAATCAATGTTGAAATTATTAAAATAAGAGTTTTCAATATCCATAACTAAAAATAAATTCATACTATCAACATCAAATCCTCTTCCTTCCAATTCAAGATTAACGTTTAATTGAGAGTTCAGAGATGAGTCACCTAATATCGTGGCAATATTTATATTTTCAGTTTTTGCAGCTAAAGTAAAGAAGGGATCGTCCTCTCTTATAAAATCAACTTTGCCATCAAAAGATGTATGCGCCGAATCGGAACTCAAATCAAAATTAAAAGAAAGAATCTTGTCAAACATTTTAGAATTTAATGCCATTGAATTAATTGAAAGTGATTCAAACCGTGAGTTTTCTGCATAGATTGAAACGGTAGAGTTCATTGTCGTTGGATTAAATCCTTCGCCGATTATTTTAACATCTGCATTTAAGTCGGTATTAAATCCAGCAAATGGTGATAAGTCCAAATCATTTGTAGTTAATTTAATATCATAAATTGCATTATCAGGTTTGAAGTTAAAAGAACTTTTTACTGATAATTTTCCTCTTGATGTTTCAAGGGAAACTTCTGCAATAAATTCATCTGGTTGACCGTTATATCTTAATTGGTTGAACTTTATCAGACCCAAATTATATTCAGGAATTCCAAAATCTTTCAGTAAGCTGCTTATATCTTTCATCGTAACTACAGAATTATCCAAGTTAGCATTTATCAGAATTTCATCTTCGTTAATTAAGTTTTCAAGTTTTGCATTTCCGGTAATATTAGTCTGACCGAGAATAAGATTTAGTTTATCTACATTCAAAGAGTTTAATTTTCCTGAAGCCAAAACTGAACCGGATAAATCTCCTTTTAAGAAATCTGTAGCTTCAACAAAAGTTGAAAGATTATTAAAGTTAAAGTTCTCAATATTCAGCTCACATCTTAAATCTGCATTTCCCAGATCTTCCATCGAGAAGTTATTTATGAAATCAACTCCCGAGATAGCAGCAGATAAATTTAAGTTAGTATTTTGAGATTCGATATTCAGATTATCAATCATTGCAGAGTTTTGAGTCAAAAGAAAGTTGCCAGAGAGGTTTTTAAGGTCGAAATTGTTGAGATTAGTTTTTAAGTCAAATCGTGAAATTTTCAATTGATAATCAGTTTTTCTTATGTTGGCAAAAGCAGAAAGAGAAAGATTTAAATCAGCAATTCTGATATCATTCATATTTAGCGAATTATAATTCTTTGTGCTTTGCCGATTTTCAAAATTTTGAAAATTAAAATTGAGATTTATTATATCTAACTGAGCAACAGAGATAGTGAATGGGAAATCGGAACTTGAAGTATCTTCAGGCTCTTCCGAAGGAGGAAATATTTTCAACAAATTCAATTGACCATCTGACTCTTCCTGTAAATTGACATAAACATTTTTAAGCTCAATTTTTCTGACATAAATATCTTTGAATAATAACTTAAGAGGACTTGTCTTAACTAAAAACGAAGAAAAGGCGGCGACAGTATCACCGGAGGCGGTAGTCAAGGCAACATTTTCAAGTTCAATGGAGGTAAAGAATGTCCCGCTTATTTTTCCAATAGATATTTTGCCGTTGATTTCATTATTAACGATTTCAACAATTTGATCTTTTATCCAATTTTTAAAGGCATTGGTTTGAGTAATAATAAAAGTAAATAACAGCAAAAAAGTAATAAAGATAAACAGATAAATGAAAGCATTAACTGAATATCTGAATATTCTTCTGCTGATAGGTATTTTAATTTTTTCCTTTGCCAAAATGAATTACTTGTATCTTTCTAAGATCGTATTAATAATATTTGAAGTTGACTGATTATTTACAAAATCAATAGTTACAACTTTTCCGCCGTTCTCTTCGACAATATCTCTGCCAACAATTTTATCAATTGACCAATCAGAACCTTTTATAAGAATATCGGGAATAAGTTCGCCTATAATTTTAGCAGGAGTATCTTCATCAAAAAGACAAACGAAATCTACTGGCTTTAAACTTGATAATATAAATGCTCTTTCATTCTGATTGAGGATAGGTCTTTTTTCTCCTTTAATTCTTCTTACTGAATCGTCAGTATTAAGTCCAACAATTAAATAGTCGCCCAAATTTCTGGCTTTGATTAAATAATCAACGTGACCTGAATGAATTAAATCAAAGCACCCATTTGTAAAAACAACTTTTTTGGATTTCTTCTTGTATGATTCTCTTATTTTTTTTAATTCGTCAAGTGAAACAATCATAAAAAAACTCTTTCTTTTAGTACTTCATTAAAAAGTTTATCAATTTCTATTGGAACAATTCCAACCTCTTCGCATACAAGCCCACCCGCATAATTTGCCAGATAAGATGCTTCAAGAATGTCTGCTCCGGCAGCCAATGCCATTGTTAAAGTGGAAATAACAGTATCACCAGCACCTGAAACATCAGCAACTTTTCTTGCTTTAGTTGGCAACCTTTTTTCTTTAATATCTTTTTGAAATACGGCTACACCGTCCTCACCCAAAGTAATCAGAACGTTTTCTGCTTTGAGTTTATTCAGAAGAATTTTGCCAGCTTTTGAGACGTCATCATCGCGTTTTATTTTCATCCCTAAAATATCTTCTGCCTCTTTTCTGTTCGGTTTAAAGACAGTTACATTTTTGTAAAGAAAAAAGTTATTGAATTTGGGGTCAACTGTAATTATTACATTATTCTTTTTTGCTAATAAGATAATTTCTTTGATTAAATCAGGGGTCAGCACGCCCTTGTTATAGTCTTGAAGGATTATGCCATCTATATCTTTAATAATTTTTTTCAGGAACTCAAGAATCTTCTTTTGCAATTTACTGTTTATGTAATTTTTCTGTTCTTTGTCAATTCTAACAATATGTTGGCTATCGGCTATCACTCTTGTTTTTGTTGTTGTTGGTCTTTCATCGTCAATAAAAATTCCTGATTGATCAATTTTATTTTCTTCAAGAAGAGATGTAAATGCCGAACCATTTGTATCGTATCCAATAACTCCAACCGGATAAGGAATTCCACCCAGCGATTGAATATTTAAGGCGCAATTTGCTGCACCGCCAAACCGAAAAAACTCGCTTTCAACTTCAATAACAGGAACAGGGGCTTCAGGAGAGATTCTTTTAACATCTCCTCTGAAATAAACATCAAGCATCATATCTCCAACAATAGCAATTTTCTTGTTATTGAAATTTTTTTTCAATTGTTTCAGTTCTTTTTTATTTAGTTCCTTCATATTTTCCCTAAAAAATGAAAAGTTACTTTATAAAATAACCATAAAATCAAATGCTAAAAAGGAAGTTTATTTCTTAACTTTGTATAGAGTAAAAGGAGTTTTATGGAAAATATCATCAGAATAAAGAAGGCAACTTTTTATGGTTATCACGGAGTAAGAAGTGAAGAACAAAGTGTGGGAGGCAAATTTGAGGCTGATGTTGACATTTATACGAATTTTGAAAAAGCTTGTAAAGATGATTCACTTCATAATACGATTGATTATCACAAAGTTTATAAGTTTCTATATCAACTTGCATTGGAACAGAAATATTATCTCATCGAAACACTTGCGATGAAAATAGCGGATAGCTTATTACTTAAATTTAATACCATAAGTAAAATTGCAGTCAGAGTCAGAAAAAATAATCCTCCGCTTGGCGGGGTCGTTGATTGTGTTGAGGTGGAAGTAATAAAAGAGAGAAAAGAATTATTATGAAATCACAATTTTATGTTTGCTATTTGAGTATGGGTTCAAACAAGGATGATAGATTCGCCTATCTTCAGAAGGCTGTTAATCTAATTGAGGATGATGAAAATATAAGATTGTTAAACGTATCCTCTGTTTATGAGACTCTTCCATTCGGTAATTTAACTCAGGAAAATTTTTATAATACGGCAGTAGAAATTCTTACTCTATTAGGTCCAATTGATTTATTAAAAAGACTAAAAGAAATTGAATCGGAGATAGGCAGAAGTGAAAATGAAAAATGGGGTCCGAGGGAAATTGATTTGGATATTATCTTTTACGATGATATTGTTATTGATGAAAAGGAACTTATTATTCCTCATCCGGGAGTTTATGAAAGAGATTTTTTCCTGATTCCTTTGTTAGAACTAAACGATAAGCTTTGTGATCCTAAAACCGGGAGGCGACTAAATGATTTTATAAATAAGCTAAAGTCAAAAAACATAGTCAAAAAATTAGATAAAACATTGTCTTATAAGGAGAGGTCAATTTGAAAAGAAACCTTGAAATAAGATACATTGCCATAGAAGGAGTTATCGGAGCAGGCAAAACTGCTTTGGCTAAAAAATTAAAACATCACCTTGATGCGAAACTTATTTTGGAGCAGTTTGAACATAATCCTTTTCTTGAAAAATTTTATGATAATCGCCGACGATACGCATTTCAAACTCAGATGTTTTTTCTAATCAATCGGTTTAAGCAACAAGAGGAAATACGGCAAGAAGATCTCTTCTCTAATTATATAATTGCAGATTATATTTTCGAAAAAGACAGAATCTTTGCTTATCTGAATTTACAAGGCGATGAATTTAAACTTTATGAATCAATTTACCCGCTGTTAGCAAAAAATATTGTTAAACCGGATTTGGTTATTTATTTGCAGTCAAAAGTAGATAGACTGATGTACAATATAAAAAAACGTGGCAGAGCTATTGAAAAGAATCTTTCGCGCTCTTACATAGAAGAACTAAGTGAGGCATATAATCATTTTTTCTTTATGTATAATACAACTCCTCTTTTGATTGTTAATTCTTCCGAAATAGATTTTGTAAATAGTGAAAAAGATTTTGAAGAACTTTATAATCAAATATTCCGTGTTGACCGTGCACCAATTGAGTACTTTAATCCCGAACCTATCAGGAGTAGTTGATTAATGCTTAGATTCCTGCTTATAATTTTATTAGTGATTTTGATTTTTAGGATAATCCGAAACTTTTTAAAAGGTTACTATACTGTTACTAAAAAAGACTATCAAAACAAACCCCGAGATAAAAGCTCAGATTATAAAAACATCGAAGAAGCTGTTTATACAGAAATAAAAGATGATGAGAAAATAAAATAAAAATGGCTGTTAAAAACTCGTTCTCAAAAATTTTGTTAAGCATAATAAAACTCTTCTTCTCTGTTAAGGAAATTTTATACGATAATCTTGGTGAGATTAAATCGGTTCTTATAGTCAGACAACACAATCAATTAGGAGATGTTTTAGCCGGAATCTCATTTGTCAGAGCAATAAGAGAAAAATATCCTAATGCGGAAATTAATTTTATTTTAAGTCCGCAGAATTATAAAGCTTTGGTGGGCAATAAAAATATAAACTCATTTTTTGTTTTCGATAAGAAAAAAATCTTTAACATTTCATATTTACTATCATTTATAAAATACCTTAGAAAAGGTTACGATTGCTGCTTTGTACCTGTAACCGTTTCCATTTCTTTTACAAGTAATTTTATTGCAAGAATTTCAAAAAGCAAAACGAGAGTTGGTGCTAATTCATTAAACGGAGAAATAAACTCATCTTATTTTCTTTTTGATAGAAGGATTGACCTTGACTGGCGAAAACATCCCGATTCTCATTATGCTGATAGAATTTTGGATTTGATTCGTCCTTTTGGACTTGATACAAAAAACTTTAAAACAGAAATATTTTTTAACGAAGTTCATCAAAGAGAAGCAGAGAAATTTATATCTTCAATAAAAACAAATTCTAAAGAAAATTTAGAGAAAAATACCGAAACGAAAATGATCGGAATACATCCCGGAGCAGGAAAACCTCAGAACATCTGGAATCTTGATAAAGTTATTTCCTTAATAAAAAAATTAAAATCAGATTATAATTATAATTTATATATTGAAGGAACTGATGCGGATAAAAATGAGCTGGATTATATAAAAGCACAATTAATAGAAATTCCTGAATTCAGAAACAAATCTATTCAGGAAACTGCGGCATTGATTGAGTTAAGTGATTTATTTATTACTACCGATACAGGAACAATGCACATTGCCGGTTCAACAAAAACATCGGTGATTTCTTTATTTGGCCCGACAAATCCATATAATTGGGCTCCAATTGGTGAAAATAAATATTTTATCCGCAAGTCAGATTTAATTGACGATATTGAAGTTGAAGATGTAATTAAATTAGTAAAAAAAATTTTAACTAATTATTGATTTTTCTAAAATTAGTCTTTTCTTTGTGTCTTGGTGCCTTCGTGGCATTTATCTCTGCCACAAAGACTCTAAGGCACAAAGGTCTTGATTTGAAAATTATATTAATCAACTTATTGTTTAAGGTGAATTGAGAAATGAATAATAGAATAGCAGCTATAGATATAGGTACAAATTCATTCCATTTGGTAATCATAGAACTTTTACCTGATGGAAAATTCAAACTTTTAGATAAGCAGCGCGAAGTTATGAGATTAGGAATCTCAAGTGGAGATAATTTAAATAAAATATCTGCAAGTGAAACAAAAAAAGCTATCGAAATTCTTAGGTCTTATAAAAAATTAGCTGAACATTACGGAGCAATTATAAGAGCTGTTGCAACAAGTGCAGTCAGAGAAGCTTACAATAAAGATAAATTTATAAAATCAGTTAAAGAAAAACTTGGAATTGATATTGAAGTAATTGATGGCAGAACAGAAGCCAAAATGATATTTTATGGAATGTCGCAAGCTTTGGATATTAAAACAAAAAAGGTTCTTTGTATTGATATTGGTGGTGGCAGCTCTGAGTTTATTTATGCTGATAATAATGTCCCCATTGTAACGGAGAGCGTTAAAATTGGAGCAGTAAGACTAAGTAAAAAATTTTTCCCTGATTTCATCCTGACTGATGAAGCAATCAAAGCTTGTCATTCTTATATTTATGCTCAGCTTAGTTATGTGAGATCACTAATAGAAAACAAAAAAATTGAACAGGTTGTTGGTGCTTCAGGCACTATTGTGGCTGCTGCAATTTTGATACAGGAAAAATTTAAAAAGCCAAAGGTAAAATCTTTAAATGAACTTAGTTTTAATTCAGAAGAACTTGAAGAAATTTATAAAGAAATTTTGAGCAAAAAATTTCCTTCTGAGAGAAAAAAGATTTTAGGAATGGAAGAAAAAAGAGCAGATATTATCCCTGCTGGTTTAATTATTCTTAAATCAATTTTTGATTTATTTTCAATTAATAATATAACTATTTCTGAATATGCTCTTCGGGAAGGAATTGTTTTAGATACAATTAAAAACTTTAGCAATGCTATTATTGAAGCAGGATAATTTTTAGATAAAAAATAAATGAATGATATAAGAAACTTTTGTATAATAGCTCATATAGATCACGGCAAGTCAACGATAGCAGATTGTCTTTTGGAAAAGACCGGAGTTGTAACTGCCAGAGAAGCTGTTGATCAGATTTTAGATGATCTTGAATTGGAAAGAGAGCGGGGAATTACAATTAAATCCCACGCAATTCAAATGCATTATAAAGCCGGAGATGGAAAACAATATACATTAAATTTAATTGATACTCCCGGTCACGTTGATTTTACTTATGAAGTCTCTCGTTCACTTGCTGCTTGCGAGGGGGCAATTCTTGTTGTTGATGCTGCTCAGGGAGTTGAAGCTCAAACTATAAGCAATCTTTATCTCGCTATAGATGCAGGGTTAGAAATTATTCCGGTTATAAATAAAATTGATTTGCCAAGTGCAGAAATAGATAAAGTCTCTCAGCAAATTATTGATTTGATAGGATGTAATAAAGAAGATATAATTTTAGTTAGTGCTAAAGCTAAAATAGGAATTGAACAACTACTTGAGGAAGTCGTTAAAAGAATTCCGCCTCCAGTCGGAGATGCGTCGGCGCCTCTTCAGGCATTGATATTTGATTCTCTTTTTGATTCTTATCGTGGGGCAATTGCTTATATAAGAGTTGTTAATGGAGTCTTAAAAACCGGTGATAGAATCAAGTTTATGAAAGTAAACAAAGAATTTGACGCAGAAGAAATTGGAATTCTGGGACTTAAAAGAATGAAATCAGATATTCTTTCTGCTGGTGATGTTGGTTATTTGATTGCCGGTGTAAAAGATGTTCACGATACCAAGGTCGGCGACACTGTTACTCACGCAAAAAAAGGTTCAACAGAACCATTACCAGGTTATAAAGAAGTTAAACCAATGGTTTATAGCGGGCTTTATCCGACAAACTCAGATGATTTTGAAGATTTAAGAGACGCCCTTGAAAAATTCAGATTGAATGATTCCGCTTTGGTTTACCAACCAGAAACATCCGCCGCACTTGGATTTGGCTTTCGTTGTGGTTTTCTTGGTTTGCTTCATATGGAAATTGTCCAAGAAAGATTATTACGTGAATATAATCAATCAATAATCACAACCTTACCAAACGTTGAATATATTGTCTATACTAAAAAAGGAGCAGAGATAATAGTTGATAACCCTGCGGAAATGCCTCCTGCCGGAGAAATTGAACGGGTCGAGGAACCATATATGAAAGCACAAATTGTTACTCCCTCCGAATATGTCGGGAACATAATGAAACTTTCAATGGATAAAAGAGGAGTTTATAAAAATACAACTTATATTGATCCAACCCGAGCTGACTTACAATACGAATTTCCTCTATCAGAAATAATATTTGATTTTTATGATAAACTAAAATCTGTTACCCGCGGATATGCATCTTTCGATTACGAATTTATCGGTTATCGCGAAAGTGATTTGATAAAACTCGATATACTTATTAACGGCGAACCCGTTGACGCTCTCTCTATGATTGTACACCGCTCGAAAGCTTATGATTGGGGAAGAAAAGTTTGTAGTAAATTGAAAGATTTAATACCACGTCAACTTTTTGAGATTAGCATTCAAGCAGCAATCGGAACGAAAGTTATATCTAAGTCCGTTGTTAAAGCTCTGAGAAAAAATGTGCTTGCAAAATGTTATGGTGGAGATATTACAAGAAAAAGAAAATTGCTCGAGAAACAAAAAGAAGGCAAAAAGAGAATGAAACAAGTTGGTAATGTTGAAATTCCTCAGGAAGCTTTTCTTGCAGTATTGCAGATTGATGAATAGAACAATCTAAATTTTCTTGTAAAGTGAAAAAGCTTTTCTATTTAGTCCTGACTTTTCTTTTTTTAATTATTATTATCAAACTATTTTTTTTTGATGCTTACTACATAGCATCTGATTCAATGAAAAGTACTTTATTGATTGGGGATTATATTATTGGAAATAAAGCTGCTTACAGAATAAAAACTCCAAACTATATTCCATATACAAACAAGAAAATTCCTTCTTACAGTTTATTGGAATTAAGTAAACCCGAAAGAAATGATATCATTGTTATAAAATTAAATGAGTTTTTAGTCAACGAGGATTATTCTGAAAAAGATTTAATAAAAAGAATTGTGGGCTTACCCGGAGAAACTTTTCGTTTGTCTGATAATAAAATTTTTATTGATGATAAATTGATTGATGATTTCTTTTTCATATCAGAGGAAACACCCAATTTTAATGGAAACTTTAAAATTTTTAATTATCCCGGTACAAAGTTTTCATATATGAATTATGGTCCGATAAAAATTCCTGCAAAAGGCGATACGATTGAAATCAATCCCCGAAACATTAAGTTTTGGCAGCCCTTGATAAATTTTGAAAGTAAGGGGAAATATATTAGTAATGAGGGAACAGTTATAACTTTTCAGGGCAAACCGTTTAATAAGTATGTTATCAAAGAAAATTATTATTATGTTTTGGGGGACAATATCAGAAAAAGTGTTGACAGTCGAATTTTAGGCTTTATTCCCGAAAGTGCAATTGAATCTAAAGTTATGATGATTTATTTATCTATTGAGCCGAAGTTCGATAGTTCTTCAGTTAATTTTTGGGAAAGAATCAGATTTAACAGAATATTCAAATTTTTTAATTGAAGATTACTAAATGAAACTAAAAGTCATTTTACTATTTGTTATCCTTTTTACAACTTTTAATTTATCTCAGGAAAAATACTTTATTTATTTCACAGATAAAGAAATTTCCTCAAACTTACCTTTACAAAAAAATTCCTTGATTTATAATTCAGCACTCTTAATGCTCTCAGAAAAAGCAGTTGAGAGAAGAACAAAACACAATGATGAGATAATCTCATTTGAAGATTTACCTGTGAAGAATGATTATGTTCAATTTCTAAGAGATTTAGGAATTGAAATAAGGCATATCTTAAATTGGTTTAACAGTGTTTCAGCATTTATTCCAAAAGAAAAATTAAATCAAGTAAAGTCACTTCCATTTGTAGAAAAAGTTGAACCTGTGAAAGGATTATCATTTATTAAACCTTTTGACAATTCTGTTTTCAATAAAAGCTTTTCCAACTATGGTTCTTCATTTACTCAATTGAATCTTTCTGATATACCAAATGTCCATGCAAAAGGAATTACTGGTAAAGATATTTTGATAGGAGTTCTTGATACCGGATTTGACTGGGAAAGACACGAAGCGCTGAAAACCAGAAGAATTATTGCAGAATATGATTTTATCAATAAAGATACAATAACTGCTAATCAAGCAGGTGATCCTCCTGGACAAGACTCACACGGAACTTATGTTTTATCAATTATAGGTGGTTATAAAGACAGCACTTTAATAGGTTCAGCTTTTAACAGTTCTTTTCTACTTGCTAAAACAGAAAATATTGCAAGCGAAACGAATATCGAAGAAGATGACTATGCTGCAGCATTAATTTGGATGGAAAATCTTGGTGTGGATATTACTACAAGTTCTCTTGGCTATAGTGAGTTCGATCCCGGCAGCAGGTCTTATACTTACAAAGATATGAACGGTAAGACAACAATAGTTGCCTGTGCTTTAGAGATTGCTTTCAAGAAAGGTGTAAGCACATTTACTTCAGCCGGTAACGAAGGAAATACAAATTGGAAATATATTATCTCTCCTGCTGATGCATTTAATGTAATTTCTGTTGGTGCGGTTACTTCTCAAAATCAACTTGCAAATTTCAGTTCTCGCGGTCCTACAAGTGATGGAAGAATCAAACCCGAAGTTGTTGCAATGGGTGTTTCTGTCTTTGGAGCATTATCAGGGACAACTAATCAATATCTGACTGCAAGCGGCACTTCTGCTGCAGCACCAATAGCTGCTGGAGTTGGAGCATTACTTCTTTCAAAGTTCCCGCATTTAAAAAATTATCAAATACGAAATATTATTCTCGAATCATCTTCAAACTCTGATAATCCGAACAATCAAATTGGTTATGGTTTAATCTCGGCGAAAAATGCAATAGAATTTCCTAATCTACAATTGCAGAATAATAATTACTTAATCAACAAAGTCATTTTTAATGAAAACAAAAATCCCTCAACTACACGGTTAAATCTTTCGATAAATAACTCAGATTTCAAAGAGTATAATTATTCATTTTATTCAGAAGATACCTATCAGTTTTTGCTTCCTAAAATGAATCTGGGCGATGAAGTAAAATTTTATTTCACTTATCAGGATAGTCTTGGAAATATTAATCGAATTCCAAACACAAAGAATTTTCTTCTTGAATATGGAGATTATAAAATAAGATTGAATATTGAAAAGAAATCATCCAACTATTCCAGAATAAGCGATTTATTTCCTAATCCGTTTAATCCTTCAGAACATTCAGTTGTAAGGTTAAACTTTAAATCATTAGGAAACGAAAATATCAGGATCAATATCATAGATGCATCTGGTCAAAAAGTTAAAGAGTTATCTTTTTTGAGTTCTTTGGGTGAGAATATTATTGAATGGGATGGAATTTCTGAGAAAGGATTTTTGTGTGCAAGTGGGGTTTACTATTTTTTAATTTCAATTAATGAAGAAAAATTTGGAAAGAAATTAATTTTAATTAAATAAACAAATAATCTATATGGCTAAAATATTAAACACCTCTCAGGAGAAATACCTTAATTCTTTCATTTCAACGAAAGACACTTTGTTAAAAAACATAGAAGATTTTGCTGAAAAAAACAGAATTCCTATTCTTGTTCCATCTTCAGCTAATCTGCTTGAACAGTTTATAATTATGACGAAACCAAAACGTGTGTTAGAAATAGGAACTGCAATAGGTTATTCATCAATCAGAATAGCAAGATTATTGGGTAAACAATCAATACTTCATACAATTGAAAAGAGTTCGGGCAATATTTTATTAGCTAAAGAAAATATTGCTAAAGCATCTCTTCAAAATAAAATTAAGTTAATAGAAGGAGATGCTTTAAGAATTATGCCTCAGATGAAAAAAAAGTATGATTTTATTTTCTTAGATGCTGATAAAGAAGATTACAAAAGACTATTCGACTATTCGATGCTTCTGTTGAAAAAAGACGGAATTATTTTTATTGATAATCTCTTATGGCACGGATATGTGGCTGCCAAGAATGTGCCTCAGAAATATAAAAGCTCTACTAAACATATTAAAGATTTTAACAGAATATTTATGATGCAACCCTCTCTACGTTCTATAATTTTACCTGTTGGAGATGGAGTAGGTATTGGAGTAAAAGTTATATGAAAGATTATTTATTAAATGAGCATTTTCTTGATGAGGCAGAAAATTATACAGAGAAAAAGTTTACTCAAAGGTTTGCACTTTCAGAGTTAATTAGAATTATTAATAAATCCGGGCAAATTGAAAAATTTAATGAACTCGTTTTTACTGCAAAGTATGTAAATGGTTTATTCAGATCCATAAAATTATCTCAAATAAACACTCAAATATCTAATTTAAATCAAATTAAAAAGGATTTCTCAGATAATCTTGAAAAGGTCAGTTTACTAATTAAGGAAATATTCAATATAGAAAATAACGAAACAGCGAATGAGATTGTTAAGAAATACACAGAAATTGGCGAAGTCCAGTTTCAAAATCTATTACTACTTATAGATGATTTAGACCAGATTAAAAAATATCTTAACTATTTAAAGAGAAATTTTTAAGCAACTCCCTTTGCCAGCCATTTATCAAGGGCAGCCAATAAATGCATAAGTGCGGTGATTAAAGGAGTATGCTGCGATTCATCTATATCTTGTAAAATTTCCCGATGAATATTTACGTAAGCTTTGTTCAGTTGATTTACTAATGATTTGCCTTTCATAGACAAAGAAACTTTCATATTTCTGCGGTCATTATTATCAATTTCCCTTATTACATATTCCTTTGCAACCAAACCATCAATAATTCTTGTAAGACGGCTTGGACTTAATTTCATTCGTTCAGCTATAGATTTATTATTCATTACTTCATCGCTTCCAAAAAGGCGTAAGCATCTGAATTCTGCCTGAGTCAAATTATGAACCTCAGCTAATCGGACTTCTTTTTCCTGACAATTTGCCAAAAGATTGAAAGTCAAATTAGCAAGTTTTTCTGCTGTTAGATTTATATTCATTTTAACCTCTGATAAATAAAAATATTGTGTGTGGCAAATATCGTTAAGTATGATAATTTTGTCAAGATTATAATTGAATGTAAAAAAATTCTTTCGATGTTATTATTTCAGAGCTTGATTGAAAATAATTTTGAAAATCAATCAAAAATTTATCTACAGATTTCTTTTTAATAAGTAATTTATAAAAAGCGTAAGTTGTGAACTGTGTTTCTTCAATGATAATATTGTACGTTTTAATTAACTGCTGCAATAATTTTATATGGCTGAAATGAATTTTAATATTCATTCTCTGACAAAGGAATAAGTTTATAATTTGGGAGTTTTCCAAAACCATCTCGGCAGATTTATAGTAAGCTTTTCCTAATGGACCAACTCCAAGTTTTGTCCCACCGAAATATCTAATAACAATAACGGCAGTATTTACAAGATTAAAATGATCAATGGCATTTAAGATTCTAAGTCCAGCGGTTCCTCGTGGTTCTCCACCATCAGAATATTTTATTTTGCCATTTATAAGGCAATAAGCGTAACAGAAATGAGAAGCATCAAAGTACTTTTTATTTGTTTTTGATAAAATTTCGTCAAAATCATTATCAGAGTTAATTCTGTAGGTCTGAGCAATGAAGGAAGACGATTTTTCTCTATAAATAAACTCATTGAACTCAGAAACAGTTGTGATTTGTTCAGGAAGAGAATTCTGAAATTGGCAAGAAATTTTTAACATAATTTATTTGATATTAAGCTATTCAATAATTAAAATTCGAAATTAAATTAAAAAATCTATTTGATGTCAGAAAAAGACAAAATAATTATAAAAGGTGCAAGAGAACATAATCTTAAAAACATAGATTTGGAAATCCCAAGAGATTCATTCACAGTTATAACGGGATTATCTGGCTCTGGGAAATCATCATTAGCATTTGACACTATTTACGCAGAAGGTCAAAGAAGATATATTGAATCTCTTTCTGCTTATGCAAGACAATTCCTTGATTTATTGGAAAAGCCAGATGTGGATTTAATAGACGGGTTAAGTCCATCAATTTCAATTGAGCAGAAATCAACCTCCGGTAATCCTCGCTCCACAGTCGGAACGGTTACTGAAATCTATGATTATTTGAGATTGTTATTCGCCCGTGTTGGAAAGCAACACTGTTACAATTGCGGTAGGTTAGTATCAAAACAAACCACTGAACAGATAATTGACTCTATAATATCTAAACACTACTCAAAAAAAATAAAAATTCTCGCTCCTGTTATTAGAGGAAGAAAGGGACATTACCGTGAACTTTTTGAAGAATCAATTTCAGATGGATTTTTAAAAGTTCGGGTGGATGGAGAATATTTTGAGCTTTTCAAAGGGTTGAGCGTAGATCGTTATAAAGTTCATAACATTGAAATCTTAATTGACCACTTATCCATTACGGAAAAAACAAGAAACAGACTTACTCAATCCACTGATATTGCACTTAGTTATGGAAATGGTATTCTGATTATAGATGATGGAAAACAAGATTATACTTTCAGTCGTCAATTGGCTTGTTTAGATTGCGGAATATCCTTTCAGGAACCAGCTCCCAATTCTTTTTCCTTTAACACTCCGTATGGTTCCTGCCCGGATTGTCAAGGACTTGGAGAAGTAAAAGAACTCAATCTTGATTTAATTATTCCTGATTGGTCTAAGTCAATAAACGAAGGCGGGATTGCTGCCTTAGGAAAACCACGCCAGATTTGGTTTTTCAATCAACTTGAGACCGTATCAAAAATCTATTCATTTGATTTTGATATGAAATTATCAGAGCTTGATGAAAACCAAAAAAATATTCTGCTTTATGGAACTGAAGAGAAAATTCCTTTCAGTTATTCTTATGGTAATGGAAAATCTGTTTCCTACCATTATAAGTTTAACGGAGTTATTGACTATCTTAAAAATTACTACAATACCACTTCCTCAAACAACATTCGCGAATGGGTTGAGTCTTTTATGAGTACGAATGTTTGTAAAACTTGTAATGGCGGAAGACTCAGAAAAGAATCGCTTTCTGTGAAAATATTCGATAAAAATATAAGTGACATAACTAATCTTTCAATCCAGAGATGCCTTGAATTTTTTAATGAAATTAAATTCAAGGGCAATGATGAACTAATAGCTAAACCAATTATAAAAGAGATAAAGGAAAGATTAAATTTCCTTTTGAATGTTGGCTTAGATTATCTTACTTTAAATCGTTCAGCAAGAACATTATCTGGTGGAGAATCTCAAAGAATTCGGTTGGCAACTCAAATAGGCTCTCAACTTTCGGGGGTTCTGTATGTCCTTGATGAACCATCAATTGGATTACATCAGAGCGATAATCTTAAGCTTATAAATTCACTAAAGAATTTAAGAGATCTGGGAAATACGATAATAGTTGTTGAACATGATAGAGAAACAATAGAAAACTCAGATTTTATAGTTGATTTAGGGCCTAAAGCCGGGGAATTAGGAGGAAAGGTTTGTCTGATTGGTGAAACAGAAAAATTTCTAAATTCTCCAAACGGAAAGGATTCAATAACCCTACAATACTTAAAAGATAAAAAGAAAATTAAACTGCCTGAAAAAAGAAGAAAAGGTAACGGAAATTTTCTAAAACTTTTAGGAGCTTCAGGAAACAATCTTAAAAATGTTAACTTAAAAATTCCTTTAGGTACTTTAACTCTGGTAACTGGTGTTAGCGGCTCTGGAAAATCTTCCTTGATAAATGAAACATTGGTTAAGATTATAATGAATCATTTTTATCAATCCAAATCAGTTCCTTTGCCTTACAAGAAAATTGAAGGAATTGAATTCATAGATAAAATAATTGAAATTGATCAATCTCCAATTGGAAGAACTCCACGCTCTAATCCTGCAACTTATACAGGGCTATTTACTTTAATCAGAGATTTATTCGCTCAACTGCCGGAATCAAAAATAAGAGGATATTCGCCGGGCAGATTTAGTTTTAATGTTGAAGGCGGAAGATGTGAAACCTGCAGCGGAGATGGTGTTAAAAAAATTGAAATGAATTTTCTGCCTGATGTTTACGTAACCTGCGATGTTTGTCACGGAAAAAGATATAACAGAGAAACCCTGCAGGTTCTATATAAAACTAAGTCAATAGCAGATGTTTTAGATATGAGAGTTGATGAAGCATTAGATTTCTTTGATGAAATGCCAAGAATAAAAAGAAAACTAAAAGCTATTCACGATGTTGGACTTGGTTATATCAGACTTGGTCAGCAAGCCACTACACTTTCCGGAGGAGAAGCTCAAAGAGTAAAACTGGCAACAGAATTAAGCAAAATTTCAACCGGAAAAACTCTTTATATTCTTGACGAACCCACGACAGGTTTACATTTTGAAGATGTAAATATTTTGATGAATGTATTAAATAAATTAGTTGATAAAGGTAACACTGTTGTTGTAATTGAACACAATCTTGATGTTATAAAACTCGCTGATTGGATTATTGATTTAGGACCTTTAGGCGGAGAATTTGGCGGCGAAATAATTGCAGAAGGAACACCTGAGCAGATTATAAAAAACGAAAAGAGTTTAACAGGAAAATTTCTAAGAAAAGAAATTGAATAATAAAATCAGCACAACTTTAATTCTGTTGTGCTGATTTTAATAAAAGCTGCCAAACTAAAAATCATTTTAACATTGCATTCAAAGAACAAATAAACACTTCTTACCCGTTTTTCTGTTGAAAATCTTTCATAAAATCTACGAGTGCTTCAACGCCTTTTAATGGAAACGCATTGTATATTGAAGCACGCAAACCACCAACAGAACGATGACCTTTCAATCCGTCGAAACCAGCTTTTGTTGCTTCGCTGATTAATTTTTTCTCAAGTTCTTCTGTTGCGAGATTAAAAGTAACATTCATTAAAGAACGACTGTCTTTTTCAGCGTGACCTTTATAAAAACCTCCACTCTGGTCAATACAATCATAAATAAGTTGAGCTTTCTTTTTGTTAATTTCATAATTTCGTCCTTAAGAATTTTTTTGGTTCCTTCACCATATCCTGCTTGTGAGTATTTTATTATACCATTTTGATCAATAATATAAAAAGTGGGGTAACCACTAATATTATACTTTTCTGCAAAGTCTTTGTTAGAGGCAATAATGGGATATACAACCTTATGTTTATTGATATATTTTTCTAAAGAGAGTTTATCGTCTAATGGATATATGGCTATTATCTCGACTTCCGGATATTCTATTTGAAGTTCATTCAGTTTTGGGGTTGCCAATTGGCAAGGTGCGCAATTGATGCTTGAAAAAACAAGTAACCGCACTTTTTGATTTGAATTCGACATTTTGTAACTATAACCTCTTATCGAATTCAAATCAAATTCAGGAGCTGGAACTCCTCTGTCCAACAACTTCTTATCATTTATAAAATTAGCATTTTCCACAATTCTAAAAGTAGGGTCAAAAGCTCTTATTGTAAAAATATCTTCATCATTCATTTTATCAAAATTGTAATTATTATAAATAACTTGAGATTTTACACTATTCGAAATAAAATATTGACCGTACATAGGTAAGTAATATTCATTTATAAATGATAAAAGCAATTTAGTATTTTTGTCAATAACAAATTTATACATATAGTAATTCCTCTCTTGGTTTACAATTGTGTCTATGGCATGGTATATATAAATAATTGCATCTTTTCCATCAATCACTGTATCTTTTTCTTGTAATCGGTTTAAATCTAATGTCTTAATAAAAGATATCAAATATACTAACGAATTACGGAAGTATGATGTATTTTGATAAACTGGAGTTGACAGCATAATTTGATTATCAATCTTAATTGTATCTGCCTTAAATAATTCAGGGTTA
>Ga0101944_10001610_pt1 | contig 44516 bp, 38 predicted proteins | sample DewCreD2012metaG_FD_75245 | JGI IMG/M metagenome (GOLD analysis project Ga0101944, IMG submission 75245) | Hot spring sediment bacterial and archeal communities from British Columbia, Canada, to study Microbial Dark Matter (Phase II) - Dewar... ... | reverse complement strand
GCTGCAATGGGTCCTCGATCTGCTGATCGCGTAAATACGCTCACCACGGAGTGCCCGGAGTGCGGGCGCGACATGCTTCAATGGGGCCGCGATCTGCTGATCGCGGAAATGCCAGGAGGCCAGTGGACGCATACTGCTACGCCCGAGCTTCAATGGGGCCGCGATCTGCTGATCGCGGAAATGATGACGACCCGAAGAAGCCGGGTACCGTCGGGTTGCTTCAATGGGGCCGCGATCTGCTGATCGCGGAAATTTTGTGGACGGCGCCGTCGATGACACCAGCCTCCGGCTTCAATGGGGCCGCGATCTGCTGATCGCGGAAATCAAAATTCGTCCGGTCAGTTTGCTCAGTTTTTTGTTGCTTCAATGGGGCCGCGATCTGCTGATCGCGGAAATATATAGCGAAACTATGTGTTGTTTCACAATACAGAGCTTCAATGGGGCCGCGATCTGCTGATCGCGGAAATGAGGGAATGCGGAGGGAGTTCCTTCGCTACTTCGAGCTTCAATGGGGCCGCGATCTGCTGATCGCGGAAATAATCGGGTTCCGCTTTATGCGGCCAGATGGCCAAACGCTTCAATGGGGCCGCGATCTGCTGATCGCGGAAATACAAGCACGCCTCGGATCACCCGAACCCGCTGTATCAGCTTCAATGGGGCCGCGATCTGCTGATCGCGGAAATCGGCGGCCCGTGGCCCGAAGCGGAGAGAGAGGAGGAAGCTTCAATGGGGCCGCGATCTGCTGATCGCGGAAATGTCTCTACATCCGGCAAAAATGCCGCCTCATACAGAGCTTCAATGGGGCCGCGATCTGCTGATCGCGGAAATCTGCTACGCCCGCGACGTGGTTCGCGGGCGGTGGCCCGCTTCAATGGGGCCGCGATCTGCTGATCGCGGAAATGCCCGAATGGGCGTGCTGGTATGCGTGCAATGTCACGCTTCAATGGGGCCGCGATCTGCTGATCGCGGAAATGTGAAGTGGGATAGGGATAGGGACAGGAAGGGGAAGGCTTCAATGGGGCCGCGATCTGCTGATCGCGGAAATAGAGTACGCGTACAACTACGCCCGCGACGTTATCGCTTCAATGGGGCCGCGATCTGCTGATCGCGGAAATCCAGGCGCGGCATCGGCCACTTGATCGCTTCCTTCGTGCTTCAATGGGGCCGCGATCTGCTGATCGCGGAAATGCAGAGTCAGCCCGCTGGAGCCAAGATTATGGGTGGTGCTTCAATGGGGCCGCGATCTGCTGATCGCGGAAATTTTTCAACCTAAAGAGTGCGCGGCGAAGTCTTTCGGCTTCAATGGGGCCGCGATCTGCTGATCGCGGAAATGAGTGTGGACTGGGCTACCTCGGAGCAGTCTTCTCGCTTCAATGGGGCCGCGATCTGCTGATCGCGGAAATGAGCCGGTTCCAGTGATGTTACCGGCCATTTTCAAGGCTTCAATGGGGCCGCGATCTGCTGATCGCGGAAATCCATTGGCCAGATGCTCGTCTGGACCGATCCCAAGCTGCTTCAATGGGGCCGCGATCTGCTGATCGCGGAAATCTGGCTCGCGCGGTTCCGCCGCATGAAGCCGAAGCGCTTCAATGGGGCCGCGATCTGCTGATCGCGGAAATGACGAGATGCACGACTACGGAATGGAGCAGGTAAGGCTTCAATGGGGCCGCGATCTGCTGATCGCGGAAATCAAAGCCGCCAGTGCCGCCCGGTGCGCCAGGAATGCGCTTCAATGGGGCCGCGATCTGCTGATCGCGGAAATTATCCGCCAAGAACCTGGCGCAAGCCATGCCGTATGGCTTCAATGGGGCCGCGATCTGCTGATCGCGGAAATCGATCATCCCTCAGCGGCCCCTGTCCAGCTTTTCTGCGCTTCAATGGGGCCGCGATCTGCTGATCGCGGAAATAAGTGCGACGAACGGCACGGAGACGGGGGCATTGCCGGCTTCAATGGGGCCGCGATCTGCTGATCGCGGAAATGGCATGTGGAGCGGCCTGTACAGCACGAAGCATAACGCTTCAATGGGGCCGCGATCTGCTGATCGCGGAAATCCGCCGCCGAATCAGCGAACACCCTTCCGCCTTCCTGCTTCAATGGGGCCGCGATCTGCTGATCGCGGAAATTGGAGAGGCCCCCTAAGGCAGCACGGCGGGGTGGAGGCTTCAATGGGGCCGCGATCTGCTGATCGCGGAAATGGGGAGCACTACGTATGAGTACGTGGTGCTGGCCTAGCTTCAATGGGGCCGCGATCTGCTGATCGCGGAAATGCAGGCGGCGGTGGGTGAGGCCGTCACCGCCTTCAAGCTTCAATGGGGCCGCGATCTGCTGATCGCGGAAATACCCGAAGCGGAGCCGATACCGGAGCCGGAATCGGGCGCTTCAATGGGGCCGCGATCTGCTGATCGCGGAAATTTCGCGCACCGGAAGATCGCAGAGAGCCCATTCCTCGCTTCAATGGGGCCGCGATCTGCTGATCGCGGAAATGCCTCTTCTTTCTTCCGGGTGAATCCGATCTCCACGCTTCAATGGGGCCGCGATCTGCTGATCGCGGAAATGACGCAGACGCCGTAACTGGCATTGATCCGGAGTAACGCTTCAATGGGGCCGCGATCTGCTGATCGCGGAAATGTCAACTCTCCTGCACCTGAAGCTGTCCGGCCTTGAAGCTTCAATGGGGCCGCGATCTGCTGATCGCGGAAATCAGCCCAGCGCGTCCGCAGTTCTCCACGATGCTGACGCTTCAATGGGGCCGCGATCTGCTGATCGCGGAAATGAATCGCCGCAGGGAGATGCTATCGTACAGTTGCTACACGCTTCAATGGGGCCGCGATCTGCTGATCGCGGAAATACGATGCCACGCAGCGAAGACAATGCATGAAAGATTCGCTTCAATGGGGCCGCGATCTGCTGATCGCGGAAATGACATGGAATTTACGGATTTTCGTACCCGTCTTGCACGCTTCAATGGGGCCGCGATCTGCTGATCGCGGAAATTCGGGCGGTTGGCGCAACAACCGCTGTTCGCGGTGGCTTCAATGGGGCCGCGATCTGCTGATCGCGGAAATAGCCACCTCCCTAACCTCTTCAATTGTCAAATACCTTTGGCGGCCCCTGCGAGCGCCTGCCTCGCAGCCCCCACGCGCGCCCGCCTCACCCAGCCGGCGGCCACGTAAGCCATTCATATCACATAAACTTCTCTTCCGCGAGCGGCCTCCGGGGTTTGCCTCCCGCCGGACCGCTCGCGAGACTCTCCCCGGCTGTAGCCCAGGACGCGAATCGGACCCGCTGCACATTTCGGTCACCGCGTAACAAAGACCGGATACACCCCGATTTCGCCTTCCAGCACGCGCGCCAGCAGGCGGGCCTGGATTTCGAGCAGCCGGCGGTACGTCACCCGATAGTCGAAAAGCGGATGTGTGACCAGGCTGTCCATGCGCAGCTCGTAGGCCCGGAAGAATCCCTTGCGGCCTTCCGGCGTGAGGGAGACGGCGGGCCCGGCGCGGATGAAGTCCTTGGGCGTGACCATGCGGGTGTTGATCGCGCTGAGCACGGCCGAGTCGGCGATGAGAGGCCGGAAAGGCTCCATCAGGTCCAAGGCCAGCGCCGGGCGGCCGAAGCGGGGCTGGTGGTAGAAACCGTAGAAGGGATCGAAGCCAACGGCATAACAGGCGATGGTGAGGTCTTTGGAGAGGACGCTGTAGGCCAGTGACAGAAGCGCGTTGACGGGATCGCGCGGCGGGCGGCGGTTGCGGCCCTTGAAATCGAACTGGAACTGGGGATCGGATTCGCCGGTTTCGCCATTTTTAATCATGCCCTCGAAGTTCTGGAAGTACAACCGGGCGGCGCTGCCTTCGATGCCGAGCAGCTCCTCCAGGCTCGCCGCCGTCTCGCTGCGTTCGGCGAGATCCTTCAATTGGCGCAGAACCTGGGGCTCCGGCTCGACGTGGTTGCGCTGGAGCATGGTGCGCTGGTTGCGGATCTTGCCAGCCACCAGGCGGCGGGAGAGTTGCCGGGCGAACCACTCTTCCTCGGCGAGGCGGTACTGGGCGCGGCGGAGGAAGACGTTCTTCGTATTGACGCCAGTGGTGATGCCGTAGAACCAGCCGCCTTGCGAGAAGTAGCAGACGGGGACGCCGCGTTCGCACAAACTCTGAACCGCCTGGGTGGTGAGCTGAATGTTGCCCATAACGTTCAATTGGCAAATCTCGCCCAGACGGAGTTCCTGCTTCAGCGCGTCGCGCTCTCGCACTTGGAGGACTTCGCCGGAGCGGCCAACGCGCAAGCCGTGGGTATTCAGGTATACGGGACGGAGCTCGTCGCGCGGGGCGATCAAGGGGCGGACCCGGGCGGGATGTGCTGCCGTTGCCGAAGTCTCGGCGGATTCGAACAGCGAGAGCTGCCGGGCGGCCGGGGGAGCCTCGGCCGGCTCCCCCGTCAAAGCCAAAGTCTCATCCGGCAGGCAGATGGAAACCAGCGAACATCCGGCGCACTTGGGGGAATCCTCGAGAGGCGGGGGGATGACGCCGGCGGCGGCGATGGCGCGGGCCTGGGCGGCGAGCCGGGCGGTCTCCTCCAGCAGGGCGTCCTCGAAGAGCACGCGGACGCGCTGGCGCGTCTTCACATAGAAGACGATGCCCTCCCGGCACTCGTAGCCGTTTTCGCGGAGGATGAGCCCCTGGACGGCGAGCTGGGCCTTGTCGGCGGGCCAGAGCTCGATGCCATCGGCGGTTTCTCGAGGCTGTCCGTGCTTGTAATCGACCGGGGTCGCCACCCCGCCCGAGAGTTCGACCAGATCCATGCGGGCGATCAGCCGGTGGCTTTCGCTGGCGAGAGTGACCGAGCGGGAGTGGATGGTTCCCGCCTCGGATTGATCAGGCCCGGGCATGGGGGTGACCTTGCGGTCCACGCGGGCGTGCTGGAGCTTGCCCTCCACGGTGTCGGCGCTCTCGCGGAAGACTCCTTCGACCCACTCGTAGAAAAAGAGCCGGGGGCAGTAGACGAACTCGTTCAGCATTCGGGCGGGGAGGTAATCAGGCAATGGCTCGCGGGCGGATGGCTCTGGCGAACGGGGGCAAGCAAGCGGCTCGGGGGCGGTGGACATGGGCGTGCAATCTCCTTTCGGTCAGACGACGATGCAAGGGCTGTCGATAGCGGTATAGGGTTTGCCGAGCGCGGTGATGACGCGATCCCCGCGGCCTTCGGCCGGGCCGAGGTTGACAAAGAGAACCTGGTCTTCGGTGTGGTGGATCACGGCTGCAAGCTGGGCCCGGCAGCGGGCCAGGTCGGCGGCGGTGAACTGGCATTCGAAAACGGAAAACTGGAGGTGGTCGCCGAAGCCGCGCATGATCTTGAAAACCTGCCTCAGCCGCTTGTCATCGGCGATGTCGTAACAGACGAGGTAGGAGGAGCGCATGTTCTCAACCCAGCTCCCCCTGTGGGGCAGACTTGTCCTCAACCATGAATCCTCCTCCAGGAGGGGACATCAACGCCAACATGCCGGTTCTCACAAGCTCCGGGCCGGCGTGAAGCAGCGGTACCGGCCCGACGGTTGGACAATGCTCGACTGGAATACCGCCGGGACGCCGGCGGCCTCCCGGCGCGCCGGAGACCATTCGTCCGCGTCATCCCAGCGAAGGAACAGCAGGCTCCGGACCGCATCGACGGTCAATGAATGGGTCCAGACAGGCCATCTCCAGAACCGGCCATCCGCGCCGCGGCTGAAGCCGGGCTGGCTGGCCCACCGGTCGGGGACCAACGGAAACAGCGGCAGGGCCTCCACCGCCAGAAAATTAGCGCCGGCGTCGGCGACAGATGGATTCTCGGCGCCGTTGGTGGGGTCGACGGCTTGTAGGGCGTATTGTCTCTTCTCGTCCTGAGGGTCCCAGCGCAGCGACACAGCGGAGGCGGAATAGCGCCATCCGGTGAAGAGGGTCCGTTCCAGGTCCGCAGGCGTGCAGTTCCCCCGCAGTTCCCGAAGCATCTTGATGAAAGCCTGCTGGCCGGCGGTGAAATCGAAGCGGGTTCTGCGGGCCACCTGCTTCTCGTCCTCGCCCGTCGGCGCCGTCTCGCCGGCCCAGGCGGCTGAGAACTCGGCGGAAACCGAGGGCCGCGCTGACGCTGCCGCGCAGAACTCGCGGAGAGCGGGTACGGGGAACATGAGCTTGTCCTTCCAGCTTGGCTCTCCTTTTTTGTTCATGGGGCTGGCTGCCACGGTGGCGGCCAGAAGCTCGGCCGAGAACATTTCTTCCAGCTTCAGGCCGCCATCGAGGAGCGCCTGAAGCATGTCGGTCCTTGGCAGAGGGCGGGCCGTCCGGATCGAAGGCCGCCAGGCGCCGAGACGCGGGCTCCAGCTCATGCGTGGTTCGTGGCCCGGAAAAGCGCGGGACAGGAGGCGGAGAGTGCCGAGCGCGGCGAGATAAGCCAGAGGGTTTGCGCCGTCCAGGGCATCCAGGGCCGTCTCACAGGGGCGGGGTCTCGGTCCTGGCGGGGAGCAGACGAGCGCCCTCGCCTCGGCGGACGCTTTCGGGTTGCGGCTGGCTTCCCAATCGGCCAGGCGGAAGATGGCTTCGAGATAGGCGAGGCCCCACCAGCCGTAACGGCGGACCAGGCGCCAGTAGCGCTCGGCAACTCCAGAATCCAGCCGGTGCGGCGGCGGCAGTTCCGCCCGCTCTTCCGCCGCCAGGGACACGCCCAGATCCAGACATGCCAGCGAAACGCCCGGGATTCTTGCCTTCTGGACCAGTGGATCGGGGGCCACAGGCGCAAACGGACGGGCATAGCCGTGGTGGCTGGCGATCAGGTGGAGCGTCAGATCGCGGGTGTCGTCCCCTCCGGGAGTGAGACCGAACTGCTCGGCCAGTTGCATCGAGAACAGTTCGTGCCGGAAATGCTCTGGAAGCGCGAGGTCGGCGCGGATTTCTGTTCGCCGGCGGCGGCGCTCGGGCAGCCATTCGGACTTGGCCAGCGGCTCGCTGTCCAGCGCATCTTCGAAGCCGTTCCGCAGCATGAGCTGAAAGCGCGGGTCGAGCTTGCCGAGGTCGTGGGCCTTGGCCGCCGCGCCGAATGCCTCCCCAAAGGCCGGATCGAGACAGCGGGCCGCCAGTTCGCCACACACCGAATACAACCGCGCGCTGTGCTGCCGCAGGGTTACCGCCTGCGCGGCGCTGGATCTGAGATCCTCCTCGTCGGCCAGCGGGTCGTCTTCCAATTCCGTCTCGTCCGGCTGGTAACGTTTCTTGCCTGTCAGGACGACCCCGCCGGCCGGATGTTCCTGGATCCGGAAGCCGTCCGCGGCCAGAAGCTGAATCTGTGAACGCAGCCAGGAAGGCAGCGGCGCCGGAGAGGCAACTCCGCCGGCATCCGCCGCTTCCGGGTTGTCCGAGAGAATGGCGTGCAGCGCAGCCTCCACTTCGTCATGGCCAGCCTCAGGTTCCGACGCAACATCGAGGAGTCCGGCGATGCCGGGATCCCCGGCCCACGGCGCAAGCACGTCCTTGTGCACGCGGAGCACGACCACGCCGCGAGCCTGAAGCAGGGAGCGCTCGGCGAGATCGAACTGGCCGGCCCCTGCTCCGTCCGGCTCGGCGATGGGCTGGCCGAGCCCGCGCAATCCGTCGCTGCCCGCCTTCAAGACCACGACGTCGTTGGGCAGGATGCGGGCCGGATCGTTCTTCCCTTGCGCGCGCCCGGCCCCTCGCCAGACCACAAACGGCCTCCGGGAGGTCCGCGTGGTCTCTTCCGTATCCCGGCCGCCTTCGACGTCGCCACTCAGTTCGTCGGGTTCCCCTTCGGCGAGCCAGCGGCGCAGACGGTACAGAGGCACGGTCAGCATTTCCGGGCTGGCAGGCGGCGCCAGCGACAACACGTCGAGCCAGGTCGTCTCCCAGTCCGGCGCGTTGTCCGGGTCCGGCAAGTCGGCGCGCAGCAAGACGCGCGCGTCCGGAGCGCCGCGTTCCTTCCCGTGCAGAAATAGCGTGACGTCCGGCTGCGGCGACGGACGCGGGGAAGTCTGGCATAGGAGGTCGAGATGCGCCGGGAGAAGGACGGGGGCGTCCGTTGCGGGCGCCAGCAGCCGGTCAAAGCGCTCTGGATCCGCTTCCCGCAGCGCATTGACCAGCGAATCCATGGACTGAATGCCGAAGTCCACCGAGCCGCTGGCGCCGCTCTGTTCGGGTTCATTCAGCCAGGTCCAGGTTTCGCGGATGGCTGTGCCGTAAATGGGATCGGCCTCTTGGTTCTTAAGCGGTTTGGCCTGCTGCTCGCGGATGAGAAGGCACGCCTGCGAATCGCGCTGGTCGCCCAGCCGGTCCAGGCGGCCGAAGCGCTGGCGCAGAGCGTCGAGACTCGCGCACTCCGTGACCAGAGCGTCGAAGCTGAAGTCCGCGCCGACTTCAAGACACTGTGTCGTAACTACAATGACCGGCTTGGCTGGCGGCTCGGCCGAGCCTGCCTTGAGCACGGGCTCCCAGCGCTCCACGAGCGCATCGCGGTCCATTGGCCGCATCCGCCCGGTCAGCAGAACCACTTGGACGGAGCCGGCCGGGTTCTTGGCGAGCCGCTCGGCGATGCGCTCGGCTGTGGCCACCCGGTTGACCATGACCGCCACGCGGCGCTTGCCCCGTTTCACTGAGAACTCCAGCGCCCGGTCCGCCGCTTCCTGAAGGAACGCCTCGTCGCCATTGACCGGTTTTGCGAGGGCGGCGATCTTGCGGGCGGTCAGGCGCTGCTGGAGGACGGCGTGATCCAGCGCGGCGGCGCGCTCCGACGGACCTGGAAACGCGGCTTCCTCCGCAATGTCCGCCGGAGGGGTTGCCGACATAACGCTGAAGAGGAATGGCGTTTTGAGAGACTGGTCCGCCCACGGCTCGGCGCGGAAGCGCGCGACGGCGCGAACGGTCTGGAGAAACGGGACGGCGCAGTGGGCCTCGTCGAGGAGAATCAGGCTGTCGTGAGCGGCCAAGCCGGCGTAGATGCTGGCGGCCCGGTCGCTATGGCCGTAAGCGCGAAATAAGAGCGCTGAGCCGGCCTGGTCCACCGTGGAGCAGATAATGGCGGGCTGGCTTGGAATACGCGCCCATCCGTCGTCCCTCCAGGCCCCGCCCCGCAAGCGGGCGACGGCCAGCGGCTGGCCTGTGCCGCTCAGAGCGCGCAACCTGTCTGCGACCTCCTTCAGCGGACCTGCGTTGGCTTTCGCCAGACTTGCGGCAATTCGCTTCGCGCGCGAAAACGCCTCATCCACGACGACCCGCCTGTCCACTACGAACCAGATCCGGCGCGGCATCCTGGCTTCCATCGAAGGCGCGGCCGCCGTGGCGGCGAGCGCGAAGACCGCGGCATCCAGGCAAGCGGTCTTCCCGCTCGCGGTTGGCAGGTTGATCGCCTCCGGCCAGGCGCCTCTTGTCCCGCGCCCGGCGAGCATGACCTGCCAGGGAAACGGCTCTGGTTTGGGCCATGTTTCGCTCCTCCAAAGCGATTCGAAGAAAGCGGCGAAATTGGTCATGTCTCCGCCTCCAGGGGGCGGCAAAGACCGTAGCCACGGTAGCGGCCTGCTCCCAGCAGTACCGGACCAACCACCGGACGATCAAAGGTCAGAATCGCGTGCATGTGGCGGCATTCACTGCCATCCTTCCGCTTCAGCCGTGGAAACTGATGCGAGGCGGGGGCGCCAAGGTGCGCGGACACCGGAGTAAGAAACACTTCTGCCAGCGCAGTTGGCGGTTCCCCCACACGCTGCCAGGAGGCGCGAATCGCATCCGCTGCCTCTTGCTGGTAAGCGGCGCGATCCCTGGCCTTCGAATGGCGGTCAAAGACGCAGGGCGTCACGGTGGCCCAGCGGCGTGCGCCCGCCGGGTGGGCTGTCCATGCCCGTTCCTGAAGCGTGCCTCGTGAACCGCCATCCTCCGGCCGGAGGAGTGCCCAGCAGCCGAGAGCGCCGAGCTTCAGGCCGTCGCGTCGAATGCCGGCCAGCGCCCCCAAAAGGCGCTCGCGGTCGGCAGCCTCGATGTCGCGTGGAACCGCCACGGCAACTCCCAGAATTCCCCCGTGGGCGTGCGGATGTCCGACGAACGGCAAGGGCGCAAATGATACATGCGGGCGGGCGGAAGGTCCCCCGCCGCAGTGACCGCTCAAGACTTCGGGGATGGCCGATCCCAGGTGTTGGAGCAAGGACTCGCGAAGACGGGCTGTCAGTTGCAAAGTGGCGGAGAGATCCAGACAACGGTAGGGACCATCGATCCGGCTCAGGGCGTAAACCAGCAGGCGCGGATCGAAGACAGTGCCTGGCGTCCGAGGCTCGGTTTCTCCGCCGGGCGGCGCATACCCGCGGAACAGGGAGAGATCCGGACGGAGGCGGACGGGCGGCTGATTCTGAAATCTCTCCCGCAGGGTGGCTCTGGCGGCCCTCTGCCGTTTCTTGTCGGAATTGTCCTCGGCGGCTTCTTGCAGCCGAAAATACTCGCTGATCTCCTCCTCGTTGAATTGCCTCTCCAGGTAGTTCAGAGAACCCTCGCCCGGCACGCGAAAGCGCTCCGTGGCCCGCGTTTCATCCGGAAACCAGTTCACGGGCCGCTCGGGAGGCGCCTTTGAGGCCCACATTTGCACCAGCGAGGCGCTGTGGCCGACACGGGTGACTTTGCGGCAGAGCCGGTCCAGGGCTTCGAAATGGGTTCCAGGCTGGGCGCCGGGCCAGACCAGATATACCGTTTCTTCCTGAAGCCAGGCCCTGGCGAAGGACCGAGGCTGGCGCGCGCGCGTTACCCCCGCGGCGGATTGCAGCGGAGCCTTGGAGGGTCCGGCCTTGTCATTGACCGGAACATAGTGGGTGACGACGGGACGTTCGACTTGGTCGGGCGCGCAGATCGCAGGGGGACGCTGCTCCTCCAGCCACTCCAGGGCCGCCCGTTCGGCGGCATCGCCGCCAGTCTGAAAATGCGCGGCGGCAAGGGCCATGAATACTCGGCCGGGGTGCGGCGGCCATTCGGCGCCGCGCCGGTCGGCTACGTCGCTGGCCACGGCGTAGCCGGTGAGGTAGCGTATGCCAAGGGTGAGCAATTTAGGACTCCTCCGCGCTTCCTTCCTTAACTAATTGCTGCTGGCTCAGCCGCACGAGCTTGAGCAGTTCCTTGGAAGGCTTCAGCTCGAGCGGCTCCGTGCGCCACTTCAGCCCGGCGTTCTCAGCCGCTGAGACGGCGTCTGCGAGAAGCTTCTTCGCCCCGTCTCCGCTCAGCGAGAACAACTTCGGCTGCTCGCCCGGTTTGTCGAGGAGTTCCCAGTACATGGGTTCCTCGGGCCAGAGCAGGCAGCGGGACCGCAGCCCCATGCCGGATTCGAAGGCCAGCGTGGCGGCGCAAAGGCCCAGGGCGGCAAGCACGGCGCGCCCCTCGGCGTTGGCTTCAGCCTGGCCGCCGGCGCCTCCGGGAAGCGGGAAGCGGAGCCGCCGCAACGCGATCAGGGAGAGGGTTGTGATTTGCTCCGCGTACGAGATGGTGACGCCGGCATTGTCGTTCTCGAAAGGAACGCTGCCGTGATTCACCTCCGAGGGGCGCAGTACGCCCTTCTTCTTCGGGTCATCCACGACGCGCCAGGAACCATCGTCGTTTCTCAGGATGGCGACTGTCTTGCTGGCTTCCAAGGGGTCCCGGCGCACGCCGCGATTCTTGTGGAGTTCGGAAAGCGAGGCCCCTAGTCCGACCACTTCCGACACCATGGCCCGCTCAAACTTCGCCCCAAGGCCGCCCTTTGGGCCGGTGGAATCCCACATGCCGAAGACCAGCGCGGTAGGGCAAAGCTCGTAGATCGCGGTCGCATTCAGGGGGCCCGCCTGATTCAGCGAACGGAATGCCGGCGACTTGCGAAACGGCGTCCCATCGTACTCACTGTCCCGGAGGATCGCATCGGCAAGGCGATGAGGAACTTGCAGGCTGGTCAGCTTGCCGATGGGGTCGGGGAGCCGGCCCTCCGCTGCGTCTCTTTCGAGATCGCCTGTAGGGCCGTAGTCGGAGAAGTCGACGCTGATGACCGGAAGTGTGATCTCGCCGGCATCGAGAGCATCTTGAAGCGCCTGCTCCATACGATTGGCCTGGCTCTGTACACTGTCGAGCAACACGCAGGTAACGGGCTGCTCTCTGCCGGGCGCCCGGCGCTGCTCAACCGCATACACGGCCCCGGCATAGGTTGGCGGAAAGACTTTATCTCCTTCTCCGCCGCCGGGCTGTAAGCGCCTCCGGCTGCGAAACGCGGCGGCCGAGCCGTCCACGGCTGCTTTCAATTGCTCAAATCTTAGTGCGTTAAGGGAAGACGTTGAAGATCCGGACATGTCGTGCTCCTTACTTTGCTGCTTGCTTGATGCAGTGCCTGGCTCCGGCCCATGCCGAATTGGTCTTGTGGCAGCCGGAAGCAACCGAGGGGCCGCGGCCGCCTGAGCGCGGAAATGTCATTATGAAGCTCAAGGCTCGAAGAGTCAAGAAAAACACAGAGCAGAGCGCGCTTGGAGTTTGTTCACGAACCGCGACTGCGCTGCTACCCCAACCCAGTCTGGTAATTGAATCAATGACTTCCATGCTTTTGCGCGTGGGCGCAGGGCCCTGCCTCCATTGCTCAACAAGCCCTTGAAGGGACAGACTCGGGCCAGCCGATGCGGCAGTCTTGTAGGATTTCCCTTACACCACTCGATAACATCGCATACGACTGGGGAGGTGGAAAGGCGGGATGTGTGCTGGCAAACATAAATTGAAGGCCCGAACGGCGTCCGCCGAACGGAAGGGCCGTTGCGGTGTTGTGCCGCTTGGAGCGATGATGGCACGGAAACGAGAGTCCCGTCTCGTGGCCTGCCGCTGGAGGCGAATTGGTTGGAGGTTTGGAATGACTCAGAAGCTGGTCCGATGGATGGTAGTGGCGTCGGTGGCGATGTCGACGGGCGCCGGCGCGGCCGAGGTGCATATCAATTGTCAAAACACCCTGGAGGACGCGGCGAGAACGAACGCCGCGATCGCCGGGAGCAAGGCAGGCGATCTCATCCGCATCCATGGGACCTGTCTCGTAAACCAGACCATTGTGCTGCTTGGGGACAGAAGCTACTTGGGCGACTCGAGGACCGGGACCGTGATTCGCCAGGCGGACAAGGCCGATCTTCCGGCGCTTGTGGCCTCCGACAGTTGGAATAACAACGCCCCGGCAACCGGCCGGCCGGTCCGGATCGCGCATCTGACGCTCGACGGCAACAGGGCGAACAACTCCGGCACGAGCAACCTGGTGATCCGATCGTGGCTGACGGTGATTGAAGACGTGGTCAGCCGGAATGCTCCTGTGGATGGCATCCGGCTGACCAACCTGGCGAAGGACGGCAAGACGGGTTTGACAAGCACCCAGGTTAATGGCCGTATCAGCAACTGCTTCATCGACCGGTCCGGCGCCAACGGGATCCATGTGCTGGACACCGGCAACGCCGTCACGGACTGGGATCTGCTGGATTGCTGGATTGCGGGTTCGGGAGAATCCGCGGTCGAGATGAACAATGCCGCCGGCTGGAAGGTGCAGGGCAACCACGTCTACGGCGTGCAGCGCCACGGCATTTACGCGCACCGCTGCTGGGGAACCACAATTGCCGACAACTATGTGGAGGACTTCGGCCGGGCCGGCGGAGAGAACAATAAATGGTATGGCATTGCGTGTACGGTGCAAGGCGGGGCCGGCAGTGTGATCCGGGATAACAAGGTTTTCCGGTTCGGCGCCAAGCCCGGCCCTGGGAACTTCGTGTACATTGGCGTGCCCAGAGTGAACAGCGGAACCGGGGTGCTCAGCGTGGTCAACAATGTCATCCGCGGCGCGGGGATGGCCGGCGACACCGGCATTTCCTATGAGGTCGGAGGGAGCGCCGGTTTGCAGGTGGTATCCGCGAATAATAACGTGCAGGCGGTGAATCAGCCTCGAACTGTTGGCGAAAAGGTTACGCTGGTGAACCCCTATTAGCGGCTGCCACGGCGGCGGTCTCCTTCCACGAACCGCCTCCCCGCCGAATCCCCTTGGGGCCGCTCGCGAGCGGCCCCGGCCATCTCTGCCGCAGGCGCGGCGAGTGGATAGCGCGGGCTGCCTCCCGCTCCGCTGCTGATCTCAAATGGCTTCGATTATACTGGGTGGTTCGTGTGAAGCTGTCGATATTGATCCCGGTCTACAACGAGCGCTCCGTGGTGGAGCGCAGCTTGTCGCTGGTGCTGGCGGCCCCGCTGCCCGAAGCCATGGAGCGGGAATTGATCGTCGTGGACGACCGTTCGACCGACGGCACCTGGGAGATCCTGCAAAGGCTGGCCGCGGAAAACGCCTGCATCCGCCTGCACCGGCACGAGGTCAACCGCGGCAAAGGCGCGGCGGTGCGCACGGCGATCCAGCACGCGGACGGAGACTTCTGCCTGATCCAGGACGCGGACCTCGAATATGACCCCAATGAATACCCGCTCCTGCTCAAACCGCTGCTCGAAGGGCACGCCGACGCCGTGTTCGGCTCGCGCTACCTGGCGGGCGAACAGCGCAGGGTCCTGCCCTGGCGGCATTCCATGATCAATAAGGGCCTGACGCTTGTCTCGAACGTCTTCTGTAATATGGCCTTCACGGATATGGAGACATGTTATAAGGTATTCCGCACGGACCTGCTTAAAAGTATCCCCGTCCGGTCGGACCGGTTCGGCTTCGAGCCCGAGATAGTGATGAAATCGGCAAAGCGTAAGTTTCGTATTTATGAAGTGCCGATTAGTTACCACGGACGGACTTACGAGGAGGGGAAGAAGATCGGGTGGCGGGACGGCATCAAGGCCCTGGGCGCCATTCTGCGCTTCTGGGTCATCGACGATCTCTACGCCGAACCGTACGGCCGCGGACTGTTGAACAGCCTGACGGGCACGCCCCAGTACCTGTCCTGGACGGCGCGGATCCTCAGGCCGTACGTGGGAGACACGGTCCTCGAGGCGGGGGCGGGCATCGGCAACATCGCCGGCCGGCTGATGGGGAAGAAGCTGCGATACGTGGCGGCCGAGAGCGACCCGGTCTACCTGCACGCCCTGCGCAACCGCTTTCTGCGCACTCCGAACGTGGAGGTGCGCAAGCTGGATCCGGCCGCGCCGGCCGACTACGAGGGGCTCGAAGGCCGCTTCGAGACCGCGCTCTGCCTCAACCTGCTGGAGCACGCGGAGGACCCGGCGGCGGTGATCGCGTTGCTGGAGCGCGCGGTGGCCCCGGGCGGAAGGCTGATCGTGCTGGCCCCGCAAGGTCCGGCCCTGTACGGCAGCGTGGACCGGACACTCGGGCAGAAGCGCAGGTTCCGGCGGGAGGAGCTCTGCGCCATGCTGGTCGCCGCGGGGCTGCAAATTGAGCGGGTCCACGAACTGAACAAGATCGGGGCGCCGGCCTGGTGGGCCTACGGCAGGCTCCTTCGGCGCCGCTACATCTCGAAGCCCACCCTGAAACTGTTCGATAAGACGGTGTGGTTCTGGAGTCGCGTGAACGGGCTGCTGCCCTGGCGCGGGCTTTCGCTGGTCGTGGTGGCCGGCAAGCCGGGGAGCGCGGCGTGATGGGCGCTCTGCGCTGGGCGGTCTGCAATGAGATTTTCGGCGGGATCAGTTTCGCCGCAATGGCCGCGGCCATCCGGCGGGCGGGTTACGCCGGCGTCGAGATCGCGCCGTTTACGCTGGGGGAGGATCCGGGATCGCTGCCCTTGGAAGAGCGGCGGGAGATCCGGCGGATTCTGGAAATGGAAGGTCTGGGCTTCGCCGGCCTTCACTGGCTGCTGGCCGCCCCGGCGGGGCTTCATCTGACCGCGCCGGATGGGCCGCTGCGGCGGCGGAGCTGGGACTACCTGAGGCGTCTCATCGATCTGTGCGCGGACCTGGGAGGCGGGGTGCTGGTGCTCGGCTCGCCGAAGCAGCGTTCGGCCACCGGCGGGGCGACGCCGGAGCAGGCCAGGGCCAGCCTGGTGGAAGGACTCGCGGAGGCGGCGGCGTACTGCGCCGCCCGCGGCTGCTGCCTGCTGCTGGAGGCGCTCTCGCCGGACCAGACCGACGTGATCACGGCCCTGGACGAAGCCGCCGGCATCGTGAGGCGGATCGATCATCCGGGGCTGGCGACGATGTTCGACACTCATAACGCGGCCGCCGAGAAGGAGCCGCACGCGGCCCTTCTGGAGAAGCATTTCGACCTCATCCGGCACGTGCATCTGAACGAGATGGACGGGGGAGCGCCGGGGACCGGCTCCTACGATTTCAGGCCCGTGCTGGAGGTGCTGGAGCGCCGCGATTTCGCCGGCTGGGTGTCGCTCGAGATTTTCGGCAAGTCCGAGGATCCGGAGGGGATGATCGCGAGGTCGCTGCGCTATCTGCGCGGTGATGGCGGGTAGCGCTGGGAAATCCGGGGAGGTACGGAATTTCATGAACCGCTATGTTGTGACGGGCGGAGCCGGCTTCATCGGCTCGTCGCTGGTGAGAGGGCTGCTGGAGCAGGGAGCGGAGAAGGTGCTGGTGATCGACAACCTCTCGACCGGCCGGGCGGCGAACCTGGAGGAGATTCGCGGGCGCGTTGAACTGCTGAAGGCGGACATCCGGGACTACGAAGACATCGCCCCGGCGGTGAAGGGAGCGGAGGTGGTCTTCCATCTGGCGGCGATTCCATCCGTGCCGCGCTCCATCGAAGATCCCGTTCCTTCCCACGAGGTCAATATCGGGGGCGCCTTCAACGTCCTGCGCGCGGCCGCGGCCGGCGGCGTGAAGCGGCTGGTGTACGCGGCGTCCTCGTCGGCCTACGGGGGCAGCGAGGTGCTGCCCAAGGTGGAGACCATGGCCCCCGACCCCAAGTCGCCCTACGCCTCGCAGAAGCTGGCGGGTGAGTACTACGCGCGCGTCTTCTGGACGTGCTTCGGCCTGGAGACCGTGTCTCTGCGGTATTTCAATGTGTACGGGCCGCGCCAGGACCCAAGCAGCCCCTATTCGGGGGTGATCTCGGTCTTCGTGAGGGCGATCACCGAACGTCGATCCCCGGTCATCCACGGAGACGGGGAACAGTCGCGGGATTTCACATTCGTGGAGGATGTCGTGGATGTCACCCTGAAGGCCGCGCGCGCGGCGGGGGTGGCGGGAAACGTGTACAATGCAGGGAACGGAAACCGGTACACTTTAAAGCAGGTCTGGGAGACGCTGGAGAAGATCGAAGGAGTACATCTCCCGCCCCGGTTTGGGGCGCCCCGGGCGGGGGACGTCCGGCATTCCCAGGCGGATGTCGCCGCGGCGGTCCGGGATCTGCATCTGAAGCCGCGGTTCAGCCTTGAGGAGGGGCTCCGGCGGACCCTGTCATGGTTCAAACAGTGCGGGGCAGTTGCGCCGGGGCCGGATCATAGCTAGAATCAGTGAGTTTACCGAGTCTTTGGAGGATTCATGTCAGTTGAGCAGACTGTGAAGCAGATCATTGTCGAGCAGTTGGGCGTGGATGAAGCGCAGGTGGACGGCACCGCCAGCTTTGTGGACGATCTGGGCGCCGACTCGCTGGACATTGTCGAGCTCGTGATGGCGTTCGAAGAAAAGTTCGAAGTGGACATCCCCGATGAGGACGCCGAGAAGATCGGCACCGTCAAGGACGCGATCGCCTACATCGAGGCGAAGGTGGCGAAAAAGTAGCGCGTCCGCCGGCTCAGTTCAGACTATTTCACGAGGGGAACCCATCTTGTCTCGCAGAGTTGTGATTACCGGCGTGGGCCTGCTTTCTTCGGTCGGCATCGGCACGGATGAGTGTTGGAAGGCCGTGCTGGAGGGGCGAAGCGGCGTTTCCACGATCACGGCGTTCGACGCCAGGGATTTCGCCTCCCGCATTGCGGGCGAAATCCGGGATTTTCAGCCGGAGAATTTCGTCGAGCGCAAAGAGCTGAAGAAGATGGGCCGGTTCATTCAGTTCGCGATCGCCGCCAGCGACTTTGCGATGGCGATGTCTGGGCTGAACATGGCGGAGGAGGACGGCGAGCGGGTCGGGGTTTACATCGGCAGCGGCATCGGAGGCTTCGAGGTGATCGAACGGGAACACCGGAACCTGATGGAGAAGGGGCCGGGGCGGATCTCCCCGTTCTTCATTCCCGCGACGATCGTGAATCTGGCCTCGGGTTACGTCTCCATCCGGACGGGAGCGAAAGGCCCCAATTCGGCGACCGCTACGGCATGCACGACAAGCTGCCATGCGGTCGGCGATTCGTTCCGGATGATTCAGTACGGCGACGCGGACGTCATGATCGCGGGCGGATCGGAAGCGCCGATCTGTCCCATGGGGATCGGCGGGTTTGCGGCGATGCGGGCGCTCTCCACCAGGAACGATAACCCCCAGAAGGCCAGCCGCCCTTGGGACAAGGAGAGGGACGGCTTCGTCGTGGGGGAGGGCGCCGGCATCCTGATCCTGGAGGAGTTGGAACACGCCCGGCGGCGCGGGGCCCGGATCATCGCGGAACTCGCGGGTTACGGGCTGAGCGGCGACGCGTATCACATCACCGCCCCCTGCGCGGATGGCGACGGAGCGGTGCGCGTGATGCGGAACGCGCTCCGGGACGCGGGCATCACGCCCCAGCAGGTCCAATACATCAACGCGCACGGAACGTCGACGGAGCTCAACGACAAGATCGAAACCATCGCCATCAAGCGTTGTTTCGGCGAGCACGCCTATCGGCTGGCGGTCAGCTCCACGAAGTCGATGGTGGGGCATCTGCTGGGCGGGGCGGGCGGATTCGAGGCGGGAATCACCGCCCTGGCGATCCGCGACCAGATCGCTCCGCCGACCATCAATTACGAGTTTCCGGATCCGGACTGCGACCTGGATTATGTTCCAAACCAGGCCCGTCCCATGGCCATCGAATACGCGCTTTCGAATTCCTTTGGATTCGGGGGCACCAACGGCAGTCTGATCTTGAAGCGTTACTCGGGCGAGTAGGCTTTAAGGGAGCAAGCCCGGGGATCCCCGGGCCGGGAGGCGATGCACTACCTTCGCTTAGCAGCAGTGCTGGCAGGCGCCTGGCTGGCCGGCAGTTTCCTGGTGATGGCCACAAGCCGGATCGGGGTGGAGACAGCCCAGGACATCCTGCAACCGCAGACGGAGGCGGCCAAGCTGGCGCGGGATATTGACGCTGGGTCCCTGCGGTTGTTGTTGCAGCACCAGGGCCGGGAAGTGAGCCGCAGGCTGGCGAGCGCTTGGGAGCTGGCGCAGGTCGGGATCGGGCTGGCATTGCTGGGTTGCGTCTGGCTGGCTGCCGGACGCAAGCGCTACAGCATCGTGGTCGGCTTTCTGATGCTCGGTTGCGTGGTGTTCCTCCACTGGTTCATAACGCCGGAGATGCGGAGTCTCACCCCGGGAGCGGACCTGGTTTTTGACAGCGAGGAATCTCTGCCGCGCGACCGCCTTCGATCCCTTCACACGGGCTACACAATCATCGACACCGTGAAGATGGGGCTCGGCGCCGTGCTTGTGTTTTCCCTGGTGAAGAGCCGGCGGCGGCGCAGAGGCGAGGCCTCCGAGAACGGCTGACGCCCCAGCCGGCGATCGCGCAGAGGGCAGACGACCGTTTTCTATCGCCTGTATCGGCCGGGCCGAACCAACTCCGGCGCTTGGCCGCCCGCTCCGGTTATTCGGAGACCAGATCTACTCGGTCAATGATGCCGATGACCGCCATGTCGATGGGAGAGGGCGGCAGTCCGGCGCTGGAGAATGCGGCATAGCCGTCGGTCGCGAGCAGGACCTTATCCCCCAGTCCCGCCTGAACGGAGTCCACGGCCACGAGCGCGTCCCCGCGTTCGGAACCATCCAGATTCAGCGGCTGAACCAGCAGAATCTTGAGATTCTCGTGGGACGGATGCTTCTGGGTGGCGACCAGTTCCCCGAGGACGCGGCCGATCAGCAAGAGTCCCCCCTCTTAATGTGGATCTCGTCTACGATGCCCACGATCGTGCTGTCGGATGGCGCCTCTTTGGGCGCGAAAGCGTAACTCGCCTCGCGGCCGCGGCAGTAGTAGACCAGTTCGCCGGCCCCCGCCCCGGTGCAATCGGCGCACACCAGCACCTTCCCCGTTTCCTTCAACTCCGGAGTGAGGGGCTGCACCAGCAGCAGGCGCTCCCCTTCCAAATTGGGATTCTTCACTGTGGCCCAGACCCGGCCCACAACTTTGCCCAGGAACATGGGATCAACCTGCGGGCTTGTCCACGCTGACGGTATCCACGATCGCCACCACGACCGTATCCACGGGGGCGTCCTTGCAGCCCTCGGCCATTCGCGCGGAACTGCCGGAAACGGCCAGGACCAATTCGCGGAAACCCGCGCCCACGGTGTCCACCGCCACGAGGTAGCCCTTTTCGGGAACGCCCTCGGGAGAAACCGGGTTCAGGATGAGCAGTTTCCTGCCTTCCAGCCGCGGATCCTTCCGCGTGGCGACGACGCTGCCTGCAACACGCGCCAGAATCATGGGGAGAGTTTCCTAGCGGGAATTGTCACACTCCGTCTCTTTCCGCCGCACTGGCCGGAAAGCGCGCGCCTCACTTGGCCTGGCCTTGGGTCTTGCCGATGGGCAGGACATCTTCCAGGCTGGAATGCGGCCGCGGGATCACGTGAACTGCCACCAGTTCACCGACGCGCCGCGCGGCGGCGGCGCCGGCGTCTGTGGCCGCGCGCACAGCGGCGACATCGCCCCGAACCATCGCCGTGACGTAGCCCGAACCGATCTTCTCCCAGCCCACCAGGGTGACCTTGGCGGCCTTCACCATCGCGTCGGCGGCCTCGATGAGGGCCACCAGCCCGCGAGTCTCAATCATTCCTAATGCTTCACCCATTCAACCTCCAGAAGAACTCGAACCATCAAACTACACAACGCCCTTGGCGCGCAGCGCCTGCTCGACCAGGTCGATCAGATCCTGGCGCGTCATCTCCACTCTCTCCGCGCCCCAGTTTACCTCTTCCGCGGCGACGGGGCACGCCGGTTCTCCGGCCGAGCGCGCCTTGACGCCATAGCGCGTGCGGGCCTCCACCAGCTTCTCAACTTCGTGTTTGGGCAGGACCTTGGGTCCGCCCAGCAGCTCGGCTACGAGAGTAATCCGCGCGAAATGCTCGACCGTCTCCATTCGGAAGAAGGCTTTATAAACGTCCTCCCCGTAACAGACGGCGCCGTGATTGCCCATCATGAGCGCGTCGTACTTCGGGATCAGGGGGAGCATCGGCTCTATCAACTCCGGCGTTCCCGGTAGTCCGTAACCCGCCAGCGGCACGCAGCCCAGCCCGATAATTACCTCCGGCAGCAGCGCGAGGTTCAAGGCGCGCCCGGCCGTCGCGAAACCGGTGGCGACCGGCGGATGGGCGTGCACGACCGCCCTGATGTCGGGGCGGAGATTGTAAATCGCCAGGTGCATGGCGATCTCCGTTGTCCCCTCTTTCTGGCCCAGGATCTTGCGGCCCTGCATATCCACGATGATCATGTCATCGGGGTGCATCAATCCCTTGCAGACGCCCGTAGGCGTGCACATCACGCGCTCGGCGTCAAGCCGGATGGTGATGTTTCCGTCGTTGGCGGCCACCCAGCCTTTCTGCCAGACCATGCGGCCGATTTCGACGATCTCTTGCCGTAATTCGCGCTCTGTTTTCTGCATCGGAAGACCGATTGTAGCAAAACGCGCAATGAAATCCGAACCGCGCCAATCATGCCCGTGAACGCGAACGGTTTCTCCCTTTCGACGGCTGCTAGCGGGGCATCCGCGAGTCAGACTCGTCGCCGTCGGGCCTCGCCTCAGCCGCCGCGCGAAGACGCCGTGAACTCGTTCTCCAGTTGCCGGCGCAGTCGCGCTGCCAGGGACTCCGGCGGCAGGATGACGTCGGCATAACCGATGGGCTGATCGCGGGGGATGTCGCGCGTAAGCCGGCAATTCTCGGCGAGCGCGGCGGGTAAGAGATTCTCCCGGCGGGCCGCGGCGTAGTTCTCCGCGAGTCCGTAGAACGTGTATCCGCCGAGGCCGTCCAGCACGGTCCCTGCTGCAAGGTCCGTCTTGGCGGCGGCTACCACGTCGACGCAGGGCCCATGGATCGGCGCGATGGCGGCGTCGTGAAACAGGACTGCGCGGGCAATGGTGGAGGGGACCTCCATGTGGCAGAGGTGATAGGGGACGTAGAACGTGTAGAAGGGGCCGTCGCCGAGCTTATAGAGCTTGAGATAGTGACGCTGGACCGGATGGTCGTGGCGGGCGATCACAAACACCCCTGGGGCGGGGTCGGCGCCTACTGCGTAGTCCACCAGGCCGGGAGACGAAGAGAGCAACTCCCGCGGATACCACTCCGGCGCTTGTGTCACGGACGTGCCGGAAGGGACGGCGGGTCCCAGCATCCCGCGCCTGGCCACCCGAAATCCGACGGCATTGGCGACGATCGCCTGCTCAAAGCTGATCTTGGTGCCGTCGGCGAAAGAAGTGACCATGCGCGCGTTCTGTCCCCAGCGGGCGGCAAAACCAGCCTGGGTTGTGGGATTGCGATACGGATCATGCAGGCCCTTGATGTTTCCGCAAAGCGCGGGCTGAGCGCCGATGCCTTTGACGAACCGGAAGAGGTTCAGAATCACGCCGGGCTGGTCTCCTTCCACGTTCGTGTACACGACTCCGGCGCGTCTCGCCTGTTCGTAGAGCAGCGGGCCGAGCAGGCCGTCGAGTTCGGGATTCATCAAGACCGCATGTTTCTTTTGTTCTACGGCGCGGGTGACGGCTTGGGCCCCGTAATCGATGCTTCCCGTGACCTCCAGGATCACGCGGATGGAAGGTGCATCCGCCGCGACCCGATAATCCTGGGTCACGGCGGCAGCTCCATCCGAGATGGCGCGCTCCAGTTCGGGCACGGAGCATACCACGCGGACGTTTTCAAATCCCGCTGTCTGAAGCGCCGATAGACCCCGGTCGGCGTTGCGGCAGACGACACAGGAAAGCCGCAGGCCGCGAACCGCGGTTGCGAATTGCAGGGCGATGCCGCGCCCCATGAAACCGGCGCCGATCATGGCGGCGTGCACCGGGTTGCCGGCCCGCTCCAGTTCCTCCAGCCGCGTATCAATGAGAATCATCGCGGCTGGAACCTCGGCCAGTTGCGGTCCTTGGCGGAGAGCACGCGCGGCTCGGCAGGCCAGGCAAGAGAGAGAAATGGATCGTCCCAGCGTATGCCGGCTTCGGCTTCCGGCGCATAAGCCGTGGAGACGAGGTAGAACGCTTCGCTCTCCTCCTCGAGAGTGAGAAAGCCGTGGGCGCAGCCTTTTGGCGCATAAACCCACTGGAGACGGGAAGGATCGAGCTCTATGCCCGCCCAGCGGCCGAAGGTGGGCGAGGCAGGACGGACATCGGCCACGACGTCCCACAGGCGGCCTCGCACGCAACGCACCAGCTTCGCCTCCTCGTGGGGGGGCCTCTGGAAATGCAGACCGCGCAGCGTATGTCTGGCGCGGCTCCGGCTCAGGTTGGCCTGCACCCACTGCGTCTCCATGCCGCGAGCTTGAAACTCCTTCGCGCAGAAGGCGCGCGCGAACCAGCCGCGCTCATCGTAGGCCGGCTCCATTTCGACCACGTACGCGCCCTCCACTTCCAAGGGAAAAAACTTCACGGTTCCTCCTGTTGCTACCGGTGCGCGGCAAGCGGAACGCCGCGAATCCCTGGCGCCGCCTGGCCGACCCCAGGCCGCGACGATCCGCCCTCCCGGCGCCGGGACACTTCTCTCAATCCGGCCGCAGATGACTAGTATAGTCGGGATCTCCAAAGCCCCTGGCGGTGCAGCGCATAAAGAACCAGATGCCCCAGGATCGCAAGGGGAGTGGCGATGCGAGGGACGTGGGATTTCTCCGAACCGTAGTGCGTCGGAATAGGGCTCTCCGAAATGCCAAGGCCGCGGTTTCGAATCAGCCATAGGATCTGGTTATCGAATACGAAACCGTCGCTGAGATTCGCGCAGGGGAGGGGGGCGATGAGAGGGACACGGTAAAGACGGTAGCCGGAGTGGTACTCGCTCAACTTCAGGCCGAGCACGAGGTTCTGAAGCCCGGTCAGGACGTGATTGGCGATGAACTTATAGAGGGGCATGCCACCGGCCAGGGGCCGTCCCGAGAGGCGGCTGCCGAAATGCACCGCGGTCTCCGGTCGGCGCCGGAGTTCATCCAGCAGGGACGGCAGCAATTCCGGAGCATACTGCCCGTCGGCATGAAGAATCGCGAGGTAGTCCGCCTGGGAGCGAACCGCTTCCCCGATGGCCGCCTTCATGCTGCCTCCGTAACCCTGGTTCCGCGTGCGGAACAGTGAACGGCAGGGGATTCCGGCGTCTCGCAGTTCTCTCTCGGCAAGGGTGATCTCGGCTGGAGTGCCGTCGTTGCTGGCGTTGTCGATGAAAAAGACCTCGGGTGACACAGTGGCCCTCAGTCTTTCCCAAGGGATTCGGGCGACGGTGTTTCGCAGCAGGAGGCTGGCGTTGTAGCTGGGGATGCAGATGAGGAGTCTCTCCATCATGGAACCGACCCGGTCACCCGGCCGAAGCCGCTGGCGCGCGGGTGTGTCCGCGGGAGAGGCGAGTCCAGCGGAGTTCCCGGTCCAGCAGGCCGTCGTGAAGCAACTGGCGTACGCGCTGGCAGCGAAAGAACATGGGCCCCGCGAGGTGGCCGCGCGTGAGGGGAAGACGCTCGTACAGGCGCCGGAGTTCCTCGGCGCCGTCCAGGGCGGTGCGGGTGGCTTCGAATCCCAACCGCTGGCGGATCTTGTCAAAGGAGACACGGTAGCTGCGGTTATCCGGGCTGGGTCCGCCGGACGTAATCTGGCATCCCGGGAAGACCTCCCGGACCGCCGCGGCGATTTCCAGCACGCGGTAGTTCAACGCAGTGTCGCCGCAATTGAAGATTTCACCGCTGACCTCTTCTGCCGGGGCGTCGAGCACGAGGCGCACGGCGCGGCAGAGGTCCTGGACATGGATGAGAGGCCGGTGGGGAGATCCGTCGCTGACCATGCGCACCTCTTTGTCGACCCAGGCCAGCGCGGCCAGGTTGTTCAGGACCAGGTCGAGCCGCATTCTGGGGGACGGACCGAAGACCGTGGCGTTGCGCAGGATTACCGGCGCGAAGTCGGAGGAACGCAGCTTCAGAATCGCTGCCTCGCTAAGGCGCTTGGCATGGGCATAGGGGGTCTGCGGCCTTGTCTCGCTCCTTTCCGTGCATAGCTCATCGGCGCCCTTGCCATAGACGCTGCATGAGGAAAAGTAGACAAAGCGCCGGATGCCCGCCTCCCGAGCCAGACCGGCCAGCCGTGCGCTGGCTTGGAAGTTGATGGCGTTGGTGAGGGCCGGGTCTATTTCGCCAAGCGGATCGTTGGAGAGTTCCGCCATGTGAATCAGCGCTTCGCAGTTGCCAAGGTCGCGCGTTTGCACGTCGCGCGTATCCCGCTGGAGGAGGCGTACGGACGGCGGAGAACACACCGCGAAATGTTCGTCGCGAAAAAAACCGGTATCGAGGCCGGCGACGGCGAAGCCCGCCTCGGCCAGCGACGGACAGAGCCGGCTGCCGATATAGCCCTCCGAGCCTGTAATCAGCACCCGCAATTCAAACGCTCCTTCCAGGGCAGCGCTTCCTCACGGCAGAGCGAATCGAGCCGGGCCAGTTCCTCGGGAGTATCCACCGCCATCCAAAAGCCCTCATGCGGGATGGCGCGCAACTGTTGGTCCCGCGCCAGGCGGCTCAAGCAGTCGCGTTCCCAGCTCGTGGCGTCATCCTCGACCAGGTCCAGGACTTCTTCCTTCAGAAGGAAATAGCCGGCATTGACCCAGATCCGCGGCTTCTCTTCGAAGGCCACCACTTCGTCGCCCGCCAGTTGAACTTGGCCGTATCGCTCTTGCCACGGCGCCACCAGCATGGTTGCAAGCCTTCCATGCTTCTTATGAAAGGCAAGCAGGCGGGGAACGTCGACATCAGCGAGCGTGTCGGAGTAACACACCAGGAAATCGCCGCCTCCCCCCAGCATTGGCTTGATGCGCCTGAGCCGGCCGCCGGTCTGGGTGTTCTCGCCGGTATCCGCCAGGATTAACCCTGGTTCTGGACAGGCGTCAAAATAGCTGCGAATGACCTCCTGTTTGTGGCCGAGCGCCACAATGAACCGCTGATTGCCTTCGGCGCGGAGATGGCGGAGGACGTGTACGATCAAGGGAATGCCGCCGGCTTCGCACAGGGGTTTGGGGAGGGAACTGCCCGCCCGGGACATGCGAACGCCTCTTCCGCCGGCGAGAATGACCGTGGTTATCATGTGAACGGGGCAGAATACCACAAGCAGCCGGCCGGGAGCCAGAGGAATTCGTACAATGAGTACTAGTGGATAAACGCCGCATGTGCCCGCATTGCCGGGCCTTCATCACCTCCAGCGATAAGACCTGCCCGTACTGCAACACGCCCGTGGGGCCCAGAGCCATCGAGCGCAGAGACCCCGGGCCCATACTTGGGGGATTGATCCCCCAGGCCCATTTTGTGACGTCGATGATCCTGCTCATCAACTTCGGCCTCTATGCCGCGACGGCTCTCTACAGCGCCCGCACCGGCAACGGTGGATGGGTGGATATCGACGGGCAAACCCTCATTGCCTTTGGCGGCAAGGTGCGGGCGGCGATTCTCGGTTACGGCCAGTGGTGGCGGCTTGTCACGGCGGGGTTTCTGCACGGAGGGCTGTTCCACATTCTCATGAATTCCTGGGTGCTGTTCGACGTCGGGGCGCAGGTGGAGCAGATCTACGGCGCCAGAAGGCTGATCGTGATCTATTTCGCCTCAACTGTCTGCGGGTTTCTGGCCAGCACCTTCTGGTCGAACAGCCTGTCGATCGGCGCCTCGGCGGGGCTGTTCGGACTGATCGGGGCCATGATCGCGGTGGGCGTGCGGCATAAGGGTTCGTTCGGACATGCCATCCGCGGGTTGTACATCCGCTGGGCGATCTACGGGCTGATGATCGGGCTGTTGCCCGGGATCGACAACGCGGCGCACATCGGCGGGCTCGCGGCGGGGTTTGCGTGCGGGTATTTGGCGGGGCTTCCTTCGATCGTGGAGAATTTCACGGAGAAGGTTTGGCGGATCGCTTCCTACGCGGCGCTGATCGCGACGGGCTACTCATTCCTACAGATGTTTCTGTGGTTCCGCAGCGCGGCCTGAGCCCTGCGCTTCCCTTTCTGTATGTCGGGGGACAGGCCATCGCCCTTCGTGGCCTTCCATTTTCCGCAAGGCCGCGGCCCCCTCGTCTCCCATGGAGCCGCCGCCCTCCGGTTGCGCCGCCGCGGCACGGCCCTCGGACCGCGCCGCGGCTCTTGGGATCCGCCGGAGGTCAGATTCCCCAGCCCTTGCGAAACTTGGGCTTGATGTACTGGTTGGCTTCCCTGACGTTGGTGACGCTCATGCGTGCGGAATCCCACATCAGTTTGCCCTCGTAGTGCAGCGCAACGCAGCCCAGCACGATCCATTCCGTGAAGGGACCGGCGATGTTGAAATTGGAGCAGGCGGGATCGCCTCCCTTGCAGGCCCGGATCCAGTCGCGGTAGTGCCCGGGCGATCGCGTCAGCAACTGCTGCGGCAGGCGGTAGCCTTCCATCCTCTCCGAAGGCAACAGGCGCACGCTTGCGCCGTACGTGTCCGTGGTCAGGATGCCCTTGCTGCCGATGAAAACGGCTCCGTTGGCCTGGGACGGTATGCGGGGAGCTTGCGCTCCCCGGCCTGGCGCCGGCGCCGCTGCGGCGGCGGGGGGAGTGGCCGCGGCGGCGCCGCCAGCCTGTTGTCCCACCAGCCGTTCCAGTCCCGGACCGATAAGGTACTCGCTTTCCGCCAGCCCCGCGGGCCGCATGGGGGCGTCGCGCCGGGCGTCGTACCAATACAACGTCACCGGCGGCATGTTGCGGCGGGCGGGGAATTCAAAACGTGTCTTGGAGGATTTGGGGAAACTCAAGGAGTTCTTGCCGTCCTGCTCCAGGACTTCAATGCTCGTCGGCGCCGTGAGCAGCAGCGCCATGTTCACCGCGCCCAGAATATGGCACGCCATGTCGCCCAGCGCGCCCGAGCCGAAATCGAAAAACCCGCGCCAGTTGAAAGGCAGATAGAATCCATAGCTCCCTTTGGCGAACGCTTCGCCGCCGGACGTGTACGGCCGGTTCTGGGCCGGGCCGAGCCAGACATCCCAGTCCAGCGTCGGCGGCGGCGGCTCGGGAGGCGGGATCTTGTCGAATCCTTGCGGCCAGATGGGGCGGTTGGTCCAGGCGTGGACCTCGGTCACTTCTCCGATGGCTCCGGACCAGATGATTTCGGAGGCGAGCCGGGCGCCTTCGTTGGAGTAGCCCTGGTTCCCCATCTGGGTCGCCACGTTGTACCGCTGGGCAGCCTCCGTGAGCCTGCGGGCTTCGTAGACGGTGCGAGTCAGCGGCTTCTCGCAGTAAACGTGCTTGCCGAGTTGCATCGCCCACAAGCAGGCGCAGGCGTGGATATGGTCCGGCGTGGCCACGATGACCGCGTCGATGTTGCGATGTTCCTTGTCGAACATCCGGCGGAAATCCGTGTATTTCGCCGCATCCTCGAACTGCTTGAAAATGGCGGCCGAGTTTCTGGCGTCCGGATCCGCAAGAGCCACGATGTTCTCGGTGATGCAGCCCCGGATGTCATCCGCGGCCCTGCCGCCCGCGCCAATGGAAGCGATGTTCAGCTTCTCATTCGGAGACTTGTATCCCAATTTGGGCAGGGAAGGGACGCTGCCAAATCCGCCCGCCGGAACGGCGCCTGCCAGCAGGGTTCCGTAAAAGAAATGCCTTCTTGATAGATGATGGGAAGCCATGCCTCGGATTGTACTCCAAGTGGCGAAGCGGGGTGCGGCCCGGCGTCAGCCGCGCGCCCGGGGCAAAGAATTCCGCAAGCGCCGGCCGCGGGCGGCAAGCTCCAGCACGGCGTTTGCGAGGGCTTCGGGCCGGTGCCGGACCTTCGCCGTCTGCTCGACGAAGTCGCCCGCCACAATCTTCAGCCCCAGCTTCCGAAGACGGGCGATGTCGGCTTCGACGGGACGGGCCTTTTGCCGGGCGTACTTGCGCAGCAGCGCGGGATCGATGCCGCCTGTGTTCACGATGACGGTGTCTAAGATGCCGGGTCGGGAGTGGCGGAGGATGGCGTCGATGTGGTCGGCCGCCGTGAAGCCGACGGTCTCTCCCGGTTGCCACATGAGGTTCACAATGCAGGCCTTGACGGCGCGCGACCGGCGGATGGCTTCGGCCACCCCCCCTACCAAAATGTTGGGAATGACGCTCGTGAACAGGGAACCCGGGCCGAGAGTGATCAGGTCGGCTTCCGCGATGGCGCGCAGAGTCTCAGGGACAGGAGCGGCATCCCTCGGGTGAAGCCTGACCTCGCGGATGGGCACCCGGCTCTTGCTGATGCTGGTTTCTCCGTGCACCTCCGTGCCGTCCTCCAGGACGGCGGTGAGGGTTACGTTGGACGACGTCGAGGGAAAAATGCGCCCGGCGATTGCGAGTACCTCGGAGGAGACCCGCACGGCCTTGGTGAAATCGCCGGTGACGTTGCTGAGAGCGGTCAAAAAGAGGTTTCCGAAACTGTGCCCCTTAAGCCCCCGGCCCGAAGCGAAGCGGTATTGGAACAGCTTGGACATGAGGGCTTCGTCTTCGGAGAGCGCCACCAGGCAGTTGCGTATGTCGCCCGGAGGCAGCACGTCGAACTCGCGGCGCAAGCGGCCGGAACTGCCCCCGTCGTCGGTGACCGTCACCAGGGCCGAGACCTCCAGCGGCGCGGCTTGCGAGGGCCCGGCCGGCGCGGCGAACGGACGCAGCCCTCGCAGCAGAGTGGAAAGACCGGTGCCGCCGCCAACGGCGACGATGCGCAGAGGCGGTATCCTCGCGCTGCGGAAGGATTGGATTGAAACTGGCTTCAGGTTCAGGCTCCCCTATCCGGAAATACAATCGCGGCGATCGCCGGGAAACGCAATAGCTCCTGAAAATCCGCGTCGTTGCGCGCCTGTTTGCGATTCGAGGGATTCAGCCGGATGGCCTGCTGTAGGCTCTCCACGCTCGCCTGTATCTCTCCGCGCAATCCGCGCGCAATCGCCAGGGCATAGTGCACATGGTCGCTTTCGGGCGACAGTTCGACGGCCCGCGCCAGGCGGCTCTCCGCCTCTTCGAGTAGTCTCTGATTCAGCAGCGCCAACCCATAATGATAGTAGTCTTCGGCCGTCTGGAGCTGCTCCGCCATCTGCATGCACTTGCGTTCACAGATGCGGACGTAGGTCCGGGCCGAATGGGCCATATCGAGTAAGGGGCCGGCGGCGGCTCGCTCGAACAGAGGGCGGGCCGCGGCAAAGTCGCCTTGGTGAAAGAGCTGGGCGGCTTGGTTGTAAGCAAGGCTTTGAGTGGCCGCGTCCGCGCCGGGCAATCCGCCGGTCGCGGCCGGCGGGGGTTCACGCTCCCGCCGTGCGGAAGCCTTTCCCGGCGCGGGGCCACTCTTTTTCGGCCTTGCCGAAGTCTTGGCCGGGGTTGGAGCGGACTTCTTTGCCGCCATAGTTGTCACTCCACCGCCACTGCTAGTCGATTGCCCGCCGCGCCGCACGTCAGATGCGTCCAGAGGACAACACTCATTCTAAGACCGGCACGGCTGTTGTCAAGACCCGAAAGATGGAAGGTCTCCCTGGCGGCGGGTCCGCGCCTCAGGCGCCGTGGCCGGTGGTGTGGATGCCGCATTCCAGCTTTCTCCCGCCCCAGCGGCCCGAACGGGGGTTTTCTGGGTCCGCCGGCAAAGACGTGCAGGGCTGGCACCCAATGCTCGTGTAGCCCTGGTCGTAAAGGGACAAGACGGGAATTGCGTTCGCGCGCAGGTAAGCCCACACCTCTTTGGCCGTCCAGGCAGCCAGAGGATTGACTTTCAGAACCGGCTTTCCAGACAGAAGAAGCTGGATTTCGGCCTCCTTCAAGGCCGCGCGGGTGGGGGACTGCTCCCGGCGCAGACCGGTCAGCCAGATCTCGAAGCCGGCCAGCGCTTTCTGGAGGGGAGCCACCTTGCGCAGCGCGCAGCAGCGGGTCGGGTCCGATTCGTAGAGCTTGCCGAATTCGGCTTCCTGTTGGGCCACGGTCTGTTCGGCTTGCAGGCTCACCAGATTCAGGCCCCACTCCTGGGTCATGCGGTCCCGGTAAGCGCAGGTCTCGGGGAAGTGGTAGCCGGTGTCCAAAAAGAGAACGGGGATGCCGGGACTGAGGCGGCGGGCCAGGTCCACAACGATCATGTCCTCGGCTTGGAAACTGCACGTAATGCAAGCGGGACGCGTGCCGTCCGACAGTACGGAGGCGACGATGGACGGCGCGTCCTGGCCAAGCACCGATTCGCGAAGTTGATCCAGAGTCATGCGGCATGCCTTTCCAGTAGCTCTCTGATTCGGCGGCGCGCCTCGGCCTCGAGCCCCGCTCGCAGAAGATCGAGAGCGCCTGAGTCCGCCAGCCGGCGCCACAGCTCGCGGCGTTTGTCGAAGTCCGGGATGCGCTCCGCCACTTCAGGCCGCAGCTCTCCCATAAGGTACAGAAGCCTGCCATATTCCGGGCCGATCTCGGCGGCCAGGCGGTCCCGGAGCTTGACGGCGACAACCGGGCTCTTCCCGTTCGTCGAAACCGAAACCGTTAGGTCACCCTGCCGGTGGATCGCGGGCAGAATGAAATCGCAATTTTTGGGGTCGTCCACGGCATTGCAGAGCACCCCGCGCTGCCGGGCCTCCGCCGCGATGCGGGCGTTCAGCACCACGTCGCGCGTGGCCGCGACCACGAGGAAGAAGCCTTCTAGGTCGCCCGCGCAACCGGCGCCGCGCCGTACGACCTCCGCCCCCGCCTTCTCCAGCCCGCGGGCTTTCTCCTCCGCTTCGTCTCCTTCCCCGATCACGAGGCACCGCCTCCCCGTGACGCGCAGAACGACGGGGTACTGAAAACTCATAGGGCCTCCTGGAGGGTAGGTTCTCGCATTCCTAAATCCCTCCACCGTCGCCGAAGACCGACAAGCCCGGGAGAATGCCGCGGCGCTCCAGCTCCAGGCAGATCTGCCGGGCGGCTTCTTCATCGCCGGGCGAAAGTTTCTGGGGCTCAATCTCGATGAAGCGCGAGGCCCCCACGGCATCCCGGGCGCGGGCGCACTCGGCGCTGTCCACTCCCGGCGCGCTCACGATGGCGATCATGCCCGCCGCGGCCAGTAGCTGCGCCAACTCGGGCAGGATGCTGCTCTCCGCCTCGCCCGCGATGACGTGGACCTGGCACCCGCGCCCGAACAGCTTCACCTCCAGCAGGTAGGCCAGATCGCGCCGGGCCGCCAGCCAGACCACCGCCGGGTGATGCCCGGCCCTGGTGAATCGCTCGGCAGGAGTCAGGCGGCTGGCCTGGAACTCCAGCCCGCTGATCGCCTCCCGCGCGGCACGCCGGGTCTGATCCTCACCGCCGGGATTCTCAATCATGCCCGCGCCGACAGTGACGTTCGAGAGCGGGTCGATCAATATGAAGCTGCCCGTGGCGCGGTTGGCCTTGTAGGCGTCATAAAACAGCGGACGGCTGGTTTCGATTTCCAGCAGTCCGATCTCGTTCAAAGCCAGTTCATCCGTTTCCGTCCGCTCGAGCGTATCCACGTCCAGCCGCAGCAGAGGCTGATGAAATGTGGCCGTCACTTGCTGCGTCGTGTGTTTCAGCAGGCAGGGTCTGCCCGGCCTCAGCGGTTGCTCGTGCATCCAAACCACATGAGCCCGGAACCGCCGGGAAACGTGCGGAAGGCGGCGGGGATCGGCCAGCATGTCGCCTCGGCTGATGTCGAGGTCGTGCTCGAGTTGAACGGCGATGGACATGGGCGCGACGGCCTCCGGCAGGTCCCCGTCAAAGGACGGGATGGCGCGGACCCGGCTCGTCCGGCCCGACGGCAGCGCCATGACGTGATCCCCGGGCCGCAACGTGCCGGCCGCTATCTGGCCCGCGTAGCCGCGGAACGTGTGGTCCGGACGGAGAACATACTGCACCGGCAGTCGGAACGGCTCATCATCCCGGCGCGCTGCCGCGGGCGCGTTCTCCAGCAATTCGAGCAGGCTCTCTCCGCGGTACCAGGGCGCGCGCTCGCTGCGGACGGCGACGTTGTCGCCCTCAAGAGCGCTGATCGGAATGAACCGCCATTCGGTGAAACCCAGCCGCTCCAGTCTCGGCTCGAACTCGGCCCGGATCGCCTCGAAAACCTCCTCGCGCCAGCCCGCCAGGTCCATCTTGTTGATTGCCACCAGGGCCCTCGGGATTCCCAGCAGCGAAGCGATGCAGGCATGACGCTTGGATTGCGGCTGAACCCCGTTCTTGGCGTCGATCAGGATCACCGCCAGATCGGCCGTCGAGGCCCCGGTAGCCATGTTCCGCGTGTATTGTTCGTGGCCGGGCGTGTCCGCGATGATAAACTTGCGGGCCGGGGTGGCGAAATATCGGTAGGCGACGTCGATGGTGATCCCCTGCTCGCGCTCCGCCCGGAGTCCGTCCGTAAGCAGGGAGAAATCCAGCGGGCCCGAAGAGCGGTTTACGGGGCTGTTGCGCACCGAAACGAGCTGATCCTCGTAGACCGCGCGGGAATCGTAGAGGAGCCGGCCGATCAGCGTCGACTTGCCGTCGTCGACGCTGCCGGCGGTGGTGAAGCGGAGCAGTTCCTTCACCGGCATCAGAAGTAGCCCTCCCGCTTCTTGATCTCCATCGACCCCTCCTGGTCGTGATCGATGACCCGGTTCTCCCGCTCGGAGCGGCGAAACGAGATCAGCTCCTCGATGATCTCGGGCACGCTTGCGGCATCGGACCGGATCGCCCCCGTGCAATAGGTGCAGCCGAGAGACCGCATCCGGCACATCACCGGTTCCGGCTTCTCGCCGGGCAGAAGCGGCGGATTGTGTTCCAGTGGAAGCAGCATCTCGCCCCGGACAACCACGTCTCTGACCGCCGCGAAATACAGGGGAACCACCGGAATCTTCTCGGCGTGGATGTACTCCCAGACGTCCATCTCGGTCCAGTTGGATAGGGGGAAGACTCGGATGCTCTCGCCTTTGTCAATGCGTCCGTTGTAGAGATTCCACAATTCGGGGCGTTGATTCTTCGGGTCCCATTGGCCGTGCGCGTCGCGGAAGGAATAGATGCGTTCCTTGGCCCGCGATTTCTCCTCTTCGCGCCGGGCTCCGCCGAAGGCGGCGTCGAACCCCCCTTCCCGCAAGGCGTCGAGGAGAGCCTGCGTCTTTAACAGGCCGCAGCACTTCTGGGTCCCGAGGCGGAAAGGATTCGCGCCCTGGCGGATGGCTTCCCGGTTCGTGTGCACAATCAGTTGTGCGCCGAGTCGCGCCGCCTGTTCGTCCCGGAACTGAGTCATCTCGCGGAACTTGAAAGTAGTGTCGATATGAAGCAGCGGGAACGGAAGTTTCCCAGGGTGGAACGCCTTCTGGGCCAGCCGCAGCATGACCGAAGAGTCTTTGCCGATGGAATAGAGCATCACCGGGCGGGCGAACTCCGAAACGACCTCTCGCAGAATGTGGATGCTCTCCGCCTCCAGGCTCCTCAAGTGGGAGAGCCGGCGCGAACTCTGAAGGTCCGGGGTGTTGATCGAAGCGGTAGCCATTGTCAATCCTCTGCAAGGCTCTACCGGACCGAGCACGCGGCTTCTGCGCCGGCCGGCGCCGCGTCCGGAAAGCTGTCCTCCTGGCGCGGTTGCTGCTCCCCTCGCGCCAGCGCCGCCACCGCCCCGACCACCAGCACCGCCGGCGAAGCTACCTCGACCGAGCCGGTGGCGATCTCGCCCAGGGAAGTGCGGATCACCCGCTGCGACGCGGTCGTGGCGCTTTCAACGAACGCGGCGGGCTCCCCCGGCGACCGACCCGCCGCGATCAGTTCGCGGGCGATCCCAGCCCGGCGCGCGACGCCCATCAGCACGACGATCGTGTCCGCGCCGCCCAAACGGCCCCAGTCCGTCGATGCGGATGATTCGCAATGGCCCGTCACAACCGTGAACGACCGGGAGAGACTGCGCAGCGTCAACGGGATGCCGGCGGCGGCGGGCGCGGCCAGCGCCGAACTGACACCCGGAACAATCTCAACTTCGATTCCCTGGGATTCCAAAAAGGCCCTCTCCTCGGCGCCGCGGCCAAAGATAAAAGGATCGCCGCCTTTGACCCGAGCGACGACGAGACCCTGAGTAGCCCTGTCCAGCATCACGCGCTCGATCCAGGATTGGGTGGCGTCCTGTTCGCCTTCGCTCTTCCCCGCATACAGAAACTCCGCCGAAGGGTTCGCCAAGGCCAGGATCTCCGCCGTCACCAGCCGGTCATACAGCACGACTCCGGCACGGCGGAGCACGCGTAAGGCCTTTATTGTCAGCAGATCTGGATCTCCGGGGCCTGCTCCCAGGAGGTAGACTTTGCCGCTTGGGTTCTTCATATCAACCAATACGATAAACTATATCAAGATTGTGGTGTTAATGCAAGCCCGGGACGACCACGGAGAGGTTGCTACAATGGGGGCAAATGGCGCACAGCGGCCCATCCGCGGCGGTTTTGGCGGATCGCTTCTCGCGGATCGCTTTGTGCGGTTTGGTGCTCACCGGTTACCTGGCGCTTGTCTTCTCCGGCTACTTCACGATCAAAGCCCTCGCTCTGGTGGGGGCGGGCCTGGCCGCGTTTCTCGCGGTGGCGGACTTTGCCGGCCGGCGATGGGCATGGGTCCCGCTGGCTGTGGTGGCGGTTGCGTTCCTGACGCTTCTGGGGGCGGCGCTGGTGTCGGACAGCCTGAGTTTCTTTCTCTTCTTTGGCGCGTTTCTCGTGCTGCTGGCCGCGGCCCTCGCCGCCGGGGAGATCCGCCGGTCGACGCGTGCCCCCGTGCAGGTGGCCGCCGGCGGCCTGGAACGGTTCGGCTACCGGCTGTGGAAGCTCGCGATCCTGGTTGCGCTTGGATCGCTGGTTCTGACCGCGGGGCTGTTCTTCGTCTTGCCGCGCACGGCGCATGCGGCTTTCGGCCGGTTGCTGGATGAGCGCACCCGCCTTCCAGGTCTGGCCTCGGAGGTGCGCCTGGGCCAGATCGGAAGATTGCTGTCGCGGGATACTCCGGCGATGCACGTGCGTCTGGTGGGAGCCGCGTCGGCGGCGCAGTTGAAGTGGCGCGGGGCGGTTCTCAGCCTCTTCGACGGCCAGACGTGGCGCGCCTCCCCGGAGGATTCTGAGCAGCTCACGGTCGCCGGGGGCCGGATCATCCTCGCCAGTGACGATCAGCGGCGCCGCTCCGGAGAGCGTATCACCTACGAGGTGCAGCTTGAACCGCTGGCGACCGATGTGCTGTTCCTGGCGGGATATCCCGAAGTCCTCTGGACGGCCCAGCCGCGGTTGAGACGCATTCCGGCGGGTTGCCTGCGCCTGACGTCCACGCCCAACGAGCGCATCCACTACGGGGCGACCAGCTACCTGGATCCGCCGAATCCTGGTTCGCCCCCCGGCGGCGAGTATCTTCAGTTGCCCCCCCTCGACCCGCGGATCGAAGCTCTGGCGCGCCGGATCACGGCCTACGCTACGTCGGACGAGACCAGGGCGTTCGCGCTGGAGAGGCGCCTTCTCGAAGACTACGCTTACACCAAAGAACTTCCGGACAGGGAATCGCCGGACCCGCTGGCCGAGTTTCTGTTCGAACGTAAGAAGGGCCATTGCGAGTACTTCGCTTCGGCGCTGGCCGTGATGCTGCGCACGGTCGGGATCCCTTCCCGGCTGGTGACGGGTTTCCAGAGCGGGACGCTCAATCCGGTCAGCGGGTGGTACGTCGTGCGGGCGTCGGACGCCCACAGTTGGGTGGAGGCCTGGCTCCCGGACCGGGGCTGGATCACGTATGACCCCACTCCGCCGGCGGCGGATCGCCGGCGCAGCCTCCTGGCGGGGTTGTACTCATATCTGGACGCCGCCGGCATGTTCTGGCAGGACTGGGTGGTGGGATACGACTTATCCCGGCAGGTGACTCTGGCGGCGAGAATGCAAAGCTCCGGCCGCTGGCTCAGCTCCCAGTGGCTCGACCAGGGCCGGCTGGTGCTGGGCAAGACATGGGCCGGCGCGGCGTCACTGGGGCGGACGTACGGCGCCCAGTTCATCCTTGTGGCCTGTGTTGGCGCTGCGGCTTGGTTTCTTGCACCGGCAGCCTGGCGCTGGCGGCACGAGCGCCGGCGAATCCGGCTGGTGCAACGGGGGCGGGCGGAACTTTCGGACGTTTCTCTGTTGTATCGGCGGCTGCTGAAGGCGATCGAGCGGAGTGGGTACCAGAAACCCGCCTGGTACACCCCGGATGAGTTTCTGCGGACGCTGCCGGATTCCCCCGTAAAAGGTCAAGTGGCATCTTTTGTCCGAGCCTACAATTCGGTTCGCTTCGGAGGGCAACTCGGCTCCGCGGCGGCGTTGCCGCCGCTGCTGAAAGGGATTCAGGAGACGCTCCGCGCATCCGGTTTCGCCGGTGGAGCCAGGCCCGCCGCCGAATCCGCGGGGGCGGAGGGGGGACCAGCCCGCTAGTTCTTCTTCGCAGCCGCCGGCTTGGCGGGAGCGGCCGCTTTTCCGGGAGGCTCGAAATAGGGGTCGGGTTCGGGCGCCGCCGCGCCGTCTTTTCGAGGCGATGAGGCGCCGTAGTTTACCCCAGCCCTGACGTCGCGCATGACTGCCTGGCCGCCGCCGACGATGTCGTCGAAACCGTGCCGCGCCTCCAGAACGTGCCCGCGGGACCGGAGGGCGTCGAGCGTTTCCCGGGGGAGGCGGTCCTCGATCAGCAGATCGCACCCTCCGAACGTAAGCTTCGTGAAGCGGGCGGCTTCGAGCGCCGCCTGGATGTTCATTCCGTGATCGGCGACATTGGAGACGAATTGCGCGTGCGCCTGCGCCTGGTTCAGCCCGCCCATAATGCCGAAGCCGATCCGGAGGTTATCCTTCTCCATGAAGGCCGGAATGATCGTGTGGAACGGACGCTTCCGGGGACCGAGCGCGTTCGGGTGGCTCTCGTCAAGGCTGAACATGGCGCCGCGATTGTGCAGGTGAAAGCCATAGTTCGGCACGGCCAGCCCGGAACCGAACGACAGATAGATGCTTTGGATCAGGGAGACGATGTTGCCGTCCCGGTCGGCGACCGACAGATAGATCGTGTCGCCGGCGGCGGACAGGGGATTGCCCGGGGTCGCGGCGCAGTTGGCCTTGGCCGAATTGATAAGCTTGGCCCTCTCGGCGGCGTAGTCCTTCGAGAGCAGGCCCGCCACTGGGACGCTGGCGAATCGGGGATCGGCGACATAGCGCCCCAGGTCCTGATAGGCCAGTTTCTGGGCTTCGATCTTGAGGTGGAACGCGTCCGCGCTATCGTGCCTGAGCTGCCCAAGCGGAAATCGCTCCAGGATGTTTAGCATCTCGAGGGCCGCGATTCCTTGCCCGTTCGGGGGCAGTTCATACACCTTCCAGCCGCGGTATTCGGTGGAAATCGGATCGACCCACTCGGCCTGGAATTCGGACAGATCGGCGGCCGTCATCGCTCCGCCGAGAGTCTCCGACAGGCGGAGGATCATGGCGCCGATTTCTCCTTTGTAGAATGCCGCGGCGCCTCCCCCGGCGATGAGCCGCAGCGATCGCGCCAGTTCCGGGTTCCGGAAGACTTGGCCCACGGCCGGAGCCGCCCCGTCGGGCAGGAAGATGGGGGCGGCGATGAAGTTCAGGCTCAGTTTCGAGATGGACTGGCGCCAGTTTTCTCGGATCAACTCGGTGACCGGGAACCCTTGCGTGGCGTAATAGATGGCCGGCCGGAACAGATCCGCCCAGGGCAGACGGCCGAAACGCTTATGCAGCTTCTCCCAGCCCTCCACGCAGCCGGGCACGGTAACCGTGTGGATGCCTTCCTGCGGCATGGACGTGATGCTCTTGCTCTTCAGGAATTGGATGGTCAAACCCTTGGGGGCCCAGCCGCTGGCGTTCAGGCCGGAGAGAGTCCCGGTCTTTGCGTCATAGTAAATTGCGAACAGGTCCCCGCCGATGCCGTTGGACATCGGCTCGACCACGCCCAGCACGGCGTTGGCCGCGATGGCCGCATCCATCGCGGAGCCGCCCCTGGCCAGCACCTGCGCTCCGGCCTGGGAGGCAAGCGCCTGGCTGGTGGCGACGATCCCCTGGCGGGTGATCACCATGGACCGGCCTTCAACGCGGTCCGCGGAAGTTGCCTTCGAGAACGGAAGCGACATCAGGACGGCCAGTATAGCCCACCTCATGCGGTCCATTGTAGAACCTGTGGAGCGCCGCGGGGCGGGGAACAGGAAGACGCCGGCCTAGGGGAGGTTCGCCAGCAAGGAACTCGCTCTGCCGAAACACGAAGCCAGCCAGCGGGCGATTGGAGGACAGGCGGCGCTCCCAGCCACGGCCACGAGCGCCGCCAAAAGTCCGTATTCGACCAGATCCTGTCCCCGCTGCTCGTGCCAGAACCCGGCCCTGCGGGGGCGGCGGCTCGAAATCATTTCGTCGTCGAAACCCTCCAACTCGAGTCTGGGCGCGCGCCAGCCGAATTCCTATCCGGCATCGGCCGTAGAGGCGTCATTTAAGAAGCTGAGACGTCGGGCGGCAGCAAACCGAGGGCAGGTTCCGCCTGCCCTGCGCCGCCGGCCGGCAAATCATTGGCCCGGCCGCCGAACCAGATTGGATTGGCCGAACCCGGCGCCATTCTTCAACCGGCTCTCAAGGGTTCAGCCTGGCCGGGTAGCGGACCACGGTGTAATTGGTCAACGTAATCGTGTCCGAAGACGGGGCCGCGAGGTTGCCCAGGAGATCAATGAATACGCCGGACGGATAGGCCTCCGTTGAATGGCCGGCCGAAACGCCTGCCGCCAGACTGGTTCCCCAGCTTTGGACGTCCCATTGGGCCCCGGAGCTATGCAGGCCGGCCTCCGCTCGGCCGGTGACGTAAGGCTCGGATGCGGGCGCGGTCCTCGATAACAGCGTCGTCCCACCCCAGCGGAGCGCGAAGACATAGCCCTCTTGGGAGCCCTGATGGGAGTAACTGAAGCGTACCTCCACCCGGTCTCCAGGCTGGAGGACATTCGCGGGGATGGCGCAGAAGCCCAAGCTGGTCGGAGTGGTTGACCCCGTGGAAGCGCCCGGACTGCTGCACAGCACCTGGGCGGGTGTGTATGCGAAGCCGCTCCCGGCTGGGGCCGTTGAGCCGGCGGGGAGGCGGTACGCGCACTGGAGCAGGTCTCCGGGCTGGGGCGCCGTGGCGGGCAGGAAGGTGATCGTGTTGCCGGCAAGCTGATAGTCCACCCCCGCCTGCTGGAGCAGGCCGTTCCGGTACAGTTGTAGGCTTTCGGCCGGCTCCGGGGCGTTTGTCAAAGTGAAGACCAGGTTGGAGCCGTTTACGGATCCCGCGGGGATCTCGGCATCCACAAAGAACGGAAGGTTGCTGCCGGCATCGCTGCAAGGCCCCGCCGTCCCATCCACGCGCACGCAGTCTGTAAGTTCGCCCATAACTCCTTCAATCGCTCCCGTCTCGCTGATGGCGGCCACGCGGCCGGGAGCGTAGCCGGGGCCTTTGACCGGCCGCGCCTCGAGGTCTTCCACAAGGCCCGCGACGTCGGACTTCTGGATCAGAGTCTGCTCGGGGGGCGGCAGGACGGACCCCGCGGGCGGCAGGGCGGCGATCCGGACGCTGCCCAGCTTCAGGGTTGAGGAGCTCGGCGGAACCGACCAGAATTCGCTGAACTGGACTCTGCCCGAACTGTAATAGCGCACGGAGTAATAGGCCCCCGCAGCAGACGTGGTCGTGGGGACCAGCGCGACTCGCAGCAGGCCGTCGACGATGGGCGCGGTCAAGCTCCGGGTCGCGATGTTGGACACGTCCAGGGCGCGCAGGCTGCGATACTCAATAAACGCCACTCCGTTAAAACGGGAGCCATCCGCGTTGTATAGGATGTCCTCGATGGAGGTTAGTTGGGGCGCTCCCATCGCGGCGCTTGCCGCCAGCACAGATAGAAGCGCGAATCTGGGAAAGACTTTCATTTGGGACCTCGCAAGTTTGGTGTACGGCCTGGGAGCGCCGGCAGGGCGGGCGGCCTCGGTGGTGCGCATCCGGACATTCCCCGGGGGCGGCCCTCCGGCCTAAGTGTACGACACGGAGCCAAGGAAACAGGCTTGGATGCGCTGGCAGCCAAAGAAGCAAATTGTTCTAAATAAAGAGTTTATAGTGCAAAACAGCAGATGGCGGCCGTTTGTGACCGGATCCCGGCGCAGTGCCGGCGTAAGTGCCGCCGATTGTGCAGGGTGTGGAGGCGCGCCCTTGGATCCGGGAGAAGTCCGGCTCGCCCGCGCCCTGGATGATTCGTGCGGATTGCTGTAAACCCCTGGTTCCAATTCTATAGGACTTATGATAGTATCAGAACTTCAATATGCAGTATCCTAGTACCATCCCGTGGGGCGCTGCAAACCTGTTCTCCCCGCGCGTTGTGGATCGGGACACCGTCCTCCAGGCGCAGGGATCGCCCGCCTCGATGGTCTGGCGCATCGAGCGCGGGATCGTAAAGCTCGTCCACCAGGCGCCGGATGGCCGGCAGATGATCACGGACCTCCTGGTGCGAGGCCAGTTCGTAGGGGTCGAGGCCGTGCTGCGCGGCATTCCCGCCCGGCAAACCGCCCGGACCGTTGGTCCGGTGAAGCTGCTCTGTTGGACGCCGTCGGGCTTCCTGGAGAAACTCAAGGCCGAACCGGAGTTCGCGTTGACGCTGGTTCGCGAATTGTGCGCGCACGTATACAAGCTGCAATACCGCGTCGAAGGGCTGGGGCTGGATCGCGCCCGGGAGAGACTGCTCAGTCTGCTGGAGGAACTGGCGGAGTGGAGCGGCAAGACTCCGCGGCCGGCGGACAGTGTCCGGCTCCCTCTTTCGAGCCATGATATCGCGGAGCTCATCGGCGTCGCGCCGTCTTATCTGTCACAGCTCTGGAACTCGTTGGAACGGGAAGGAAAGGTAATGCGACGGAAACGCCGGGTCTGGCTGGTGAAGCAGTCTTAGCCGGAAGTGGTTTTCTGCTCGTGCGCGGCTCGCCGTGAGAAGGTCCGTGGATGGCGGAGCCGGCGGCCGCCGAACTCCAGGAACCGCGCGGCGGCGAAACTGCTGACAGACTGCGGCGCCCCCGCCGGATTCTCCATCTCGCCGCCGCGTCTCCAGGCCCGGCGTTCTTTCACTGCTGAAACAACATTCTTTCACTAGTTGTTTTGAGGCGCGGGGAAAATCGCGCAGAATCGCGGAAGGAAGGAACGCGAGAAATGATGAAGCTGGTCTTTTCAGTGCTTCTGCTGGCGTTCGGCCTGGCTGCGGCGAGTGCTGCCGGGACCGTTGCGCCTTCTGAGATCCCGCTTGCCGCCGGGACTCTCGCGGCGGCCCCGGCCGCCGGGTCGGCGGTCACCGCGCGTACATTCTTGCTGCCCGCCAGGGCGCGTTCCGGACGGGCCAGGGATGGCGAGACTCCGGCCATAGCCAGTTTGAGTCTCGCCGGCGACAACGCGAGTTTCCAAGTCCGCATGCCGGGCGGCACGGCTGGCAGCGGTGAGCCGGGCGAGCCGCTGCGCCTGGCGCTGATGTTCTGGAACCGTGGCGCGCCGCCCCTGCCGGCGGCGAGCGTGCTCTTCCTGACCGCGCCGGAGAGCGGGAGCGGAAGCCTGGGCGGGGCGGTAATGGCGGCCGGCACGGCCGCGGGCCCGCGGCTGTTGCGATCCGCCGGCGTGTGGCAGTCGCTGGGCGCTGCCGTCCAGGTGGCCTGGGACCGGCAAGGGGCGATGGTGCTGGTGAGCGTGCCGCTGGCGGCGCTGGCGGAGATCGCTCCGGACGGGCTTCTCTTCGACGCCCGGGTGATGAGCGGCGGGCGGCTGTTCAGCCTGGCGCCCGCGGCGAGCTGGGCGGAGCCGCCGGACCCGGGCCGGGCCGAATCGATCAGCCTGCCGGGGATATCGTCCTCCGCGGGGTTCCAGGGCCGGCTGGCGGCTCTGGCTGCGGCGGCGCGTCCACTTGCGGGGCCCCCGGGAGCGCAGCTTTGGGTCTGGTCGCGTGAGCCTCCGCCTCTGGAGGCGGCCCAGTGCCGCGAGTGCGCCGAAGCGAGTTCCGGGGGCGGAGGGATCTCGCCGGCGCAGATCGAAAGCAGCCTGCGGATTCTCGAAGATGACTTGACGGCGCCGCCGGCGATCGTCTCGGCGCTGCGGAATTTGGGACGGGCGTTGTCCGGGGGCGGGATCCGGCTCAGGGAGGACCCGGAGCTGCGGGCCCGCTTGCTGGCCGCGGTCCGGGACGAGAACGGCCGGGCGGCCTATGGCGCGGACCTGCTGCTGCTCCAGGAGATGGAAGCCGAGGCGCGGATTCTGTTGAAGGAGGTCGTGGCCAACGAGGCGGCGGCCGCGGCGGCGCGGGCGCACGCGCTCTGGCGGCTGGAGCAATTAAGCGCGGCCGCCGGGGACTGGGCGGCGGCGGTGGAGTTTGCCGGGCGGCTGGCCGCCACAGCGCCGTTTGACCTCTCTTTGCGCGCGGCCAGCCTGGGGCTGCTGAGTCTGGAGGGGGAGGACCCTGCATCGGCGCCGGAGCTGGGACGCCGGGTTCAGACTCTGATCGCCGCCTTTGCGGCGGAGCGGGAAGGGCTGTGCGGGCGGTACTTCGGCGGTGTCGCGGGATGCCCGCTGATTCCCAAGGAAACGAGGTGAGGAATATGCGGACGGTTCGGCTCGGAGTTGCGGTTTGGTGCTTCGCCGCGTGGGTGCTCCTGGTTCCTGCGGGGGCCGCGGGGGCGGAGCAGGGGGAAGGCGCGGCGGTGGAGGAATCCCGGGCGCAGGCGATGGCCCTGCACGTGACGGCCGCGCTCCAGGCGCTGGCGGAAAGGCGGGCCGGGGAAGGGCGCCCGGCGCCGGAGCTTGCGCGTTCGCTGGCGGTGAAGGCGGGGCTGAAGGGCGCGCAGGCGGAGGCGCTGGGGCGGGTGGCGGCGCGGATGAACGCGCGGGTGGCGCCATTGGACGAGCGGGCCAGGGCCATCATCCAGGCGGCGCGGGAGAAGTATCCGGGCGGGAAGCTGCCGGCGGGAATCAAGCCGCCGCCTCCGCCGCCCGAGCTGTCGGAACTCCAGCGCCAGCGGGACGCGCTGGTGCGGGAGTCGGTGGAGGAACTGAAGCGGGAACTGGGGCCGGCGGCTGTGGCGAAGCTGAGCGGCTACATGAGCCGGTCGATGCTGAAAGCCGGGCCTGGCCGGAGCATCGTGCGGACCCCTGAGGAGATCGGCGGCCGGAGCGCGGCCGGGCAGGTTGCGGCGCCGGGAAAGGAGGCAGGGAAATGAACGTCCTTTGGGGAAAAGCCCGCCGGGCGGCGCTGGCGGCCGCGCTGTCGCTGGCCGCCGCGGTAACCGCTTGGGGGCAGTATACTGAGGGGTATACGGAGATTGTGTACGACGAATTCCGGGATGAAGTGCTCGCGTTCGCTACGACGTAC
>Ga0101944_10001608_pt1 | contig 44601 bp, 50 predicted proteins | sample DewCreD2012metaG_FD_75245 | JGI IMG/M metagenome (GOLD analysis project Ga0101944, IMG submission 75245) | Hot spring sediment bacterial and archeal communities from British Columbia, Canada, to study Microbial Dark Matter (Phase II) - Dewar... ... | reverse complement strand
CCCGCTCGTAGTGACAAACTACCATGTAATCGACGGGATGATAAATGGCTCCGTCACGTTCATCGACGGAGACGCATATCCGTTTCAGGTGCTCGGCAAGGACAAGTACAGCGACCTTGCAGTCATCTCCGTCTCGGCCCCAACGCAGAAGCTGATCCCGCTCCCTGTAGCGCCCTCCTCAACCCTTAGGGTCGGCGACAGCGTGATCGCGGTGGGCAACCCCTACGGCCTACAGAGCACCCTCACCTCGGGCATAGTGAGCCAGATCGGGAGGGCCATCCAGACGACCACGGCAGGCAACTACAACATTGCGAATGTGATCCAAATCAGCACCCCAATAAACCCTGGGAACTCAGGCGGCCCGCTCCTCGATTCATTCGGGCGGGTTGTAGGCATAACAACTGCGATAATAACCGGATCACAGAACGTCGGCTTCGCCGTCCCATCTGACACGCTCATCCGCGAATTCGTCAGCCTCGTCACGACCGGCGGGTACTCCCACCCGTACGTCGGGATAACGGGCACTTCGATGAACTACCTCATTGCGAATGCGCTGAACACAAGCACTACATACGGGATACTGGTGCAGAGCGTCACAGCGGGGGGTCCGGCTGAGGCTGCGGGGATCCGCGGGGGCAACTTCACTATCACCGTCGGGTCGTCGCAGCTGAAGGGAGGGGGCGACATAATCGTGAAGGTCGACAACACCACGGTCCGGGTGATGGACGACTTCGCCTCGACCCTCGAGCTCTACTTCCCAGGCCAGACCATAATCCTGACGGTCATCAGGGGAGGGCAGCCTGTTGAGGTCCCTGTGACGCTTGGCGTCAGGCCATAATGGCATCCCCCCGGCAAATGCCCCTCTAGGGCGCGGATATCCGTAAAAACAAACTTTAAATTTACCCCCCTTCAATTCTTACAAAGCCCGCCCTAGCTCAGTGGTAGAGCGCCCGGCTGTAGACCTAAGGTCGCGCGTGGGAATTCGCCCATGAGGCGGTGCATGTCCTCGCGCCAGCCAGGGCAATTACCGGGTGGTCGCTGGTTCAAGTCCGGCGGGCGGGACCACCTACCATCAAGAAAAGAGGTCAGCGGTTGGCGCGCAGCATTCAGCGTTGCGCCATCCAGGGCGTAAGGGGCGCCCCGCAAGCTAGCCAAGGCTATGCGCGACAGGAAGCTTTATTAATGGCATTTTTTTGTTGAATGGTAGTCCTGTTCTGGGCGCATCTGGATATAGTATATATTTTGCATGTTAAAATGGTGAGTGTGAATGGTCAAATTCGATATTCTTGAGCATGAACTTGTCCCAAAGTTCCGCATACTCAGCAAAGAAGAGGTGGAAAGCCTCAGGAAGAACCTCGGAATACGGAGGGAGGACCTTCCGTGGATGAGGAAGAATGACCCGGTGAGCATCGCAATTGGCGCAAAGCCGGGAGACATCGTTGAGATAACAAGAAAATCCCAGATAGCGGGGCAGGCCGTTGCGTACAGGTATGTTGTCCCAAGGTGATATTTTTTGAGCGAGATTACAACTGACGATAGATGGGTCCTGATCGAGTCCTTCTTCAAGGAGAAGGGTCTAGTCAGGCAGCACTTGGATTCTTTTGACGATTTCATAGCAAACAAGCTCCAGGAGATCGTCGACGAGCAGGGGATCATCGAGACCGACCTCCCTGGCTTCAAGATCAAGCTCGGGAAGCTTACGGTCGGCAAGCCGACGATCCACGAGGCCGACGGCTCCGAGAAGGAGATCCTCCCGATGGAGGCGAGGCAGAGGAACCTGACCTATGCCGCCTCAATGAACCTCGCGGTGACCCCGATCGAGGACGGCTTCGAGGAGGAACAGATATCGGTCTACATCGGGAAGCTCCCCATAATGGTCAGATCCTCGTACTGCGCCCTCGCGAAGATGAGCAGAGAGGAACTGATCAAAGCGGGAGAGGACCCGACAGACCCCGGCGGTTACTTCATAATCAACGGGTCCGAGCGCGTGGTCGTGATCCAGGAAGACCTCGCAGTCAACAGGATCCTCGTCGACGTCATGGAGGGCGCCTCGCCAGTGACCCACGTGGCGAAGGTCTTCTCCGCAACGTCGGGCTTCAGGGTCCCGGTCACGATCGAGAGGATGAAGGACAGCAGCCTCCAGGTCACATTCCCGTCCATACCTGGCAGGATTTCGCTCGCGATCCTCATGAAGGCGCTGGGGACATCCTCGGATAAGGAGCTCGTCGAGCTCGTCTCGAGCGACCCCGCGGTCCAGCGCTCACTCATACCTACGCTAGAGAGCGGCATGGAGATCAACACCACCGAGGACGCCCTCGACTATATCGGGAACAGGGTCGCGATCGGCCAGACAAAGGACTTCAGGGTACAGAGGGCGATGCAGATACTGGACAAGTACCTCCTGCCGCACCTCGGACTCGAGGAGGCAGACAGGAAGAAGAAGGCGCTTTACCTCGGCCAGATGGCGGAGAAGATCATAGAGCTCTCGCTCGGCAGGAGGAAGCCGGATGACAAAGACCACTACGCCAACAAGAGGCTCAAGCTCGCGGGGGACCTCCTCGCTAGCCTATTCAGGGTCGCGTTCAAGAGCTTCTGCAGGGACATGAAGTACCAGCTGGAGAGGGCCAAGAGCAGGAGCAGGAAGGTCTCGATACCGACCCTGGTCCGGGCAGACGTAATAACCGAGAGGCTGAGGCACGCCCTCGCGACAGGCAACTGGGTCGGGGGGAAGGCAGGCGTCAGCCAGCTGCTCGACAGGACGAACTACCTCTCGACGGTGGGCCACCTGCGGAGGATCATCTCACCGCTCAGCAGATCGCAGCCGCACTTCGAGGCGAGGGACCTCCATTCTACCCAGTGGGGTCGGCTCTGCCCGAGCGAGACCCCTGAGGGGCCGAACTGTGGGCTCGTCAAGAACCTGGCGCTGATGGCTTTCATATCGGTCGGCACTGACGAGAGGCCGGTCGAGGACCTCCTCTACGAGCTGAACACCGAGCCGATAGACAAGGCAAGGAAAGAAAGCATGAACGGCGCCAAGGTGATACTCAACGGCAGGCTCATAGGGATCCACGAGAAGCCCGAGCTCCTCATCGCCGACATTCGTAAGCTCAGGCGGAGGGGGCGGCTCGCGAACGAAGTCAACGTCGCCCATTACAAGTATGGAACGATAAACGAGGTCTACGTCAACTGCGACGCAGGGAGGGTGAGGCGCCCCCTCGTAATCGCGGACAACGGATACCAGCGCCTCACAAAGGAAGGGATCGAGAAGCTGATCGCAGGTGAGTGGACGTGGAACGACCTCGTCAACCAGGGGATCCTCGAGTACTTGGACGCAGAGGAGGAGGAGAACGCCCTGATCGCGCTCGACACGGGAGAGGTCGATCGGGACAGGACCCACATAGAGATCGTCTCTTCGACGATATTGGGCATAAGCGCCTCAATGATACCGTTCCTAGAGGCGAACCAGTCGCCAAGGAACACCTACGGGTCGGCCATGGTTAAGCAGTCGCTCGGGTTCTACGCGGCAAACTTCACGAAGAGGCTGGACACGCGCGGTCACATCTTGCATTACCCGCAGAAACCCCTCGTGAACACGAGGGGGGCCAAGACATTGGACCTCGACAGGCGCCCGGCCGGGCAGAACTTCGTCGTTGCGATCCTCTCCTACTCGGGGTACAACATAGAGGACGCCCTCATAATGAACAAGTCTTCGGTCGAGAGGGGGCTGGGGAGGTCCTCGTTCTACCGGTGCTACGAGACCGAGGAGAGGAGGTACCCAGGAGGCCAGGAGGACAAGATAGAGGTCCCATCCCCGAGCGTGAGGGGCTACAGGACCGCCGAGTCCTACAGGTTCCTTGGGGAGGACGGGATAATCGAGCCGGAATCAATGGTCTCCGGAGGGGACGTCCTCGTCGGTAAGACGAGCCCGCCAAGGTTCCTCGAGGAGTACCGCGAGTTCGAATCGACCGGCCCCGTGAGGAGGGAGACCTCCATATCGATGAGGGCAGGGGAAGACGGCGTGGTCGACCTCGTCATAATGACCGAGACCTCCGACGGGAACAAGCTCGTCAAGATAAGGGTTAGGAACGAGAGGATACCGGAGCTCGGCGACAAGTTCGCATCTAGGCACGGCCAGAAAGGAGTGGTCGGGATGCTCGTGCCCCAGTACGACATGCCGTACACAGAGGACGGCGTCGTTCCGGACCTTGTGATCAACCCGCACGCCATCCCCTCGAGGATGACCCTGGGGCAGCTCTTGGAGGTCCTCGGAGGGAAGGCATACGCCGCGTCTGGCAGGCCAATCGACGGCACCGCATTCTGTGGCGACAACGACAAGCTGATGAGGGACCTGCTCAAGCAGAACGGCTTCAAGTCCACTGGCAAGGAGATAATGTACGACGGCAGGACAGGGAGGGTGCTGGAGGCTGAGGTCTTCATAGGGATCGCCTATTACCTCAAGCTCCACCACATGGTCGCCGACAAGATGCACGCGAGGGCGAGGGGCCCAGTCCAGATCCTCACAAGGCAGCCGACCGAGGGTAGGGCAAGGGAGGGAGGTCTCCGCTTCGGCGAGATGGAGCGGGACTGCCTCATAGGGCACGGCGCAGCGATGCTGCTCAAGGAGCGGCTCCTCGACGAATCGGACAGGGCGGTTGTGAACATCTGCGAGGAGTGCGGCCTGATAGCCTACTACAACCGCGTCAACGACAAGTACTTCTGCCCGCTCTGCGGCGAGAAGTCGAAGACAACGCCGGTGGTCATGTCCTACGCATTCAAGCTCCTGCTTCAGGAGCTGATGAGCCTGGGGATAGCGCCGAAGCTAAGGCTACAGGAGAGGGTGTGAAAATGTCATTCTCAGAGTACGTAAAATCAATAAAGGCGATAAAGTTCGGCCTCCTCTCTCCGGAGAACATCCGGAAGATGTCGGTCGTAAACATCATAACTGCTGACACCTACGACGAGGACGGCGTGCCGATCGACGCCGGTCTCATGGACAGGAGGCTCGGCACGATCGAGCCAGGGCAGAAATGCCAGACCTGCGGCAACAGGGTAGGTCAGTGCCCCGGCCACTTCGGCCACATCGAGCTTGCAAGGCCAGTCGTCCATCCGGGGTTCGCGAAGCTCGTCTACCTCATGCTAAGGGCAACCTGCTGGAACTGCGGGAGGATCCTCCTCTCCAAAGAGGACTATGAGAAGTACGCCCGGAGGACCGAGATGTACAGGAAGCGCTGGCCGCAGCTCAGGTTCAAGCTGGCAGACACGATAATCAAGAAGGCGAACAAGATAACCGAGTGCCCGCATTGCCAGGAGGCGCAGTTCAAGATAAAGTTCGAGAAGCCGACGACCTACTACGAGGAGCACAAGGAAGGCAACGTGAAGCTCGCGCCCAACGAGATCCGATCAAGGCTCGAGCGTATCACCGATGCGGACGCCTCCCTTATGGGCCTCGATCCTGGCCTCGCGAGGCCAGAGTGGATGCTGCTGACCGTCCTCCCGGTCCCGCCATCATCTGTAAGGCCCTCGATAACCCTTGAATCGGGCGTGAGGTCCGAGGACGACCTGACCCACAAGCTGGTCGACATAATAAGGATCAACGAGCGGCTGAAGGAGAACGTCGACGCTGGTGCGCCGCAGCTCATTATAGAGGACCTCTGGGAGCTCCTGCAGTACCACGTGACGACCTACTTCGACAACGAGACCTCGGGGATACCGCCCGCGAGGCACAGGTCCGGAAGGCCGCTCCGCACCATAGCCCAGAGGCTGAAGGGCAAGGAGGGGCGGTTCAGGTCCAACCTCTCCGGCAAGAGGGTCGACTTCTCTGCCAGGACAGTCATCTCCCCGGATCCTATAATCAGCATCAACGAGGTGGGGGTGCCGGTCGACATCGCGAAGCTCCTGACCATACCGGAGAGGATAAACAAGTACAACATGGAACTCATGAAGAAGCTCATAGCGAACGGCCCAGACAACCACCCAGGCGCCAACTACATAATAAGGCCGGACGGGAGGAGGATCGACCTCCGGTTCCCCAAGGATCGGCAGGTGATAGCCGACGCCGTGGAGGTAGGGTACGTCCTGGAGCGGCACCTCAAGGACGGGGACATCGTCCTCTTCAACAGGCAGCCCTCGCTGCACAGGATGTCCATAATGGCCCACAAGGTCCGGGTTCTCCCGTACAAGACCTTCAGGCTGAACCTCTGCGTCTGCCCGCCTTACAACGCCGACTTTGACGGGGACGAGATGAACCTGCACGTCCCTCAGAGCGAGGAAGCCAGGGCGGAGGCGCTGGTACTCATGCTAGTGCAGGAGCAGATCCTCTCGCCGCGTTACGGCGGGCCGATAATGGGCGGGATCCAGGACTACATCTCAGGCGCATACATGCTCACCAGGAAAGGGACAAAGCTCACGCGCGAGGAAGCGTCGCAGCTGCTCATAAGCGCAGGCTACAGTGGCGAGCTCCCCCCTCCCGCTGAGACCTCTCCGGAGGAGCTGTGGACAGGCAAGCAACTCGCGAGCCTATTCTTCCCGCCAACTTTCAACTACTCGCTCAAGTCCAATGTCTGCCAGAAGTGCTCAAAATGCAAGAAAGACGAGTGCGAGAACGATGCATATGTCGTCATAAAGAACGGCCAGCTCATCTCGGGCGTGATCGACAAGAAGTCGATAGGCGCCGGCCAGCCGGAATCGGTCCTCCACAGGCTCGTGAAGGACTATGGGACGGACATGGGGAGGTACTACATCGACAAGGCCTTCAAGCTCTTCCTCGCCTACATAGACAGCAGGGGGCTCACAATAGGCCTTGACGACGAGGAGCTCCCGGCAGAGGCGAGGGAGAAGGTGAGGTCGGTCGTCAAGGAAGCTGAGGAGAAGACAGAGCGGCTGATAGAGGTCTACAACCAGGGGCTTCTAGAGAGGCTCCCAGGCAGGACCCTCGAAGAGACGCTCGAGACCAAGATCATGCAAGAGCTCGAGGAGGCAAGAGAGAAGGCGGGCCAAGTCGCTGGTCAATACCTCCGGGAGGACAACACCGCGCTCCTCATGGCGAAGACCGGTGCGAGGGGGAGCCTCATGAACCTAGCACACATGGTGGCTTGCGTCGGTCAGCAGTCGGTCCGAGGCGAGAGGATAATGAGGGGCTACCAGAACCGGACGCTGCCCCATTTCAAGCCAGGCGACCTAGGGGCCAAGGCCCACGGGTTCGTCTACAGCAGCTACAAGGACAAGCTGAACCCGATCGAGTTCTTCTTCCATGCGATGGGAGGCAGGGAGGGGCTCGTCGACACCGCGGTGAGGACTAGCCAGAGCGGATACATGCAGAGGAGGCTGATCAACGCCCTCCAGGACGTCCGGGTCGAGTACGACTATACCGTGAGGGGGACAGACGGCTCCATCATACAGTTCAGGTACGGCGACGACGGCGTAGACCCTGCCAAGAGCGACCATGGCAAGGCCGTCAACATAGACAAGATAATCGAGAGGGTCGCGTTGGGAGGGAAGTGAGATGTCACCAAAGGAAACCAAAGACCTAAGCGCAGAAGACGGGAGCGCTGTGGAAAGTAAAGCGGCTGAAGAGCAGCCCAAAAAGAGATCGAGACCATCCGCAAGACCAAAGCAAAAAGAGGTCGCAAAGGCGCAACCCGTGGCGGAAGAAGCTGCGGACGAGCCCCAGCCGAAGGAGGATGCCAAGGTAAAAGCGCACCCCAAGAGGAAGAAGCCTGAGGCTGCCAAGGAGGCGGCCCCCCAGGCGGCCGAGGAGGCTCCAAAGGCAGCGCCCCCCGAAGAGGCGCAGCCAGGGGCGGATCCGATCTCATTGCTCGTGGACGAGACCCTGAAACCGATCAGCAGGCCCCTCCCTGAGATGCTTGTGAACCAGCTCAAGGAGAAGCTGAGGGCATCTCAGCTCTCGGAGGATCAGATGAAGGAGGTAATAAAGGAGACTTACAAGGCATACGTCAGGGCCCTTGTCGAGCCCGGCGAGGCTGCAGGGACGGTCGCAGCACAGTCGGTCGGCGAGCCCGGGACGCAGATGACGCTCAGGACATTCCACTATGCGGGCGTCAGGGAGCTGAACGTCACGCTTGGCCTGCCGCGCCTCATAGAGATCGTGGACGCCAGGAGACTGCCGTCGACCCCCACCATGACGCTTTACCTCGACGAGGAGCACAAGGGAAGCCTCGAGAAGGCAAAGGAGGTCGTTGCTAGGATAGAGCGGATAGCAGTCGAGAACATAGCCAAGAGCATAGAGTACGACATGGTCAACGCATGCTTCATAGTCGAGGTGGACACCGAGATTGCCGAGGACAAGGCGCTCGACCTCGACTTCATAGCAAAGGCCATAGAGAAGCTCAAGTTCGGGAAGGTCACGACCGAGGGGAACAGCATAATCATATCCCCGGAGACCACCGCGATGGACAAGATCAAGCGCCTTAGGGAGAGGATACTCGACCTGAGGCTCAAGGGGATAAAGGGGATAAAGAGGGTCCTCATCCAGAAGGAGGGGGACGAGTACGTCCTCCATACCGACGGGTCGAACCTCTCTCAAATCCTGACCATAAAGGGAATCGACGTCCACCGCGTCTACACTAACAACATCTCGGAGATCGCCGAGGAGCTCGGGATAGAGGCCGCGCGCAATGCAATAATTCGTGAGGCGTTCCAGGTCCTCGACCAGCAGGGCCTCGACGTTGACGTGAGACACGTCGTGCTCGTTGCTGATCTGATGACCTCTACGGGGAGGATCAGGCAGATAGGCAGGCACGGCGTCAGCGGAGAGAAGTCGAGCGTGCTGGCCAGGGCCGCGTTCGAGGTCACCGTAAAGCATTTATTGGATGCGGCTTCACATGGTGAAGAGGACGCGCTGGAGGGAGTGACAGAAAACGTTATAGTCGGCCAGCCTATACCTTTAGGCACCGGCATTGTAGAGCTGTTCATGCGTTTCTCGAGTGAGGGTGCATAGCAATGGACTTGGCAAAAGAGCTCAAAGTGGCGATAGGGACAGGCAAGGTCGAGGTCGGGTACAAAGTCGGCCTCAAGACGGCAGCAAAGAAGAAGGCGAAGATGATCGTAGTCGCGTCAAACGCGCCTGACGAGCTGATGGCAAGGATCAAGGCAGCGGCGGGCGAGACTCCTATATACAGGTACCCCGGGACGAGCTGGGACCTGGGCGGCCTCTGCGGCAAGCCCTACAGGGTCTCAACAATCGCGATAATAGACCCGGGCGAATCCTCGATACTGAAGATCCAGGAGGGCTGAACCTTTCCAACAATAAGGCTGACTGCTGACGAGATGAGGTACATCGCCCTCTTGGAGAACCTCACGGGGGCCACGGCGAAGGACTGCATAGTCGATCCGGAAGACCACAGGATAATCTACATCATACGTCCAGGCGACATGGGGCTCGCCATCGGGAAGAGCGGCATCAACATCGAGAGGACCAGAAAGGTGATCGGGAGGAACGTGGAGATCGTGGAATATGCGGAGACCCCTGAGGAGTTCTTGAGGAACATTGTGGCGCCCGCCAAGGTGAGGGGGATCAAGCTGACGAAGTCCTCAGACGGCGGCACAGTCGCTCAGGTGACGATCGACCCGCATGACAAGGGGATGGCCATAGGGAAGGCAGGCAAGAACATTGCAAAGACACGGCTTCTCATGAAGCGCCACTTCGACATTAGCAACGTAGTGATAATGTAGCTGAGGGCAGATCGCCAAAGGCTGCCGTGCGCATGCCCATTTCCCAGTCCAACTCATAAGGTCAGCCAGCCCTTACGCCCCTCCGTCAAAGTTAAATATTCGAGGAACATTACCCATTACGCTTAAGGTGATAATATGGCAGGTTCAAAGTCGCCCAAAGGGCTCCTCGCCGGCAGGAAGATCTCCGAGAAGAGGAAGTCATTCAGATGGAGCCTGAGGCAGTTCAAGAGGAGGGCCATGAAGCTCGACGTGAAGGCAGACCCGCTCGAAGGGGCTCCCCAGTCTAGGGGGATCGTCCTCGAGAAGGTCGGCGTCGAGAGCAGGCAGCCGAACAGCGCAGTGAGGAAGTGCGCAAGGATACAGCTCATCAAGAACGGAAAGCAGATCACAGCGTTCCTGCCAGGAGACGGCGCACTGAACTTTGTTGATGAGCACGACGAGGTGATCGTCGAGGGCATCGGCGGCCCTGGAGGCGGCTCGATGGGAGACCTGCCAGGCGTAAGGTGGAAGATCGTCAAGATCAACGGCGTCTCGCTCCATGCCTTGATGACAGGCAAGAAGCAGAAGCCAGTGAGGTAAGGGGTTGGATTTTGTGGCTGACATAAGGCTCTTCGGCAAATGGGACGTCTCCACGATAGAGGTGCGCGACCTGGGCCTGAAGTCGTGCATAGGGCTCGCCCCGGTCAATGTCCCGCACTCGTGCGGGAGGCATGAGCACAAGAGGTTCGGCAAGCTCAGCATCAACATAGTCGAGAGGCTGGCAAACCGGATGATGAGGACTGGCAAGAACGGCGGCAAGAAGGCCCTCGCCCTCAACATCGTCTCAGCGGCACTCGAGATCGTCCAGCTGAAGACAGGCGAGAACCCGGTGCAGGTGCTCGTCAGGGCAATAGAGAACTCTGCCCCTCGCGAGGAAGTCACCAGGATAAGCTACGGCGGGATCTCATACCCCCAGTCGGTTGACGCATCGCCGCTTAGGAGGGTCGACCTCGCCCTGAGGTTCATCACTGACGCCGCGCGGCAGTCTTCCTTCAGCAGCAACAAGCCTATCGAGGAGTGCCTCGCCGACGAGATCGCCCTTGCAGGTACGGGGGATCCAAAGAGCTACTCGATCCAGAAGCGCGAGGAGATCGAGCGCATAGCCATCTCAGCCAGATGAGCGCCCTCGCTGGCAAGACTCTGTCTCGCGCCCAATATGAGAGGCGCTGCGGAATCTGCGATCCTGCAAGAGTTGCAGCCGGAGGTCCTGAGGGTCACAAAGATAGATATGCTGCCCGCCAGGCGGCGCAGAGCACCCTTCGCCTCGGGCTGGACTTATCTTTATATATTACCTAAGATTTTTAACCTTCAATACAGTTAGTATCTTAGAGAGGCGAGACTGAATGTCATCACAGAAGAAAGAACACCTAAACATGCTCGTAATGGGACATGTAGACAACGGCAAGAGCACTCTGGTAGGACACTTGCTATTCCTCGCAGGCGGCCTTGATGACAGGACATTGGCCGCCCTGGAAGAAGAGGCGAAGACCACTGGGAAGGAGTTTGCGAAGTTCGCCTGGCTCGGTGACAAGCTGAAGGAAGAGAGGGAGAGGGACATGACCATCGATCTCTCTTTCTGGAAGTTCGAGACACCTAAATACTTCTTCACGATCATCGATGCCCCAGGCCACAGGGACTTCGTCAAGAACATGATCACTGGCGCATCTCAGGCTGATGCAGCAATCCTCGTCATCTCCTCGAAGAAGGGGGAGTACGAGGCAGGTATGGGCCCAGGAGGCCAGACCAGGGAGCATGCTTTCTTGGCAAAGACCCTCGGCGTGAACCAGATCGTCGTTGCAGTCAACAAGATGGACGACCAGACGGTCAACTATGACCAAGCAAGGTTCAACGAGGTAAGGGACGGCGTTCTGAAGTTCCTTAAGATGATCGGCTACGACACATCGAAGATAATCGCAGTCCCGATCTCAGGCTGGAAGGGAGACAACATAATCAAGCAGAGCAAGAACACCCCGTGGTACAAGGGCCCGACGCTCTTCGAGGCAATGGACACGTTCGTGCCACCGGAGAAGCCAATCGACAAGCCATTGAGAGTGCCGATACAGGACGTATACACGATCACAGGCGTTGGAACGGTGCCAGTCGGCAGGGTCGAGACAGGCGTCATGAAGAAGAACATGAACGTAATCTTCATGCCGGCGAACAAGACAGGAGAGCTCAAAGATATCGAGACGCACCACATGAAGATCGATCAGGCCGTGCCAGGTGACAACGTAGGCTTCAACGTTAAAGGTGTCGGCAAGACCGACGTACACAGGGGAGACGTCTGCGGAGACACGCAAACGCCGCCGACCGTCGCAGAGACCTTCAAGGGAAGGATCTTCGTGCTTTACCACCCGACAGCCATCGCGGCAGGGTACACCCCAGTCCTCCACGTCCACACTGCTACAGTCGCAACGACCTTCCTTGATCTCGAGAAGAAGATAGACCCCAAGACTGGTGCCGTGATCGAGGAGAAGCCGAGCTTCCTGAAGCAGGGCGACAGCGCAATAGTGACCTTCAAACCAACAAAACCGCTAGTGATCGAGCCATACACCCAGCTGGCGCCGCTTGGCAGGTTCGCCCTTAGGGATATGGGCCGAACAGTAGCTGCCGGCGTCTGCATTGAGGTCAAGCCCGCAGTCCTCACAAAATAACCCCTTTTTTTATTCTATCGAGGTTTTGATTTATGCCACAAAAAGCAAGGATAATGCTGAGCAGCACCGACTTCCAGAAGCTGGAGGATGTCTGCTCCCAGATAAAGAAGATCGCCGAGAAGACAGGCGTCAAGATAGCAGGGCCTGTGCCGCTTCCAACAAAGAGGCTGCTTGTCCCGACAATGAAATCCCCGTGCGGGGAGGGCACTAAGACATGGGACAAGTGGGAGATGAGGATACACAAGAGGCTTATCGACGTCGACGCTGACGACCGGACGATGCGGCAGATGATGAGGATACAGGTCCCAGACGATGTTTTTATCGAGATAGAGCTCGTCTGAGCTCTTCTTAATGTAGGTCTTTTCAAGCCTACAGCCAAACCTTTTCCAGCGGCGGTTAATCCTCGGCAGACATCCGCCTGGCGCCGAAAAGGCTGCTTCGGGGTGCGCAATGATTATATTCGCTTATCTGAATAAGTGCTGCAGGAGAAGGCGAGATGGTAGCAGATAGAGTCAAGGAGATCAAATCGAAGTACGGCATCGTAGGTAGGGACAAGGAGCTCTCCCTCATCCTCAAAGCGTTAGAGTCTGGGAAGAACGTACTGTTGGAGGGATCAGTGGGCATAGGAAAGACCCGCCTCGCGATCGCCGTGACGAGCTACTTGGGGAGGCCAGCTTTCCGCGTGGACGGCGATGAGCGGTACACCGAGACGAAGCTAACAGGCTGGTTCGACCCGCCTATCGTCCTCTCCAAGGGATATGGCTGGGACTCTTTCATCGCTGGGCCGCTCGCCCAGGCCATGATGGAGGGCGGCGTGATCTTCATCAACGAGCTCAACCGCATGCCAGAGACGACCCAGAACGTCCTTCTCCCTGTAATGGACGAGGGGCGGTTGATAATACCCAGGCTCGGGGAAATCAGGGCTAAGGAGGGGTTCGCGGTCATTGCCACGCAGAACCCGCAGGAGTTCGTCGGCACCAGCAGGATAAGCGAGGCGCTGAGGGACAGGTTCGTCTGGATCGGGCTGAAGCACCAGTCCTTTGACGAAGAGGTCGAGATCGTATCAAGGGAGACTGGCGGCGCGCCCCTTCCTCTTGTACGGATGGCTGTCTCGATAACAAGGAAGACTCGGGACCACAAGGAGCTGAGGAGGGGGGCATCGGTCAGGGGGGCAATCGACATAGTCGCCTTGATGAAGGGAAACCCTGACGTGAGCGCGAAATCCCTCATCGACGCGGCGGTCCTCGCCCTTTACAACAGGGTCGACGTCAACCTGAAGTCTGCCCGCACTAAGGAGGACATAATCTCAGAGATCGTAAGGTCTCTGCTCAGGGAAGCCCAGGAAGGGGGAGGCTCTCCCGGCTCCGGGGACTCTCAGGGTTCGCCCGCAGCACATCAGCCCGCCAAACAGCAGCCGGCCGCTGACAACCCGGAGACGACGGCGAAGGAGGACGAGGCCCTCAAGTACTTGTTGAAGTATGGCGGGATACGGGCTGCCGACTTCACGCTCGGAACATCGGAGCCGACCGATAGGAGGTGGTCCGTGATAAACGATTACCTTGACGAGGGGCTCACAAAGGAGCAGAAGCGCTTGATGGAAGACGAGGTCTGCAGGGCGATCTCGTCGCTCGCTGCCGAGATAAGCGAGAAGGGGGCGAAGAGGTACTTCAGAAGGGTCGAGTACGCCAGGGAGCCGGTCCTCAATGAGGACTTCGACCTCGAATCGACGCTTGAGAACGCGCTCGGCAAGAGCACAATGGACTACGGCGACATCGGCTACGTGAGAAAGGTCCCCAAGAAGTCCGCCACCGCACTCATGCTTGACATAAGCTTCTCGATGGGGGGGAACAAGCTCATAATGGCGGCCCTGGCGATCGCCGCGCTCGCTTACAAGCTTGAGGACGAGTACTATTCGATCGTCTCTTTCAGGGAGACGGCGGACGTAGTGAAGGGCATCGACGAGCGGCTGCCCTCGGAGGAGGTCATATCTAGGATACTCAACCTCAACTGCGGAGGCCTCACCAACATAGAGGACGGCCTCAAGAAGGGCAATGAGCAGATCGAGCTCTGCGCTTCGAGGGAAGACCTTGCCGAGACAATGGGGATAATAGTTACCGACGGCTGCGCCTCTGAGGGAGGAGACCCGATCGTCCCGGCGAGGAATTACCAGAAGCTGCACGTCGTTCAGGTCGACATGGGGGTCAGCGCGTCTTCGAACGAGAAGGTCTGCGAGGGGATCGCGAGCGCCGGTCGCGGGACCCACACGTTCGTAGGGGAGTTCAATTCCCTCCCCTATGCGATAATGAACATCCTCCGAAGCTGAACGCAGCTGGCATCCATCACCTGCCTGCGCCCCATGAGAATGTTGGCGATCACTTTGGCAAGATTATGGTGAACCTTGTCCCCTTCCCCGGCGCAGTCTCCAGCGTTATCTTTCCGCCCTGCGCCTCGACGATCCTTTTAACCACTGCGAGCCCCATTCCCTGCCCCTTTGACTTTGTTGTGAAGAGCGGCTGGAAGATCTTCTTCAGGTTCTCCTCCCTTATGCCTACGCCCGTGTCCGAGACGAATACCATGTAGCTGTCGTCGCTGCCCTTGGCGCTCACCGTCAGCTTCCCTCCGTCGGGCATCGCGTGGATCGCATTTGTAATAAGGTTCGTCAAGCTCCTCCTGAGTAGGAAAACGTCCGTGTACATCTTGAAGTCAGGCTTGATGTCCAGCTCAACCTCAATCCCTTTGGGAATCTCAATCGCGCCCAATATGTCGTCGACGAGCGGAAACACGTCGACCTCGACCCTCTCGGCCTTTATCGGCCTGGCATAGTCCTCGACGTCGAGCACGATCTTGTTCATGTAATCGATCGTCCTCTTCATCCTACCAAAAAGGGCCTTGAGCTCTTCGTTTGCCGCCTCGGACTTGAGCCCATCTGCCGTGACCTCGCCGAGATATATCATGTAAGTGAGGGCTTGTAGCGGGTTCCGCAGGTCGTGCCCGACCATCGACGCGGTCTCCCCAATCGCAGCCAGCCTCTCTGCGTGGCGGAGCTGCTCGGTCTTCTCCTTAACGACCTCCTCCAGCTCCTGCGAATATCGCCTAAGCTCCTCCTCCAGCCTCTTCCTCTCGGTCATGTCCTTGAAGGTCTCAATTGCGCCGATCACCTGCCCCGACGAGTTGTAGAGGGGGGTCGCGTGACCAATGACGTATTTTCTCCCGATCCCGCGCGGCGATATGTACGCCTCGGCGATGATCGAATCCCCTATTCTCTCGAACTTGGAGTATCTTTTCTCGAGCCCCTTGGCTGGCCTGATTAGCATGTCTATTATCGTGGGCCTCACCTCGCCGTAGAAAGCCTTTGAATACTCCTCCATGCCCTTGCCGATCATCTTGCTGGCATCGATCCCGGTGAGCTTCTCGGCTGCCCGGTTCCAGACTATAACCTTCCCCTCGCTGTCGATGACGAAAGTCGGGTCTGGGAGGAAGTCGAGTATATCCCTCAGCCTCCTCTCTGATTCAATCAGCTCCATCTCAATCATCCTCCTCTCAGTCAGGTCAGTCCCGACCGCCTGGTACTCGATCAGCTTCCCGGCGTCATCAAATATAGCCCTGTCAGTCCATCTGATCCACCTCTTCTCCCCACCTTTGATGACCACATAGTTCTCGGACACGCCTACGGGCGAATCCTTGGTGAGGGACATCAGGCGCCTCACGACGTCCGGCCGCTCTTCCTCCGGGATCACAAGCAGAATGTTTGAGCCATCTTTGGCTGCCTCGCCAAAGACCCTCCTGTAGGCCGCATTCGAAAATGTGAGCTTGAAATCCGGCGTGTATCTGCATATCAGCTCAGTCTGGTCGTCAACGACCGCCCTGTACCTCCTCTCGTTCTCCTTGAGCGCCTCTTCGACGCTCTTCTGCTCCGTTATGTCCCTGCCGACCCCCTGCACCTCCATTAGGTTTCCGTTCGCGCCGAATATGCCCCTATTTATCCATTCCATCCACCTGATCTCGCCCGACGCCGATATAACCCTCCGCTCACTCACCGAGACCGACTTGCCCATATTGAGCCCCCTGATCTCGGCTACCGCCTTATCCAGATCGTCAGGGTAAAAGACCCCCCTCAAGCTCTCCCTCCCCTCGCCGAAGAGCTTCCTAAACGCCGTGTTCGAGTAGGTGATCGCAAGATCTGGGGCGAACCTGACAATGACGTCGGTCTGATCCTCGACTATGCCCCTGTAGCGCAGCTCGCTTACCTTCAGCGCCTCTTCGATCTTCATCCTCTCTGAGAGGTCTGTCCCGATTCCAATGAAGCCTCCCAACCCCCCACCCCTTTCCCTTATCGGCGCGAAGACCATGTGGACAACGACCTCGGTCCCATTCCTCCTCTTCGCCGTCAATTCCGCCTCCCAATGCCCCAGCTCCTCGATCTTCCTTAGCATGCTCCTGCTGACCTCTGGGCGCATCATTGGGACTATAAGGCCGAAGAAGTCCCTGTTTATCGCCTCAGCCGCCGTCCAGACGAATACCCTCTCGGCTGACTTGTTCCAGTAGATCACTTTCCCGGAGGGATCCATTATCACAAGTGACGCTGGCAGCGCGTCAAGCAATGTGGTGAAGAACTCTGCCTTTATTCCGGCAATGCCCTCGTTCTCCGTCATCTAGAGTAATCCTCCTTTCCAGACAACTTGCCCAACTCACTATGATTAGGCTGCATATTCATATAAGGTAATGCGATCGGGAGTGACAATCCCAGAAGCCGCAAGACTTGGCGCCGAGGAAGGGATTCGAACCCTTGCTCCCCCGAAGAGGAACCGGCTTGCCTGTCCCTTTATTTAAGATCTCGAGGCCGGCGCCTTAACCACTCAGCCACCTCGGCTCAATGGATTATCCGAGAGGCTGTTTTTAACCTTGTCGGATTGGGCGCGCCGCCGAGTTCAAGGCGCTCCCGGCAACCAAAATAAGGGTGCCCCCGTAGAGTATGGATCGGGGCGGCCAGTCGTGCCATACGAGTTCCTAGACCATATATCTGACGTGTATGTCCACGTGACGGCTCCTGATCTGGCAGGGATCTTCTCAGAAGCCGCTCTTGCGACTTATGAAGTGATGCTCGACACCGGATCCGTGCGCCCCGCCAAAGAGATGCGCGTGGAGGTCGAGGCCGACGATCTCGAGCAGCTCCTCTACAAATGGATCGACCGGCTGATCTACCTCTTCGACGCCGAAAGCTTCGCCCTCTCGGGCGCCAAGGTCCTCTCGGTGGCGGAAGGCAGGGGAACCTCATCGATCTCCGCGAAGCTCCTGGGGGAGGAATACGATCCCTCGGCGCACGGCCACAGGACCGGTGTCAAGGCAATGACCTACTCCCTCATGAGGATATTCAAAGGAGAAGACCTATGGCATGCCTACTTCGTCCTGGACATATGATGCGCCTATGCCAGCGCGTTGGGGACAAATCACCTTTAAATAAGGTCATCCCTATTCTTACAGTGCCGGCGGGTGAGGTTATCCTCCTCCCGCGCGGCACCTTGAGGCGATACTTATGGTCAATGGCCAAGAATTTAGCCCCAGTTCGAGCGGCATCCCCCTGAAGAAGATATCTGAAGGCATCTGGGAGATCCCTCCCGCATTCAGGCCCGGCATGAACGTCCCCGGGAGGGTCTACGCAGACAACGACCTGATCCAGAAGATGGGAGAGGACCTGACGCTTCAGCAGTGCGTCAACGTCGCACAGCTCCCAGGCATACTGAAGTACTCGATAGTGATGCCGGACGGCCACCAGGGATACGGTTTTCCAATAGGCGGTGTCGCCGCCTTCGATGCGGAGGAGGGCGTTATCTCGCCGGGAGGGGTGGGATACGACATAAACTGCGGCGTCAGGCTCCTCCTGACCGATCTCACAGTCAAGGACGTCTCCCCGCAGCTGAGCAGGCTCGTCGAATCGCTATTTGATCTCGTCCCTTCTGGTCTCGGCAGCAAGGGGGGCATACGCCTGAGCCATGCCGAGCTCAACGAGGTGTTGGAGGGTGGCGCCGTCTGGGCGGTCTCGAAGGGCTTCGGCTTCGAAGAGGACGCCCGCAGATGCGAGGAGGGCGGTCGGATGGAGAGCGCCGACCAGTCCAAAGTCTCGGAGAGTGCAAAGGGGAGGGGATCGAACCAGCTCGGCACGCTGGGGTCGGGCAACCATTTCCTTGAGGTCCAGGCAGTGGAGAGGATCTTCGATCAGAGGGCGGCGAAGGCTTTCGGCATCGCCTCCGAGGGGCAGGTCGTCGTAATGATCCATTCGGGGAGCAGGGGCCTCGGGCACCAGGTCTGCAGCGATTACCTCCACACGATGGAGAGGGCAACCGCGAAGTACGGCATAAAAATCCCGGACAGGGAGCTAGCCTGCGCCCCGGCCCAGAGCAAAGAGGCTTCAGAATACTTTGCAGCCATGAGCGCAGCCTGCAACTACGCGTGGGCAAACCGGCAGTGTATAATGCACCTGGCGAGGGAGGCTTTCAAGAGGACTTTCTCTATGGACCCGGAGAGGATGGGGATGCGGATGCTCTACGACGTCGCGCACAACCTGGCGAAGAAAGAGGAGCACGAAATTGGCGGCGAGAGGCGCCAGCTCTTCGTCCACAGGAAGGGCGCAACAAGGGCATTCCCGGCAGGTAGGGCCGAGATACCGGACGAGTACAGGGGGATCGGCCAGCCAGTGATAATACCAGGCAGCATGGGAACGGCGTCTTACCTCCTCGTCGGCGGGCCGAATTCTCTCGATCTTAGCTGGGGATCGACCGCCCATGGCGCAGGCAGGTTCCTCAGCAGGGAAGCCGCGACGAGGAAGTACTGGGGGAGCAACGTCAAGCACGACCTGGAGAGCAAAGGGATAGTCCTAAGGGCAGCCAACATGAGGGTGATCGCCGAGGAGGCCCCGGGCGCTTACAAGGACGTTGACAAGGTGGCCCGCGTCTCGCACACGCTTGGGATAGCCACTCTTGTGGCGAGGATGGTCCCCCTCGGGGTGACTAAGGGATGATGGGCGAAGGGGGGCGGAGTGGGCAATGAGCGGCGGCCTGCCGCCCCCTCAGCCGCTCGTCTCGAGGGCGGGTAGGTTCCTTGTGCTCCACGAGGAGTCCTTCACCGGCGTCACCATCTCGAGCAACGTCTACGTCTTGGAAAGCGATAGGTTCTACGTCTTCGACGCAGGGGGGAGGCCCGACCTCGCATCTTTCCTGCGCGCATGCGGGATAGAGGAGGGGCGCATCGGCGCCATATTCCTGACGCATGGCCACTACGACCACGTAACAGGGCTCCGATCCCTGAGGCAATTCGAGGTCCCCACTTTCATCTCCGCCAAGGACGCCGCTCTCCTTGAATCGAGCGTGCAAGGCGCTGGGGCAATAGAGGTCTCGTCTGAGGGGCCTGCCCGCATCTTGGAGTCCATAGGGATTGAGAAGATCGACACCCCTGGGCATACGCCGGGGAGCGTCTGTTACCTCTCAAAGCCAGATCGCACCCTCATAAGCGGCGACACGGTCTTCAGCGAGGGGTTCTTCGGGAGGACAGACCTCCCGGGCGGCAGCGACGCAGAGATGATAGCCTCGCTTGAATCCTTGTCCCGGATGGGCATCGACGCCATCCTCCCAGGCCATGGCATGTACACGATGGAGGGAGGATCCGACACCATCAGAACCGCCCTCTCAAACGCCAAGTGCCTGCTGGTTCCATGAAGCTTGATGGCGTACCTTCACCTCAAGAGCTCACAGCGAAGCTGCCTCAAGCAGCCAAGCCATCCCGAACGCTAGGAGCGGCGTTGCCATCCACAGCGCGGCCAGCTTCAAAGCCGTCTTCCCGCTAAGCGCTTTGGATCCCCTGCTGAGCCCAGTCCCGCTCACTGATCCGATTATCGCATGGCTGATCGACACAGGTATCCCCCCCTGCGTGAAGAAATGGATCGTCAGCGCAGCACCTAGCTGGGAGGTGAATGCAGAAGACGGGCCAAGGCTGGAAACCCTCTCCCCGACGGTCCTCGCCACCCTCTCCCCTCCCAAGAGACTCCCGGCTGAGGCAGCAAGAACAGCGACCGAGAGTGCAAGAGGCCACCCCAAGTCCTCCTTCATCACCCCTATGACCAAGCCCAGCGTGTTTGCGCCGAACGCATACGCCGTGTAGAAGCTCGCCGCCATCGTCAGGATGCCGTAGAATGCCACGCTCCCCCCTACGCTGTTTATGGGGCGCAATTGCGTGGACTTTGCAGCCACGAATGAGACGAGCATTGCCATGAACGGCGTGATCAGCCACGACGCGATCACGAGGGAGACCGTTGGCATGTTTATTGGCACCCCCAGGAAGAAGGCCGACCCGAGCGACGCCCCGAAGACTGCCTGCGTTATCGGGAGGGGGAGCCTCAGCGTATTGGCAAGGATTATGAGCGACAAGCTAACCCAGAGTATTATTGCGAGCGAATTAGCGCCCAGCGTCCCGGAGATCGCGCCCCCGGTTACCGCGGTCGAGAGCTTTCCGCCCTCTAGTATTGCCCCTGCAGTTAGGCCCGCGACGAATATCATTATCCCTGCCCTGTATGTCGCCATCCTAGACCCGGCCACAGTGCCGGCTGCGTTGCTCGCGTTGTTCGCCCCCGTCAGGGCTAGCATGAGAGAGGCGAGGACGATCAGAACAACGGAAAAAATATTTCCCCGCCCCCCGGACTATGCGCCCGACTTCACGATCATTGCAGTTATGACGTCAGATGCCTTCTCAGATGCGTCGGCCACCATGTCGAGGAGGAATATAAAGTCCCTCACCTGGAGGTAGGTGAGAGTGGACAGCCTCTTCTCGTCGCGGGTGAGGTTTTTGAGGATCGAGAGCTTGATGTCGTCCAGCCTCTCCTCGAGCTTCTCGACCTCGTGCGCCTTCTTCAGCGCAGCCGTCGCATCCTTGTTAAGCAGCGATATCGCGTCGCTTATCATCTCAACGCCTTCGATCGTCCCTTCGACCATTTTCCTTATCTCTGCGCCATATCCGTTGAGTATTTTGATCTCGTAACCCTCGGGCTCCCTCGAGGCCAGTGCGCGCGAGGCGTCTTTTGACTTGTCGGCTATCTCGTCGATCGCCTCGTAGAGGCGGAGGAAGTCCTCCTTGAGCCCGATAAATACGCTCCCTCTATACAGCTTGAGCTCGGTCCGCCTCTGCAAGTCGTCCGCCTCCCTCTCTATCATCGCTATCCTCTCTGCAACTGAGTTAACTAGGCTCCAGTTCCCAGATTCGGACGCAGAGGCGAGATCCCTCAACAGCGAGACTGAAGAGCAGACGAGCTTCAAGTGCCCGCGCATCTCCTCCTCAACGCCACTGAGCGGTATCGAGGAGATCCTCTTCCACATCTCTACCTCATCAGCTCCACTCTGGGATCCCCGATCGCGAACTCGAGGCTATCTATGTGGAGTACGTTCCTCACCAGCCACTCGTTCTCCCTGCAGACCTTGATCATCGCGCTGGTGCCGGATATCAATGCCCCCCGCACCTCTGCGGAGAGCGCTATCTTCTCCTCCACCTTCTTGGACCGCAGGTCTGATATTGCTTTGATGAGGAGCGCGCCGAAGCTCCCGTCCACCTCGGGGACCTCATCGACAGTTGGCCACGGGGCGCAGTGAACCGATATGTGCCCCTCCCTCGCCCTGCAGACCTTCTCGTAGATCTCCTCGGCTATGTGTGGGCAGACCGGCGCGAGCATCCTGACGAACGCGTAGATCACCTTGTAAAGCACCGCTTTCGCCGCCGCTTGGCTCTCCTCGGTAGGTGGCGTGTAGAGTCTCGGCTTGACGGCCTCGATGTACTGGTCGCAGAAGTCGTGCCAATAGAACTTCTGGAGCACATCGATCGCGATGTGGAACTGGTAGGTGCTGTACGCCTCCTCCACCTTAGGGACGACCTCCCTCAGCCTCGAGAGTATCCACCTGTCCGCCTCGTCAAGGCTTGACTCCCTCAGCTCGTATCTCTCGTCCCCGAAAAACCCCTCGACAAACCTGGCAGATGACCAGACCTTCTGGAGGAAGCCTTTTCCGTACTTCACAGGCTCCCACTTGAAAGGGAAGTCGGATCCGAGCGTCAGGGAGAGGAGCGCTTGCCTTATCGCGTCGGCGCCGTATTGGTTGATCCCCTGCTCCGGGATTATCACGTTGCCCTTCGACTTGGACATCCGCGAGCCGTCCGGTCCGAGTATGTGGCCGTTGATGAGTGCGCCCTTAAACGGCCCGCTCCCCCCAAGTATCGTGCACCGCAGTATCGTGTAGTACATCCAGGTCCTGATAATGTCGTGCCCCTGCTGCCTAAGGTCAGCCGGATAGGCCCTACGGAAGAGCTCCGGGTCCCTGAAGAACCCTGTGACTACGAGGGGGGTGATGCTCGAGTCAACCCAGCAGTCGCAGACATCCGACGTCCCTTTCACGTTCTGGCTTCCGCACTTAGGGCACCGCTCTACAGGCGGACGGGCGGTGGTGGTGTCGACCGGCAGATCTTCCCTTGAAGGCGGGATGATCTCGCCGCAGTCGCCGCAGCGCCAGAACGGTATTGGGGTCCCGAAGATCCGCTGCCTGGATATGAGCCAGTCCCACTCGATGCTGTTCACCCAGTCCACGAGGCGCTGGCTCATGAACTTGGGGATCCACTGCATCTTTGCGTTCTCCTCGAGGACCCTCTCCTTGAACTCCTTTGACTTTATGAACCACTGGTCCTTCACTATGAACTCAATCGGGGTCATGCAGTCTGCCCGCTCGGTGTGCGTAAGGACGTTGTGCGTGATCTCCTCCACCTTCGAGACTAGCCCGGCCGCCTCAAGGTCTTTCGCTATCTCTTCCCTCGCCGCGGCCGCCTTCATGCCGTCATACTTCCCAGCGTTTACCATCCTGCCGTACTCGTCTATCCCCTTCGTTATCGGTAGCTTGTACATCTGCTGCCACTTGATGTCCTGCTCATCGCCGTAGGTGCATATCATCACCACGCCGGTCCCGAATTCAGGATCGACCGCCTCATCAGCGAGGATCCTCACCCTCTGCCCAAAGATCGGAACCTCCGCCTCCTTCCCTACAAGCGGAGCGTAGCGCCCGTCAGCCGGGTGCACCGCCAGCGCCTGGCACGCGCAGAGCAGCTCAGGTCTCGTCGTCGCGACCTCGACCGAGCTACCGCCTGCCATGAACTTCACATAGTAGAGCTTCCCCCTCTTAGGGACGTATCCGAGCTCTGCCTGCGCGAGCGCCGTCCCGCACTTGCTGCACCACTGGACAGGGAACTCCATCCTGTAGATCAGCCCCTTCTCGTGCATCGTTAGGAGGGTCCCCTGCACGGCCTTCCAGTAGCTCCTGTCCATCGTCCTGTACTCGAACTGCTCCCAGTCCGGCCTGTAGCCGAGCCTTATCATCGTGTTCTTCATGCTGACGATCATGTTGTTAGTCCATTCGACGCACTTCGACCTGAACAGCTCCCTGTCTTCCCTCGAGACCTTCCACTTGTACTGCACCTTCAGCTCCGTCGGGAGACCCTGGCAGTCCCACCCCTGAGGGAGGATCACGTCGAAACCCTTCATCCTCTTGTACCTCGCCACCGTGTCGTTGAGGACGTTCCAGTAGGCGTGCCCCATGTGGAGCTCGCCACTTGTGAACGGCGGCGGGGTGTCAATCGTAAAGATGGGCCTGCCATCATTCTTGAACTTGTATACCTGCTCGTAAAACTCTCTGCAGAGCCAGTTGTACTGCCACTTCTCCTCGACTGCGCGGGGAGAGTAGCTCTTTTCCATCTTCCTCATCCCTTCTGCGCTGATGGCGGTTTCTGGAGTCGATGCCAAGACGCCTGCCTCCAAATCACTGAAACCTGTAAGTGTGCTACTATCTCATTAAGCTAGCCCTTAAAAAAGATAGCAGACGGCTGGAGCCCCGCCGGCATCGGGAGGCTCGTCCATCAGTGCTTCTCCCTTCCCCTTATAGCCCTTATCGCCTTCTCGGCGAACTCGCCGTCAATGAAGTCGATCTCGTCCTCCAGGGTCTTCGTCCCCTTGCTCCTGAAATCCTCCAGGACCTCCTTGATCGGCTTGCCCCTCCTCTTCTCTATCTCCTTTATCTTTGACGTGAAGTGCCCGATTGAGAATCCTCCCGTCTCATCGTAGCACTCCGGCATCTCGCAGCCCAGCACCTCGCAGAGCTCGATGAGCGCGACGCAAGCCTCGGCGTCCCTCTCTGACGGGCACCTGTCCCTGCACTGAGCCCTTGCATACTTCACGATCCTCGCTAGATCCTTTTGTGGTATGTCCATATCTCATCACTACCCGTCGTCTGATCCAGCCCAATCTAAAAGACCTTGGGTGGCACCAGCAATTTGGCCTCCGGACTGTTTTTTTCTGCATCGCTTTTGGCTATGCGAACTCGGCAAATTCTTCATTGGCCGTGATCAACTCTGCGAAGGTAAGAGATAAGCTTTATAGAGCGTCCTTGCCGTTTTGAATACGAGGTGTCCGTGATGGGAGGTCGCCAGAAGACCACTATCCTTAACCCTGTAAGGGAAGAGAAGAAGAAAGAGAAGCCGCAGGCGTGAGAATGGCGAGGGGAAATGGAGCCGCTATGACAATGAAGCGAAAGTCCCCCTTCTCAATTTTTATACCGTGCTCGATCCTCTCCGACGTCCCGAGCCTCATCGAGAAGACTTTCAAGGTCGGCCAGATAGCGAGGGCAGCATCGATCTTCAGGGTCGATTCCATAGTCCTTTACCGCGACCACAAGCGCACCGCAATCGAGGACGGCAGGCTGATAAAGGAGATCCTCGAGTATGCCGAGACCCCACAGTACTTGAGGAAGCGCCTCTTCCCCCTGACGCCGTCTCTTAAGTACGCGGGTCTCATCCCTCCCCTGAGGACCCCCCACCACCCGCTGGCTTCCAGTAAGATAGGCTTCAGGGATGGCTACGTCCTCAAGTCCTCAAGAAGCTCATCGGTCGTCGAGATCGGCCTGCCATCCCCCGTCGAGTGCCCTGCCCCTCTTACGCAGGGAAGCAGGGTAACGCTCAGGCTCGAAGGGGGCTCCTGGGTCCCTTCATCGCGCGAGGAGGTCCCCTACTACTGGGGATACTCCGTGGATCTCGCCTTCAGGCCCCTCACTGATGCGCTGAAGAGGACGCCGCCAGAAGGCATCTACGGCGGCATCATAGGGACGTCGAGGAAGGGGGAACACATCTCCGACGCATCGCCGAGGCTGCTCGACCTCCTCTCGAAGCAGCAGCGGCTGGCCCTCCTTTTCGGGTCGCCCGGCGAGGGGCTTGACGAGATCCTCTCAAGGGAGGGAGCGTCGCTCAAAGATGTTGCCGACATGACGGTCAACTTCGCGCCGGACCAGGGTACAGCCACGATCAGGACCGAGGAGGCCGTAATAATCTCGCTAGCCGCTCTGGACGCGCTGGGAGCAGCAAACCCCAAGTGAGGCGGGCCGGCATCCGGTCTCGGATCGCCTCCCTAGTCCATCTGAGCAACATCCGCTGCCATAGATAGAAATATATTTCAGTATAACTGCTATCAACAAGCTATTCAGATTGGAGGGTTACTGATGGGTCATAAGAGTAAGAGCGCGCCACGCCGCGGTTCATTGATGTACTATCCGCGTGTCAGGGCAAGGCGCATCACTGGGAGAGTCAGGACTTGGCCGACAGCCGAGGGGACGCCAAAGCTGCTCGGCTTCGCCGGCTACAAGGCCGGGACGACTCATGTAGTCATGATTGACAACAGGCAGAAGAGCCCGCTCTTCGGAAGGGAAGTGCTCAAGGAAGTCACGGTCCTGGAAGTCCCGCCCATCTTCGTCTATGGCATCAGGGCGTACGCCAAGACGCCCAAAGGACTGAGGACGCTGGGAGAGGTCCTCTCGAAGGAGCTGCCAAAGAACGCCAGCCGGGCAATCGTCCCACCGAAGGACTACGATGCATCGAAAGCCAGCGCCGCCCTCGACGCGAAGTCGGCCGAGATCGTCGAGGTAAGGGTCTTGGCGATGACGCAGCCAGACAAGGCAGGCTTCGGGAAGAAGACGCCGGACATCCTCGAGATCAGTGTGGGCGGCGAGCCGAAAGCCGCCTACGATCACGCAAAGTCCCTCCTGGGAAAGGAGATCAAGATTAAGGACCTATTCAGCGAAGGGCAGTTCGTCGACGCCACAGCCATAACAAAGGGGAAGGGCTTCGCGGGCGCCGTCAAAAGGTTCGGGGTCAAGATCCAGCCGAACTGGCACAAGCACAGGAAGGGGAAGAGGGTGGTTGCATCAATCAGCCCCTCGAGGCCCCACATGATGTTCACAATACCGCGCCCAGGCAAGATGGGCTTCCACCAGAGGACCGAGTACAACAAGAGGATCCTCAAGATAGGCGACAACCCGTCAGAGATCAACTTCGTCGGGGGGCTGCTGCACTACGGTCTCCTTAAGAACGGCTACGCGCTCATCGAGGGGACGCTGCCGGGTCCAGCGAAGCGGCTGATCAGGATCCGCGCACCCGTAAGGCTCAAGAAAGCGAAGATCGAGGCGCCGAAGATAGTGGCTGTAAGCACCGCCTCGAAGCAGGGGGCATAAGCGATGCCGTCTACTACCACTGCAGGCGCAGAGCTGAAGAGCAGCGTTCCAGTAAGAGCAGTCGACGGCTCCGTCAAGGGGGAGGTTCCCCTCCCGTCCGTATTCTCCACCGAGCTGAGGCGGGACCTCATACGCAGGGCAGTGATCTCGTCCCAGACCGCGAGGATACAGCCGCACACTAACGATCCAATGGCTGGAAAGAGGACCAGCGCCATGAGCCTCGGAGTGGGCCTCGACCTGGCGAGGGTACCCAGGGTCAAGGGTGAGCACAACCCCGCATCAGGGCAGGGCGCCTTTGTCCCGAACGTGATAGGAGGAAGGGCAGCGTTCCCAACAAGGCTAGAGAAGATTTGGCACGAGGAGATAAACAGCAAGGAACGCCGCCTCGCACTGAGGTCCGCCATAGCCGCGACCGCAAACCAGGGACTGGTCGCAGCGCGGGGGCACGTCCTCCCGGAGGGCGCGTCGCTTCCGTTCGTGGTCTCCGACGAGCTTAAGGGCTTGAAGAAGGCCTCCGAGTTCAGGGAATTCCTCAAGCGCCTCTCGCTCTATCAGGACGCAGAGAGGGCGAAAGAGGGCGTCAAGGAAAGAGCAGGGCGCGGTAAGAGCAGGGGGAGGCGCTGGATAAGGCCAAAGTCGATCCTCCTTGTAGCCGACGAGCTCAATCCGCCCCTGAGGCTCGCGGCGAGGAACTTCACGGGGATCGAGTTCGCAGAAGTCTCCTCCCTCAATGTAGAGAGGCTGGCACCTGGCGGCCACCCTGGAAGGCTGACCGTCTGGACTGAATCAGCCCTGAAGAAGCTTGACGAGATCTATGGCTAATGTGGTGATTTGGATGGAACTCAGCGAGATCATAATAAGGCCCGTGTCATCAGAATCAGCTCTCGAAAGGATCGAGAAAGAGAACAAGCTCACCTTCATAGTGAGCCCAAAGGCGAACAAGGACGTCATAAAGGCAGCAGTCGAGAAGCTTTATGGCGTCAAAGTCAAGTCCGTCAATACCCAGATAACTGCGAAGGCCGAGAAGAAGGCAACAGTCGTCCTGGAGAAGGAGTTCAACGCCACCGAACTCGCGACGAAGATAGGGATGCTGTGATTGTGTTGAATGAGGTGTAACAGATGGGAAAGAAGCAGAATTTACAGAGGAGGGGTCGTGGAGGCGCCGTATTCAAGTCGCCGTCATGGAGGCGCATCGGCAAGGTCAGGTACCCCCCAGTTATGGAAGATGAGAAGACAGGCTCAGTCGAGTTCATAGTGAAAGACATAGTGCACGATAGGGGCAGGGGCGCCCCCGTTATAATCGCAAAGAGCAGGGGAGGCGTCACATCAATGATGATCGCCCCGGAGGGCACCTATGTCGGGCAGAGGATCTTCTATGGCGCAGCCGCCTCAATAAACGCAGGCAACGTCTTGCCGCTCGAGAAGATCCCAGAGGGCACTATAATCTTCAATATCGAGGGGAGGACAGGCGATGGCGGAAAGTTCGTGCGATCAGCCGGGGGCTACGCGACGCTCGTTTCCCACACCCCGACCAAAGTGCTCTGCCAGTTCCCCTCAGGCACGATCAGGCCATTCGACCTCGCATGCAGGGCAACTATAGGAATAGCTGCTGCGGGAGGGATGGTGGAGAAGCCGATGCTCAAGGCAGGAACGAGCTTCCACAAGTACAGGGCAACCTCCGTGAAATACCCGAGCGTGAGGGGCAAGGCGATGAGCCCGTACGCACACCCGCATGGCGGCGGATCACACCCCAAAGGCGGAAGGCCCGTCAGCAGGAACGCTCCGCCAGGCCAGAAGGTCGGGATAATCGCATCGAGAAGGACCGGAAGGAAGAAGAAGTGATCTTGATCCAATAATGGTGATTGATATGGCTCTAAGAGAGTTCACGTTCCGCGGATACACGAACAGCCAGCTGATGCAGATGCCGATGGACGAATTCATTAAGCTGCTCCCAGCCAGGCAGAGGCGCTCGCTACTGAGGGGCCTTACCCCAGAGCAGAGGGCGCTCTTCGCGAGGATCAGGAAGGCAAAGACCTCGGCTGCCAAGGGGAAGAAGATCGTCATTAGGACACACTGCAGGGACATGATAATCCTTCCAGAGATGGTCGGCCTCACGATCTCTGTCCACAACGGCAAAGAGTTCGTCCCGATAGAGATCATCCCGGAGATGGTGGGCAAGTACCTCGGGGAGTACGCTATTACCTGCGGCAAGGTCACGCACGGCGCTCCAGGCCTCAAGGCCACCAGGAGCTCGATGTTCGTCCCGCTCAAGTGACACAGCGCAGCCTTACCGCCTTCCATTTTTCCTATTTTTTCGTCTTTCCATCTTTTCCGTCTTTTGCCCAGCCAGGCCTCAATCCTCTCGCATTGACGTCGCCAACGGCGCCTCGACAAAATATTATATCCTTGGCACAGAGAAATGATCGTTGCATATGCCTCCCCCCTCGACAACAGCGAAACGCCTTCTGTACTGGCTCATTGCAGGTACCAGAGGGGGAGAATCAAGGGCCAGGATCATATCCTCAATCCGCGAGCTACCAAAGAACGCAAACCAGCTCTCCGAAGACCTCCGAATGGACTACAAGACAGTGAGGCACCACCTGGACGTCTTAAGAGAGAACGGCCTCGTCGTGCCAGTAGGGGAGGGATACGCGATGACTTACTTCCTATCCCAAGAGATGGAGGCCAATTATGCGACGCTCGAAGAGATTTTGGGCAAAATTGGGAAAAAGCAGAAAAGGGTATCGAAGGTGCAGAATCATGATGACCAATCAGCTTAAGGCGTACGTTAATTCAGACCACATCACCAAGTACGCGGCGGTGGTAGTGTTGCTTGCCTTGGCATTTTCCACCATCGCCCCTCTTCCGATTAATGTTGTGGGGGCATCAAATGGGAATCAGACGCAGGGCATGCAGCAGGGCAACCAGCACCAGGGCAGGGACCTGGAGCTCTACTATACGCTAAGGGCAGCTCTTTCCACGGTGAACGTCTTGCTCTCAGCGGCGCTGATTGGCATATACATGGGCATATACAGGAGATCCAGATCGAGCTTCACGCTGGCGCTCATGCTATTCGCTTTTGTGCTGATGCTCTATGCCCTCTCGTCGAACCCCCTCCTCCATGAGGCCTTTGGGTTCGGTGCATACGGGCTTGGGCCGTTCGCCATGCTCCCAGATGCCTTCGCCATGGTTGCCCTGCTGATCCTGATATACCTCAGCCTCAAATAGGCTCCATCGGCCAAGGCGATGGAATCTCCGCATAATTTGGGTATCCGTTGGGGACAATCTTGGAAAATTCTTATCTAAACTCCTACGGTATCCTCAGAATCAGAAGGTTAGGAGGAAAAAAGAGATGACATCGGAAAAAACTGGAAAGAAAAAAATTTTCGCAATAGCCGCCTTGGCATTCATAGCCGTGCTTGCCATCGCGGCGTCCGCAACGCAGGCATCGACGCAAAATGCCGCCACCGCGCAAGTGGCCGCGTCAAACCGCATCATGCTCCAGACTCAGGCGACAAACGATAGCGCATGCTGCAGCTGCGAATGCGCTCAAGTGAGGCTGCAAGAGAGGGCATCCGTCAACGCTTCAGCGGATGGAGATCAATGCCAGGCGAGGCTGCAGATCAGGTCTATGAACTGCACGTCTGGGGACGGCAGTGAACCACTCTCCCTCCAGCACAGGCAACAGGCGCAACTCAACAACAGCTTTGGCAGCTGCACAGGCCATCAGCAGACGATGCTCAAGAACTGCGCGCGAACTGGCAAATAGCCTTCTCAAGAGGTTAATTGCCCCCCTTTTTTCTAATCCGCGGAATGAATCCTAACAGATCTGACGCCCCGCAGGCAGATGCCGTTGGATGCCATCATTATTCCAGCTCCATCCGCCGCATACCCCCTCATCCACTTGTCTGCGCCCCCCTCTGCCTTGTGAAAAACTTTTTATAGTGCTCACAGGTTTTAATCGTTGCAATCGCGTCATCATAGTAAATCGGTTGGAAGTGTGACAAATGCCTGAGTGGGGGTACTCTATAACGGATATGGATCCTGACAGGATGGCCAAGGCGAGCGGAAGGGACCTGCGCATCTCGCCTAAGGAGGCCAGGGAGATATGCAGCGCGATAAGGAAGATGCAGCTCGACGACGCCATAAAATACCTCGAGCGCGTCGCCCAGAAGAAAGAGGGTGTCCCGTACAGGAGGTTCAACTCAAACGTCCCCCACCACGCAGAGATATCCTCGAGATGGGGCATCCCGTCAGGCAGGTACCCCATTAAGGCGTCCCAGGAGATACTGAACATCCTGAAGAACGTGAAGGCTAACGCCGAGAACAAAGGTTTGGACACAGAGCGCCTAAGGATCAAGCATGCATGCGCACAGGCCGCGATGCAGCTGAGGAACTTTGTGCCGAGGGCATTCGGGCGGTCCACCCCCTACTACCACCCGCTGACCCATGTCGAGATTGTTGTTGAGGAGGAACTTAATTGAGCGTAATGCGATTCTTTTTGGCAAAGTCGTCAAAGAACATGATTATAGACAATTACCTGAGGAATGAACTGAAGAGGGCAGGATACGCGGGCGTTGAATTCCAGAAGACGCCGCTCGGCAACCGAGTAGTCATATACGCCGAGAGGCCGGGCATGGTCATAGGCAGGCAGGGCGCCACGATAAGGGACCTGGCCCACGTGATTGAGACGAAGTACAACCTGGAGAACCCGCAGATAGCCGTCATACCCGTCCAGACCCCCGAGCTGAACGCCAGGATCATGGCGGGGAGGGTCGCCTCGGCGCTAGAGAGGGGCATACACTTCAGAAGGGCAGCATTCATTGCCCTTAGGCAGATAAGCGAGGCAGGCGCGAGGGGCGCAGAGATCATCATAAGGGGCAAGCTCTCCACAGAGAGGGCCAGGTACGAGAAGTTCAAGACTGGGGCCATACTGAAGGCAGGCCAGCCGCGGAAGTACGCGGTGGACACCGCCGTCACCCATGTCCAGCTCAAGCCTGGGATGTTCGGGATCAAGGTCAACATTTACCTCCCAGTAAACACGATAGACGACATCCACGTCGTCGAACAGCCGCCTAAGGCAGCGGAGTGATGAAACATGGCTATATTGAGGATCGACGAAATCCGCAAGATGCCCCAGGACCAGAGGGTAACAAAGCTCGGCGAGCTGAGGGCAGAGCTCTCTAAGTTGATGGCGACGAAAGCAATGGGGGGCTCGCTCGAGAACCCGGCGAGGATAAGGCTCCTGCGGAAGACGATCGCAAGGATCCTGACCGTCAACAGGGAGGAGGAGATCGGCAAGGCAAAGCCAGCCGCAGCCAAGCAGAAGGCAGAGGAGCAGAAGCCAGAGGAGGCGGCTCCAGCAGAGAAAGCTGCCGAAGAGAAGCCCAAGGCAAAGCGCGGCAGGAAGCCAAAGGCAAAACCAGCCGAATTGCCAAAAGAGGGAGAGGCAGCGCCAGCAGAGGCACCGCTCGCAGAGAAAGCTGCCGAAGAGAAGCCCAAGGCAAAGCGCGGCAGGAAGCCAAAGGCAAAGCCGCCAGAGGTGGCAGAAGCGGCAGCCCCTGAGGGAGGCAAGGAAGAATGATCATTACGCCATCCAACCTCATTTATAATGACATTGTCGGACTGACCGTCAGGGTTGCCCGATCAAGCGACCCGACCCAGCAAGGGCTGTTCGGTAAGGTCGTCGACGAGACGGCGAACACCCTCACCGTGGCGACAGATAAGGGAGAGAAGATGATCCCGAAGAGGAACTCGAGCTTCAGCTTCTACTTGCCATGCGAGGTAACGGTCAATGGTGATGATATCGCTTTCAGCCCGGCGGAGAGGCTGAAGCGTTTGCAATGGAGGCGCAGATAAGTGTCACAGACAATAAAAGAACAAAAGGCATCCTCATGTGGGGACCTAAACTGCCCAGTGCACGGCTCGCTCTCCACAAGGGGGAGCCAGCTGACGGGAACCGTCGTCAGCGACAAGATGAGCAACACAGTAGTGGTGCAGATAGACTACCTGCAGCAGTACCCAAAGTTCAAGAGGTTCGCAAAAAAGAGGTCGAAGATCCACGCGCACAACCCCCCCTGCATCGACGCGTCGAAGGGGGACATCGTGAAGATCATGGAATGCAGGCCTCTGAGCAAAACTGTGTCATTCGTGGTCATTGAGAAGAAGGGTGGGGTCTGAGGATGGCGAAGCGAGGGAAGGGTCTAGGAGGAGGCATAACCTACAGGCCGGGAATCAGCGCGGGCCTTCACCACGAATCGCTCCTTAGGTGCGCTGACAACAGCGGCGCAAAAGTAGTCATGATTATAGGCGTTCCCAGGGTCAAGACAAGGATCCGGAGGGTCGGCAGCTGCACAGTCGGAGACAAGGTGATCGTTTCCGTAAAGGAAGGGACGCCTGAGGTCAGGCGACAGATCTTCCACTGCGTCATTGTGAGGCAGAGGAAGCCCTTCAGGAGGATGGACGGCACCTGGATCCAGTTCGAGGACAACGCCGGCGTCATCGTTACTGAAGAGGGTGAGACGAAGGGGACCGAGATAAGGGGGCCAGTCGCAAAGGAGGCAGCTGAGCGGTGGCCGAAGGTAGCTGGTCTTTCGTCAATGGTGATCTGAGAGGGTGTCAATCTTGAAAACCACAAAACCAAAGTTGCAGAGGATCTCGCAGTCTTCCTTCGCTATGAGGGCAAAGTCAATGACTGCGCACCTGTCAAAGGACCTGAGGGACCAATACGGCAGGAGGAGCGTCGGCCTGAGGAAGGGCGACACAGTAACGGTCACTCGGGGGGACTACAAGGGACATGAGGGCAAAGTCAGCGCCATAATGACGTCGGAAGGCAGGATAACGATCGAAGGGGTCACGATGAAGAAGATGGATGGCACAACAAAGCCGGTAATGATCTCCCCGTCGAAAGTCATGGTAACCAAACTCGACCTCTCCGACAAGGACAGGAAGAGACGGCTCGAGGGGAAGAAGTCGAAAGTGAAGGATGAAAAGGAGAAGGAAAGCGACTGAAGAGGGTATAAAAAATGACAAGACACCTGACAACATATGAGGCGCCGAGGTTCTGGCCAATCAGGATCAAGGATCACGCGTTCACAATCAGGCCATCTGCAGGGCCGCACCCGCTGAGGGAGTCAATCCCGCTCGGCGTGGTCCTCAGGGACGTACTCAAGGTTGTGAAGACCGTTGCGGAGGCAAAGAGGGTCCTAGCCGAGGGGAGGATCCTTGTCGACGGGAAAGTGAAGGTTGACCACAAGCTTCCTGTTGGTCTAATGGACGTGATCTACCTGAAATCATCCGACTCGTACTACCGGGTCGTACCGGACAAGATCAATAAGCTCGCCCTAACAAAGATCACTGCTGAGGAGGCATCTTTCAAGCTCGTAAGGATCCAGGGAAAGAGGACGCTCAAGAACAAAACCGTCCAGCTTAACACGCACGACGGGAGATCGATCACGCTAAAGGTCGACGACCCGTTCAACATCCAGCTTGGCTACCGCCCATTCGACGCCCTCAAGATCTCCCTGCCAGACGGGCAGATACTCGAGAGCATACCGATGGAGGCAGACACCTACGTGGCAGTAATAGGCGGGACTAACATCGGCAGCTATGGCGTCCTTAGCGAGAGCATACCGAACAGGGATCCGGAGAAGCCGGCCAAGGTCATAATCGGGGATGCTATGGTCACCGTCATCCTTAAGTATCTATTCCCGATAGGTAAGGGAAGTCCGATAATCAACATCAGTGGAACTGGAGAAGTGGCATAAAATGTCCGAGGGTGCTAAGGCCGCTGAGAGCGGCATATCGAACCCCATGCGAGAGGTAAGGATAGGAAAAGTAGTCGTCAATATGGGGCTTGGAGAGGGCGGGGAGAAGCTTGAGAAAGCCATGACCGTGATGAAGTCCATCACAGGCGTGAAGCCCTGCCCAAGGAAAGCAAAGAAATCCATCAGGGAGTTTGGCGTAAGGAAAGGGGAGAACATAGCCTGCGTCGCGACACTGAGGGAAGAACAGGCCGAAGACTTTCTTAAGCGCGCTTTCGAGTCCACGAAGAACAGGATAAAGAGCAGCTGCTTTGACGATTACGGCAACGTCTCTTTCGGGATAAAGGAGCACATCAACCTCCCGGGTACGAAATATGACCCGCTACTCGGGATCTTCGGCATGAACGTCTGCATAGTCCTCGAGAGGCCCGGATACAGGGTCGCTCGGCGGTCGCAGAGGCCAGGCAAGATAGGCGTCGATCAGCGGGTAGGCAAGGAAGAATCGATGGCGTTCATGAAGGACCGCTTCGGGCTTACTATTATTGAGGAGGAATAGACGTGGGAAAGTACCATAAGCCAAAGGAAAGGAAATTCGGCAAAGGCAGCAGGCGCTGCAAGCGCTGCGGGTCGAAGGGGAGCACGATAATCAGGAGATACAACCTCAACCTCTGCAGGCAATGCTTCAGGGAATCGGCCGAGACGCTCGGCTTCAAGAAATACCTGTGATCTGGTGATAGAAGATGTGGGTTCAAGATCCTCTCGCAAACGCTCTGGTGAATATAATGAACAGCGAAGAGAGGGGCAAGAGCGAGTGCATAGTGACGCCGGCCCCGAAGGTCATTGCAAACGTCCTCAGGACGCTCCAGAAGGCGGGCTATGTGGGCGAATTCGAGTTCATCGACGACGGAAGGCTAGGCAAGCTGAGGATACAGCTCCTCGGGCGCATAAACAAGTGCGGCGTGATCAAGCCTTACTTCGCCGTCGATCACTCTGAGCTCGAGGAATGGGCAAGGAACTACCTGCCAGGTAAGGACATTGGCTTCCTCATACTCACGACATCTAAAGGGATAATGACGCACAAAGAGGCCCTCGCCCAGAAGCTAGGCGGAAGGCTGATGGCGTACGTCTACTGAGGTGTGAAGCACATGTCGGAATTCACAAGCATCACGGTCAAGATCCCCGAGGGGATCCAGGTGGAGCAGAAGGGATCGACGATCTCCGTCTCTGGCCCGAAGGGGAAGGTCTTAAGGGACTTCGCCCACACAAGGCTCGACATCTCGGTCGGCGGAGGCGAAATCAAGATCCTCGCCCCAGCAAAAGGTAAGAGGCTGAAAGCGCTGGTGGGCACCGTGGCCGCCCACCTGAGGAACATGTTCAAGGGTGTCAGCGTTGGCCACACCTACCGCATGAAAGTGATCTATGCGCACTTCCCCATAACTGTGAAAGTGCAGGGCAAGGATGTCCTGATCGAGAACTTCATGGGAGAGCGGTCTAAGAGGACCGCCAAGATAGTTGGGAACGTCAAGGTCACCGTGCAGGGAGACGAGCTCGTCCTCGAGGGCGTCGACAAAGAGGAGATCGGCCAGACGGCGGCGAACATCCACATTGCCACGCACGTCAAGAAGATGGATCCAAGGGTATTCCAGGACGGCGTATACGTTTCAGGGAGGGAGTGATCAGTGTCAAACCCAGAGGAGAGCCAAAAGAAAGACGCCAAAGCGCCGAGAGGCGACGCGCGCGCCATCAAGATAAGGAAGAAGATCGCAGCCAAGCGCCCTGAATTCAGGAGGTCTGAGGACTTCAGGTTCCCGCGTCTCGGGGACAAGTGGCGGAGCAGCAAGGGCATCAGATCAAAGATGAGGCTGAAGAAGAAGAGCCGGATGCCAATAGTGGAGACGGGCTACCGCGGTCCCGTGGAGGCGAGAGGGCTGAATCCGAAAGGGCTGGTCGAGGTCATCGCGTTCAATGTGTCTGATCTCGAAGGGATAGACTCTGCTGTCAACGCCGTACGCATAGCAAAGGCGGTAGGGACCAAGAAGCGCCTGGAGATAATCAAGGCTGCACAGGAGAAGGGGCTCAAGATAGTGAACATAAGGAAGTCCGAAAAACCGAAGAAAGAAGAAGAGGCAGCTGAGGCGAAGGAAGAGGGTAAGGCTGAAGAAGAGGCTGAAGCTGGAGCCGAAGAAGGAGCTGCTGCAGAAGCAGGAGAGGCCGAGGAGGGCGCCCGAGCAGAAGAGGGGAAGGAAGCTGGGCCCGCTCCCGAGGAAAGCGGCTGGGATGAGGCTGATGAAGAACCAGCCAAGGGGAAGGGAAGCGCGGCGGACGATTCCGCTGATTCTGGAAAGGAGGCTGAAGGAAGATGAGTCTCAGGAACCAGAGAAGGATAGCTGCAGAGGTTCTCAAGGTAGGGGAGGGAAGGGTCTGGATAGACCAGTCCCGTTTCGACGACGTGAGTACAGCGATCACCCGTGACGACATCCGCGCCCTCATAGACGACGGCGCTATCAGGAAGAGGCCGGAAGAGGGAGTAAGCAAAGGGCGGGCAAGGCATAGCCAAGCCCAGAAGAAGAAGGGGCTCAGAAAGGGCCCTGGGAGCAGGAAGGGTAAGGTCACGGGGGACGAGTGGATAGGGAGGATCCGGTCGATAAGGGAGTTCCTCCGGCTGCTCAGGAGAAGGAAGATCATCACCCCTGCAACCTACAGGACGCTCTACCTGAAAGCCAAGGGCGGAGCTTTCCACGACAGGAGGCAGCTTAAGTCTTACATCGAGGAGCACAACTTGGCAAGGAGATAGTGGAAATGGCAAGAGGAACTATTTACAGGGTCGTTTTCCGGAGGAGGCGCGAGGGGAGGACAGACTATAGGCTACGGAAAGCGCTCATCTCCAGCGGGTCACTCCGGCTGGTTATCAGGAGGAGCATCAAGCACATCGCCCTCCAGCTCGTCGAGGCAAAGATTGAGGGCGACAGGGTGCTCTGCCATGCGACGACGGCCGAGCTGAAGAAGTTCGGCTGGAAGGGTGGGACAGGCAACCTGCCAGCAGCCTACCTGGCTGGCTACCTGCTCGGCAAGAGGGCAAGCAAAAAAGGGCTGAAATCAGCAATAGTCGACCTAAACGGATACAACCTCGCGGGGCCGAACAGGCTATACGCTGCCCTGAAGGGGGCAATAGACGGCGGCCTGGAGGTGCCTCATGATGAAAAGGTCCTGCCTGAGGACGACAGGATCACTGGCGAGCACATCGCCAAGTACGCTGACGCACTGCAGAAGGAAGACCAAGCGGCGTACCAGTCCCGCTTCTCAAAGTATCTGGAGGAAGGAGTTCAGCCAGAGAATTTGCCGGAGCATTTCAAGGCCGCAAAGGCGGCAATAGACAAAGAGGTGCAGTGAGATGGCATACCAACAGACCCAATGGATACCTAGGACAACTCTAGGCAAGCAAGTAGTCGAAGGTAAGATAACCAGCATAAGGGAAGTCTTCGAGAACAACATACCGATCAAGGAGCCGGAGATAGTCGATGCCCTGCTTCCAGACATAAAGCACGAGGTCTTGGACGTCAACATCGTCCAGAAACAGACCGACGCCGGCGAGATCACGAAGTTCAAGATAGGCGTCGTCGTGGGCAACAACGACGGGATGATCGGCATAGGGATCGGCAAGTCTAAGCAGATGCGCTTCGCGATAGACAAGGCCGTCGCCGCTGCAAAGCTCAACCTCACCCCGGTGAGGCGTGGATGTGGCAACTGGGAGTGCGCCTGCGGCAAGCCGCACAGCGTGCCTTACAAGGTGACCGGGAAGAACGGGAGCGTCTCAGTCACGATAATCCCTGCCCCGAGAGGCATAGGCATCGTCGGCGGCGCGGTAGCGAAGACCATAATGGGCTTTGCCGGGATCAGGGACGCGTGGATCGTTTCATACGGCGAGACGAGGACTACGATCAACTTCGCCGGAGCCGTCTACGAGGCGCTCAAGAATACGTACAGGTTCAAGCAATGAGGTGCATCTTGATGAAAGTCTATCTGCTGATAAGGTTGCGGGGGAGGATGGGGATCTCTCCGGAAACCATCGACACACTAAATAGGCTAAATGTCCCCGCAAAGAACAACGCGTCCATAGTCACGGACTCGCCATCCATAATGGGCATGGTGACCAAGGTCGCTGATTACGTCACATGGGGCGAAATCGACAAGGGGGCGCTCGCTGCGGTCCTCGAGAAGAGGGGCAGGCTGCCAGGAGACGCGAGGCTGACTGTCGAGGAGATCAAGAAGATCGGCTTTGACAGCTTTGAGGCCCTGGCTGAGAAGATCCTCAAGGAAGGCAAGATCCCCGACCCGATAAAGAAGACCTTCAGGCTGACCCCGCCGAGCGGCGGCTTCAAGAAGCACATAACGAGGCACATAAAGTCCGGTGGCGAGCTCGGCTACAGGGGAGCCGCCATCGCAGAATTGGTTGCCAAGATGATCTAGGTGCAGTGCGGGGGCAGAGGACGCTCCACCCCCCAAACCTAGTCTATTTATAATTGCTAGGGAATCTTCTCACGGGTGATTCCTCATGTCAAGGAGGAGACCGTTCTGGTTTGACACATTCTTCGGAGAGGACGATCCCTTCGACAAGATCTGGAAGGACTTCCTCGACGAGGCGATGGAGATCTTCAAAGAGAGGGAGACTGAAGGGCCGATGTACTATGGCTTCTCGGTCTCGATAGGCCCTGACGGCAAACCTATCGTGAACGAGTTCGGGAACATAAAGCCGAGCGCCAAAGGGCCGGTCCTCAAGGAAGAGATCGAACCCCTCGTCGACGTCATGGACACGAAGGACAGCGTCATGGTATGCGCAGAGCTTCCGGGAGTCGACAAGAACGACATTGACCTCAAGGTCCAGGAGGACGGACTGACGATCTCAGTAGACAAGGAGAAGCGCCGGTACTACAAGGAAGTGTCACTCCCCGCCAAGGTGAAGCCCGAGACAGCCAAGGCCACCTACAAGAACGGCGTCCTTGAGGTCGTCTTCGAGAAGGTCGGCAGGCAAACCGGAAGGCAGATCAGGATAGAGTGAGCAGCATAAGCCGCCTGGCGCCGCGCCAAAAAGTAAAAATATTTAAGATACGTTCAAGTCTTGTATTCGCTAATCCAAGTGGTGTTCATAGATGGTAGTCAGAAGGGACAGGAAAGTTCGCAGGCAGCGCGGCTCCAGGCTCTACGGGTGGGGCACTATTGGCCAGCACAGGAAATCCGGGATGCGCGGCGGGTTCGGCAACGCTGGCCTCCACAAGCACAAATGGAGCTATGCAATGAAGTACGACAAGGATCATTTTGGCAAGTGTGGCTTCGTCAGGCCAGACGCCGTGATGCACGATGTTGCGGCGATCAATGTGGGGTCAATCCCTTCTCTGATCCAGGGGAAGATATTGACGCAGGACGAGAAGGGGAGGGCTGTCCTTGTCCTTTCTGAGTACGGGTATTCCAAGGTCTTGGGCTCAGGAAAGATCGACTTCCCCATAGTCGTCAAGGCTGCCAGCGCCACCGAGCTGGCAAAGAAGAAGATCTCCGAAGCCGGCGGAGAAGTAGTCGCTGCAGAGTGAAGGCTCCATGTCTCGTATTTTGGAGATGATGGATCCTCTAGTCCGGCGTCTTCCAGAGATCCCAAAGCCGCAGCGAAAGGTCAACCTCAAGGAGAAAGTCCTCTGGACAGGGATCGCGCTAGCGATCTACATGATCATGGCAGAGATCCCGATGTATGGCGTCCCCTTCTTCCAGGAGGGTTATGAGGAGTTCTTCTTCTACAGGGTCATCTTCGCCTCGAAGAAGGGCTCACTAATGGAGCTCGGCATAGGCCCCATAGTTACTGCCGGCCTCATCATGCAGATCCTCGCAGGATCAAAGCTCCTTAACGTCAACATGTCCAACCCCAAGGACAGGGGCCTCTTCACAGGCACCCAAAAGATACTCGCGATAGTCATGACTGCGTTCGAGGGCATCGCCTTCCTACTGGGGGGCTCATACGGGAACCCTAACATGTTCGTCTCAGGGCTCATAATCTCCCAGCTCATAGCGGTGGGGGTAATAGTCCTCCTGCTCGACGAGATGATCCAGAAAGGCTGGGGCCTCGGGAGCGGGGTAAGCCTCTTCATCCTTGCGGGCGTAGCCCAGCAGGTGATCTGGCTCACGTTCTCACCCGTCGGCCCACTTGCCGACGGAAAATCGCTCGGGGCGATACTCGCATTCTTCCAGACACTCATAGGTGGAGGTGACATCATCTCCGCATTCTCTAGGTACCCGTACCCAGACATGACGGGGTTCTTCGCCATGCTATTGGTCTTCTTTATCGCGGTCTACCTTGAGGGGATGAAGATGGAGATACCCGTTGCATACGCCAAGTACGGCGGAATGAGGGCAAAGATACCCCTAAAGTTCATGTACGTCTCAAACATACCGATAATATTGGCCTCCGCGCTCTTCGCAAACTTCTACTTCTTCGGACAGATGATCTGGCAGAACTTTAACCCTACGAACAGCAACCCGTGGGTGAACTGGTTCGTCATGCTAGGGATGGAGGCAAACGCCCGGAACCCCTTGCCTGGATCTCTACTCTACTACCTGACGCCGCCCCGTAGCCTCGTGACCGTCGCCGAGGATCCGCTCCACGCGGTCCTCTACCTCCTCATACTCGTCGGATTCTCGGTCCTCTTCGCCAAGATCTGGGTCGAGGTTTCCGGGATGAGCGCGAGGGCTCAGGCCGAGCAGCTCGTCAACGCCGGGCTCCAGATACCTGGCTTCAGGAGATCGCCAGCAATAATCGAGCAGATACTGAACAGGTACATCCCGTCGCTGACGATAATCAGCGGCATCGTGATTGGCCTATTGGCAGGCTTTGCAGATATGCTCGGGGCGATCGGCAGCGGCATCGGCATCCTGCTCTCAGTAGGTATTATTTATCAGTACTACCAGATACTTGCGAAAGAGCAGCTGGCTGAGACCTATCCGGGACTTGGCAAGTTCCTTGGCCAGGAGTAGGCTCGAGGATAACGATGATCAGGAAGGCATGAAAAAGATGAAAACCTCTAGGAAAGGGAAACTCGTGATAGTCACAGGCGTGCCCGGTGTCGGAAAGACAACCGTCCTCTCGGCAGCCCTCGAGATCTGCAGACAGAGCTCCGTACAGGTAGACCTTGTCAACTACGGGAACATAATGTTCGGAGAGGCGTCGAAGTCCGGACTCGTGAAGGCGAGGGACGAGATGCGTAAGCTGCCGGTGAAGGACCAGGTCCAGCTCCAGCTCTCAGCTGCAGAATCGATAAAGTCAATGGCCGAGAAAGGAAACGTGATACTCGACACGCACATGTTCATCAATACCCCCCAGGGCTTCATGCCGGGCATCCCATCCTGGGTCGCCGAGACATTGAAGCCCGACTCAATCGTGCTCCTCGAGGCGCCACCGGAGGAGATCTCAGCGAGGAGGAAGAAGGACGCCGCAATAAGGGCGAGGGAGGCTGACGAGCCTTGGCGCATCACTGAGCACCAGCTCCTCGGCAGGAGCGGTGCAGCCTCGATCGCCGTCCAGACGGGGTGCACCGTCGCTATCGCTCACAACATGGAAGGCAAGCACGTGGAGGCAGCAAAGGTCATAGCTGATCTGTTGAGGTGAGGGCGTTGGCACTTGAGTTCCTTTATGACTGGTACCTCGGCATAGTCTCCTACCTGTCGAATGCCCTGGGCCCCTACAACGACTACCCCCTGTCGGTAGTCACGATCTTCCTGATAACGATAATGATGGCTCTGATCTCCTCGGGAGCTACGAGGGCTCTGACGGACGTCGAGGCGACTAGAAGAAGGATGATCGAGGTGAGGGAATGGCAGAGCGAGTATACCAAGGCGATCCGCTCAAAAGACGAGAAGGCGATCGCCAAGGCTAAGAAAAGGGAATCCGCGATCAAGAAAGCCCAGGCAGAGATGTCCCGCCAGCAGATGAAGCCCCTCTTCTTCACAATAATCCCGTTCTTCGTATTCTACTACATATTCTACGCCGTATTCGGGTACAACCAGGTCCCAATCGCATACTCGCCAATAACACTCCCCTTCGTCGGTGACACCTTCAACTTCTGGACGTGGTACCTTATCTCGTCGTTCAGCATGTCCGCGCTGGTGCAGCGCGTGATGGGGATACCGACGGTCTCCGACTGACCTCGCGGAGGCGCGGGAAAAGGTATTATTCCACCTGCGGTCCGATAGTGAAGCAAGGGTGTGAGGTTTGGATCCCCGTTTCCCCAAGGGCACCGTGGTTACCATAAGCGGCCCAGCAGGCTCCGGCAAGTCGCACTGCGCCTCGGAGCTCGCAAAGTACTTCGGCGTACCCCTCTACTCCTCGGGATCTGTCTTCAGGAAGATGGCCGCGGAAAGGGGGCTTTCTGTGGAGGCTTTCTCGAAGATCGCTGAGGCAGACGACACGATAGACAACGAGATCGACAGGCGGACCGAAGAGTGCGCAAGGGGTGGCAGCTGCATAATAGAGGCGCGGCTGGCCCGCTGGTTCTCCGGCAATGCGCCCAAGCTCTCCTTCCACCTTAACGCCCCGTTCGACGTTAGGGCGAGGCGGATAGCAGAGAGGGAGGGGATACCATTCGAGGAGGCCTCGAGGAGGACAAGGGAAAGGGAGGCGAGCGAGCGGATGCGCTACAGGAAGCTCTACGGGATCGACTTGTCTGACCTCTCCTCATACGACTTCGTAGTTAACACCGCAATCTGGGACAAGGAATCCATAGTCCTGCTCCTGAGGTCGATAATCGAGCTCTATGCCTCTCAAGCAGGGCGGGCGGATCGTAGGATGTCACAGGATCCCGTCTGATCAAATCCTTTATCTTGAAGCTTGCTTTACCTTGATAATGGAAATTAACCCCGCTGGGACCATAGGGGGCGCCAAGAAGTTGCAGAGCGATGGAAATTACATAGTGAAAGACGAGGAGAAGACGAACCCCAACCACGGTTGGAAGCCTAGGGAACGCCCCTTGAGCGAGTACCTTCAGGCAGGAGTGATAAACCTGGACAAGCCCCCTGGGCCGAGCAGCCACGAGGTCGTCGCGTGGGTCAAGCGCCTCCTCTCCCTCGAGAGGGCTGGGCACGGCGGCACCCTCGACCCCAAGGTGAGCGGCATCCTCCCAATTACTCTCGGAAGATCCACGCGCATCATAGCCTTCATCATGAGGTCAGGGAAGGAGTACGTCTGCCTGATGGAGCTCCACGAGGACATCGGCGTCGAGAGGCTCAACGCCGCGGTGAGCGAGTTCATCGGGCCGATATACCAGCTGCCCCCTGTCAGGTCCGCCGTGAAAAGGGCGTTGAGGATAAGGAATGTTTACTCCATCAAGATCCTGGAGAAAGAAGGGAAGAACGTGCTTATGAGAGTCGACTGCGAGGCCGGGACCTACATAAGGAAGCTCTGCCACGACATTGGGGAGCTCCTCGGCTGTGGCGCTCACATGAGGGAGCTCAGGAGGGTCAGGGCAGGCCCGTTCAGCGAGGCAGGAGGCTCGCACACCCTCCACGAGGTCCTCGACGCAATCCAGCTCTGGAAGTCCTCGGGCGACGAGTCTCTCCTAAGGGACGTCGTCATGCCTATAGAGGAGTCGCTGGGCTCGTTCCCCAAGCTTTTCATCAGGGATTCGGCCGTGGAGGCGATCTGCCACGGCGCAAACTTGGCCTCCCCGGGTGTCCTCCGCGTCGAGAGGGGGATCAAGGCGGGCGAGATAATCGCCCTGATGACCGGCAAAGGGGAGCTCGTGGGCCTAGCGAAGGCAACGATGCCGAGCGAGGAGATAGCGTCATCGAGCCACGGCATAGTCGCAAGGACTGAGAGGGTCGTGATGGCAGAGGGGACATACCCGAAGGGCTGGT